>Ga0315900_10010426_pt1 | contig 11631 bp, 14 predicted proteins | sample LakEriMetagenome_FD_203521 | JGI IMG/M metagenome (GOLD analysis project Ga0315900, IMG submission 203521) | Freshwater fungal communities from buoy surface, Lake Erie, Ohio, United States - Buoy 12 MA114 | ecosystem: Environmental > Aquatic > Freshwater > Lake > Lake biofilm | place: USA: Lake...
TTATGGGCGAGTCCTTTCATATCCATTTCAGGTCTAATATGATCTTTATGAAGTTTATCTTTTAGTTTTAAAACCCGAACTTTCAATTCGTCCTTATTCAGTTGATTTTTAGGCATAAAAAAAGAGGAGTGTGACCTCCTCTATCTATGTGTGATTAGTTATTTGCACCTAACCATTCTTTACAATAGTCATAGTCTCCAAACATAAACTCATCGCACTCTGCTGCTTCCCTATATGCGTTCAGGATTTCCTGTTCGCACCATTCATCATAATTTGAATCTTGAGAAAGTATTTTTGGTAACATTTACATTTTTAATCTGGTTTATTCAGTATTGATAATTCATCTTCCGATAAATTATATAAATTTAATATTAAATGTATTCTTTCTTGATCGCTGTTATTAATTACTTCATGTTCCAATAAATTATTAAATTCATATACATTTCCAACTTCCCAATAATATTGTTTACCATCAATCCAATAGGTAACACCTTTATTAGTTTTTAATGGAACATGTATTCTATGACATTTCTCTAAGAAGTAACCACGGTCAGCATGTTTATTAATAGTTCCACGAGGATTTAATCTGGTTATAAAAGATGCATGGTAATTATAATCACAATAATTCTTTAATTTATCAAGAACAGGCAATATAAGTGGATAAAATCTCGCAAAAAGTGGTCTTTTTTCAACTGTTAATAGTGCATTAGGACTATCTCCACATCTGACTGAATGGAAAATGAGAATAGAGTTTGTATCTTGCATACAAGAAGCTCTATTTCGATAGTCGTCAACAAACCAATCCTCTTCTTTAATATTTTTTAGTATGTTATCAATTATTGATTTATCAATTTCACATACTATTTTTTGGTCTACTGGTAATTCCATTTATCTTAAAGTTTAAATCCTGAGAAAGTATTTTTGGTGACATCTTGCTTGATACCTCCAACTACATATGATTCTACTTCCGTTTCCTGGGGTGCCACCTGGAGACCTTTAGAAGAGATCCAGTGCTGAGTCCAAGGAAGTGGATTATTGTTTGCTGAAATATCATATTGGGGTTTTAGTCCAATTGCTTTAAGTCTTCTATTTGCCACCCATTCAACGTATTGCTGAAGAAGTTTATCGTTAAGTCCAATCATGCTGCCATCTTTGAACAGATAATCTGCCCATCTCTTTTCTTCGTTTACAGCACGATCAAACATTTTATACGTCCACTCTTCTTCTTCCTTCATAATCTTTTGCATTTCAGGATCATCACCTTCTCTCCACTTATTCAGAATATTCTGAGTAAGTGCTAGGTGTTGGTTTTCGTCTCTTGCGATGAGAGAGATGATCTTAGCGGATCCTTCCATAAGCTTAAGTTCACCAAAGGCGAAACTACAAGCAAAACTAACGTAGAAGCGAATACCTTCAAGAATATTAACGTTGGCGACTGCTCTGTACAGTTTTCTTTTAACGTCATTTACTGTTTCCTTAGCGTATGAAACTCCTTCAAGATTATGCATCCAAGCATCGGATACACCATACTGTTGTGCAGATTGAATGAAGTCATCATATGACTCTGTAACGCTCTTGGCACGTTCCAGAATGCGTTCATCACCAATGATTGTATCAAAGACCTCAGAAGGATCGGAATAAATGTTTTTGATAATATATGTGTATGAGCGACTATGGATCATCTCCATAAATCCCCATACTTCCATACACGCTTCCAGTTCAGGAAGTGAGCAGTATGGAATAAATGCCATACCAGGACCACGACCCTGAACAGAGTCAAGCATAATCTGATACTTCAGATTAGAAGTGTAGATGTGCTTCTGTTCAGGTCGAAGTGTTTGATAATCACCACGATCTTTCTGAAGGGAGACCTCTTCGGGCCTCCAGAAGTATCCAAGTTGCTGAGTAGTTAGTTTATCAAAAATTGGGTACTTGTATGAATCGTATCTCTGAATTCCAAGAGGTTTTCCAAAAAACATAGGTTGCTTTTTGGTATCTACTTTTTCGGTGTTAAAAACTGTCATTCCCTTAATATTTGTAGATTCTTCTGTTGAAGAAATTTTAAACTGCACAGGATTCACACTCTCCCTCCTCTACTGAACTTAATTCACACATTCTATTTACCTCTAAAAAATATTTGGATTTCATAATTAAACCTCAATAATCAAAACATCTTTTTTATTCATAGTAATTTGAACATCCTGCTTTTTACCATCAAACTCATCACAATAATCACAAATTTCTTCAGTAAATGAATAATAGTCAATATTACTCTGCCACTTTGTGGTGTAATTACAGTGATTGATTGAGGACTGGAAGATTGCGAACTCATCCTCAATATTCTCACCATAATTATCCTTGTATATAATCAGGACTTCCATATCATCAGGATATTGTAAAAGTGCTTCTTTTAGGTGTTTAACTTTCATAACTCTTCATAACTCCATCTGTATCCTTTACAATGATTAAATTTTCCTTCACAAGTATATTTGATGTTAGAAGGATTAGTTCCTACAAATTTAGCAGCATCACTAATAGATTGAAACTCTCTTAAAAAGTTTCCTTCAATATCATACTGAAATACTTTGGTTCTTTTTACATTTGGATTGTTTTTAAGTGTTTGAGAAGTTTTAGATTTACTTTCTTCTTTATGCGATTTTCCAGAAAATCCACAAGGAGATGGTTGTCCTTTTCTCATTTTACTCCAGTTCTTCTTTTGTTCTTCTGTATGTGTTTGATTATAGAATGGATTTTCTTCTCCAAGAAATTTTCCTTTTCTTTTTGACGATAAAAGTTCCTTTGTTTCTTTTGTATGAGAGTATCCAAGAATTCCTCCATCACCACCAAGAGTTTGGTTGTATTCTGGTTTTAATGAAGAAATCCACTCAATTTCTTTTTCACCAAGAATATCAGTATCGCATCTATCTAACTCTTCAATAATAAAACTATCCTCACCATACTTTCGTATTGCTTTATGAAAATAAGTGGTTGAACCAGTTTTAGAAGCATAGCAGTGATTATAAAATCTTGTTGATAAAGATTTTATGGTTTTACCGACATATCTCTTATTGTTTATTTTATTAGTTATTAGATAAATGCGACCTTCCATAAGATAAAACAAAGACCTATTACTATTTATAATAACAGGTCTTTACACTTTCGTCAAATTTTACAACTTTCGCAATCTTCCTCTTCGGCACCAGAAAGTTCTTGAAGAAGTGATTGAAGGTCTTGTTTTGGTTCTTCTACTACCTCATCAGTTTTAATGTCATAGGTGTTTTGATAATATGCTGTTTTCCAGCCATATTTCCAACAAGTAAGAAAGTCTTGTGCCATCACTGACACGGGAACTTCATTATCGGGATAATTCTCTGGATTATAAGACCAGTTCCCAGAAATCGCTTGGTCAAAGAATTTTTGCATCACAGCAACAATGTTAATATAACCACGATTGCTAGGCATATCCCAAAGAAGCGTATAATTGTTCTTAAGGGCATGATACTGCGGAACAATCTGTTTGAGCGGTCCCTTTTTACTCTTCTTAACGGACAAGAATCCACGAGGAGGTTCGATTCCATTGGTTGCATTTGACACAACGGAACTGCTCTCCGATGGCATCTGTGCGGACAATGTTGAGTGCCTGAGACCGTGTTCCAGGATAGATGTCCTAAGATTTTCCCAATCATGTTGCAGTTGGTTAGTAGTAATTTCGTCTACGTCTTTTTTATAAGTATCAACTGGAAGAATGCCATCAGAATATTTTGTGCGACCAAAGTATTTACAATAACCCTTTTCCTTAGCAAGTTGATTGGATGCTTTCAGAAGATAATATTGGAATGACTCAGAAAGTCCATGAACTGCATCCCAAGCTTCCTGAGAATCATAATTAAACCCAAGTTTTGCCAAATAGTGTGCTAGACCAATAAATCCTATGCCAAGGGAGCGACGTGCCTTAGTGGCGATTTCTGCTGCCTCTACTGGGTATTTTTGATAATCAATCAACTCATCAAGACCACGAACAGAAAGTTCGCAGAGTTCTTCAAGTTCTTCATCAGACTTTACTTTACCAACATTAATTGCCGAAAGAATACACAATGCAATCTCACCACTTGTATCATCGATATGTTGAATAGGATATGTTGGAAGTGTGATTTCCTGACAAAGATTGCTCATCTCAACTTTATCCTTAAAGGAAGAGTGAGAATTGCAGTGATCAATATTCATAATGTAGATGCGACCCGTTTCCGCACGTTCCTTAAGAAGACTAAGGATGAGTTCTTGCGCTTTAACAGTTTTTTTCTTAATGGACGGATCTTTTTCATATTGTACGTAGAGAGCGTCAAACTCAGGGAGTCCAAAACTATCATAAAGTCCAGGTACATCATGAGGGGAGAAAAGCGTGATCTCACCATCCTGAATGAACCTCTCATAGAAGAGTTTGCTGATTTGAATGCTGTAATCAAGTTTACGAACACGATTATCCTCCGTACCCTTATTGTTTTTAAGAACAAGAATGTCTTCTATTTCTTGGTGCCAGATGGGGAAGTGGACTGTCGCAGATCCACCTCGTATGCCATTTTGCGTGCAACATCTGACAGTTGCTTCAAACTTCTTGAGAAATGGTACAACACCCGTGTGTTGAACTTCTCCCCCTCTGATTTTACTGTTGATGCCACGGATTCGACCCGCGTTGATACCGATACCCGCCCTTTGTGCAACGTATCTACCAATAGCCATATCACTGCTAAAGATAGAATCGAGGGTGTCATCAACATCAACAAGAACACAACTAGCAAATTGTCTGAGTGGTGTCCTAACTCCTGCCATGATGGGAGTTGGAATGTTGATTTTGTGCTTGCTGATTGCGTCATAATACCTCTTTACATAGGAGAGACGTGTTTCTTTTGGATACTCTGCAAAGATGGTCAGAGCAATCATCATGTACATAAACTGCGGTGTTTCATATACACCACCACCACTTCTATCTTGCACAAGGTACTTATCAACTACTTGTCGTAGACCTGCATAGGTAAAGAGATAGTCGCGATCATGATCAATAAAATTATCAGCACGTACAATCTCTTCTTGAGAGTACTTGTTAAAGATATCATTATCATATACTTCATGATTAACACACTGATAAATGTGTTGTTCTAGGGTGGGAAGTTCTTTCATTTTCCCATAAAGTTGCTTGCGAACTGCAAAGAGAAGCAAACGAGCAGCAACATACTGATAATTTGGATGGTCCAAATCAATCAGATCGCTGGCAGAACGAATCAAAATTTCTTGAATCTCTTCTGTCGTAATTCCATCATAAAATTGAATACCAGAAGTCATTTCAACTTGACTCGCAGAGACGCCCGCAAGACCCTTACATGCCTCTTCGACCATTAAATGCATCTTGTCTAGGTCAAGAGACTCAATTCGACCATCACGCTTTTTAACCTTTGTACCGTTGCTCATATTTTCTTCCAGGTAGTAAATTTAAGTTTTGCTTCTAATCCAGAGTAAGTATTTAATTTTATCACAGACTGAACATCAAGTCCAGATAAAACCATATCATTAATATCCTTTTCTTTTATTGTTGAAGGCCAGATGACAACTTTTTGTCCATCTTCGATAACTCGGGAAATTCTTGATAGGATTTCTGAATTACGTGGTTCGTTATCGTATATCCAAACACAATCACGAATATCCCACTTAGTAACATCACCATCAGCTCCACACAAAGCAATTGCGTTGCGAATGAAGGTTGAATCGAACGGACCTTCGGTGATGTAGACAGTTTCACTTTTTTGGACTTTATCAAGACCATAGATTTTTGGTGCGTCATCGTCAAGCATTATAGTGATGTATTTGACCTTGCTGGGACCAAGTGCTCTTCCCTGAAATCCGACTAGATTATTTTGATAAAACAAAGGAATAATAATCCTTTGTTCATCTTTATCTGTGCTGTCGAATGTTTGGCGAAGAGAGTTAGTCCACTCCTTAAATTTTTCGGCGTAATAATAGTTATCTGGATTTATTTTTCTATTTTCCAAATACTTTTTTGCGTCAGGGTTTGTAGATGCTTTTGGTAGATTTAATTTTGGGTTGAACTTAGGTGATTCAAACTTAAATACAGGTTCATCTACAGTGAAATTTTTCCCCGTGTGTCCCTCTTTAAACTTCTCAAAAGTATATTGTTTATACACAGAAGTATCAATCTGCTTCAAAAAATTATTGAAAGATATATTAATTCCACAATTGTGACATTTGAAATTTGTATTATTTTTTACTTGGTAAAGATATCCTCTTGCCTTATTTTTGTTCTTTTGAGAATCTCCGCAAATAGGGCAACGAAAATTATAAAGATTATGCTTTACCTTTTTAAATTTTTGAAATCTTACAGAAATCAAATTGATGTATTTAACATCAACAAAATCCATGACAATACACTGAGGGGGGAGTCTACTTATTATACCAGGTTACTGGGTCTTGTCAACGCATAAAACGGTTATAAGTGCGGTCCATTTTATAACCGAATTTGTTATTTTTTGGAGGGAATAGATTGTTGTCTTATTTTTAGTTTTCATTGGCACTCTATGCCAACACTTAATTATTTATTTTTTACTTGAACTTGCTGAGCATCTGGAGTCAAAATATCTACAACCATATGGGATTGAGACATTGCAAAAGAAATAACTGCGAATACTCCAAGAATGATCCATCTATATTTTGCAAATTCTTCTAACTTATTTTCTACCTTTTCTATTCTTACAATTACTGCCTCATGGGAAGTTTTATTTTCGGATTTTAATTCTTCTATCAATTTACTGATATTGTCATCCGATTTGTGGCATTGTTCGATCTTTTCTTCATGGACTGCAAGCATTTTGCTGATATTTTGACTCGTCTTTCCCATTATCTGGATTGCTTCATCAATTTTTTTTATCATTAATTCATAAGAAGAAAGTCTTTCTTCTAAAACAGCGATTTTAGTATCTGTGGAGGTATTTTGATTGAACATTTTTTTGAGGTTATTAGTTTCATACTACTTTTTACATGAAACAAATACCTCAAGTAGTATTAATATTATTTATTTTTTAAATAATCTAACCATTTTTTACGAGACCCAGGACCACCTTTAGCATAAGTTTTGGCAAATGTTCTTGCTAAAAAAAACATTTTTGGACTTCTGCCTGCGGTTGGTCCTTGATCATCGGCATCTGAACTAAATCCAGGTTTGCCGGGAGAGCTTTGAGTCGTCATCATTTCTTCTTTCAAATTTATATAATTGCGAAATGCTTCAACGACTTTATCAATTTTCTTCTTTTCCATTGTAGATTTTATAGAGTTCAGAAAGACAATAGATATCAACTTGAATATCATGTATATAACATTTTGGATATTCAGGCAATTTTCCAAGGAAGATTATAAAAGTCTTCATCGCAGACCACAACTCTTTTTCAATCTTATAAAAAAGCATTGGAGTTGTTGCCTCCCCAAAAATATTATAAAGAATAATAAAATGATTAAGAAGTAGATGAGTTTTTAACTGACCAGTATTCTTATATCGTTTCAATAATCTTTTAATATACTTAAAATGATTTAGATCTTTTTCAAAATCTTCCTTAGTTACTGCCTGAGGATTTTCATAATACTTAATTGCGAACAAAAGGAAATTATCCTCATTCAACTCATTAAAAATCATATATTATCCATCAAGGAAGGAAGATTGCGTCGTCGTTAGCATCAGATGTAGTGTTGATACCACCAGCAACCAGAACCTCATGCTTAACTCTTAGATTGCCTTCAGCATCAATGTAAGTAGCTCCAACTGCAACCCATCCACTGTGAGTAACTGCATATGCGGTTGTTGAGGCAACGCTAACTTCATTTGCATCAACACCATAAACCAAAGATGGATTAGTGCTACCTCTATAGGTATTTCCAACTCCAAGAGCATACTTTGGTTGTTCGTTAATGTTATAAACTGCACTAGAAATAGCAGCGCCACTTAAGAACTGAGTTGATGCAATTGATAGAGTTGCACTGCTGACTCCAACAATTACAGCTTCGCCAAAAGTAGACCCAGCACCAATTTGAATTACGTCACCAACGGCAACACCATTGGTATCAAAAGTAGTTCCAGTTCCAGTAACAACAAGGGTGTTGTAATTTACTGCAACTGTACCAGCAGAATAAACAGAATCGTTATTACCCCAGAGTGCCATTCTCTTTACCTTAAAAAGTTATTTGCTAAAAATTATTTATAAAAAAAGGAGACCCTACTTTCGGTCTCCTTTACTGTTTAGAATAGTCTAAACTAAAAAATTAATCACTTACAATCTCTAAGAAGTGCAGTTCTTACCGTTGAGGCAACTACATTGTCAATATCATTGTCAGTGGTATTCACATAACGATCAAGAAGTTCACAAACAAGTCTCTTTGTATGACAAGAATTCATTGCCGCTAAAAGAAGTGGTTTTACAACTTCTACTAATACTCCCATAATGACCTCCTATAAAAAATATCCTTCTCTATTTAGGAATTCAAGCTGTAATACCAGTATCTACGCCTTTAGGAGCAGATCTCAGTGCTTGAAGTTTTCTTTGAAGAATTTGAACTTCCTGCTGCTTTTGTCTATCTTTTTGCTGTGCTACCTTTTTTTGCATAACATTTTGATGACCAGACTGCTGCTGCGTTTTTGGTTGAATTTCCATTGCCTGCTCAGCAATTTTCTTTGCCATCTTGGTAGCAGTAGCATACATAACTTCTTTACCACGACCAGGGTATCTCTTTTCAAAATCTGATGATTTATCTTTCATCGACTTTACAATTCTTTCTTTTTGTTTAGTCTCGGCAGCAGTTAAAGTTTTTTCATCAAGTTCAAATTCTTCAGACTTTAGAAGATCATCTAATGAAGGTGCTCCAGGTTTTTTTGGATTTGGTTCTTTTGATTTCTTCTTACTAGACGATCTAGTTCTTGATTTCTTTGCACTCTTTGCAGTTTCTTGCTTTTCTTTTTCCTTCTGATATGCCTCTTCTCCACTTGATGATGGTTTGAAACTACCAAATCCTTTAGTTGATACTGTTCTTGTTCTTGTTCTTACTGTTGGTTCTGGTTTTGGTTTTGGTTTATCTGATGCGGGTTGCCCTACTCTTGGATTTTCAGAAGTTCCTGCGGGTGCTTTTGATTCTGGTTTTGGTTTTGGTGGAGTCACATCTCTAACAGAAACTCTTTGAACTGGTTCTTCTTTTTTACGTTCTCCTGCAACTTCTACTCTTTTACCACCACCAATACCACTACGTAGATTTGCAGACCTTACTCCTACTTTTGAATGCACAGCACTTGGATTTTCCTTTCCTTTTCCTTTTGATCCTCTTTCATACCCGGCACCAAATTCTCTTTTTGTTGCCTTTGCTCCTCTTGCAACAAGTCCAGTAGTATATCCTGCGCCACGAACCACTCTCTTTAGTCCACTTTTAAGTGCAGATCCTATTCTTCCAAGCAATCCGGGTCTTGAAGAACCAGAACCTGATGAAGATTCAGATTCACCATGTCTCTCTCTCTTATATCCAGCACCTAATTTTTTACTTACTGATTTAACTATAGATTTTACTTTTTCTAATTTATCATTTTTTATTTTAGTGTCATGTCCTAAAGTAACTTTTGCTTCGATTAAAATCGCAGATGAAATTTCTAAAGATTCTAATAAAGTATTTTCTACATCTTGAAGATCATATCCTTCTTCAAGGCACTCATAAAAAACTTCTTCTACTACTTCTTCAATTAATTGGTCAGATAGCAAGAAAATTTCAGATTCGGATAGATCACCAAAAACTCCTTCAAAGTCTTCGATTTCAGACATTTCAAGAAGAATTCCTCCAAGTTGATCAACTCTTTCACCAAGATTAAGTTTTGGATTTATATCAATTTTATTATTAATTTGCTTTTCAGTAATTTTTACATCTTTACTCCTATCTTTTGAGATTTTATCAACAACCTCAATTAGATCTTCTCTCCAGTTTGAATAACCTTCTTTTGCGATTACTTTTGAGCGAACTTTTCTACGATTCTTTAAGTAAGCATCAGACTTATCAACATCACCATCGTTATCGATGTCATCATCTTCTTTACCTACAGGATCCAATGCCTCTTTTTGAGTAGCAATTGCATTACCAATTGCTTTTCTACGTTTACGAAGATACTTGTCAGACTTATCATGATCACCATCATTGTCAATATCAGCGTCCTCTTTTCCAACAGGATCTAATGCTTCACCAACAATTTGGTCCAGATAAATTCTGGATATATCTTTTACGTGATTATTAGTCATCTTAACGAGTGCTTGCTTTTTTTGCCTTATATTTATTTATAAAATTGACTCCATATGCTTTACCACCTTTTTGAAGGTATTGACTATTTGTTCCAATTACACCTGGTGTCATTTTTGCATAATGTTTAAATGCACCTAAAGTTCCAACAAGAGTATTGGGATGAATTTTGTCTCTCATCGGCGAATCCATTTTAACTTCAGTATATTCCATTAAATCTTTGATCCAAGACTTAAACATATAACCTTCTTTAGTAACACAAATTAAATAATTAGTTCCTCTACGTATGACTTCTCCAACCAATCCAGTATTCAAATTTTCTACAATATTTCCAACATTGAATATTTTTCCAGAAATATAATTCTCACGAAGATTTTGAACATCAAGTTTTGGAGCTATTTCCCAAAGGTTATAATTTTCTTTTTGGGTTTTTGTTTTTTTAATTTTCATTCCCTGTCTTACTTGATCAAACAGAGATTGAGTTTCGGCATTACTAAGAGTTTTGGGAGTTCCTCTTCTAAATGTTGAGAAGTCATTATCAATCACCGCTTTTCTCATTTTTGAAGAAGACACTCCCATTGCCCCTTCAGCTTCAGTATCCTTAACTCCCGAAGATACAACACGAATCAAGTCAAAATTATATAATTCTTTGTTATATCTTTGAGATAAATTTTCAAACTCACCATGACGATCAGATCCACAAACAATATTTACAGTTCCATACCCATCCTCAGAAGCAGTAATTAATACATCAAAAATACTTTCCATATCAGGGTCATCAATTATATTATCAGAATAATCAGGGAACATCATTCTCATGTATTGAATTTTAACTTCAGGATTCAATGGATTTTTCTTTGGATCTTGAGTTCTTGATGGATATATTTTTAAGTCGCCGCCAACAGAAACTTTTTTGGCAATATTAAATGTTTTATCATGTCCAATTGTAGGCGGATTAAACCTTCCCAATACAATTGTGAGAGTTGGTTTTTCCTCTGGTTCTTGCTCTTCTGGAGATGCTTGTGGTGGAAGGGGGCGTGAAACTGGAGCGACTGCTTGTTGTCCCTGTGGCATTGATGCTGGACCAGTTGCTTGTTTTGCGCCTTTTTCTTCTGGAGCGGACTTTTGCCTACCATCAAGAAACTTTAACTTCCCACCCTCAGTTCTTGCTACTTGTTTTCCACCACGATCCAACCATCCTCCATGACCATCACCAACCAAACCAAGTTTTTTCGCTTGCAATGATGCCTGCGATTCTCTTGCTTCAGATAAAAATTGGAAGAAACGTTTCATACTATTTTTTTATATACT
>Ga0315900_10010427_pt1 | contig 11631 bp, 10 predicted proteins | sample LakEriMetagenome_FD_203521 | JGI IMG/M metagenome (GOLD analysis project Ga0315900, IMG submission 203521) | Freshwater fungal communities from buoy surface, Lake Erie, Ohio, United States - Buoy 12 MA114 | ecosystem: Environmental > Aquatic > Freshwater > Lake > Lake biofilm | place: USA: Lake...
AATCAAAATAAAATAACAATCAAAATAAAATATGAAATTAATAGGATTAGGAATTGTAGTACTTACAATAGTAATGGTGTTTTATGCTAGCGAATTATTAGCTAACATGATAAAAAGAAGAATTGACAAAGAAAAAGAAGATCTTCAACGAGAGGTTGAATCATTTATCAAAACTAAAAGAGAAAGTACGTCAAATCAAATTGACTCTTTATTAGATGAAGATAAGAAAACTTCTGAACTTAAGCAAGAAATCAAAAATAAATTAAAATAAACCCAAAAAAAAAACAAATGTTATGGAAAAATCAAAAATGGTTATTCGATTAGTATTAGGTGCAATCGCCCTGATTATGTTTCTCTTCTTTAATCCTTTTGCATACAATGATGCTGGTGAACGAACGGTAGTTGAGCAAATGGATGGTAAACAATTCGTTCAATATTCCCCAGGTGTGTATTATGCCGGCTTCTTTGCTAAAGAAAAACAATGGCCAAATCAGATTTCAGTAAGTTATCAAGCAGATGCTCCGGATATGGAAGTAAAAGATGGAACTATTGAAATAGGAAAAGTAACAATTCGTTTTGGTGGTGATGCTACAACAGCCAATGTTAGTGGAATTGTTCAATATATTTTACCTATGGATGAAAAAGAGATGATTGAAATGCATAATGCTCATCGTACGCCGCAATCATTAGTTCAGAAACGTTTAGCTCCTTATACTAAAGAATGTTTGCAATCTAGTGCTCAGTTAATGTCCAGTGAAGTTCATTATTCAGGCGGTCGAGCTCAAATGGCTCAAGACTTTTCAGACCAATTAAAAAATGGTGTATTTATCTTAAAAACAATTGATAAAGTTGTTTATGATTCATTAGAGAAAGAAAATAAGCGTGTTTATGAAACTAATCCATTAACTGATAAAAATGGAGGTATTAAACGTAAAGTATCTTCTATTAAAGAATATGGTATTACTGTTGCTGATGCTGCTGTAACTGATGTGGATTATGAAGAACGTGTTGATAATATGTTAGCTAAGAAAATTGATGCATCAACCAAAGCTAGTGTATCTAAGCAAGAATTGTTAACTGCTCAACAACAACAATTGACAGCAAAAGCTAAGGGTGAACAAAAGTTAGTTGAGATTGAATATCAACAAAAACAAGAACAAACTAAGCAAGTGGTAGCAGCTGAAACTAAAAAGCAAGTTGCTTTACTTAATAAACAAGCATCTGAACTTGAAGCTCAAAGAACTATTATCGAAGCAAATGCTAATTCTGAGAGAAATGCTAAGTTAGTGAGAGCTGGTTTGACTCCTCAAGAAAGAGCTGAGTGGGAGTTTAAGACAAAGGTTGGTGTAGCTGCTGAATTATCTAAAATTAAATTACCTGAAACATATATCGAAGGTGGTTCTAAAGGTGGAAGCGGTAGCTTATTAGAAAGCTTATTAGGTGTTAAATTATTAGAGAAGTAATTAATTGGGTACGGGTGTAATGCCCGTACCTATTTAAAATAATTTATAATATGAAAGAACAAATTTGGTCAGGTGGAGGAACAGCTGGTTTCTTTATGCCTAATGGCCAATTACAGCCTATATCTAATGTAAACGCAGGAATATCTTTAAAATTAACAAATAATATGAGTATAGTACAAAATAGCCACGTTGCCATTTTCAAAATTGAACGCAACGACAAAAATGAAATCACATCAGCCAAATTTATTAAAGAGATGTGGATTGAAACCAAAAATGGTTCATCAGTAGATTTTGAAGTGGCTAAAGATCCAGAAATTAGCAAATACAAAGCAGATGAAATAACAATTAGAACAATATATACATTATCGTTCTAATTAACGGTTTAGTCAGGTGGTGGAATTGGATAGACACGCCCACGTCGAGTGGGTTAAGCGCAATTTACAGGTTCGAATCCTGTCCTGACTACTAATAAACATAATCAAATATCCAATTAATTCTTATATAAGCGCTGGTAATTAATTAATGGTATTCTTATATTCAAATAGGGAGATCGTTCATTAAACCGGTGAATATTCATTAATTAGATATATTTTTTTAAATATTTGGAAAATTGAAATAAATTTATTAATTTAAAGATATGAAAATAATTAGATATTGCAGTGTATGTAACGAGCTGATACCTGAAGGTAGATTAAAAGTGTTACCGGGCGCTAGAACATGTATTGCACACAGCAACACTTCTAGATATTCAGGTCGTATGATTATTCATCACAAAACTGGTAATGAATTAGAGGTAATTAAAGATCCAACATTAGCTCGAGAAATTTTTAGATTAGATCAAACAAAAGGAAGATAATATTATGGAAAACAACAAAAAACAAATGAATCAACAACAGCCACCAGTGAAAACATTCAATAAGCCTAGGTTAACAGAGCCAGGTCAGTTTCAAACAGATCATCAAGGTAGGATTATTAATAATCGTACTTATGGCATTGATGGTAAATTATATTCATGGGATACTTTATATAAAAAGACCCCAGAAGAAAAGGCGCAATGCGCATCGATGATCAGTAGCTATAATCAATTAATGAGAACATATTATGGCGAAAATTGGAAATCTAGAAAAGGAGCCAATCGTGTATTCAACGTTCCGGTTTCTATTGATAAACAAACATTAAAATATCAACTTTCAAAATAATTTAAATTATGTATTATACCGCAAAAGTAATTGTCGAGTTTGAATCCGACAAAGGAAAAGTAAAAAAAGTGAGTGAAACTTATTTAGTAGAAGCTTCGTCAGTAACTCACGCAGAATCAATTGTTCATAGAGAGTTCTCAAAAGAACAAAGGGACTTTGAAGTAAAATCAGTAACGCAGTCAAGATACTTAGATGTATTTTTCGCAGATGCGGCTAACAACCTTCAACCAACAAATAATTTACCATCTAAAAGAGCAGATGAATGGCCAGAGTAAGAAAAAACCATTATAAGGTCGGTCAGGATGTAGTTTTTATTTGGTCTGGTCGTAAAAAATTAGGCGTTGTAGAAGAACGACGTCCAAGAAATAAAAAGGTATTTTATAATGTTCGTTGTGATGATGGTAAGTTATATGAAGAGCTATATGTAGATAATTCTGAAATAGCAGCAATCTTATCATACGAAACTAGTATTGTCGGCGAAGCCTTAAAAAAGCAAAGAGCTGAAGCAAAAGAAGCTGTAACAATCGATGTTACTGAAGAATTTGAAAGCTTAGATGATACTATAGAAGATAATTAATATTATACGGGGCTGCCTTGGAATTGATTGGCGGATGTAATTCTCCAGGATGATTCGAGTAGAGTTAGCATTGGAAACTCTTTAATAACCTATGTAAACATTTAAATGACAATATGTCAACCTTTACCTTCGAAGATGCTATGGCATTCGTTGGTGCAGATTTAGCAGTAGCTGCCTAATCGCGCCCGTATCACTCATGGGACTTAAAAAGAAGTGAAATTATAGGGGTACAGGGTAGCGCCACTTTAAAATAAAGCTACGACCAGGTTGTTTATCGGTAGGTTTCCCACGAACATCAAACCGTTTATTTTGTTTATTTAGAAAAATAAACTAGTACTTGTGAACGAGTCCGGAGATTGCCTGAGCAAGACGAGGGTTCGACTCCCTCCAGCTCCACTAAAAAGAAGAAAGATTTGAAATATCGGCAGAAATTGTCAGTATTTCAAATCTTTTTTTCATTAAAAATCAGCACTTTAGAATTTTATAAAGTTTTTTATTAGGAAAATTGGTCTGTTTCGCTTATCTTTAAGTATAATAAAAATAAAAGATATGAAAAAAGAAATTATCATAATTCCAAGCGTATCGCAAGGATTTGCTTTAGACATTAATGATGTAAATCATTGGGACTCGATACCACTATTAGTCAGAGATAGAGCAAAACAAAGTTTGGGAGAAAAAGGCTCAATTATATATAATCCAGTTGTCGGTGAATGGCAAAGAGTTGAACGAAGCAAAATAGGTGATAAAGTTGCTAAAATTTCTGCAATATTAGATGCTCCAGACAGTGTAGTAAAAAAATCGCCGGCTAGAGTAGCAGCAATTGTAGCTAATTTGGATGAAGCAACTAAAGATATTATCAAATTTGTTCATTCAGCTCCCGAATTTAAGCCGGTTGATTTAATTATGCCAGACCTTAAATGGAAATATCTTATTCGTAATATTATGCGCGGTCAAAATATTATGATGGTAGGTGATTCTGGTATGGGTAAGACGGTCGCAGCGATGCATGCAGCTAAAGCATTACAGCGCCCACAATATATTATTGGTATGGGTAGTACACAAGATCCTAGAGCTACATTAATTGGCAATACGCAATTTAATAAGGAAGATGGTACTTTCTTTGCTGAAAGTAGGTTTGTGCAGGCGATACAACAAGAAAATGCAGTTATTGTTTTGGATGAGCTTTCTCGAGCAAGTGGAGAAGCTTGGAATATTCTAATGCCCGTATTAGATCCAAATCAAAGATGTTTACAGTTAGATGAAAAACCAGGCAGTCCGATTGTTAAAGTGCACCCAACAGTTTCTTTTATTGCAACAGCAAATATTGGATTTCAGTATACATCTACAAGGGTGATGGATAGGGCGATGTTAGATAGATTTACAACTATTGAAATGGATCTCTTAGATAAAGAACAAGAGTTACATTTATTAACAATTAAAGTTCCTGAGGTTTCTAAGAAAGAACTTAAAGTAATTACAGATATTACTTCTGATATACGAAGTGAATTGAAATCTGAAGTTCCTAGAATTTCTACACAAATTAGTACCAGATCTGCAATTGAATTGGGTTATTTGTTAAGAGATGGATTTACATTGCCAGAGGCAGCAGAAATTGGAATTTATCCATTTTATTCTGAAGATGGTGGTGCTCAATCTGAGAGGGTTTATATTAAGCAGTTAGTACAAAAATACATTAAAAATGATAATGTATCTGATACCTTAACGGACCCATTCTAAATATTCTTTTCTTTTTATTATGGTAGGCGATCGCTTTATGCGGTCTAACCTACTGATAAATAGCACGTTATAACTCCTTGAATATCAATTCAAAAAAGAATGTTAATAATTAGGAAAATTGGTTTGTTTTCCTTATCTTTAAGTATAATAATAAAAGAATATGGCAAAAATAATAAATTCAAAACTAGCTAATGATAAAAATAAAAATTCTAGGTTTTGGTTAGATTCTAAAATGTTCTCACCAGAGGGTGGTTCTTCTAGTATTTCAAGAAAACTTAAGTTGTTAGCATATAAAAGATCAATATCTAATTTTGTAAAAATACTTACACAAAAGGATGGATATGTAATTAAGTTTAGTACTGGGGATGATTCATATACGGATGGTAAAACAGTAGTTATTAGCTCTAAATTAGACGAAAATAATTTTGATGTTACAGTTGGATTAGCATTACATGAAGCATCCCATTTATTACTATCAGATTTTAAATTAATCCGTCAAGAAGCCTTAAATGAAGCTGCTTTAAAGCACGGGGCTTTAGGATTACAGATGGTTAATAGCAAATTAAAAATAATTTTTAATATAGTTGAAGATAGATATGTAGATAACTATGTATATACTATGGCACCGGGCTATAGAGGATATTATCAAGCATTTTATGATTATTATTTCCGCTCAGAAAAAATAGCAAAACTATTAAAATCTAAAAACAAATGTACCGAAACGGTTGACAATTACATAAGTCAATTGTTAAATATTATTGGATTAGAATTTGATGTAAATCGTATGCCTGGTCTAGCAGAAATCGTAAAAGAATTAGATTTATCTAATATTAAAAGGTGCGTAACATCGGCTGATAGATTAAGTGTAGCTGCTAATATATATGCAATTATACTTAAATATGTAAATAACTCTCAGGTAATTACTAATAATACGTCAAATGCTCAACCTAAACCTCCTAAAAAACAAAGTATTCCGAAAAATAATGAGACTGAAGATTCTGACTTAGACACTAGTGCCACTAGTGCATCTTCTAATGAGCCCGATGAAGAATCATTAAATGATGAATCTGATGATAATTTTAGTAATGATGCAGATGCTGATGAAAATGAGGATTATATTGACTCTGAAGCAGAAGATTTACTAGACACCGCAATGAATGTTGCCAATGGAAAAGTAAATAAAGATGGCTCAGTAGTAAACAACAATTTAAATTCTACATTAGAAGCTTTAGATATATCTGGCGCTGAATTAATTAAATCAGAGGTTGATTTATATAATAATGATAGAGTAAAATATAGTACTATGTCAGTTAACTGTATTCTAGTTAAAAATTTAACAAAGAAAATTGCCATGGATCGAATATTTGATTGTTTATTGCAGTCGTATGAAGATGATAATATTAAAACATCAATTCAGAGAGGAATTCTATTAGGTACATCATTAGCAAAAAGAATGGAAGTTCGTAATGAAGAAAGAAATACAATATCTAATAGATTAAAGGCTGGTAAAATTTTCAATCGTCATATTGCATTATTAGGTGCAGATGTAGATAATATATTTTATAAAATTAAAACAGATAAATTTAAAAACTCAACTATACATATTTCAATTGATGCATCCGGAAGTATGGGTGGAATTAACTTTAATAATAGTATAATGATGTCTGTTGCAATTGCTAAAGCATGTACATTTTTAAGAGGTGTTAATTGTATTATATCTTTTAGAAGTATGCATGACAAATTACCGTTAATGGCAATTGCATATAATTCTAAAAAGGATCATATTTCAAAAATATCAGAACTGTTTCCATATTTATCACCTAATTCAACTACTCCAGAAGGATTATGTTATGATGTATATAAAAACTTTATTGCTACTGAAGATGGTAAAGATGTTGATAAGTATATAATTAATCTATCTGATGGTGAGCCTGAATTTTCTATTCATGGAAGCCGTGAATCATATACAGGTTATACTGCATTAGAGCATTCTAGAAAAGCATGGAATAATATACTTAAATTAGGAGTTACTGGATTAAGTTATTATATTAAAAGTAATTCACCCGCATCGAGTAAGTTTTTGCATATGTATGGTAAAGATGCAAAGACAATTGAGCCATCCAATTTAATTCAATTAACATCTACAATTAATGAAATGTTAATGTCTCGTAGTGCGATATCTAGTGTAGTATGTGAATAATTAAAAAAAAAGGTTGGTTATTTGAAAAATTTATCTTATATTTAAGTATATTAAAAAATAAGGTAGAAATTAGAGCTAGAAAATAAAAATAAAAAAATCTAAAAAAAAGGTTGTTTATTTGAAATGTTTATCTTATATTTAAGTATATTAAAAAATAAGCTAGAAAATAAAAATAAAAAAATCTAAAAAAAAGGTTGTTTATTTGAAAAATTTATCTTATATTTATATATAGAAATAAAAAATCGTTCTTTGAAAATATTATTATCCATTCAATCTATTCATGATGCAAAACAGTGCGGCTGCTGATAAATGTACATAGGTTGATAAATGATAATCGGCAGCATATGGTCGTTAAATAAACTATGAAAGTAGTATAAAGTGAATTGGTTTGACTTAATCAGTTTGCGGCTTCGAAAGAAGCTCGAGTATGCAAGTGAGATATCATTGGACCTTTAGTATCGAGGGTAACACTGTAGAGAAAGTGGTTTGATGACTAGCCTATGTGGTAGGTTGGTTGAGTTCGGAAGAGCAATAAGAATAACTCATAGAATATATGTAAAGAATATATCCATCCAGGTATATGATTGCGTTGTTCAATATAAGAGAAATCTTAAAACCGAAAGGTATGTAGATGTACAGGTGGTGCTGTTATTTACCTTATTTGTAATCTACCAAGATTACTTATTCGAAGAATTCTTAAAATATGGAGGTGGGGACACTTCAGAGAGTAGTTAAGTATCTGCCCTGACAAAATCGGGGTTGGCTTATTGGCAGGCCACTACTTTCAATCATCCACAAGTCAAAACCTTATTTGCACTTTTGATTGCAAAATCTAAATAACAAATTAAGCATAAGTGCTTGCCAGCTACGGACGAAAGATGCCTACATAGTAATGAGTCGTTCATTGCCACTAAAGGTCGCAAGCCAATAGTGATTTTACGGAAAAGTTTATAGTCCCGCAAGGATTAATCAGGTCGGCAGATTTGAATAGATGGAGTAAATAGAGAGTAGTCCAATAATGTAGCTTTAAGAGTGGTTCACTTAAATAACCGGCATTGCTAGAATAGATTCCAAAAGAATCTGGACAAATTGGGAAATAAAATAATCCAATAAAAGATTTAGCATAACAAGGTATAGTCTCAGCCTTATTAAAATTACAAAATTGCGGGATAGAGCATTGGTAGCTCGCAAGGCTCATAACCTTGAGGCAGTTGGTTCGATTCCTTCTCCCGCAACTATTAAAAAATAAAATAAAAAAAGTGGTAAGAAAACTTATCGCGAGGTATATTTATATTAAATATGAAAACTAACAACTTACATACGTCATCGATAAAAGGATTTAGCTATCCGGTATTCGGCCAAAATAATATTTGGGCGGTGCTTGTTGATGAAAGATTGAGTATACGAGGTTTTTATATGGAGTAAAGAAAGTTTAACAAATAAGCTATTTTTATATAAAATATTTGAACCTCGGACTTAAAAATCCGGGGTTTTTTATTGTATTTAGTATAAATAATAACCTTATAAGTGCTTTAAATTGATTATATATCAAATATACCTAAATAAATAAGGAGTTCATATATGATCATCTAAAGAGCTTTCTAAATAATTGATTATTAATAGATTATATCTAATTGATTATTAATTAGTTAAAGATAAAATATGTGGCTGGAGCAGGTAAGGTGTATTGCGCTAGTCTGAAAAACTAGAGAAACTGGGTCAGTACCAGTCGGCCACACAATATGGAGAGATTAGTCGTAAAGTCAGAGATTAATCAGATGACGGGACCTGGAGGTAGTGAAACTCCAAAGTTCTAGGAATAGCGACGTAAAGAGCTTCACTTTGTAGGTTCGAGTCCTGCTCTCTCCGCCAATTAGTTCTTTAATATATAGGTCATAGCATAATGGTATGCACCCGGTCTCCAAAACCGTGGACGGAAAGAGTTCGATTCTCTTATGGCCTGCAATAATATCGTTAGTTCGTAGGTTATACGATTCCTACATATTGGGATGTAGCTCAGAGGCAGAGCGAGCGGCTGTTAACCGCTAGGTCGAGATTTCGAAATTCTCTATCCCAGCCGGTTTGGGTTTTACACTTTTAAACTTACAAGATAAGGAAAAAGTGAAATTGGGATATTGCCCGGAGTTGGTCAGACGGTCTGTAAAACCGAACTGCAATGTGGTTTGAGTCCACTGTGTCCCACAAAAATGAAAATGAAACGAAAACCTATATAGGTGCTAATAACTAGGTTATGAAGCATCACAAAAAAATAAAATTGTATGCCTTCGTAGCTTAAGAGGAAGAGCACCTAGCTTTTAACTAGGGTAGTAGGGTTTCGAGTACCTTCGGGGGCACTAGTTCATTTATTGATCTTTGATTTATTGTAATTTATTTGGTCCCGTGGTCTAGTGGCTTAGGATACATGACTGTCTATCATGGGGTGAGGGTTCGATTCCCTTCGGGACCGCCAAATAAAATAGCGAAGTGACTGAGGTAATAAGCATCTGTGCGTTGGAAGCATGGATTAGCCGGTTCGATTCCGGCCTTCGCTACCAAATTAAAATATAGAAGATCAAGTAGCAATGATATATGTATCATGATACATAGAACTGCAGTATAATTTGCCTATATTTTAATGCAGCATTAGCTCCAATGTAGAGCGCTTCATTGCCAATGAAGAGGCTGTGAGTTCAAGTCTCATATGCTGCACAATCCGTGGAAACTGATGTCGGCTCGAGTCAGGTGGAAATACGGGTATCGGGCCCTAAAGCGAGTATCGTATAGTGCTTTATTATAGATGCCTTCCAAGCATCGGACGTGAGTTGGATTCTCACTACTCGCTCGCTTTTATGAATAAGTTAGCAGCATAAACAATTGACGGAATGCTGTAAGTCTTAAAGACTTTGGAGATGCGAAGTATAGTAACATCTCCTAAACTATGGGGTTATGGTATAGATGGCGAACACAGTAGCTTTGCAAGCTTCAGTCCCGAGTTCAAACCTCGGTAGCTCCACGTAGGTGCAATTGGGTTCGAATCCCAACATTGGAAATAGCTACCAATAGAAGCATATTAGGTGATGCGGCTGAAACAATGACGTTGTAAGTACTAGGAAGTAACTTTCATGAGACAACATTAAACCGTCCTACCAGGACGTAAAATCCGCCGAGTTGGTAGAGTTGGTTTCTTACGGGGCTCTCATAAGGCTCAGACAACAGTTCGAATCTGTTACTCGGTACGATGATTATCAATACATTATAACCAATTGATAATTAATAAGAAAAATATATAATAAGGTTTGGATCTTTGAATTGTTTTCCTTATCTTTAAGTATAATAAAAATATGGCGGGTGGGTGAAATGGAATTATCATTCAGGGCTCATAACCCTGAGATACTTGGTTCGACTCCAAGACCCGCAACAAATATTCTCCTTTCGTCTAATCGGCAGGACAAAACATTTTGAATGTTAGAATTGGGGTTCGAATCCCTAGGGGAGAACGAAATTTAAATTGGATCTTTAGCTCATTAGGTTAGAGCAACTCGCTCATAACGAGAAGGTGACAAGTTCGATTCTTGTAAGATCCACAATAAGGAAGTCCAGTTCGAGTCTGGCATATAGTGTAATTGGTAGCACGCCGGATATCCGGAGGTTTAAGTTCGATTCTTAATAGTAGTGTAAGTGGAAGCACGTCCTAGTTATTTGTTCCTGAGGACAAAACGGTTGAGTCGACGCCCTTTCAAGGCGTAGGAGCGGGTTCGATTCCCGTCGGGAATACTAAAGTAATGGTTCTTTCCGGTAATGTAATGTCGACAATTACATCCGGGTAAAGGAGAACAGCACCCTCGGCTGGCGCGCTGTAAAACTTTAATAAAGCCGTTAAGATTGGGACGAGACGGGTATCCCATCATTACTTTAATTGCTGATATGGTCGATTGGTTTAGGCACTAACCTGATACGTTAGTCTAGGTAGGTTCGATTCCTGCTATCAGCACAAAGATAGAAGTAAGTGGCACCTGTTGCAGGCGACATAAAGTAAAATTCACAATTTGACTGGTCGTCACTTCTTATGATGGTAAATGTGAACATTATAGGCTATCTTTAATGCTCGGTTAGTTTAATTGGTAAAACGCCTGATTTGTAACCAGGGGTCATCGGATCGTAACCGGTACTGAGCTCGTTTAATTAAACACCTCTTGAATGAATCTAACTTAAGTAAATCGATCAATGCTTAAGGTAATGGATTAATAAATGGTTCAGGTATCCCAAGGGGGTGTTTAATAATAGTCGCTTCGCTTAGTTGGTTTTAAAGCGCTTGATTTACATTCAAGAGATCACTGGTTCGAATCCAGTAGTGACTACAAAAGAGACTGTTACTAATTCATAGAAGGAATCGAGTCCGAAGCATAGAATTAGAAATTGGAGAGAGCCCGGCATGGACGAGGACACCGCCTTGAA
>Ga0315900_10010429_pt1 | contig 11630 bp, 10 predicted proteins | sample LakEriMetagenome_FD_203521 | JGI IMG/M metagenome (GOLD analysis project Ga0315900, IMG submission 203521) | Freshwater fungal communities from buoy surface, Lake Erie, Ohio, United States - Buoy 12 MA114 | ecosystem: Environmental > Aquatic > Freshwater > Lake > Lake biofilm | place: USA: Lake...
ATATCGTAATACAATACGTTGCGTTTTCTTGTAAGGTAAATTCATTCACTCCATACATTGACAAAGCGTAGTTATCAATCTTTACTGCTCCGTCATTTTGTACCGTAAAAGGTGCGGTTGTAAAATTATACGTGTTTTCACCAACGTACTGTCCGTCGTCGTATCGCGCCCAGCCTGTATCTAATGCTGAATTATCAATAGGTGCGAACTGTCGCCATTGACCCTGAACTCCTGCGTAGTATTTATTTTCACTTTCTATTAACGCTCCATCTTCTGCTAACGTACTTGCGATTTTTTCTGAACTTACGTTTTCAACTTGTACGCCAAATTGTACATTTTCTTTGGTTCTACTTCTCGGTGGCATTTAGTATGTTTTTTATTTGTTCAACAATAGATTCGTGTTTACTTAGTTCTTCTTTGCTCTCAAAATACCCTTCAATGGAAAAGCCTTTGACTTCACCTGCTTTTACTTTCTGCCAAACGTCTTCGTTATCAACTTTCATTGAAATCATCCACGTACCGACGGGAAGACTAAACCCGTAAAATGCGCTTTTGTCTTTCTTTTCGTCTTCAACAATCCAACTTTCTACAACGGTCATTCCGTTAACCTCTTTCATGTGTTCGTAGGTTGCGTTTGATTGCTTATTTCTTTTTAAGAATAGTTCGGACGCTTTACGAATAGTCTCCTTTGTGAAAAATATGTAGTATTCCTGTTTCGTCTTTTCGTCAATCCTTAGAATTTTTTTATCGGGAATCAACGCCGCACCCATCAACAAACGCTTTTCTTCGTCGACCTCTTTTAATTCGACGTAGTGTTTGTTTAGGGCAACCCAATCTTCCTCTATTGCCGGGTGTTCAACTACGCTAACCGCATAAACGCCCTGCTTTAAATTGTCCTCGTCTAAAATTAATTCTATCACTTCCATAATTTCATAACTTAAAAATTCTACAATGTCGCATTTGATATTCTGTTCCTGTCTAACGCCTGTGCTGTCGTTACGTCGCCGCTTACTACATACGTTTGAATAGGGGTGTTTGCAAACTGACTCAAAGCGTTTACGTTCGCATTTCCTACAATGTTAAATTCAGGGCTTTGCACTGGTGCCGTTACTCCACCTGACGTTGAACCACCGCCGCCACCACCTGACGTAGCCGCTTCAAACTTTTGGTCTGCTATCTTTTTAACGTTTAACAATCCCGCCGTTATTGCCGCTCCCGCCGCAATGAAATTAAACGGTGGTGGAGACGACGCTAACGCTGCATTTGCCGCCTTGTACGTGTCCATAATAGCCTGTGCAATTTGTACGCCTTTTTGTATTTTAAACGCTTTCTTTTGCTGTGCTATTGACTTACCAGCAAACATTTCTGTTAAGTTCGAAATGATGTTTAGTGAATCGTAAACGGCTTGAACTCTAAAATCATTTAGCTTTTTTATTCGTTCTTTTTCAGCGTCTTTATTCGCTTTGTCTTCCGCTGCCATTGCATCGTTTTCGCGTTTTGTTATGGCTGCTAAATCCTGCAAATACTTTTCTTCCAACGCCTTTTTTAGTTCCGCGTTTCCTTCGGCTGCTTTTATTTCTTCATCAAACTTTAATTGAAGTTGGTATCTTTCAAAATCGTTTTGACTTAGTGTTAATTCCTGTAACCTGTAATACTGTTGGTCTTCTATTTCGTATCTTTTGGCTAACTGTTCGTTATATGCGGCTAACTCTTCTTCCGCTTTTTGTTTACGTAGCGCTTCGGCTTCGGCTGCGAACTTTTCTTTAATTTGTCGTATTTCCGTTTCCTGTGCGCTCGTTATTTTACTTATGTCCTGTCCGTATTTTTTAGCCTTGTTTATTAGTTCTTTGTATCGTTTTTCAACCGCGTAAATTTCTTTTTCTTCTTCGGTTTTCGTTCTTAATAATTGTTGTTCGTCAAATTCAGCTAACGCCGCAGAAATATCCGCTAACGCCTGTTTCCTTGCGTCCGCTTCCGCTTGCGCCCGTTCCCTTGCCCGTTGCGCTCTTTCTTCCGCTTTTCTTGCCGCTTCTTCATCTATTGCGTTTTGTTCTTTGCTTGTTAGATTGTATTTCTTTTCTACGCTTTCAGCTTGTTTAATAATATCTTTGAACGCATCGTTGTAAATCTTTTGTTTTTTCTTTGCGTCTTTTTCTGCTCTCTTTTGAGCATTGTTATATAGGTTTGTTTGTGCTTTGTCGAACTGCTGTGTAATATACACATTGTTACCAGTCAAAATTTGCGTTCCACCTTTTGCGAATTTACCCAACAAAGACAATGTTTGTTCTCCCATGTTTCGTTGGTCTTCCATTTGTGCACTGACTTGTTTCGCGTATTCATCCGCTGCTTTTGCCATCAATGCGTTTGCCTGTGCTCTTAATGCCGCCGCTTGTACATATGCTTCTTTCTTTTCAATAAACATTTCCTCGGCTCTATTTAGGTCATTGGTTTTACCCATCGTCGAACCCAGCGTTTCGTTGTACGTTTTTAACGCTTGCTCTTTCGACATCGTACCCTTTCGTGCCGCTTCAAACGCACTGGCAACTTTTTCAGTTTCCATCCGAGCCGTTTTAGCCCCTTCTTTGTATTCATTCACCGTGGCATTTAACGCACGTTGCTTCGGTGTAAAACTTGCAAACGCTTCGCTAATTTTTGACCAATTGGAATACAATAACTGAATACCTACAATCAACGCACCTATTCCCGCAACCATAAACGCTTTGCTTGCCGCCGTCATTTTGGTAAATGAATCGACTACATTGTTTTTAATAGCTGTAATTGCGGGTAATGCCTGCTGCATAGTGTTTATGGCTGTAACCATTTGCATAGCCGCTTGAAACTTCATCATGGCTTTTTGTGCCGCTTCGCTTTCAATACCGAACAATTGCATAGCCCCGTTAGCAAAATCAAACGCACCTTGTACCCCACCCATTGCCGTTTGTAACCTCATTGCCCCGGTCATTGACATAGCTTCCATTGTAAGGTCGACACGGTTCAATTGTTGCTGTGCCGCCGCCGCATCCCTTGCCGTATCCCTAAACTCTTTTGAGTTCATCTTTCCCGCTTCGGCTAGTCGGTACATTTTGTTTGTAAGAATACCTACCTTTTGCCCTAAATCTGCGTTAGTTATTGCGTACTCTTCCACCGCAATATCCGCTTCGGCAATTTTACCTTTTAACTTACCCGCTTCCTGTGCTAACTTTTGAAATTCAGCCGTGTTTTGCTTCCCCTCTATTGCAAGTTGGTAAAGTTGGTCTTCCAACAAACCGACCTGCTGCCCCAAATCCATGTTTGTAGTAGCCGCACGTTCAATGACCATATCGGTTTCAACAATGGCACGCTTTAATTTACCGACTTGTTGTACTAAATTCTTAAACTCTTCCGAATCCTGTTTACCTTGTACCGCCAATTCATATAAACGGTCTTCCATTACGGAAATGTTCGCGGAAACATCGTTAACCGAAGCACTAAAGTTCTCAATATCTTTATCAACTACGTTTGTAGCCTGATTAACACGCCCCAACATTTCGGCGTACTTCTTATATTCTTCCGTTCCACGCTTACCCGCTTGCGCTAACGCTAACATTTTGTTCTGAATACTTTCGAACGCTTTGTCCGCGTCGCCGTTCATTTCCTGAACAAGGTCTTGGAACTCTTTATCTAACGCATTTACCGCCTTGTTTGCTTCGTTTAAACCTTGTACTGCGTCCTTACTGTCAACCTTTAACGATACGCTATATTCTTCAGCCATTATTTAATTTTTTTAAAATGTTTTTGTCGTCGTGCTTGCTCGAATACCTCTTTAACTGTCTTTGGTATTTTATTTTGTCCTTTTGCAATCTCTATTGATTCGTGTTTTCCGTAGTGTTCGGTCAACCGCAACATTTGTAATATCTGCTCTATCATGTGAAAAAGATTATTTCGTCGTTTTCTACGTCCCCATTTTCATAGGTGTATGTTATCGGTACAACGTAGTTTATAAATCCGTAGCCTTCTTGAACCAAAATATCCCCGCCGTCTTCGCTTATTATTTCATTCAGTAACGCTTCGTCGCTTATTGATTCCGGGTAATCATTATTTGCAGGTATCGTAAACGTCACTATTTCTTCGCTTGTTAGAACTGGGAAGTCTACGGTTATCGGTGTCAACGAAACGTCAATATCAACTTGTTCAACGCCGTTTGGAAAATATATTGGTTCTTTGTGTATAAGTGTTCCGGGTTTTATGATTATCGGTTTCCGTTTTCTCAAAGGTCTAAAATCATGCAGCAACGTAAACATAACTTCCCCGCTTGTTAGGTTGCTTTTCATTTCATTTATTACGTACCGCTTATCACGAATAACTAACCTATCGTTTAATTTTAGTTTTGTGAGTAGTGAAATTGGTAATATCGTCTTTACTTCCGTTAGCCTGTTTTGAAGGTTGAACATATTTAAAATGTACGGCGCGTAGTAAACGTCAAACAATGCGTTCGGAATCGTTGTAAGGTAAAACGAACTTACCTCTTGCCCGAAGTTCAACGACCATTGCGTGTTATTGTATTCTAAATCTTGACCAAATACCGCATATTCTGTTACGTTTATATCCGTGCTTCCGTCGTTCATGTATATTGAACAATCTTGCATCATTGTTTGGTAAAGTATTACAGGCTTCGGTACGTACGGTTGAAATGTCGGTTCTTCTTGTAAGTAATACCCAACTTGTACGTTTGTTCCTGTAAACTTATTAAACAACGGTTGTTCAAAAGGTACGTCCACAATATATTCCTGACCATCGTATTCATAATTCACCGACAAATCCCCATACTCACGCGCATAAAATTGTTTAAACTTTTTGTTCATAAACGACGCGCTTTCCTGATGCTTAAATTGAATCTTTTTGTACAACGGAACGCGTTTAATAGTTATGTCCTGAATATCGGTGTACGTTGTTATGTCGTGTATTACGCCTTGGTTATACCAATCTTCTAAAGGTTCTATTTTAAATTCCGTTGTCGAAAGAGCATAGCACGTTAGATTCCATTCTTTGAGCAATCCCGCGAAGTAATCCGCTACCTTCATGTCGGGCATCTGGTCGGCTATGTTTAGGTTGGATGATAACGTTATTGAACCGTTGGCATATCCAACTTCTCCACCGCTTATAATGTTTCCTAAACCATCGTCCGCAAAATAATCGAAAGATAAATTCACCTGAAAATTAACGGTCATTCCATTTTGCGCGTACATTTGAAACTGCAAAGTGTTATATAAACTTTGGTTGTTATCCCATGTGCCTACTAAATTTATAGTACCTCCATTGTTATTTATCGTGTTTATCAAAGAACCGTTTTGGTAAACTTCAATCGTATAAACATCACTTGTTGAAGGGTTTACGATTATTTCTACCGTCCATGTTCCCGTAATTATCGCATACGTACTCGACGACATATCAACAAACGGCTGATATTGAAAGTACATTGTATCGTTCGCCAAATCAAACGCGCTTGCAAGGTCACCGCCTGAACTGGTTAAATCCATAACCAATTTTTCAGTGACGTTGTTAAATGTTTCTTTGTTTTTTAAATGCAGATAACTTTTCGTGAATCGTTGGTCGTTTAAAAAGTTTCCTGTAAATGTTACTCCATACGCCGCTGAAATAGAATCCAAAATACGAATGTTCTTTAATGCTGGAAACAACTCTAAATAACTTATTGCACCTAACGCCGTGTCTATATTGTCGTTCGGTGTAGTGGGTTCGTTGTACTGCCATACGCGCTTAGAACTCATCAAAGGGTATCGTATATCGTAATCTGTTGAACCTGTCACACGCTGTATTACTTCCGTCCCGTTGTATGGGTGGGTGTATGCGTTGTAATCTAACTGGCTTAACTTATCCTCTCCAAACCTATCTTTTAAACTTCGTATTTCACCGTAGAATGTTATTTTGTATGCGTAGGGTTGGTTGTTCTTCAATACGACTTCTTCCAACTGAATTTTACCACCTCTGAAAAATGTGTAATCTATTTCAATGTATCCGTCCCTTCGTAAGTTTTGGTTTATCGTTCCGTTTAACGCATTCTCGTAGTAATGTTCAAAGATAGGATTGTTAACCTGTGAACATGGAATACTAAACGATAATGATACGTCGGTAAATACTTTTGAAAGGTCTTGAATGTTCTGAATAGACGAACTAACCTCAATCGTTTCATCGTTGAATAACTCTATCCTTTGACCTTCAATGTAAACTTGTACTTTCCGTATCATAAAACGTTGTTGATTATTTCGTATGCTGGTAGGAACTCCAACGTGTAGTTAATATCTTTTTTGTTTATTGCTTTGATTCTGTCAAGTCCTTTGGTTTTCAAAGTCACTGGTAGTCCGTTTAAAAGTATGCGTTCACTCAATGCAAGTTGCGTTAAATTCTCTTTGAAGTCTTCCTGAACCCATCCCGTGTTTACTTTGATTGTTTGTTGACCGTTTATGTTAAACTCTTTTGTAACGCCTTGTTCCGGGTTGTATGTCATTATCGACGTTGGCATAAGTTGATATGGGTTCGTCTTTACCTCGATACTATCAAATGACGCTTTGAACATGAACTCACGTTGCCACGCTCCATACTTGTTTATAAAATCAATCGTTACAACGTCGTACCTACATTCTGTTATCGGTCTAAATTTGTAACGTGCAACCGTGTTCATTCCACTATCTAATATATCAAGTTGGTTTCCGTCCGAATACCACGCGGGGCGCACTCTATACACGTCCTGAAATATACCCGTTCCAAAACCCGAACTTGCCGAAAAACCAGTGACTAAATTTGTGTAAAGTAGTGAACCGCCCGTTGGAACTTTTACCGTAATGAATCCCGCACGTTTTAAAGGGTCAGTTGCTAACACTGCCGACGGGTCATACCAATAGTAGTACGTCTTTTCGTCCAAAAAGAAATCGCCGTTATCTGGGTTCGTTCCGTCTTCGTAATATCCCCAACCATCACGTGCGTAGTAATTTGTTGTGTCTAAAACCGTGTACCCCGCACCCGTTAATTTATATCGAATAACTTTGACGTTGGCATACTGGTCGTAATCCGTTTGTCCAACCACATTGTAAACGTTTTGGTTGTCGGTGTTATCTATATACTCACGAATATACGGACTGATGTTATAATAGTTCGCCGTGTTAGTTGCCGTTGGTGCTAACTTGCTAAACTTGTAAGTCGGTGCAACTGGTGCTGCTCCTGAACCGTTCCAAATAAACAACTCTATCTTTGAACCCAACTGTCCTACCTCGTCTACTTCTATTATGTAGGGGCTACGTGCCTGTATTATCATTTCTTCCGTTTTTTGTTACTTTCTTTTATCACTTCGTCCATATAAATTGCAACGTCACTACCTAACGCATTAACGAAATCTTTACCCGCTCTATTCATTGCATCTTCAAACGTTTTTGTAAAGAATAAGGACGGCGTTATTCCTTTTAAAAATATCCCTCGAGCAATCATAAACTGTGTTTGCTTACGCGTCATGAATCTTCCGCTTTTATCACGCGGTGCAATGCCCCTTAAAACAATCCATTTGTCAAGGGCTGATGGTGGCGGCATTCCCTTTAAACCCCTAACACCACCTTTACTTTTAAAACTAAACGGGCTACCGTGTTTTAGTTGTACGCCGTTTACACCTTGGTCTACAAATTTACCATACGGCAATGTTCTGAAAATAATATCCATCGTAGGGGGTTCGCCTACAATTTCACCTTCAATAGAGTTGTACAAATCTTTCGACGCGTTCTTATTCTTTTTAGTAAGAGCGGTTCGCATTTGCTTTACTACATATCCGCGAAATCTTTCCGCTTCGGCTTTTATGTTTTCTAAACGTTTCAACAGATTGACATTTCGTTAGGTATCAATATGTCAACGGTCAAAGCCATACCCGCCAAATAGTTTTCGAATCTTTCCGTAAATGGTTCAATGCTTACCGAACTACCTAATTGTACCTTATTACTAAATAAATCGCCACGTCGTAAACTTTCGTAAATACGTAACGCAATTGTGTATTGAGTGTTTAGTACATCCAACTCGTTATCGTTGCCTAAAAACTTGTCGGTAGTTTCGTCTTTTGATACGTCCACATTGTCAACCGCAAAGAACGTTATATTGAAATTAACTACGTTGTTAATCGGTGTTATGTTATTTACCATGATATGCACCAACGGAAAGACGGACTGTTTGTAGTTGTCTATGTCCGCAATGCTTCCCTGTGTTACCGTGCTAACTAATGGAATAGTTTCTATTTCGGTTTTTAAGGTGTTTAGTATGTAAAAGTATCCGTTCATTTATTCCGTCTTTTTATCATTTGGTTTTCTAATTCCTGTTTTTCCTTTTCAAACATTAAATACGTTAAGCATTGATGCAACGGTAGTGCGGTAACTTCGTCCATTCGTCTAACGTCACCTTTGCAGAGTGTATAAATGCTTTGATACCATCCCCATCGATTGGCAAATTGGCTGGTTGGGGTGTAGTCTTCAACATCTCCTTCGTTTGTTCCTCCAAAAAGTCCATCGTAGCGGTTAATAACTCCTCGTTTAAAATTCGCAAAAAAAAAGTTGCGCCTAACACTACATTTAACGGCATCATTTCCATTATTTCAGCGTAAGTAACCGCGCTAACGTAAGGTTCTATTTCGTATTGTTCGCCTTTTCGTTTGGTTATCTGTCGGTAAAATACCGCCATTGCTTTGTGCATCGTGTCCCATTCCTGTAAATACTTTTCGCTGTCGATATATTCGCCAAAAGTCATGCTTTCTAAATCGGGAATAAACCCAAACTCGTATTCACCAATTTTAAACCGTTGTACAAATTCCGTCTTTTCTTTGAATAGGTTGTTTAACTTGCCTACAATTTCATAAACGCTCACCGCTTCGAACTGCAATACCTCTTCAAACCGTACCCGGCAAAGTACCGAAATCATCTTTTGCGCTGCAACTATATTGCTGTCGTTCTCATCCTGTAACTTCATTAATTCCTGATACTGCTTTAGCGTTATTTCGCTTAGTGAAGTAGGAATTAAAATCTTTGCCGCCATATCTAATTAACTTTTATTTTGTTCTTTGTACCTTGTTTCGTATATTCGTGTACTCTAATTCTCAAATGATAAGACCCTTTTAGGTAAGGAAAGCTCCATTCGTGGGGCTTTTGTTTTATCTGACAAAGTATTTACCCCTGTTTGGGTTGCTTAGTGCGTTGTAAATAAAATACCTTGCGGCATCTATGCAATGATTCCATTTGTCTTCGGGTATTGTTTTGTTCGTCTTTTCCTGCCATGAGTAGTTGTTAAATTCCTTTATCATGTTTCGGCTTTCCGGGTCAATTATAATTCTGTATTCGCTCATCAAACTAATTCCCGCTGTTACACTTCCCGTTCCTTTTATTGCTTCGACAATGTTTAACCCTCGTTGTTTAAGTTCGCTAATCAAACGTGGTTCGGCTGAATCTCCTACTATCAAATCATTTAACGCGTGCTGTCTGTTGTACTCGAATAGTTGCCCAGTGTTCAACCCCTTTTCGTAGAAACATTCTTTTAGGTAAATAGTCTTCGTCTTTCTGTCAATTGCAACTTTAACCAACGTTGAAGGGTCGTTGCTAAATCCGTAATCCTGACCAAACCCATTCAACTCGCATTCCTTAAATTCACCTGTGGACCAATTAGTAAATACCGCTCCCGTTGGTTGTGCGCGTTCCCCTGTTCCGTAAACCTTCCACCAATACGAATTGCCAATCTTACTTTCGATGTCCTCAACTTGTGGTCGTGTCAAGTGTGGGTTGTCACGATACGTGGTTATGCATGGCGGGTATTTCTCGATGTATTTATCTAACCAATGTTCCTGTGGTAACGCCGGGTTGTAGTCGGCTATTATCCTATACCGTGTTCGTGGAAAAAGTTGGTCTATTGTTTCCTCCGGGAATTGATGTGCTTCGTTTATCCACAATATATCACGTGAACGCCCGTGTATCTTATCTGGGTTATCTGCTCCATAGTAGTTTATGTAGTTACCGAATAGGTTGTAGATGTGGTCAGTCTTATTGTGGTTCTTGTCGGAATATAGTTCGTGTTTTATTAGGATGTCCCGAAAGTCTTTCCACGCTGTCGCCTTTAACGCGGCGAATGTATCACGGCAAAGGTCTATTTCAATACCACCGTCTTCGTGTTTTTCACAAAGCCAAATTAAATAGTAAATGGTCGCGTATGTTTTCCCCGAACGTGTACCGCCTTGTAAAAGCGTAATTCGTTGTTTTGCAACCTTTGATTTTAAATAGGTATAGTTAGGATTACTCTTCAAGTTCTTCATTCATCCAGTCGGGAAGGTTCTTTCTTAATTCCGTTGTTTCAATCTGTTGAGTAGGCATTCCGTAACCGCTATCCATTAAAGCCTTATACGCGGCAACGTCACCTTCACGCGCTCGTTTAATCAAAGCCAAGGTCATCATGTCTTCCTGTGTTAACGTTTCATCCTGTCCGCTTATTGGGTTCTTTGCAGTTTGATTAGTTTCTAACCATTTCTTTGCTATGGTGCTTCTGTTCTTACTTCCCTTTGGTCGTCCGTTTGGGTTTCCGCTTTCGCCTTTTTCAAATGGTTTTAATGTGCCTCCGTTTTTACCTTCCATAACTCTGTTTTTACATTGTAATTCCGTTCTTTTTAATAACTAAACTTGGGTCAAGTTTTTTCATTCGGTCAATTATAACTTGGCAGTATTTAGGGTCTAATTCCATTCCATAACATTTACGCTTAAGTTGGTGCGAAGCTACCATTGTTGAACCCGAACCGCAAAAAGGTTCTAATATTAAATTTGATTTATCTAATAATTCTATTGCTTTATATGGCAATTCAATAGGAAAACAAGCCTTATGATTATCTTGTTGACTACCTGTATTAGATATTTCCCAGTGATTACTAACAACCTTATCTAATCCTAATTTATCTCCATTTGTGCTAAATAAATATATTGGTTCCCAATCTCTCATCAATGAACCTTTAAAAGGTATTGTTGAAGATTTTTTCCAGCATATTTGTTCAATAAGAAATTCTAAATGATTTGATATTTGTTTTATATACTCAAATCTACTATTAGCATTATAACTTACATTCCAAAATATAAAACCATTTGTATATAAAAAACAATTATCTAATACTTCTACTACAAAATCTATATATTTATCACTATCTAAATTATCCGAATAACCTTCGTTATATAATTTAATGCTTTTCTTTTTATTAAATATATCTCCTTGACCGGCTTTAGTATTTGCATTATAAGGCGGACTTGTAAATACCATATCAGCTTTCTCTCCATTCATCAACTTAGCAACATCATCACTATCCGTTGAATCTCCACATAGCAATCTATGTTCTCCTATTTCGAATAAGTCTCCTAATACTATATCCGTGTTTATCTCGTTAGGTATTTCGTAATTATCTTCTTCAGCTTCGAGTTCTTCTTGAATGCTTAAATCAACTGGCAAATCTAAACCCCAATCGTCTAACTTTTCTACGTCCCATTCATTTGCTAAACTATCCCAATCCCATTCTCCAAAACCTACGTTATCTTTTATTAAGAATTCGTTTTTTTGTTCCTCCGTCCATTCATCTGCAATAATAACAG
>Ga0315900_10010431_pt1 | contig 11630 bp, 8 predicted proteins | sample LakEriMetagenome_FD_203521 | JGI IMG/M metagenome (GOLD analysis project Ga0315900, IMG submission 203521) | Freshwater fungal communities from buoy surface, Lake Erie, Ohio, United States - Buoy 12 MA114 | ecosystem: Environmental > Aquatic > Freshwater > Lake > Lake biofilm | place: USA: Lake...
CGGTGGCGGCGGGTGAGGCGCCTGATCCGTCGGCGCTGCAGGGCTTGTTCTGGCTCGTCGATCCCCTCGACGGCACCCGCGAGTTTCTTGGCCGTAATGGCGAGTTCACCGTCAATGTCGCGTTGATCGAGGCGGGCAGGCCCGTGCTCGGTGCGGTGCTCGCGCCGGCGCTGCCCGGCGGTGCGGAGCTCTACACCGGCGTGGTCGGTGCTGGGGCCTGGCTGGCTCGTGGCGAGGCGCCGGCCCGTGCGATCGAGGTCCGGGCCGAGCCCCCCGAGGGGCTCGTGCTGCTCGCGAGCCGGTCGCACGGCGACGAGGCGGCCATGCAGGCCTTCATCGCTCAGCGGCTGGCGGGCCGGCACATCGCTGGGCGGCGCGATGCCGGCTCTTCGATCAAGCTTTGCCTCATCGCTGCCGGGCAGGCTGATCTGTATCCGCGATTCGGTCGTACGATGGCGTGGGACATTGCCGCAGGCCACGCCGTGCTGGCGGCCGCCGGCGGCGAGGTGCTCACGCTCGATGGCACGCCGCTGCGCTACGACAGGCCGGATTTCGAGAATCCGCACTTCGTCGCCGTGGCCTGCGCGGCCCCCTGGCGCGCCGCCGCCCGATGAACCCCGACCCCGCCCGCCCCAAGGATCTGCCCTCGGTCGACCGTCTGCTGCGCACGCCGACCGGGCTGGCGCTGGTGGGCGAGCATGGGCACACGCTGGTTGCCCAGCAGGCGCGCGCGCTGCTCGAGGCGCTGCGCGCCCGCGCGCTGGCCGGTGAGTTGCCAGGTTCCGAGACGCAACCGGCGGCGCTGGAAACGGCGCTTGCGCAGCGCCTCGCGCATTGCCTCATGCCGCGCCTGCGCCGCGTGCTCAACCTCACCGGGACGGTCCTGCACACCAATCTCGGGCGCGCGCTTCTTGCCGAGCCGGCGCTGCAGCACCTGCTGTCGATGATGTCGGGACCCAACAACCTGGAGTACGACCTTGCCAGCGGCGGGCGCGGCGATCGCGACTCGGTGGTCGAAGAGCTGCTTTGCACCATCACCGGGGCACAGGCGGCGACCATCGTCAACAACAATGCGGCTGCGGTGCTGCTCACCATCGCCGCGCTCGCCCGCGACCGCGAGGTGATTGTCTCGCGCGGCGAGCTGGTCGAGATCGGTGGCGCCTTCCGGATGCCTGACGTGATGGCCGCGGCCGGCGCCAGGCTCGTCGAGGTAGGCACCACGAACCGTACGCATCCGCAGGACTACGCGCAAGCGATCGGCGAACGCACCGCGTTGCTGATGAAGGTCCACACCAGCAATTACGTCGTGCAGGGCTTCACGGCAGCGGTCGACGAAGCGGAACTCGCCGGCATCGCGCACGCTCGCGGATTGCCGCTGGCGTCCGACCTTGGGAGTGGCTCGCTGGTCGACCTCTCAGCCTGGGGCCTTCCCCGCGAGCCGCTGCCGCAGGACAAGCTGCGCGCCGGCTGCGACGTGGTCACCTTCAGCGGCGACAAGCTGCTCGGCGGCCCGCAGGCCGGGCTGATCGTCGGCTCGCGGGCCACCGTCGAGCGCATCCGGCGCTTTCCGATGAAGCGCGCCTTGCGCGTCAGCAAGCTGCCGCTGGCGGCGCTCGAGGCCACGCTGCGTCTGTACCTGCGCCCCGAACGTCTCGTCGGCGACCTGCCCACGCTGCGGCTGCTCACCCGGCCGCTGCCCGAGATCCGGGCGCTCGCGCAAAACCTGCATGGCGCGCTGGCCGAGGCGCTCGCCCCACGCTTTGCGGTCGAGCTCGCCGACATGAAGGGGCAGATCGGCTCGGGCTCGCTGCCTGTGGAGAGCCTGCCCTCGGCGGGCTACGCGGTGGTGCCGGTCGGCAAGAAGGGGGCGGGCCGTGCCCTCGACGAGCTCGCCGCGGCGCTGCGGGCGCTGCCGCTGCCGGTGATCGGCCGCATTGCCGACGATCGTCTCTGGCTGGATCTGCGCTGCCTCGAGGCCGGGCCCGACGAGGCTGCCTTTCGCGAACAGTTGCCGCGGCTGCGCGAAACACTCGGCTGAGACCGTCGGGGGCCACCGATCGTCGGCAGTCTGGCCGGCGCAGGCAGGTGGCGGGATGCCCGGTCGCGCGCCCGGCGGATGCCGGTCAGCCGATGCGGCGGTCGACCCCATCGGGCTGGCCGGGGCCGACCACCAGCAGCACCAGATCGGCGCCGGCTTCCTGGGTGCTGATGCGTCGCAGGCTGAGCAATGCCGGGCGGGTCTCACCCGTCCCGGGATCGCGCAGGGTGACCGGGCGGGCGCTCAGCGGGCCGCTCGTGGTGACTGCGGCCTGCAAGACCTCGCGCACCGCCGGCGTGTCGAAGGTGCCGCCGCCCAGGCTGAATAGGCTCTGGCCGGCAGCCTCGCCGAGGCAGCTGCCGAAGGCGGCGAAGCAGGCCTGGTTGGCGGTGACGAGATTCAGTTGCGTATCGAGCACGAGCAGCGGCGTGGGTACGATCTCCACGATCGCCTGCGCCAGCGCGTGCGCGCCACGTGCCGCGGACTCCCGCGCCCGCTCGCGCTCGGTCACGTCGGAGAAGGTGAGCACGACGCCATCGATGACGTTATCGATCGTCCGGTAGGGCTGGATGCGTCCGAGATAGCGGCGACCGGCCACCGTGCTCACCTCGCGTTCGACCGGCACGAGCGAGTCGAGCACATGCCCTGCGTCGCCGAGCAGGTCCTCGCCCTGCAACTCGCTGCGAATGTCGGCCAGCGCGCGCCCGATGTCGGTGCCCTGCAGCCGGTAGATCAGCGTGGCGTCCCGGGTGAAGCGCCGGATTCGCAGTCGCGAATCGAGGAAGACGATCCCGAGGCGGATGCTGTCCAGAAGGTTTTTCATGTCGTCCTGCATGCCCGACATCTGCTCGAGCTTGTTCTGCAGTTCGGCATTGACCGTGGCCAGTTCCTCGTTGAGCGACTGGAGTTCCTCCTTCGAGGTCTCGAGCTCCTCGTTGGTGGACTGCAGCTCCTCGTTGGTGGACTGCAGCTCCTCGTTGGCCGACTGGATCTCGAGGATGGCGGCCTGGCGCTCCTCCCGCACCGCGCTGACGCTCTGGCGCGCGCTCTCCAGCTCCTGCTCGAGCACCTGCAGCCGTCGGGTGGCGGCGCCGCTGCCCTCGCGCAGACGTCGTGGGGTGCGACCCGCCGAGTCAGCGGGCACGGGCACGAAACTGACCAGCAGCAGGCCGTCGGTTTCTTCGGGTGCCGGCAGCTGCCGCACGGTCAGCTGGATCGAAATCGGGGGGGTTCCCGCTGGCGTGAGGACGACACCGCGCGTGGTGACCGGCTGCGGCTTCTTCACCGCGTCGTCGAGGGCTTCGCGCAGCGACCGCTGCAGGTCCGGAACCGCCATCTCGAGGATGTCGTGGGTCGGCAGCCCGGGCGCCGGGCGAAGGTAGGGGCCGGTCTCGCCGTGCACGTAGAGCACGAGCCCCTGCCGGTCGATGACGACCGATGGCGGGGCGAAGGCGTTGAGCAGGGAGCGCCGTGCGAACTCCGCCAGCGGCGCCTCGCGCGGCCGCCGGCCGGTGTCCCTCTCGGTGGGCGGCGGCCTGTCGGGGAGCCAGAGCGCGCCGTCGCCCAGCACCGTTCGAAGCCCGGCCTCGCTGGGTCGGGCGCGGTAGAAGCGCCACTCCAGGTTGACGGCCTCGAACAGGTCGTCGTGATCGCCGACCCCCTCCGACGGGGACAGCACCAGCATGCCGCCGGGTTTCAGGGCGTAGTGGAAGGTGCGTACCAGCCGCTCCTGCAGCGCGGGCGTCAGGTAGATCATCAGGTTGCGGCAGCTCACCAGGTCGAGCCGGGTGAAGGGCGGATCCTTGATGACGCTCTGGACCGCGAACACCACCATCTCCCGGATGTCCTTGCGCACTCGCCAGCCGCCGCCCGCCTCGGCGAAATAGCGCGCCAGCCGATCCCGGGACACGTCCTGGGCAATCGATTTCGGGTAGTGCCCGGCTCGCGCCACCGCGATCGCCTCGGGATCGAGATCGGTGGCGTAGATCTGTGTGCGGAAGGGGGGTATGCCCTCGTCCATGGCTTCGCGCAGCAGGATCGCGAGCGAGTAGGCTTCCTCGCCGGTGGCGCAGCCCGCGACCCAGACGCGCAGAACCCGCTCGTCGCCAAGTGCCGTCAGCAGCCCGGGCAACGCCTCCGTCTTCAGGGCCGCGAAAGCCTGCGGGTCCCGAAAGAACCGGGTGACGTTGATCAGCAGGTCCTGAAAGAGCAGCTGGGCTTCGGCGGGCTGCTCCTGCATGCGGGTGCAATAGGCAAACGGGTCGGCGACTCCGACCGTTGCCATGCGCCTTGCCACCCGCCGCGCGATGGTGCTGCGCTTGTAGTCCCGGAAGTCATGGCCGGTGGCCACGCGAAGCTGCGTCAGGATACGCTGGAGGGCCGCCGGCGATCCGAGCAGCGCAAGCGCCGGGTCAGCCCGCCCGGAAGGTGAAGGGGCGGCCGCGGCGAGGGCCGCGGGCATCGCCTGCACCGCCATCACCTCGGCTGGCACCCCGCTCTCGATGGCGCTCAGGGGCATGCCGTCGTAGTCGGCGGTCGACGGATCCTGGACGAGGCAGCGTCCCCCGGCGTCGGCCACCGACTGCAGGCCGAGCGTGCCGTCGCTGCCGGTGCCCGAGAGCACGATGGCCGTCGCTGATGCGCCCCTGTCGCGTGCCAGCGCACGGAAGAATCGATCGATGGGCAGATACGGGGCAGCCGGCGTTTCGGAGGGGCGCAGCTGCAGCACGCCCTGTGCCAGCCCGAGGTCGGAGCGCGGCGGGCAGACATGCACGCGGTCGGGCAGCAGGGGCATCTGGTCCTCGGCCAGCACCACCGGCATCCTCGTGCTTCGCTGCAGGATTTCCGTCAGCAGGCTGACATGGTGCGGATCCTGATGCTGCACGACGACGAAGGCATGGCCGCTACCCGCGGGCATGGCGCTGAAGAAGCGCCGACAGGCCTCCAGCCCGCCGGCCGAGGCGCCGAGTGCGACGACCGACAGCGCAGGCAGCTGGGGCTCGGTCAAGGCCGTGACTCCAGAAGGGGCAGGGGCATGCGCGGGTCGGTCAATGGCGGGTCGACCTCAGCGCCGGTCCGGGACGGCCGCAGGTCGGCGTCGTGCTCGGCCTCCCGGGGCGACCTGCTGCGGCCGCGGAGCGCGCAGCGGTACTTCGAGGCGCAGGCGGCCGGTGCCGGACGCGGTACCCTGCGGCGCCGGCAGCACGAGCAGCTGTCCGCCGAGATGGCGCAGTTCGGCCTGCAGCGTCATGGGGACGGCCGATGGGCTGCCGCGGGCTGGACGGGTTCTGGCGGGAGCGAGCGGGCCAAGCGGCCACCCGCCAGGATGCACCACGAGGTCCAGACACAGGGTCTGGCGTTCCTGCCTGACATCGATGCCGACGCGCGCGCCGCTGGTGTCCCGGGCGATCGCGGCGAGCAGACCCTCCATCAGCCGATACACGCCGATCACCGTGCGGGCATCGAGGTCCCGGTTCAGCTTCATCGGCTGCAGATCGACGTCGAGTCCGAACCTTGGGCTCGCATCGCGCGCCAGCCACTGCAGCGCCGCATTGAGTCCGAGATCGTCGATCATCGAGGGCCGCAGCTCGTTGGCCATGCGGCGCACCAGCGCGATGGCTTCATCCAGGTCGCGCTGCAGGGCACCGGCGCGATCGTTCGCCGCAGCCGATGCGGGCCCTTCGAGGGGCAGCAGGCTGAGTGCCATCTTGGCGGCGCTCAGGCGCTGGCCGAGATCCTCGTGCAGCGTGCGTGCCACCCGCAGTCGCTCCGCCTCCCGCGCATCGAGCAGCAATGCGGTGACCCGGCGGTCGTTTTCCGCTGCGCGACGCTCGCTGATATCCGTGAGGACGACCCGCAGGGCCGCGTCGGGGCCGGGTTGCGGCAGTCGCAGCGTGTCGAGCTGCACGGCCCTGGGCGTCGGCTCACCTGCCGCGAGGCTCGCCTCCAGGCGTCCCGATGCGCCGTCCGCGGCCAACGCGGCGATATGGTCACGCCAGCGACGCCGGTCGCGGACATGCAGGCACGTCGCGAACAGCTGTCCCAGGAGTTGCGCACGGTGCCGGTCGAGCAGCCTGGCACCGGTCGGATTGACTTCGGCGATGCGTCCCGTCGCGTCGAGGGAGAGGTAACCGACGGGTGCCACCTCGAAAAGGTTCTGGAAACGATCGCGCGAAGCCGCCAGCTCGCGCTGGGCCCGGCGCAGCTCCTCGTTCTGGGTTTCGAGCTCGATCTGATGGATACGCAGCTCACGGGAAAGCGCTGCGGCATCGCTCGGAAGGGGAAGGGTCATCGGGCGGCGCTCCCGCAACGCGCGCATCAAGGCGAAAAGGCGACCCTACTCTACTCCAATCCGGTGCCTGCTCTGGCATCCGGTTGCCAACGCTTACAGGTCGTTGTCGATGCTCAGGGAAGCCGGCTGGAACGGCGCCGTGCACGGGTGTTGGGGCCGAGCGGGCCAATCTTCGTTGCGGGCGGAAGCGGTGGTGGCCAAGGGCGGAATCGAACCACCGACACGCGGATTTTCAATCCGCTGCTCTACCAACTGAGCTACTTGGCCGTCGATGCACGGAAACGTGGCGACCCACGCGTGCGTCAAGCCCTGCAGTATAGCTCAATCCGGCGCCGCCTCAAGCGGCTTGCCCGGCCGCGCCGCGCCATCCTGCGCAGCGTCCGCGCGCTCGTCCGCGGTGCCGGCATAGCGGGCCGCCGCCTCCGCGAGCCGCCGCGCGATGCGCGCCCGCAGTTCCGCCGGCTCGACAACCCGCACCTGCTCGCCGTGGCGCAGGATGTCCATCTCGAGTTCGGGCGTCGCCGCGTAGGGAATGCGAAGTTCGAGCCCGCCGTCGGCAAGCTCCTGGGCCTGCTGCTTGGGGTGCCAGATCTCGGCGCGCACCCATCGGGCCGCGTCGGCCGAGAAGTGCAGCACCGCCCAGGCCCGGGGCCGGCCGCGGTAGATACCGTAACCTTCGCCCAGTACCTGGTCGAGCGTGCCCGGCGCGACATGACGGGCACGCATGTCGAGCAGGCGCGCATCCTCGATCGCGTCCATCGAGAACACGCGCAGCGCCCCGCTGCGGTGGCACCAGGCCTCGAGGTACCAGGCATTGCGGTAATGCACCATGCGCTGCGGCGAGATCTCGCGCCGGCCCCGCTCGTCACGGGAGCGGGTGTAATACTCGATATCCACCCGCTGACGCTGCACCAGCGCGCTGCCGAGCACCTCGAAGCATCGCGGCGTCACCGGGCGGTTGTGCGCGGCGATCACGCGTACCCGCTGCATGACCTCCTCGGCGCTCGCCTGGGCGGCGCCGAGCATGCTGCGCAGGCGATCGGTGAGTGGCGCCACATGCGGGCCGAGCAGCCCGCCGCTGTCGAGTTCCTCGAGCAGCCGGTGCATCGTGAGCAGCGCCACGATTTCCTGCGCGTTGAACCACAGGCCCGGCAGCCCGTACTGCGGACCGCTGGTCGGCGTGCCCAGCCGATAGCCGCCCGCCTCGCGGTCGAACTCCACCGGCATGTTCATGCGGTCGCGCAGGAACACCATGTCGCGCTTGAGCGTGGCCCACGAGATCTCGAGCTCGGCGATGAAGGTCGCGCGCGACACCACGCGCCGCTGCTCGAGCAGGTTGCGGATGCGGCTGAGGCGTTCGAGCTGGCTCATGAGCGACGACTATAATCGGCCATGATCTTCGGCATAAGTCCCGGTGGTTCAGCTTCGCCCGGCCCGGTCGGCGGCGACGTGGTCGTCGTCGGGCGTGGCGCCAATGGCGCGGCGGCCGCGCTCGGTCTGGCGCAGGCGGGTCTTCGCACCGTGCTGGTGGGGCCCGAGGCGGCCCCCGACCCCGAACCCGCCGCATGGGACGCGCGCATCTTCGCGCTGTCGCCCGCGAGCCGCGCGCTGCTCGAGCGCTTGCGCGTCTGGTCCGCGATCGACGCCGGGCGCGTGCAGGCCGTCGACGCGATGCGCGTCTTTCCCGACAGCCGGGCCGGCGCCCCGGAGCTGCGCTTCGATGCGCGGGATGCCGGCGCGCAGGCGCTCGCCTGCATCGTCGAAGCCCGCAACCTCGGGGCCGCGCTCGATCGGGCCGTCGGCTTTGCCGGGGTGCGGGTCCTCGATGCCCGCGTCGAGGAGGCGGTTGTCCACCCCGACCGGGTCGAACTCGGGCTGCACGATGGCTCCCGGGTGCGCGCCCGGCTGCTGGTCGCGGCCGACGGCGCATCCTCCCCGCTGCGCGGGCTTCTCGGCATCGCCGCCACGGAGCGAGCCTACGAGCAGCACGCCGTGGTCGCCAACTTCGACTGCTCGATGCCGCACGAGGGCTGTGCCTGGCAATGGTTCGGCGAGCACGGCATCCTCGCGCTGCTGCCGCTGCCGGGCAGGCGATGCAGCATGGTCTGGTCGGCAGCCCCCGCGCTGGCCGACGAGCTCATGCGGCTCTCCCCGGCGGCACTCGGGCAGCGGGTGAGCGACCTCGCCGGCGGTGTGCTCGGTTCGCTGGTCGCGCTCGCGCCGGCGGCGCGCTTCCCGCTTCGCCTGGTGCGCGCCGACGCGCTGATCGCGCCGCGTGCGCTCCTTCTCGGCGATGCCGCGCATGCGATGCACCCGCTTGCAGGGCAGGGACTCAACCTCGGCTTCGGCGATGTCGCGACCCTGCTCGATGTCGTGGCCGGCCGCGAGCCCTTTCGCGATCTCGGCGACCGACTGCTGCTGCGTCGCTACGAGCGCGCCCGCAGGGAGCCTGTGCTGGCCATGACCTGGACCACCGACGCCCTGCAGCGCCTCTTCGACCCCGACCCCGGAGCCTCCCTGCCGCCGCTGCTGCAGCCGCTGCGCACGCTGCGCGAGGCAGGGTGGCGTGCGGTCGCCGCGTCGCCCTGGCTGCGACAGCGGCTCGTGCGGCATGCGATGTCCTGATCCTCCCGGAGTGCTTTCGATGCGCCTGCGTGTCCTGTTTCGTGCTGCCGCTCGCCTGGTGGGCTGTCTGATGGCGCTGCTGCTGGCGGTCGGGCCGGCCGCGGCGCAGGGGCCGGCCGAGCCGGCGGCCATTCGCAGCGCGGTCGAGTCGTGGCTCGGAGGGCGCTTCAAGGTCGACGACCTTCGCCGCAGCCCGCTTGCCGGCATCTGGGAGGTTCGGCTCGGCAGCGATCTCATCTACGTGGACGAGCGCGGCCAGTACGCCTTCGTCGAGGGCGCGATGGTCGACCTGCGCAGCGGGCGCAACCTCACCCGCGAGCGGCTCGACGAGATGCTCGCCATCAACTTCCGCGATCTGCCGCTCAATCTCGCGCTCAAGCAGGTGATCGGCAACGGCAAGCGCGTGGTGGCGGTCTTCGAGGATGCCAACTGCGGCTACTGCCGCACGATGCGCAAGGACCTCCTCGCACTCAAGGACATCACGATCTACACCTTCCCGGTGGCGATCCTCTCGCCGGATTCCGATACCAAGGCACGCAAGGCGCTCTGCGCGGCCGATCGCGTGGCTGCCTGGAACGACCTGATGCTCTCGGGCAAGGTGCCTGGCAACGCGGGCTCCTGCGATCATGGCCTCGGCAGGCTTCGCGATGCCGCCCAGAAATTCTCGGTCTCGGCCACGCCCACGGTGTTCTTCGCCAACGGGCGCCGGCTGCAGGGTTACGTACCTGCGGACCGCTTCGAGAAGATGCTCGAGGAGTACTCGAAACCCTGATTCGGCGTGCGCTTCGACGCCGCGGGCCTGCGTGCGCCCGGGCGCAGGGGCGTGCTCAGGGCCTGGGCTGCAGAAGCCAGAGACGTCCGGTGCCCTTCATCAGCCCCGCGTGTTCGCCGGCAGCCGCGCCGGTGCCCCAGTACAGGTCGGCTCGCGGCACGCCCGTGATCGCGGCGCCGGTGTCCTGAGCCACCACCATGCGGCGCAGCAACCCGCCGCGCGGATCCTCCGCCTCGAGCCAGAGCAGCGAGCCCGGCGGCACCGCCCTCGGGTCGACCGCCACCGAGCGCAGCGGCGTGAGCGCCACCCCGAGCGACCCGATGGGGCCGTCGCGCCCGGCAAGCGCGTCGCGCGCCGACGGCGTGCTTTCCCGGAAATACACATAGCGTGCGTTGCGGTGCATCAGCTCGCGCCCCGCCTGCGGGTTGGCGCGCAGCCACCGGGCGATTGCCTGCGCGCTGATCGCTTGCGCGCTGATGACGCCGCGTTCGATCAGATCGCGCCCGATCGCACGGTAGGCGTGGCCGTTGTCCCCCGCGTAGCCCACCCGCATCACCGATCCGTCGCGCAGGCGCAGCCGCCCCGAGCCCTGCACCTGGAGGAAGAACGCATCCACCGGATCATCGGCCCACGCCAGCACGAGCCCTGCCGTCGCTGCCGCATCGGTTGCGGCCTCGATCTGCGCCCGCGGCTGCCTTGCCAGCGGCCATTCCGGGCCCGGGCGGCGCAGCAGCGGCACCTGGGAGGGCGACTCGCGCTCGCGGCTGCCGCGCAGTTCCGGCTCGTAGTAGCCGGTGATCAGCCCGCGGTCGTTGCCGTCGGGCGCGCGAAGCAGTCGCGCCTCGAAGCGCCGACCGAGCCAGTCGCGCAGCTGCGTCCTTTCGCGGCGCCACTCCTCGCAGAGTGTCGGCCAGGGCATCGGCGGGCGCGCGAGCGCGCACTGCGCCTCGATCGCGTCGCCGAGACCCTCGAGATCGTCGACTGCCAGCTCGGGGCTGTCGCCGCGCGCGGGCGTACTCGCGCAGCCCGCGAGCCAGATGGCGACCAGCCCCTGCGCGAACAGGGCCGCCAGCCGCGGCATCGGAGCTCGGGCGCTAGACTGCGAGGCCTCGGAGAACGCACGCATGTGGGTCATCTACCTCGAAGCGCTCGGCGTGCTCGCCATGGTGCTCGCGCTCGTCTGGTGGACGATGCGCGGCAAGCGCTGAAAGCCTCGGGCGCCCGGCTCAGTGCAGGGCGCTCGGCACCGTGAGCGCGAAGGGCGCGATCGGCGCCTCGAAGCGCTCGCCATCCTCGGCCACGCAGAAATAGCTGCCGTGCATCGTGCCGGCCGGTGTCGGCATCTGGCTGCCGCTGGTGTACTCGAAGCTCTGGCCGGGGGCCAGCAGTGGCTGGTGACCCACCACCCCGAGGCCCTTGACCTCGCGCACCTGGCCGTGGCCGTCGGTGATGAACCAGTGGCGGCTGACGAGCTGTGCCGCCACCGTCCCGGCGTTGGTGATACGCACGGTGTAGGCGAACGCATACTGGCCGGCGGTGGGGTCCGACTGCTCGGGCAGGTAGCGAGGCTGCACGCTCACCTGGAACTGGTACCTGGGTTCGGTCATGACGGTCCGGTGGGGAGGGGCGATGCCCCGGGCTGTCTACAATGGGAGTTTAGTCCGACGCGCCAAGCCCGCCATGAATGACCTCCCGCGCTCCTGCCGCATCGCGCCCAGCCTGCTGTCGGCCGATTTCGCCCGCCTCGGCGAGGAGGTGCGAGCCATCCAGGACGGCGGCGCCGACCTGATCCACTTCGATGTGATGGACAATCACTTCGTGCCCAACCTCACGGTCGGACCGCTGGTGTGCGAGGCCATCCGTCCGCATGCCACGGTGCCCATCGACGTGCACCTGATGGTGCG
>Ga0315900_10010433_pt1 | contig 11630 bp, 9 predicted proteins | sample LakEriMetagenome_FD_203521 | JGI IMG/M metagenome (GOLD analysis project Ga0315900, IMG submission 203521) | Freshwater fungal communities from buoy surface, Lake Erie, Ohio, United States - Buoy 12 MA114 | ecosystem: Environmental > Aquatic > Freshwater > Lake > Lake biofilm | place: USA: Lake...
CTGCCGAAAATTGCTGTGGTGGCGCCACCGACGGCTTATCGCGCGCTTGATGGCGCAACCTTCGCCGCCGATACCCACGACATCGCCGTACGTATGATTTCGATGGAACGCGCGCATCGCGCCGTACCACTGACAGGTGCGATGTGTCTTGGTGTCGCAAGCCGCATTCATGGCAGCGTACCAAACCAATTGGCCGGGCCGCCCCTGCGCGCGGATGAAACGCGGGTTGCCAATCCCTCTGGCATTCTTTCGGTAGGGGCGGAGGTGCGTGAAGCGGCCAATGGCTGGCATGCAGAAAGTGCCGTAGTTTATCGCAGTGCACGGCGCCTGATGCAGGGCGCGGTTGCCGTGCCGGTGGGGCTGGTTTGATCTGCGTTGGGTGAACATGGAAATGATGCGCAAACCTGCCTTTCTTCTACCGCGTGGCGCTTGCGATACGCATGTGCATATCTGGGGGCCTTTTGATCGCTTTCCGCTGGCCAAGGGCGCGCCTTATACGCCGCCGGAACGCACCAGCGATGATCTGGTGGCCTTGCATGAAAGGCTTGGCGTAGACCGCGCCGTCATTGTGCAAACCACCGTCTATAAAGCCGATAATCGCGCCATGCTTGATGGTATTGAGCGTAGCTCTGGCCGCTGGCGCGGCGTGGCGCTGATTGATGACAGCTTTGATGATGCCGCGTTCCGCGCCCTGCATGAAGGTGGCGTGCGCGGGGTGCGCTTTGGCTTTGTGAAGCATTTGGGTGGTGTGCCGGATTTGGCGCTGGTACGGCGCACCGCAGCGCGCATCGCGCCCATGGGCTGGCACTTGGTGCTGCACCTGGATGCCGGGAATATCCCAGATTTTCTCGAATTTTTTGGCGAATTCTCTCTGCCGGTGGTGGTGGACCACATGGGCCGCGTGCCGGTGCGCGATGGCCTGGACCAAGCCCCGTTTCGCCTATTGCTGGAATTGCTCAAGCGCCCGAATTGGTGGGTGAAGGTATCTGGCGCGGAACGCATTTCCGAAACCGGCCCACCTTTTGCGGATGCCATACCCTTCGCACAACGCTTGATCGCAGCGGCGCCAGACAGGGTGCTATGGGGCACGGATTGGCCGCACCCCAATGTACGCTTCGAACCGGATGAGGCTGATCTGGTGGATTTGCTGCCACGCTTTGCGGATGCTGCGGCGTTGCAGCAGATTTTGGTGGATAACCCTGCAAGGCTTTATGATTTCCCATGACTGGAGTGAAGACGATGCAGGACCGAACGAACGGACCGCTTGCAGGTATTCGGGTGCTTGATCTTTCCTCGGTGGTGGTAGGGCCTGTTTGCACCGGTGTTCTCGCGGAACATGGCGCGGAGGTGATCAAACTTGAAAGCCCAGGCGGCGATTTGCTGCGTCAGCTTGCCGGCAAAGGCCGTTCGCCCGGCATGAACGGCAAATTCCTCAATTTCAATCGCGGCAAGAAGTCCATAGCACTTGATCTTAAGGCGCCGACTGGGCTTGCCGCACTCAAGCGCCTCGCCGCGACTGTGGATGTGTTTGTCAGCAATATCCGCCCCGATGCGCAAGCCCGGCTTGGTGTGGATGCCGCAAGCCTGCACGCCATTGCGCCCCGCCTGATCCATTGCGCCATCACGGGTTTTGGCTCCGTCGGGCCTTATGCCGGCAGGCCAGCCTATGACACGGTGATCCAAGGTGCGGCTGGTGTGGCCGGCTGTTTTGAAGCATCTACCGGCGAACCACGCTATGTGCCGATGCTGGTGGCGGATCACACTGTTGGGCTGATTGCCGCGCAGATGATTGGCTTTGCACTCTATCGGCGCGAGAAAACCGGCGTGGGTGAGGCGATTGAAGTGCCGATGTTCGAAAACATGGCAGCCTATGTGATGATGGAACACCTTGGCGCCATGTCCTTCCGTCCCGCGCTTGGTCCGCCTGGTGATCACCGCGTCCTGAGCCCGGATGCGCGGCCCTTGCCGACTTCTGATGGTTATATCTGCATCTCCGCCAATACGGATGCGCAGGCGCATGCGTTTTTTGACGCAATTGGCCGACCCGAATTGAAAACCGATCCACGCTTTGCGACTATCGCCGGGCGCACCGCCAATACGCGTGATTACTTTGCCATTCGCGCAGGCGGACTGAAAGGCAGGAAATCAGCCGAGTGGCTGGAAATTTTCGACAGGCTTGATGTTCCGGCCTCACCCTACAACACCATCGCCGGCTTGCTGGATGATCCGCATCTGCGCGCGGTTGGTATGGTGCAGGAAGAAGAACACCCATCAGAAGGCGCAACCTTCGCCATCGGGCAGCCCAATCGCTTTTCCGGCGGCAATGCGCCGCCCGGTCGGCCAGCACCGCGGCTTGGTCAGGATGGCGCGACGCTATTGGCCGCGGCCGGCATGACCGAGGATGAAATCGCCGCACTCAAGCGCGATGGCGTGCTGCTTGAAGCGACTCCCTAATGACTGAGGAAAAGCCAATGACCCGCCCCTTTGAAGGCATTCGTATTATTGACGCGACCCATGTGCTTGCCGGTCCCTTCGCTGCCTATCAGCTTGGGCTGCTGGGTGCGGATGTGATCAAGGTTGAGCATCCGGGTGATCCCGATCAGAGCCGCGTCAATGGTAGTGATGGGGAACTGAACCGTGGCGGTATGGGCTGCCAATATCTGACGCAGGGATCAAACAAGCGTAGCATGACGCTTGATCTCAAGCAGGAAGCGGCGCGCGAGATTTTTCGCAAGCTGGTCGCGGGCGCTGATGTGCTGGTGGAGAATTTTCGCCCCGGCGCCTTTGCGGCTTTGGGCCTGGGCTATGAGGATCTGCTGAAGATTAACCCGCAGCTGATCTATTGTTCCATTTCCGCCTTTGGCCAGGGTGGGCCGCGCGGCGAACAGACCGCTTATGATCACGTTATTCAAGCGACATCGGGCATCATGGCCTGTACCGGCACGCAGGAAGTGAACCCGATCAAGTTCGGCGCACCGGCGATTGATTACGCCACCGGCACCATGGGCGCCTTTGCCCTGTCAGCCGCGCTGTTCCAGCGTGAGAAGACCGGCCGCGGCCAGCATATTGATCTTGCCATGCTGGATGTGGCGATCATGATGATGGCAAGCCATGTCACTTCCTATGGGCGTAGTGGCAAACCCCCACGCCCGCGCGGCAATGACCATGAATATGCAACAAATAGCTGTTATGAAACCGCCGATGGTCTGGTAATGATTGGCGCGAGCAATCTGCGCCAGCAGCGGCGTTTGTGGGATGCCCTCGGCCGGCCTGATATGGCGAAGGACACCAATGAAGCGCGACATGCTGACCGCGCTCATGAAGTTGCCACTTTGGCCGGGTTGTTGAAGGGCAAGACCGCTGCCGAATGGGAAAGCTATTTGCAGGCGCGCCATGTGCCGGCGGGACGCGTCCGCAATCTGGCGGAATCCTTGGCGGATCCACAGATCAAGGGGCGCGGCGTGCTGCATCACTTTGAAGCCGCGCCGGGTGTGGCGGGATCATTTTCTGTCCCCGTCGCAGCATTCGGCTTTGCACAGGGCGGCCCGCGTGTGGATACGCCGCCGCCACCGCTTGGCGCTGACAATGATGCCATCCTGGCCGAGCTTGGCTATGATGATCTTGCACGGAAAAAACTGCGCGCCAGCGGCGCGATTTGAAACAAGGGGGAAACCATGACCCAATTCACCTTCGATCATATTCATCTGCGCAGCCCTGACCCGGAAGCAACCGCAGCTTTTTATGAGCGCATGTTCGGGGCCGAAGTTCTGCGCTCCACCCAACAGGGCGAAGCGCGCGTGGATATCAGGCTTGGCGGGCAGATCATCTTCATCGCGCCTATCAAGGGGGACAATGTGGCACCGCCACCCAGCATGCCCTATCGCGGGCTTGAACATATTGGCCTGGCCGTGACCGGGCTTGATCAGGTCGTGGCCGAACTGAAGGCCAAGGGCGCTGAATTCACCATGGAACCCACCGCGATCCGGCCCGGTATTCGCATTTGCTTTGTGCGCGGGCCGGAGAATGTCGCGATTGAATTGCTGGAACGCAGCGCCTGAGTATTCTCATCATTGGCGCCGGCCCCGCCGGCTTGATGGCGGCGGAAGCGGCAGCGCAGGCCGGTGCCGCGGTGCTGGTGGCCGATCACATGCCATCGCCCGCGCGCAAGTTGCTGATTGCCGGGCGCGGTGGGCTGAATCTGACGCATTCCGAAGCGCTGCCACATTTTCTCAAGCACTATGGTGCGGCTGAAGCGCATCTCACGTCACATATCCACGCCTTCCCGCCCGAGGCGTTGGTCGCCTGGGCTGAGGGCTTGGGCCAACCCTGTTTCATCGGTTCCTCCGGCCGCGTTTTTCCGCGCGCCATGAAGGCATCGCCGCTGCTGCGCGCGTGGATGGCAAGACTTGGGGCGCTTGGTGTGCAACTTCGCACACGCCATCGCTGGCTTGGCTTTGCGGCTGATGGCACGGCGCGTTTTGCCGCACCGGATGGAGAAGTGCAGATCAAAGCCTCGGCCACCATTCTTGCACTTGGTGGCGCTTCCTGGCCGCGGCTTGGGTCGGATGGTGCCTGGCCGGCGCTTTTGCCTGGCATCGCCACGCGCCCCTTCGCGCCTTCCAATATGGGCTTCGCCATTCCCTGGTCCGAGCATTTGCGCCAGCGTTTCGCCGGCACACCACTCAAGCGTATCGCGCTTTCATTCGGCGGCATCACGCAACGTGGTGAGGCTATGATTACCGAGGCTGGTATTGAAGGCGGCGCGGTTTATGCGTTGAGTGCGGCGATCCGCGATGCGCTGGAAGGGCGGCGCAGTGTCACGCTACATCTGGACCTTCGGCCTGATCTCAGCCGTGCCGATCTGACCGCTCGGCTGGCGGGGCGGCGTGGTAGCCTTTCGCTCTCCAATCATTTGAGGCGCAATGCGGGGTTGGCGCCGGTAGGGATTGCGCTGGTGCAGGAGGCGCTGAAATCCAGCGCCGCAACGCCTGATCTGGCCGCCCTGATCAAGGCTTTGCCGTTGAAGATTACAGGCGCTTTCCCAATCCTACGCGCCATTTCCTCGGCCGGTGGGCTTTCTTGGTCTGAGGTGGATGAAAACCTGATGCTGCGCCGCTTGCCGGGCGTTTTCGCCTGTGGCGAAATGCTGGACTGGGAAGCACCAACTGGTGGCTATTTGCTGCAAGCCTGCTTCAGCACTGGCCGCATGGCAGGGCTGGCGGCAGCACGGCATGATGCAAAGGCTTGAAGCGGCCGGCGCCGGAAGGTTGGATGTTTATTGCATTTAACGACAGGGGATGACCATGGCTGAATTCGATTTGGTGGTACGCGGCGGAGAGGTTGCAACCGGCTTCGGCACCACGCGCTGCGATATCGGCGTGAAGGACGGGCGGATTGTGGCACTTGGGGAAAAGCTTGCCGATGGCGCGCGCGTTGTGGATGCCGCTGGTACGCTGGTGCTGCCGGGTGGCGTGGATAGCCATTGCCATATCGAAGAACCCTCACGCGGTGGCTATGCCAGCACGGGCCTTGCGGAACCGCCGATTACGGTGAATGAGGAAAGCTTCGCCACAGCTTCCACCGCTGCTTTCGCCGGTGGCACGACATCCGTTGTTTGCTTCGTTCCGCAATGGAAGGGCTATGGCATTTGGGATCGTTATACGGATTACCGTGCCCGCGCCGCGCGCGGCATGATCGACCATTCCTTTCATCAGATCATCAGCGACCCGACCGATACTGTGATGGATGAGGAAGTGCCGCGGCTTGTCGCTGAGGGTGTGCGCAGCCTGAAGGTGTTTCTGACCTACGAACCTTTGCATTTGAACGATGCGCAGTATCTGCGCGTATTGACCAAGGCACGCACACTCGGCTGCCTGGTGACGGTACACTGCGAAAATTATGAGGCGATCAATTGGCGTACCCATGAATTGCTGAAGCATGGCATGACAGCGCCGAAGTACCACGCTTGGGCGCGCCCGCCGGTGGTGGAGCGTGAAGCGACGCATCGCGCCATCGCGCTTGCTGAATTGGTGGATCAACCACTCCAAATCTTCCATGTCTCCTGCCACGAAGCCGCCGAGGAAATCGCGCGCGCCCAGGCGCGTGGTGTGAAGGTATGGGGCGAAACCTGCCCGCAATATATCAGCCTGACCGCATCGGACATGGATCGTCCCGGCTTTGAGGGCGCCAAATTCATGTGCAGCCCGGCGCCGCGCAGCCGCGAAGAACATGAACGCGTGTGGGAAATGATCAAGCGCGGCACCTTGGATGTGATTTCATCCGATCACTGCGCCTTTTCCTTTGAAGGTGATCGCGGCAAGCGTCAGAATGGTTCGGATGCGGTGTTCCGCGATATCCCGAACGGTATTCCGGGCTTCACCGCCCGCCTGCCGATTGTTTTCAGCGAAGGGGTTTCCAAGGGGCGCATCAGTCTTGATGAATTCGTGCGTCTGACCAGCACCAACCCCGCGCGCCTGATGGGGCTTGCGCCACGCAAGGGTGCCATTGCTATCGGCGCGGATGCGGATTTGGCGCTTTGGGATCCAAAGAAGAAAGTCACCATCACCAATGCGCTGATGCAGCACGCCATTGACTATACGCCCTATGAGGGGATGGAGGTCACGGGCTGGCCAGTGATGACCATTCGTCGTGGTGAGGTGGTGATGCGCGATGGCAAAGTGCAGGCGGAACCTGGCACTGGGCGCTTCCTGCCGCGCGGGCCTTACGCGATGATCAAGCCGAGGGGGATCACGCCCAATGGGTTTGATCCGGCGCCGGCGCCCTCACACTAAAAGCTGCACGACGCCGCGCTGCCATTACCCGCGCTGTGTCACCTGCACACTTGCTTCCAGTCCGAGCGCGGCGGCCAAGGTTTCAAGTCGCCGCAACACACTTTCTCCCGCGAAAACCCCACTGCCTTCAACAAGCCGCAGGATCAACCGCCCGCCGCGGCGTTCCAGCGATGTGCCGGCTAGAAGCACCGGCGTGCCACCCGAGAGCGTATAGGCCAAGCGAAATGCTGCGCCTAAAATCTCTGCGCGCCGCAGCGTACCGACATCCAACAGCAGCCGCGCCGAAGGTAGGAAGGGCGCATCTGCCTCAGCCTCGTACCGGAGTGCTGCGGCAAGGGCCAGGAAAGCGCGGCCATGATGGTCAAAGCCAACCCCTGGTTGGCGCAGCACACGAAAAAACGCATGTTCTGCGCGGTAATCTGGATGATCATGGCTACCGATATCGCTCACCCAACAGGCGGCTTCACGCAAGCCAATGGCAAGCGGCGTTTCATCTTCAAACAATGGCGCGGTCCAGGCGAAAAGCGCGGGCGGCATCGTCTGGTCGCGCCCGAAGCGCAGTGACATTTCGTGTGAAGCGGCCAGCAACGGATCGCGCTTGCGTTCTGCTGTATCAAGCAGGCGCGCATACCAGCCTTCCCGCAAACCATTGGCACTGAAGATCACGCGGCGCGCGCCGCTCGCGCGCAGCAACCGGCGCAACACGAGCGCGGCAAAGGGCAGATCAGCCAGGCGCTTGCTAGGTGCGTCAGGCATGCGTTCCAGTGTCCGCCGCGTGGCGGCCATCAGCATTCCAGAAAGATCGCGCGCTTCTTCGCGCGTCAGCGTGTAATGATGAACGATGGAAAGCGGATAGCCAGTCTGTGCCATATGCATGCGCGCCATGGCACGCCAGGCGCCACCCACCAGGTACAAGTCCCGCCCGGATGCGCTATGCACCCAGGGCATGCGCGCCAATTCTTCCATCACAATCGCGCGCGCCTTGGCGATATCGCCCTTCGCGCGATCCGCGAGGCGAATGGTGCCAATGGGCAGGCTACCGGTCTTGCCTTGTTCACCTTGATGGAGTTCCACCAATTCCAAGGAACCACCGCCAATATCACCCAGCAATCCATCCGCGCCCGGAAAGCCGAGCAGCACACCATCGGCGGAAAGATGCGCTTCCTCATTGCCTGTCAGGATATGGATTGGCACGCCTGGCAACTTTTCACTGAGAGCGGCGACAAAAGCCGCGCCATTCGATGCGTCACGCACGGCGGCAGTTGCCAGAATTTCGATCGGGTCTGCACCCATGGCGCGCGCCACCGCGTGGTAGCGCTGCATGATCGTGAGCGCCTGCGCCACAGCATCCGCATTAAGCTGCCCCGAATCATGCAGCCCGCGGCCAAGCCCCAGCACGGCCTTTTCATTGAAAATGGCAACAGGATTTCGCCCGCGTCCTTCAAAGACCACCAGGCGTACGGAATTGGAACCCAAATCCACAACGCCGCAGCGTCTGGCCGTATTCATGGCGCCCGTTTGCGCTTTGAGAGCAACGCCGTCCATCAATCCTGCTTTACACGGTCTTGCCGCTGGCGACGCGGCGCACGGGCCAGCGCGCTGCCGCGCCCGGAAAGCGATGGGTTGGTCATGAAATACTCATGCGCTGAGACGCCATTTTCGGGTGCCTCGATCCGCGCCCAATGCCCATCCGGGCCAAGCTGCCAGCTTTGCAGCGTATCCTTCAAATTGACGACCATGATTTGATCCAGCACTTGCGCATGGACGGTAGCGTTTTCTACCGGCACCATGGTTTCCACGCGCCAATCCATATTGCGCGCCATCCAATCGGCTGAGGAGATATAAACCTTGGCGCGACGCGATGGCAGCCTGTGCCCATTGCCGAATACGTAGATGCGCGAATGTTCCAGGAAACGCCCGACAATGGATTTGACACGAATATTGTCGGAAAGCCCCGGCACGCCCGGGCGCAGGCAGCAAATACCGCGCACAATGGCATCCACCTTCACGCCGGCCTTTGAAGCCTCATACAACGCATCAATCAGCGTTTCATCCACCAGCGAATTCATCTTGATCCAGATCGCTGCAGGCTTGCCTTCCTTGGCGAAGGCGATTTCCTGACGGATCAGCGCAAGCAAGGTGGGGCGTGTCGTAAGCGGTGAGAAGGCGAGCTTTTCCATCGTCTCTGGCCGCGCATAGCCGGTCATGTAATTGAACAGCTTTGCGGCATCGCGCGTCAGTGCCGGATCGGCAGTGAAATAGGAAAGGTCCGTATAGATGCGCGCCGTGACCGGGTGGTAATTCCCTGTGCCGAAATGCGCATAGGATCGCAAATGTGACCCTTCGCGCCGCACCACCAGACTCACCTTCGCATGCGTCTTCAACTCGACAAAGCCGAATACTGTCTGCACGCCGGCCGCTTCCAATTCGCGCGCCAGCGCAATATTTCGCTCCTCATCAAAGCGCGCCTTTAATTCGATAATGCCCGTGACGCTTTTGCCAGCCTCGGCCGCTTCAATCAGCGCCTTGGCAATCGGGCTGTCGCGCGTGGTGCGATACAGTGTCTGCTTGATTGCAATCACATTCGGATCACGTGCGGCCTGCCGCAGGAATTGCACCACCACATCGAAGCTCTCATAGGGGTGGTGCACCACAATATCCTTCGCGCGGATGGCGGCAAAGCAATCGCCACCGAAATCCAGAATGCGTTCGGGAAAGCGTGGCGTATAGGGCGTGAACAGCAAATCAGGCCGGTCATCCACGATCAACTGCGTCAGATCGGAAAGGCCGAGCAAGCCATCAACCACGAATACCTCAGATCGCAGCGCATCCAATTCCTCGGCGACGAAATCCAGGATATCGGGCGGCGTATTGGCGGTGACGGAAAGCCGGATGGCGCGCCCGCGCCGGCGGCGCTTCAAGGCGCTTTCATAGGAACGGACAAGGTCTTCGGCTTCTTCTTCGAATTCCACATCGGTGTCGCGGATCAGGCGAAACAGCCCACTCTCCGCCATGATGAAGCCAGGAAAAAGCCGATCCAGGAATAGCAGAATCACATCTTCCAGCAGCACGAAGCGCATCGCCCCCGCACCGCGGCGCGATGGCAGGCGGATGAAGCGCTCCACCTGCGGCGGCAATGGCAAAAGTGCCCGCATGGTGCCGCCATCTTCTTCGCGCACCAGCTTGAATACCAGGCAGAGCGCAAGGTTCGAGATAAAGGGAAAGGGATGCGCAGGGTCCACGGCAAGCGGTGTCAGCACCGGGAAGACACGATCCATGAACCATTCGCCCAGCCATTCCTTATCGGCTTCCGTCAGGTCTGGCCGATTCACCACCATCAGATGCGCTTCACGCAACTTGGCACGCAAATCCTGCCAGGCGTGCTGCTGGCCATCAATCAATGCGCGTGCGCGTTCATGAATGGCGGCAAGCTGCTGTGATGGCGTCAGCCCATCAGGCGATGGCGAGACCACGCCAGCACGATCCTGCCCCACCAGGCCCGCCACGCGTACAGAATAGAATTCATCAAGGTTATTCGCCGAAATCGCCACAAAGCGCAGCCGTTCCAGCAGCGGATGACGCGCATTCCCAGCTTCTTCCAGCACACGCTGATTGAAGGCAAGCCACGAAAGCTCCCGATTGCTGAACCGCGCCGGGCTTTCCGTCAGAGGGAAGGCTTCGATATCGGGCATGATGTCGCTCATGCCCTGAGCCTATAGCAGAGGCGCGGGGGAAGGCGAGGGGATGCGCCGTTCAGTCTCGGAATCTTCACAAACTCCCTGATCTGACAGCCATTCGGCCAGGGTAAACCGCGCCAGGGGGCGTGTGATGCGCCCGCCCATGCCAAGGGCCGCGTGATCCAGCCGCGCTACAGCTTCCGCGATGCTTGCTGCATCGCGCGGCAAGCGCGTGAGCAGCCAAGCCTGCACATCCGCGTCCACCCGCAATTGCCGATCAGCGAAGAATTTGCTGAGCAAGGCCCGCAGCAGCGCATCCGATGCAGCGACAATGCCCACTGCCTGGGTTGCGCGCAGCCGGCTTGCCAAATCGGGCAGGCGCACCGGCCAGCGCGCTGGTGCTTCGCGGCCAATCAGCAAAAGCGTTTCACCCCGTTCGGCGCAAAGGTTGATCAGATGCAAAAGCGTAGTCTCATCCGCCGCGCAATCGGCATCATCAATCACATTGCCCTGCGGCGCGGGTGGCGGCAGGCCACGCAAGGCCATGCCATCCAGCCAGCGCCAGCCAAAATGCGCCGCAGCAGCGCGCGCCAGATGCGTCTTGCCCAAGCCCGCATCGCCAAACAGCGCGAGCCTGCCGAGCGGCCAAGCCTCAGGCTTTGCCAGCCAGCTTTGCGCGGCTGCGTTGCTGGCATCGGCAATCACATCGCGCGCATCAAAGGAAGCCGCAATGGGCAGCGGCAAGGCCAATTGGCGCGTCATTGCCCGGTTCGCGGAGGGTCAAGATAAAGCGGGCTTTCCAAATAGCGGCGCAGCCAATAGCGCGTCACCACGCCAATCGCCGCCGCCATGGGCACGGCCAGCAACACACCCAGAAATCCAAAAGCAACCCCACCGGCAAAGAGCGCAAAAATCACCCAAACCGCATGGAGTTCCACCCGATTGCCGAGCAGATAGGGATAAATGATGTAGCCTTCGATGCCCTGGCCAATCACGAAAATCGCCACAATCACCAGCACTTCCTGCCAGGATCCGAATTGCCCAATGGCCAGCAGCACGGCGGTCGCGAAACCGGTCATGGAACCGACATAAGGAATGAAGGTCAGAAATCCCGACATGATGCCGATGGTGATGCCAAGCTCCAGCCCAGCGAAATGCAAGG
>Ga0315900_10010435_pt1 | contig 11629 bp, 7 predicted proteins | sample LakEriMetagenome_FD_203521 | JGI IMG/M metagenome (GOLD analysis project Ga0315900, IMG submission 203521) | Freshwater fungal communities from buoy surface, Lake Erie, Ohio, United States - Buoy 12 MA114 | ecosystem: Environmental > Aquatic > Freshwater > Lake > Lake biofilm | place: USA: Lake...
TGAAAATACAAGTATTTTGTGCTTGATCTTCTTTTAAAATATCTGCTTGAACCGTACCACGCACTTGTGATAAAGTGCTTGCTTTAATTTTTTCGTAAACATCTTTAGGCAATACTTGATCTCCTGTAACACCTAACAACATCAAACCTAAGCCATTGTTACCTTCTGGTAATTCGCCTTGGTAAGTTGGACGAACCGTTCCTTTTGCTTTATAAATAGCCGCAATTTTTGCTTCTACTTCCTTTTCTAATTTATGTTCTTTGATGTATAATTCACATTGTTGATCAATAGCTGCATTCATAAAAAACGCTGCTAAGGTTGGTGCTGGTCCATTAATGGTCATTGACACCGATGTTTTTGGATCTGCTAAATTAAACCCAGAATATAATTTCTTAGCATCATCTAAACAACAAATGCTCACCCCTGAGTTACCGATTTTACCATAAATATCTGGACGATAATCTGGATCGTTACCATATAACGTCACACTATCAAAGGCGGTACTTAAACGAGCAGCAGGTAAGCCTTTACTTACATAATGGAAACGTTTGTTGGTTCTTTCTGGTCCACCTTCACCCGCAAACATTCGTGTTGGATCTTCTCCTTCTCTTTTGAAAGGGTAGATACCAGCTGTGTAAGGAAAATCACCAGGAAAATTTTCTTGTAAGGTCCATTTTAAAATATCACCCCAAGATGTGTATTTTGGAGAAGCAATTTTTGGAATTTTTGAATGTGATAAAGATTCGTAATGTGTTTCAATTTTTAATACTTTATCACGTACTTTAAACTCATAAAATTCGCTACTGTATAATTTCTTCTTTGCTTCCCATCCTTCAATTACTAATAAATGGCGAGGGTCTAAATCTAATTTTGTTTTTTCAAATGCTTCTTGCAAACCTTTAATCAAACGAGCTTTGTCATCAATTTTAGATTCACTAATGGTTTCAATGGTTTTTTTAATGCCATATAATTTTTGCGCAACCTCTGCTTGTTGATTGGCGCGTTTATCGTAATTCCGATTGTTTTCAGAAATTTCAGATAGGTAGCGTATTTTTGAAGGAGGAATGATGTAAATTTTTTCACTCATTTCTTCGGTAATATGAAACTCAGAAGCTAAGGCCTTGTTGCCTGTTTTCTCAACTATTTTATTCATCACAGCTTTGTACAAACGATTCATGCCAGGATCGTTGAACTGCGAAGCGATTGTTCCAAATACTGGAATGTCTTCATCGGCAATTTCCCATAAGTTGTGATTGCGTTTGTATTGCTTTTTGACATCACGAATGGCATCTAAAGCACCACGTTTGTCAAATTTATTTAAAGCAATTACGTCAGCAAAATCTAACATGTCAATTTTCTCTAACTGTGTTGCTGCGCCATATTCAGGAGTCATCACATACAAGCTCAAATTAGAGTGTTCAATAATTTCTGTATCAGATTGCCCGATGCCAGAAGTTTCTAAAATGATTAGATCGAAGTTAGCGGCTTTACAAATGTTTACGGCATCTTGCACATATTTGCTCAACGCCAAATTACTTTGACGGGTAGCTAAAGAACGCATGTACACGCGATCGTTTTTGATGGCATTCATACGAATACGATCACCTAATAAAGCGCCGCCTGTTTTACGTTTCGAAGGATCAACCGAAATAATAGCAATTTGTTTATCTTTAAAATCAATTAAAAAACGACGCACCAATTCATCAACTAAACTAGATTTGCCAGCTCCACCAGTACCAGTAATGCCAAGAACGGGAGTAGAAGCCCCCTTCGTTTCCCCTGAAGGGGGAAGGATGGAACTGAACAACTTAGTAAATTGTTCATTATGATTTTCTGCAAACGAAATAACTTGCCCTATTGTTTTATAATCTTTGTTTTTAATAGTGTTTATAGCCACTTTCGCAGCCTCCCCCCCTTCGGGGAGGAATGAGGTGGGGCTATCACACTGACGCAATAAATCATTAATCATCCCTTGTAAGCCTAAAGAACGGCCATCATCAGGCGAATAAATACGTGCAATCCCGTAGTTGTGTAATTCCTCAATTTCTTCAGGAAGTATGACACCGCCGCCGCCACCAAATAGTTTAATATGCTCGCATCCTTTTTCTTTCAATAAATCGCGCATGTATTTAAAATATTCCACGTGTCCGCCTTGGTAGCTTGTTACAGCAATAGCATTCGCATCCTCCTGAATGGCACAATTTACAACCTCTTGAGCACTTCTATCGTGACCTAAATGAATAACCTCCGCACCACTTGATTGAATGATACGACGCATGATATTAATAGCAGCATCGTGTCCATCAAATAAAGCAGCAGCTGTTACGATACGAATTTTATATTTTGATTGATATGGTGTCGTTTCCATCTAAAAATTGATATTTAATTGAAGTGGCTAATATAATGGTTTTTAAGCCTTAGATTTAGAAAATTTGAGGTGTTTTGTCTCGAAAATAAATTTTTCGGTTGCTGTTTAAAAAGAAAATATTTTTTAAACAATGTTGTCTAAGCTTTTAAACATAATCCAAAATTGGGGGGGGTCTACCTTTGAATTGATAAAAAATCAACCCCATTCAAAAGTTTTAAGGGTTAATTAGTATTTTTTATTAGAAAGCGATGATAAACATTTTATAACTCTCAAAAAAAAATATAATATCCTTAGTATCTTTATCATTTATGATATTAGAAAAATTATCGCTCCTCAATTTCAAAAATTACGCTGAAGCGCAACTTGTTTTTTGTAAAAAAATAAATTGTTTTGTGGGTAATAATGGTGTTGGTAAAACAAATATCCTAGACGCTATCCACTACATTTCATTTTGTAAAAGTTATTTTAATACCATCGATAGCCAAAACATACAGCACGACATGCCTTTTTTTGCAGTTCAAGCATGGATTACTAAAAATGAAATAACAGACGAAATTTATTGCGCCATTAAAAGAGGTCAAAAAAAACAATTTAAACTCAACAAAAAAGAATATGAAAGACTTTCTGATCATATAGGGAATTACCCATTGGTAATGATTTCGCCATCAGATATTGAATTGATTTTAGGAGGTGGAGAAATACGGCGTAAATTTATCGATAGTATTATTTCACAGTATGATAAGTATTATCTTGAAACGCTAATTTCATATAATCATGCGCTACAACAAAGGAATGCATTGCTAAAACACTTTTACGAAAATAAATATTTCGATGCACTTAGTTTGGAAATTTGGGATGATAAATTATCTCAACTTGGAGAAGTGATCATACATAAACGCTCATTATTTTTAGTAGAATTTATTCCGATATTCAATAAAAATTTCGAATTCATAAGCGGTAGCAATGAAAAGGCAAGCATCAATTACCTTGTTTCTACAAAAGAAAATGAGTTTAAAAATGTTTTAAGATTAAATCTTGAAAGAGATAAAATTGTGCAACACACAACAGTGGGTCCACACAAAGATGATTTGGAATTTAAAATACAGCAAACCAGTATTAAAAAATATGCCTCTCAAGGACAACAAAAATCTTTTTTGCTAGCCTTGAAGTTGGCTCAATTTGAATTTGTAAAAAATAAAACAAACACAACTCCGCTATTGTTGCTTGATGATATCTATGATAAATTGGACGAGCTTAGGTTTACAAAATTAATTGAATTGGTAAGTAGCAATAATTTTGAACAAGTATTTATAACTGATACACATCCCGAACGCATGAACCAACTTTTCATAAAAACAAATACGGAACACCTTATATTTTTAGTAGATAACGGAAATATCACCCAGCATGGTTAAAAAAAGTAATTTAATAAAACTTGGCGATGCCATTTCTCAGCTTTTTAAAGAAGAAAAGTTAGATGAAAAATATAGTATTTTTGCCATAAGAAATGATTGGGAGAAAATTGTAGGCAAAATGATTGCTAAACATACTTCTCAAATTAATTTTACCAACGGGCACTTATATGTTTCAATAGATTCATCGATTGTTCGAAATGAAATGGCGTATGCCAAAGAAGACATCATCAATAAAGTAAATAAATTTGTTGGAAAAAGATTAATTAAAGAACTTATTCTTAAGTAAAAATGAAAACTTTTAATGTGCCCGAATTTTATCGAAGTCCGATTATTACAAAAGTAAAACAGTACCGAAAATTACAAGATCCTCGGAAAAAAGATAATTCTCCAACTATTTTAAACTTTGGAAAAATAAATTATTTTATTGCCCGACATTTTGGTTTTTGCTATGGTGTTGAAAATGCAATTGAGATATCATTCAAAGCCATCGAAGAAAATAAAGGGAAAAGAATTTTTTTATTAAGCCAAATGATTCATAATCCTGAAGTAAATAATGATTTAATTGCACGCGGCGTTCAGTTTTTACAAGACACTCATGGCAATCAATTAATAAGTTTTGATACGTTAACGCCAGATGATGTAGTTATAATTCCAGCTTTTGGCGCACCTTTAAATGTAATTGAAGTTTTAGAATCAAAAAAAATAAAAACAGAATCCTATAACACAACTTGTCCTTTTGTAGAAAGGGTTTGGAAAAAATCGGAGACAATAGGTAAAGAAAACTACACCATTATTATTCATGGCAAACATAAGCATGAAGAAACACGTTCAACATTTTCAAGAAGTGATAAAAATGGCCAAGCAGTTGTGGTAAGAAATTTAACAGAAGCAAAATTATTAGGTCAATACATTTTAGGAGAAAAAGAAAGAAAAGATTTCGAAATTGATTTTAAAGATAAGTATTCAGAAACTTTAAATATAAATACTGATTTTGAAAAAATAGGTGTGATTAATCAAACAACGATGTTAGCTAGCGAAACGCAAGAAATCGCAGATTACTTTAAGTCCATTATGATAAAAAAGTATGGAGAAAAAAATATTTCCAATCATTTTGCTGACACCAGAGATACCCTTTGTTACGCCACCAATGAAAATCAAGACGCTACCTATGGTTTATTAAATATTGATGCAGACATCGCAATTGTTTTAGGTGGTTATAATAGCAGCAATACCTCGCATTTGGTTGAATTATGTGAGGGTAAATTTAAAACGTATTTTATTTCTTCTGAAAAAGAAATTATAGATGCAAATACCATCCATCATTTTGATTACCCAAATAAGCAACACCTTGTTACCAAAAATTATTTACCAACACATTTTCCAATTAATATTATCTTAACCAGCGGTGCTTCTTGTCCAGATTCTATCATTGAAGGAGTTATTAATAAAATAAATAGCTTTTATTCAGATTTGAATTCTACCGAACAGGTTTTAAAATCTTTAAATCATCAATAGCAAAATGGATTATGCAAAACAATTACAATTATAAATGAAGTTAAACTTAATTAAACCAATTGCTTTTTTTGATTTAGAATCAACAGGCTTAGATATTGCAACAGATCGGATTGTTGAAATTTCAATTGTTCGCATCAATATTGATAATTCAACTGAAATAATAACCAAACGAATAAATCCGACCATATCTATTCCACTTGCTAGTTCTAAAATTCATGGTATATATGATAAAGATGTTATTGACTGCCCAACTTTCAAAGAAGTTGCTCATCAATTATTTCAATTTATCAATAATTGTGATTTGGCAGGTTTTAATTCCAATAAGTTTGACGTCCCTCTTTTAGCAGAAGAATTTTTAAGGGCTGAAGTTGAATTTGATTTAAAAAATCGAAAGTTAATTGATGTGCAAAATATTTTTCACACAATGGAACCGCGCAACCTATCAGCTGCATATAAATTTTATTGTGGCAAATCTATTGAAAATGCTCATTCTGCAGAGGCAGATACACTGGCAACAGTAGAAATATTTAAAGCTCAATTAAAACATTACGAAAACACTGAATTTACTGATGCGAAAGGAAATTTATATAAACCAGTTATAAATGATATGAATGCTTTAAGCGAATTAACAACGCGCTATAAGCAAGCCGATTTATCCTCACGAATTGTTTATAATGAAAAAGAAGAAGAGATTTTTAACTTCGGAAAACACAAAGGGAAAACGGTAAAAGAAGTCTTTGAAAAAGAACCTAGTTACTACAATTGGATGATGCAGGGCGATTTCCCTTTGTATACAAAAAGAGTCATTACGAAAATAAGATTAAGTATGAAATAATTTTTCCATTAAAATATATAAAAAATATTTTCTAACTAAAAAAACGAAAAATGGCCAACTTTCAATTCAAATACCCATGGGCTTTATAATGGCAGCAGCAGCGGATGATAATTTTAAGGCATTATCAAATGATTTATAATAACAAATCTATCACAGATATTAATAATTTAGTATCATGATTCATCATAAAATGTATGCACACTTTAGAACCCTTTTATAACTGGCAACATTTATATGTAGCTTCAGAGGATGAAGATTCGATGTTTTACGGCACTGAATACAGCGAATTTACATTTACCAACACGATTTATAATTATTACATTCATCCACAATGGGATGATATGGGAAGTGAAACACTTTACCTCAAAATATTATTTGTTGATTACGATGAAAGTTATGCCATTATTGAATTGATAGGCGAATGGAATGATGCCATCAATAATGATATCATGCTTTTGAAAAGAGATATTGTTGATGATTTGATCTTTCATAAAATAAATAAATTCATTGTGATTGGCGAAAACGTCATGAATTTTCATGCTTCGGATGATTCATATTACGAAGAATGGTTTGAAGATGTTGAAAATGGCTGGATTGTTTTTTTAAATTTTAGAGAGCATGTTTTAAAAGAATTTAAAAATGCTGGGCTAGATTATTTTTTTAATACTGGTGGCGAACTAAATGACTTTGAGTGGCGGAAGTTTTCGCCAGGTCAAGTTTTTGGAAATGTATCTAAAATTATTTCAAAACGAATGGAATAAATTTGTCTATAATTTATTTAAAACCATCTCATTTTTAAGGTAATATAAGCAAGCGTTTCTTTATCGATGTAGTTTTTTAAGCTTTTGTTGTTATAAATTCTTTTTTAAAATTTTTGCAAATTAATTTTGCAACATCCCTTCCTTGATTGATGGCCACTGGAATTCCACCGCCAGGGCGACCCCAATGACTTGCATAATAAAATTGTTTAAGTTTAGGCAATGTAAATTTAACGGGAGATGACGCTATAATGTTGTCTCCAGGCAACCAGCCCTGTGCACTCCCCTGCCAATTATTGGTGTAGCGCAAAACAGTTGCTGGCGTTGCGAAATCTGTTACTTCAATATTGTTTTTAATGCCAGGGAATTTTATTTCTAACAAATCTGTTAATGAACTCGTAAATTTTATTTTTTCTTCTCGGTATTTTACACGATCATTTTTACGCAAATTAATCCAGTAGTTTCCATTGGTAGTATAAAAGCTACAAGCCATTATCGTTTTTCCTTCTGGTGCTAATGTTGGATCATAATTATAAAAATGAACTTCAAGCCTATCCCAAGAAGTTCCGCAAGGAGATATCAACTTCACGTCCGTTGGGAAACGATAAAAGTGCGGAAAATTTTGATAGGACTCTTTTAATCCAAATGAAACTAAAAGAATTGAATAATAAACGTCAATGATTTTTCCTTCTTTAAGTTTAATTATATTTTGATTTACAAATTTCCCCTCTAAATATTCAAAAACAGTTTTATACCAATCAGCTGTTGAAAGCACAGCATCACAATGATGGATAACATTATTTCTCACCAATAAACCTTGCGTAATATTATTTTCAGTTAATATTTTTTTAACTGGAGTATTATAATGCAATATTCCTCCCAAAGACGTGTATTTATCTGCCATTTTTTGTGCCCATGCTAGAGAGCCACCTATTGGATAACCCGCACTTTTTTTGTCAAACACGGCTTGTGGAAAATTAAAAACCAACATCTTTACCTCTTGTCCATCATATAACAATTCAAAGGCTTCACGAAGAAATTTATTTTTAAATTTTTTGGCTAAATCAAAATTACTGACCTTTCGTTGTTTATTTAAAATATATAAAAACTTTAGGTATCTCGACATTTTAATGCATCTTATGATGGATGGAATCAAAGGTAGTTTATTCATCATTGGCGGAAGTTCATAATCTTGCAAAACCCTGATGTCATCTATAAATTTTGAAATAATTTTTTTGTCTTCTGGAGACAAATCAATCATGTATTTTTTTAATTGATCTAAATTATTATAAACCTTAAAAATTTTGTTCCCGTATTTGTCAGCATTATTTTTTACTTCTATGTGTATTCTTATGTTGTGATGGTGAAAAGCAATGGATTCCAAATTCAATAATTCTGACCACATGTGGTAAAAGCCGCTTCCTTTATCAGATCCTAAAATCCAATGAGCGCATCCATCAATGGTATATTCTCCTTTTTTCCAACTTGTACACAAGCCCCCAGGAATTGAATGCTTTTCAAAAATTTGGGTTTCAAAACCATTCATTTGTAAATAACAACCTGCTGCTAATCCTGATATGCCAGCGCCTATGATGTTTATTTTTGGTTTAATTGCCACAGTCAAATTTAGTAAATAATTTAGAGCTTAAAGTTTACAAAAAAGGCGTTAAGTATTTCTTAACGCCCTTTTCAAATTGTGTGATAAAAGTTTATTTTGCAATTACTTTCACGTATTGATATTTACTGTATTTATCTTGATTGAAAGCATCTCCAGCATATGAAGGGCCTCGAACAGCTGAAACCAATGAAAATTTAAGTTTAGTAACATCACCTCCTTTAGCGGCAATAGCTTCTTTAAGTTTTGACTGAATTTTTTCAGCACGTGATTTGGCTAATTCTTCATTACTAGCAAATTTATGAGTTGGAACTTTCGATGCACTTGATAACACTTTTATTGTTGAGGTGCATTCTTTAGATTTTACTACAAGCGCATCGATTAAAGCAGCCCATTCATTTTCTTCAGTAGTTTCGTCTTGGTTATAAGAGAAAAAACGGTTGAAATTAATGGTATTTTCGCATGGACTATTTATGATGGGATTATTATTTTCAGTTTTATCTTTTACAACAACAGGATCAACTTCAGATCCTTCTAAATATATAACTTGCGTAATAGATTTACTTCCTTTTATATTTGAAGTTGAAAAAGAGTAACCTTTTGATTTTATTCCGTTTGATTCTGCTACGATGACGTATGATTTATCATAATCCAAAAGAATGTCTTCTTTTTTGCCCTCAGCATTCACAGTATACTTTAAATCTTTGTCGTATTTTTGACTTAATGTAACATTAGCATTTGAAACAGGTTTTTTGTCTATTGGATTATTTAGCACAATCGCATTCAAAATAAGCTTTTTCCCTTTTATGACTATTTTTCCTAACAATGAAACTGGTTCTAGATTAATTTCTTTTTTAATTTCTTGATAGACTACTTCATTCGTTACAAATAAATCTTCATTATAAAATTCTTCATCTTTAACTTGGTATGAAAAATTATACGTTTTGTTTGGAGGCAAGATGGTAGAAAAAGATCCATTCTCTTTAGGTCTATAAGCTCCAACAACTTCACCACTTTCTTTATCTGTCACTAATATCACGATATCCTCTGGCAATTTTTCGCCTTCCGCAGGAATAATCAAACCTTTAAATAAAGCCAAAGGTTTTTCCTGAGCATCAGGAATAAACATTTGATATAAATCTTTTTCTCCATAACCACCGTCTTTTGCTGATGAAAAATATCCGTGTTTTCCATCAGGAGAAGTAACAAAAAACACTTCATCGTCGGGTGTATTGATAGGAAAACCTAAATTTTGAGGAGATGAAAACTTATTTTCTTCATCTCTTGTTGAGGAAAATAAATCGAACCCTCCAATTGTTTTATGTCCACGAGATGCAAATATCAGTGTAACACCATCTGGGTGCATAAAAACACCATCTTCATCTTGTTTTGTATTAATGGTTGCTCCTAAATTTAAAGCCTTACTCCAAGCACCATTTGGTAATTTTACAGCACGATAGATGTCTCGTCCACCAAATCCTCCTGGTCTATCTGAAACAAAATAAAGCGTATTCCTATCATTTGTTAAACAACCATGTGTTTCCCAATATTTGGTATTTATATCGGATCCAAACTGTTTTAAAGCCGACCAATCGTTGCCATTCCAATCACTATAATAAATATTTCCACCATTTCCAGCACCTACATCTTGATAAACAATCAATGTTTGACCATCAGGAGTTAAATTAATTGAAGCTTCATTCCCATTTGTGTTAATTGACTTACTAATTGGCTTAGGACGCGACCATTTATTATTTAAATCTTTGTAAGAAATAACGATATCTTCATAAAATTGACCGTCTGAAGCTATTTCTTCGCCTGTTGAGTTATTTCGACGGGTCGTATAAATTAACGTTCTTTGGTCGGCGCTCAAAACTGGACTAAAATCAGGATAAGGGCTATTTATGCTGTCGCCTAAATTTTCTAATTGTACATTAACAGGATTTGCCATTAATTCTTTAGCATAGGTAGTTTGCGCTTTATAAAAAGCTACTTCCTCTTTAATTTCCTTTTCTTTTGCGTAAGTGGTTTCAAATAAATTGTATTGAAAACCAGCCTCTTCAAACTTGTAATTATTGTGTAATGCTCTACCGTAATAAAAATGAGCTAAAGGAGGTGCGGATTTTTCTTGTGGATCGTCTTGTCTGTAATTTTTTGAAATATCTGTTATTGCTTTTGCTAAATATATTTCTGCCAATGTTTTTTTATTGGAAGAATTCATTAAGGTATAACCCAAATTGAAATTGATATTAGCAGAAGTAGAATCTAATTTGTAAGCCGCTACAAAATTTTTAAGCGCTAAATCATAATTTTCTTCTTGCAACAAAAAACAACCTTCCCTGAAATAGTCAGAATAAGAACTAAGCTGAGCGCTTGAAAAAAATGAATTAGATATAAGAACAAATAAAAGTTGAAATTGTTTTTTCATAATTTGAAATTTATTTTAAAAGAGATAAAAATAGCGTATTTTTTAGATAAAATAGTTATTTTTTGAATTATACCAAACCAAATTAAGTTTTGGTATCATTTTCAATTCCTTCATAAAAAAATACATAAATCTAAAAAAAATATTTCAGGCACGATTATTGAATAGAGTACGGTTGAATATTTATTGCACAGTTGTGTTTTTCTTTGATGAACTGACTTTTTTAAAGATATATTTTACATAAATACTTATAAATCAATAATTTAAAACCAAAAGTGAAAATTTATAATGCTTGATAAAATTTGCGACAAGATTTTCATAAATCATCTCATTGAAATTTACTCGGCAGTTGAACTGTTGAAATAAAATGGTTTTTTTAGAAAAAAAATTTCCGTAAAAAATTATCAATGAATCATTTAAGGTTTAAAACATTCATTTTCATCAGCTCTCAAAATTTCAGGCACGATTATTGAAAAATATACCCTTGATTTTTGAAAAATATTTAATTTCAATTTTGTTTATTAAAATAGGATTACTCGTTTAAGTCGCAAATAGTTTTTATATTTGATACAAATAAATTAAAAATGTTTAAAGGCGTTACTATATCAGAGTTTCATGAGCGATTTAAAACAGATTCTGACTGTTTGGATTATCTCTATGAGTTAAAATGGAAAAATGGATTTGAGTGCAGAAAATGT
>Ga0315900_10010437_pt1 | contig 11626 bp, 9 predicted proteins | sample LakEriMetagenome_FD_203521 | JGI IMG/M metagenome (GOLD analysis project Ga0315900, IMG submission 203521) | Freshwater fungal communities from buoy surface, Lake Erie, Ohio, United States - Buoy 12 MA114 | ecosystem: Environmental > Aquatic > Freshwater > Lake > Lake biofilm | place: USA: Lake...
TCGATGATCTTGGCTGCTTCTGCCACCTTGATGGAGCTGGCTTTGAATACGCCTGCTGCTACTACGATTTTATACACCTCGGCGATGTGCTCAAGTGCTTCAGCATCAGAACCGGAGACCACTTTGGTGATCTTGGCAAGGGTGTGTTCCTTGTCGCCCGGATTGATCCGCTCGGGGGAGTATCCCACTTTGAAATCGATTCCGTGTTTTAGTCCGCTCAGCTCTTCGAGGACCGGTATGCAATCTTCCTCCGTACATCCGGGGTAGACGGTTGATTCGAATACCACATAGTCGCCCTTCTTCAATACCTGTCCGATGGAACGGGTCGCTCCCAGAAGCGGCTTCAGGTCCGGCAGATTATGTTCGTCGATCGGCGTGGGTACGGCCACGATGAAAAAGGAGGCCTCCTTCAATTCGTCGAGCGAATCGGTGAAGCGGATATCGGTTCCCTGGAATACCTCAGAAGACAATTCTCCGCTGGGATCGATCCCTTGCCGCATCAGTCCGATGCGGTTGGTGTTGATATCGAATCCGATGACGGAGATCTTCCGTGCAAACTCAAGGGCGATGGGTAGCCCCACATAGCCAAGGCCGATGACGGCCAGTTTCTTCTTCTTATTGATCAGTTCATTGTGCATGGTGCAATCGGATTTCCGGTTTTTCATTCCGGCGTAATGCATAGATACGTTCGATGATGTCTACAACTTTCATTCCCTCCAGTGCATTGGTGGTCATCGTCGTCCGGCCCTTCAGGGTATCGACAACGTTTTCGATGATGAAGTGATGGTTTGCTGCAGATCCTTTGTAGCTGCCGTAATCGTTGGCCGGACTTGCCGGCGGCAATTCCGGCATCGTGTAGCCTTTGATATGACAATATTCAACCTCGTTCATGTACTGGCCACCGATTTTGAGGCTTCCTTTCTCACCGATTACGGTGATGCTGCTTTCAAGGTTCGTGTCGTAAACCGATGTGGTGTAGTTCAGGCTTCCCATTCCACCGTTCAGGAAACGGAAATTCACAATGCCGGTGTCTTCGAAAGCGGTCGTTCCCCTGTGATTGAAATCGGCGAACACTCCATGAATGTCAGTGATGTCGCCGAACACCCAGTACATGATGTCGATGAAATGCGAGAATTGCGTGAAGAGCGTGCCGCCGTCCAGGTCCTGTGTGCCTTTCCAGCCACCGGCTTTGTAGTACCTGTCGTCGCGGTTCCAGAAGCAGTTGAGCTGTACCAGGAAGATCTCTCCAAGGCGTTTTTCTTCGATGATCTCCTTGAGCCAGGCCGATGGAGGTGAATAGCGGTTCTGCATGACGCCGAACACGGTCCTGGAAGCTTGCAAAGCGGTGTGGATCACTTTTTCGCAATCCGCCCGTGTGATCGCCATCGGTTTTTCACAGACGACATGCTTTTGATGATCCAGTGCCACCAAAGAATGTCGGGCATGCAACCCGTTAGGTGTGCAAACGTTCACCACGTCGATTTCAGGCAGCGCGGCCAGCATGTCTTCCGGATTTTGGAAGAATGGCACGTCCTCAAGATCATGAGGAAGTGCCAGGTCGGCTTTGGGTCGGTTGTCGCAAAGTCCGACCAACCGGGCTTCGGGATGCCTGCGGATCATTTCCGCATGTCGCTTGCCGATGTGACCGCAGCCGATGACGGCGAAACAGATCGGCTGATTCGTTGTGGCGTTCATCAGGAGATTCGGCTGACAGTATTGTTCTTCAGTTGATAGGTTTGTCCGCTCTCCGGACAAACGGCGTTGCCTTCTGCGTCAAAACGGAGCTTATGCCCGTATTCGCTCATCCAGCCTACTTGCCTGGCAGGATTTCCGACGACCAATGCGAAGGCCGGTACATGTTTAGTAACGACGGCACCCGCTCCGATAAAGGCGAATTCACCGATGTCGTGTCCGCAGACAATGGTAGCATTGGCACCGATTGAGGCTCCCCGTTTCACCAGCGTCCGAGCGTATTGATTGCGCCTGTTGACTGCGCTGCGGGGGTTGGTGACGTTGGTGAAAACCATGCTGGGGCCCAGAAAAACATCATCCTCACATTCCACCCCTGTGTAGATGCTGACATTGTTTTGGACCTTCACGTTGTTACCCAGGGTCACACCGGGTGAGATCACCACGTTTTGACCAATGTTGCAATGCTCTCCTATGGTACAGTCGGGCATGATGTGGCTGAAATGCCAGATGCGCGAGCCTTGTCCGATGCGGCAACCTTCGTCGATGACGGCTGTTGGGTGAGCCGTGAATCCTATGGACTGATTTTCACTCATGGTAGTTGTGAATGCTGGTGTGGACTTAATGCCGTTTCAATCGAATCGGTGTGCGGTTTTTTTCAGTTCTTCCGGTGGCAGGCTCCGGAAGTAGTCGTACGTTTTACGGAGTCCGTCTGCGCGGTTCACTTTCGGCTCCCAGGAAAGAACCTCCCTTGCACGTGTGATGTCCGGTTGACGTTGCTTGGGATCATCCTGTGGCAAGGGATGCATGACCAGCTTCTGTTTCGTGCCCGTCAGCCGGATGATCTCTTCGCCGAATTCACGTATGGTGATCTCATCCGGATTGCCGATGTTGACAGGATAAGGATAGTCGCTGAGTAAGAGCCTGTAAATACCTTCAACGAGATCGTCCACGTAGCAGAATGAACGGGTTTGCGATCCGTCACCGAATACGGTGAGGTCTTCTCCGCGCAGGGCCTGACCGATGAAAGCCGGAAGTACGCGGCCGTCATTCAGGCGCATCCTTGGTCCGTACGTGTTGAAAATGCGGACGATCCGGGTCTCAAGTTTGTGATAAGTGTGGTAGGCCATGGTGATGGCCTCCTGAAATCGCTTGGCCTCGTCATAGACTCCACGGGGGCCGATGGGGTTTACGTTCCCCCAATAATCTTCAGTCTGAGGATGTACCGTCGGGTCACCGTATACCTCGCTGGTCGATGCGACGAGAATACGGGCTTGCTTTACGCGCGCGAAACCGAGCAGGTTGTGCGTACCGAGGGAACCGACTTTCAGCGTCTGGATGGGGATCTTCAGGTAGTCGATCGGACTGGCCGGTGATGCAAAGTGGAGGATGTAATCGATCCGGCCGGGAACATGCACAAATTTGCTGACGTCGTGGTGGTAGAATTCGAAAGCCTCTAACTTGAACAGATGTTCGATGTTTCGAAGATCTCCTGTGATCAGGTTGTCCATCCCTACCACGTCATAGCCTTCAGCGATGAAACGGTCGCACAAGTGTGAACCCAGGAAGCCCGCTGCTCCGGTGATCAATACGCGTTTCCGTGCCATGTTCATGATTTGGTTTTGGGGTTCCGGTCATGCGTTGACTTTCGACCGATGCTGTGATAGTCAAAGCCCATCTCGGCCATCTTGTCAACGTCGTAAAGGTTCCGTCCGTCAAAAACCAACGGCTGACGTAACCGGGATTTCAGTTGTTCAAAGTCAGGAGTTCTGAAAACCGACCATTCGGTAGCGATAATGAGCGCGTCGGCTTGTTCTGTTGCCGCATAGGGGTCGTCTGCATAAGTGATTTGCTCCCCGAGCATTTTTTTTACGTTCTCCATGGCCTCGGGATCATAGGCTTTCACCTTTGCTCCGGAGTCAAGCAACTCGCGGATGATGTCCAATGCCGGTGCCTCGCGGATGTCGTCGGTCTCCGGCTTGAAAGCAAGACCCCAGACCGCAATGGTGAGTCCGTCGATTTTTCCGCCGAAGTGATCACGCAGCTTGGCCGCAAGCGAACGCTTCTGAATTTCGTTTACGCCCATTACCGAAGTGAGGATGCGGAAGTCGTAGTTGTAATCTTTGGACGTTTTGTAAAGGGCTTGGACATCCTTGGGGAAACAGCTTCCGCCATAGCCTATTCCTGCAAAAAGAAAACGCTTGCCGATGCGTGAGTCCGAACCGATACCGATGCGGACTGCGTCGACGTCGGCTCCGGTGCGTTCGCAAAGGTTAGCGATCTCGTTCATGAAGGTGATCTTGGTGGCCAGGAAGGCATTGGCTGCATACTTGGTCAGTTCAGCCGACCGCTCGTCCATGAAGTACAAAGGATTGCCCTGGCGGAGAAAGGGAGCGTACAGTTCATTCATCACCGTCTTGGCACGTTCGCTCCGGGTTCCTACCACAACCCTGTCCGGCTTCAGGAAATCGTCTACAGCGAAGCCTTCGCGCAGGAATTCAGGATTCGATACTACATCGAAGGGGACTTTGGCTGCAGCCGATACCGCTTCGTGTACTTTTTCGGCAGTGCCTACCGGTACAGTGCTTTTATTGACGATGATCTTGTAATCGTTCAGCATCGGACCCAACTGTGAGGCGACTCTCAATACATAAGAAAGGTCCGCACCTCCATCTTCTCCAGGAGGAGTGGGTAGGGCCAGGAAGATGATGCTTGACGGCAAAACGGCTTCTTCCAAACTGGTGGTGAAGGTCAGTCTGCCCTGTTTGATGTTGCGCTCGAAGAGCACATCCAAATGTGGTTCATAAATGGGGATTATCCCTTGTCGCATCTTGGCGACTTTTTCGGCATCGATATCGACACAGATCACATGGTTGCCCATTTCGGCAAAGCAGGTTCCTGTGACCAGACCGACATAACCTGTGCCGACTACTGCAATGTTCATGACGCGGATGGAGTGTTTTGAAAAGTTAGCTTCCCATGAATTCCAAAACGGCAGAACAGATCCTTTCCAGGTCTCCTGATGACATTTCGGTATGCATCGGTAAAGAAATGACATGGCTGCACAAGAACTCCGTGACCGGAAAATCCCCCTCTTTGTAGCGGGGATCGGTGTAGGCTTTTTGCATGTGAAGCGGAATCGGATAGTAGATCATGGAAGGAATTCCACGTTGATCGAGGAAAGTGCGCAGGTCGTCGCGTGACTTCCCTTCGAGTACCAACGTATATTGGTGGAAAACGTGCGTGGAATTGGGCATCCTTGCGGGAGTCCTGATTCCATCGTGACCCGCAAAAGCGTTGTCGTAGAAATCAGCAGCCTTTTGACGGGCGGCACAGTATTCGTCCAGGTGGCGCAATTTCACCCGGAGGATGGCGGCCTGCATGCTGTCGAGTCGGCTGTTTACACCGATTTCATCGTGCTTGTATTGTACGCTTTGGCCATGGTTGGCGATCATTCGGATTCGTGCTGCGAGTGCATCGTCATTGGTGAACAAGGCCCCGCCGTCACCCATGCATCCCAGGTTTTTCGATGGAAAGAATGAGGTTGTTCCAATGGTGCCGATGGTGCCGGCCTTGTGGGCTTTGCCATCAGGCATGGTGAATTCGGATCCGATGGCCTGGGCTGTGTCTTCAATCACATGCAGCTTGTGCCTGCGGGCGATATCCATTACGCGAGTCATATCGGCACATTGACCGAACAGGTGCACCGGTACAATGGCTACTGTTCTGGGTGTAATGGCACGTTCGATGGCGTCACAGTCTATGGTGAAGGTGTGTGGGTCTACGTCGACAAGAACAGGCTTGAGCCGAAGCAAGGCGATCACTTCAGCGGTGGCCACGTAAGTGAAACTCGCAGTGATCACCTCGTCGCCGGGCTGGAAATCCAAGGCCATCATTGCGATTTGCAATGCATCGGTCCCATTTGCGCAGGGAATCACGTGTTTTGCGCCCAGATATTGTTCCAGTTCAGTGGCGAACGATTTTACCTCGGGTCCGTTAATGTAAGCCGATGAAACAATCACATTATGAACCGCTTCATCCACCTCGGATTGGATCTTCTTGTATTGACCGATGAGATCCACCATCGGTAGCTTTTGCAGGGTTTCCATTGAACCGTTTCGGTTGGGTTTAGAGCACCCCGATACAGAGGTCGGGGATAGGCTTTTTACAATACGCGAAGATACGGCTTTTTAAGGTGCTGCATCTAGTCTAATCAGCTGGTTATTCGCTATTTTTGACGTGTATGCCTGCAGTTCGCTTCACCCCTGTCTTTGCTGCTCTTTTGGTCTTGGCCGGTTTTTCGAAGTTCGCCTGTGCACAGGTCAGTGTGAAGGATTCGGCTGTCGCCATGGTGATGATCAGGCCTCATTTAGGGATACAGGTTCCCGGTGGTGACTTGGCAAAGCGGTTTGGGACGAACCAATCCATAGGGTTGTCAGCAGCCTATAAATGGAAAAACGGTTGGTCGATTTATGCCGACGCATCTTTTATTTTCGGTTCGAAGGTGGATGAACCGGGGCTCTTCACCGGTTTGACCACGAGTGAAGGTACGATTATCGGGTCGGATGGATTGTACGGGGATATCCGGGTCTTTGAGCGCGGGTATGCCGTTACGATGGGTTTGGGAAAACTATTTCCCGTGAAAAAGCCGAATCCGAATTGTGGTTTCCTGGTGGAGGCCGGTGCGGGTTTCCTGCAACACAAGATTAAAATCGACGACAAAAAGAATGCTGTCCCCTCACTTCGCGGGGATTATTTGAAAGGGTATGACCGACTTTGTAACGGCATCGCCTTCAGGCAATTCGTCGGCTATTCTCATGTAGGGAACAGGCGCCTGGTGAATTTCTTCGTCGGTGTAGAGGCGATGCAGGCGTTCACCGCTTCGCGACGGGATATCAACTTCAGTACGATGCAGGCCGATGATGACCTGCGTATCGATTTGCTCTTTGGCTTGCGTGCAGGATGGATTATCGCGCTTTTTCGGGAAGCTCCGGATCCGTTCTACACCTACTGACCCTGCCTCGATGCGTTTAATCTACGACATCTTTTTGTTTCTGTACAACTGCGGAATCCACTTGGCATCTCTGTTTCATGCCAAGGCCCGGGAGTGGGTCATTGGTCGACGCAATTGGCAGATCGGTTTGAAAACTGCCTTGGCCGGTAAACCGGGCAAAAGGCTATGGATGCACTGCGCTTCCTTGGGTGAATTCGAGCAGGGTAGGCCGGTACTTGAAGCCTGGCGGAGGCGTAATCCGGAGCAAGTGATCGTATTGACTTTTTTCTCTCCTTCAGGATATAAGCACCAAAAGGCGGCAGGTTTGGCGGACGTGGTCGCCTATCTTCCTCTTGATGGTCCTAAAGCCAGCAGGGAGTTCGTCGACTTATTGGATCCGGGATGTGTACTATTTGTCAAATATGAATTCTGGCACTACTACAGCATGGCTCTTTTTCAAAGGCAAATCCCTTTGTTCTGTATTTCTGCCATTTTCAGGCCCGGGCAAATTTTTTTTCGTCCTTATGGGAGTTTCTTTTTACGGATTTTGAAAAGATACACCTGTTTATTCGTGCAGGATGAAGACTCATTCCGCCTGCTTCGTTCTCACGGGATCGCGGATGTGTTGGTGACGGGCGATACCCGCTTCGATCGTGTGATTCAAAATGCCGGGCGTCCGTTCAGCCATCCCGTGGTGGAGGCCTTCTGCCACAACAGACCGGTTTTGGTGGCCGGCAGTACATGGCCTGCCGACGAGGAGTTGTTGAACAAATTCACCGAGCGTTTTCCTGATATAGCGCTCATCATAGCCCCTCATGAAATCGGGGATGAAAGACTGGATCGATTGAGTTCTGTTTTCGGTCCGGATACGATCAGATTATCAAAGGTCGACGCCGGGTCAATGCCGACAGGAATCAAGGTGCTGATTGTTGATTCGATCGGAATGCTCTCGTCACTCTACCGTTACGGCAAGTATGCTTATGTAGGCGGTGGATTCGGAGCGGGAATTCACAATACGCTTGAAGCGGCTGTTTACGGAGTCCCTGTGTTTTTCGGCCCCCACTACTCAAAGTTCAGGGAAGCGGTTGTCATGGTGGATGAAGGTTGTGCTTTTTCTGTAGATGGTGTTGATTCCCTTGCTTCAGTACTTTCGGATATGGAGGAGGATGCTGAAAAACATGAAACTGTTTCGAGAAAAGCGGCTCGATTTGTTGAAGGGCAAGCGGGTGCTACGGACCGGATAATGGATAAAATAATCCAATCGGTTGGATAGGACAAGGAATCCTCAACGAAGGATATACATACGGTAGCTGTCGAGCTTGATAAGTACGAAAAGCAATACCGTAAAGCTCCATAGCGAAGATCCCCCATAGCTGAAAAACGGAAGAGGAATGCCGATCACCGGAGCGAGTCCGATGGCCATTCCAACATTGATCATCAGGTGGAAAAAAAGTACCGATGCGACACCGTAGGCGTAGATTCGGGTATAGGTGGATCGTTGACGTTCCGCTATGAAAACTATGCGGTAGAGCAAACCCAGGAACAAGAGAAGTACGACCGTTGTGCCTGCGAATCCCCATTCTTCACCGACGGTGCAGAAAATAAAGTCGGTGCTCTGTTCAGGAACAAAATCGTATTTGGTTTGTGTTCCCTGGAGGAAGCCTTTGCCGGTGAGTCCTCCGGACCCAATGGCGATCAGGCTTTGATTCACATTGTATCCCGCACCTTTGGGGTCAGAGCGTTTGCCCAACAACACTTCGATCCGTTCTCGCTGGTGAGGTTGTAGGAGACGTGTGTAGGCATAATCGACGCTCAGGACAATTGTACTGCAGAGTAAGGTGATGATCAGGATGGCCACAAAGTTCTTCCTGGTTTTCCGCATCAGCAACCAGGCGATAAAACCAAGGCCGTAAAGGATCCCGAGAAGGATGGCGTTGGGTACCATCAGCGAAAGCACAAACAACACTCCTGTGAAAAATCCGAAAATCAATACGTTTTGGGATAGGCCTTCCCGGTAAAGTACAAAGATGAAGGAGATGAAAACCAAGGCCGATCCGGTGTCGTTCTGAAGCAGAACCATGGCCATGGGGAGAAGGATCAGAAGTGCGGCGTAGATTTTTGTTTTCATGTCCTCCATTCGAATCCCCAAGGTGCTGAGGTATTTTGCAAGAGCCATGCTTGTAGCGAATTTGGCAAATTCCGACGGTTGCAATTTGAAGCTTCCGATTTCGATCCATGAACGAGCACCCTGAACATCGCGTGCGATGACCAGCACCACGACAAGGATGAGCATGATGACGATGTAAATGGGGTAGGAGAATGCAGCATAAAATTTACCGTCAATGACCAAAATGGCTAAGCCGATCAGGACGGAAGTGCCGATCCACAACAGCTGTCGACCATAGTTCTGGCTCATGTCAAAAATGGAGCTGTGCTCTTCATTAAAAACTGCAGCATAAATGTTGACCCAGCCCAATAGGATCAAAACAAGATACATCAGGACCAGAAGCCAGTCGATGTTGTCGAATATGCTTTTTTGTGTCCTCACTGTTTTTTGATCAGGGCGGCAACCGTGTTCGGGCGTTTTCCGGTGGCTGCAGGAAGTATTTTTCGACCGGCTGTGATACTATCGTTTCCGACCGGTTTCAGTCGGAGGTCGGGATCTCCTTCGCGCAAGGGGAGGAGGTAGCCTTTCAGCATCCGGTCTTCGAGTTCGATTCTCTTCACTGAATCTGTAAGGTATTTTTCCATCATCAGGCTTGCGATGGGTGCTGCCCAGGTGGCACCGTACCCGGCGTTCTCGACCATGACGGCGATGGCGATCTTCGGATTTTCACGCGGAGCAAATGCCACAAAAAGGCTGTGGTCCTTTCCATGTGGGTTTTGCGCAGTGCCGGTTTTGCCGCAAATGGTGACCGAGTCAAACCGGGCGACACGGGCAGTCCCCGCATCAACCACCTTTTGCATCCCGTCGTGAATGATTTCAAAGTACTCCGGATCCACCATCGTGTAGTGCTTTTCGGCCAGGTTTCGCGAATGGTTTGGTTTGTTGCCGATTCTCTTGATGACGTGAGGTGTATAATAATAACCCTTGTTGGCGATGATGCAGAGTATATTCGCCATTTGCAGCGGGTTGATACCCAGTTCGCCCTGCCCGATTCCCAATGAATAGATGGTGGATGCTTTCCATCGTCCGCTGCCATAGATTTTATCATAGAATTCAATAGAAGGGATCAGGCCTTTCAATTCATGGGGCATGTCCACTCCGATTTTCTTCCCGATACCGAAGCTCATCTGATAATCTCTCCACAACCGGTAGCCGTTTTCACTGCTACCGTACTTGCGGTTGTCAATGAACGAGCGAAAAGTGTTGCAGAAGTAGGGATTGCAGGAATACTGAATAGCTCCTTCGAGAGCGATAGGTGGGTGGGGGTGGCACTTTACACTCTTGCTTCCGACTGTAAAAACGTGTGGGTAGGTTGTTCCGGGTTGGATGATGCCCTCCTGAAGGGCTGCCAGAGCGTTCGTCAATTTGAACGTTGATCCCGGAGGATAGTATGCCTGCATGGCCCTGTTGAACAATGGTTTCGTCGGGTCCTTGGTTAAATAGGAATAGTTTTTTGACCGCACGCGTCCTACCATCAGGTTGGGATCGTAAGAAGGGCTCGATATCAAGGCCAGAATCTCACCGGTTTTCGGCTCGATGGCGACTAGCGAACCAATCTTGTTCTGCATGAGCCGTTCACCATAATCCTGAAGATCGGCATCCAGCGTGGCAACCAGATTCTTGCCGGCGATGGCGATGGTGTCATACAGCCCGTCCTTGTAGCTTCCTTTCTCGCGGTTGAATACGTCAACCATGACGATTCGCACTCCTCGCTGTCCGCGCAATTCGATTTCGTAGCTCTGCTCGATGCCGCTTATACCTATATAATCCCCAATACGGTAGTAAGGGTTTTTCGCGATCATGCCATCGTTCACTTCCCCGATGTAACCGAGTACGTGGGCTGCGGTGTTGTTCGGGTATTTCCGAAGGGTACGGGGTTGGGCGAAGAATCCCCTGAACTTGAATAGCTTCTCCTGGAAAGTGGCGAATGTTTCTGCAGAGATCTGCTTTTCGAAAATACTGGCCCTTACCCTGGAGAATGCCCGTGCTTTCTGTAATTTTTCAATGAATGCCTCCTTGCTGATATCCAACAACCGGCAAAACTCTGCAGTATCGAGCTCTGTCACTTGTTTGGGAATCACCATCAGGTCATATACCGCCTGGTTATAGGCAAGTACTTTTCCCTTTCTATCATAAATCAGACCCCGTGCCGGGTAATCCGTCATGTAACGGAGTACATTGTTGTTGGCGGAGACCGTATAACCTTCTTCAATCACCTGCACATAAAACAGTCGGATGATGAAGATGAGTACAACGGCAGTGAATATGCTTAGGATGACCAGTCGTTGTCCGGAACCGGGGTTGTACATGGATTGGATACTGTGTTGTCCGGGCGAATCGGGTACCGGAGAATCCCTCCGGCTGGAATCCTATACCGTGGGATCAGGCATTTTTTGACTTTACTCCGAGGTATTGAAGCATGATGATCAGCAGCAAAGTTACACTGCTGCTTAGAAGAATTCGATAGAGCGTGGATAGGATTTCCGTTAGTCTGAACAGTTCGAGGAAGAAAAGTACGAAATGATGAAGGAAAACGAGTACAGCGGCATAAGTCAGGAACCAGGTGAGCCCGAACCGGTGAATGGAGGGCGTGGCTTCGGTTTCATAGCCTTCCCTGGGAGCAAGGACACTGAGCCATTTCGGCCTGATGTAAACCAACACAAGACATGCCGATGCATGGATTCCGGGGGTGTTCTGGAACATGTCGATGCAAATACCGATTAGAAATGCCAATGGAAGAAGCAAGAGTTTTGGTGTTTGCACAGGGAGGACCATCA
>Ga0315900_10010438_pt1 | contig 11625 bp, 20 predicted proteins | sample LakEriMetagenome_FD_203521 | JGI IMG/M metagenome (GOLD analysis project Ga0315900, IMG submission 203521) | Freshwater fungal communities from buoy surface, Lake Erie, Ohio, United States - Buoy 12 MA114 | ecosystem: Environmental > Aquatic > Freshwater > Lake > Lake biofilm | place: USA: Lake...
GAACCGCCTGCTTTAGCAATTCTTTTCGATGGACTAATATTAAAACTGACTTGCCCGATTTTTTTATGTACCTGTCACAAATTGCAGAAAAGCATATTGTCTTGCCTCCACCTGTTGCCAGTTGTGCGACAACCTTTCTATGCTTCACCAATGATTCAGCAATATTGCGAACGAACCGCTCTTGGTATTCTCTTAGTTGCATATTAAAAAAGCCCTAAAAAAGCTGCGGTGAGAACGGCTCAGGTTTCCCTTTGCCTCGCAGCCCTTTTAGGGCAGAAAAATTTTACAATTGCTCAGGTTCTCACTTCTGAACATTACAAAGATACAAATTAATTCATTCAAATTTTCCTTTATGATGCGCGAACATCGCAACATCGCCCGTTATTTCCTGATAGAAGCTAACCTCAACGGGCTTTTCAAACCACCCATAATACCGTTCCAGTGCGTGTTTGAGTAATGACTGCGTGACATTGTTTGCGATTGCAGCAATCCTTACCCGGTAATCGTAACCGTATCGGCCATTTTTCATGCAAACGAATTGCTCAATGGCCTTACCGAGATTGGCATACATTTCTTTGTTGTACTTGCGGATCATGTCAAGGTTGTGAACATTCCGCTCAGGTCTTCTTTGTTTCATGTTAGTAAACAGGTTCGTTAATGGTTTGTAATTGTGCGCGAAGTTTAGCGATTTGATTCCCGCACTTGATCATAGCAGTGCGATACTCTTCGATCACGTTCTGCCATAGTTCGCGTTCAGCTCGCACGATATACATCGGGCAGCGTTCGATCTCAGGGCAGTAAGATATAAAGTCAACCCATTGCAAAGAATCGCAGCAAAGAAACGCGGCAATTATCTGCCCTTCATGTTCGGTCGGTATCTTACCCTGCCTTATGTAGGTCAGGTGCTTTTTCGGTCGCGGTGATTTTATTTCGATTGACCCGATGTAACCGGATTCGCCCGGTATGAATCCATCAGGACTGAACCCGAAATGCTCGATCCCATCAGGCTGAACGAATCCGAGTTGCTCTACCTTAACCGCTCTGAGGCGTTCGTATTCGGATCGTGCGATTAGTTCAAGGTCTTTACCGCGTATCATGTCTTCGGATTCGAACATATCGAATTGATCATCTGAGTATCCGGTTTCCTTTTCTGCTGCGATCCGGTCGCATAGTTCGAGCCACTTCGAGCCGATCATTGACTTAGCTGCACCGCCTGTTATCTTGCCGACCCGGAGTTCAAACCATTCCGGGCTGCCTTGTTGCATCGTGTGGATTTTCATTGCTCTTCCTCCTGATTAACTTGCTCGAGTTCCGCCTTGCGCTTGTCTTTTGATTCGATTACATTAGGATGCTTGGCGAGTGCTTTGTCCATGCTGGTATAAACCTGCTTCAACTCATCCAAACTTCCGGCTGATTCAATATTGAACATGGCGTTTACAATGTCATCAGCGGTGAATGCAGGCTTAACAGGTTGTGCTACCGGTGTAGGTGGGAACGGTCTGACCCGTAACGCCTCCACATCTTCCCCGAATGCTGAAATCTGCGCAACGTATAGGGTGATCCGCACGCCTACCCACCGCTCAACGTATGGTGTTTTGGCCACCTTAGTTATGGCCTTTGCGTTTGTTGCATTTATGATAAACGGCTTTTCATTTTCGGCCCAGTGAACTACGAGGCATTCTTGTTTCTTTCCGTCTGATCCCTTGATGGTTTCTTTCCTTGCCATCTTGATCGTGAGTGTCCGCTCTTCGCCTGAGTAATTGAAGCAATACGCCCCGAAGTAATCCGGGTTCCGGTAGCGTTTCCAATGTGTTAGTGTTTCCATGATTTAGAATGTGTATAGTTTGTCAAGTTCTTTTTTTAGATCGAGCGAATGAGCCATGATGAACATGACTATTCTTTTTTTAGTCGCATCATCCATGTACGGGTGATCATCAACAATGACTTTCAGCCGCGCCTCGAGTGCTTCGAACTTTTGGTGAGCATGTTTAATAGCCTGCGCAGTCATAACTCAAAGTGATAGTTAAAGAACTGAGTGTAATTGTGCGACAGTACGGCATCGACTTGCGCCCATACTCTGAAAAATTCGGCTTCGCTGATCGGAGTGATGTCCATCCGATCAGCAAATGATAGTAGTGTGCGCTTAACGTGATCGGCATTGTCGCAATGACTGATTGAATTAACGCCCTGCCCTGCTATGATCGTTGTCATGTAGGGCTTTTCGGGTCTGCAATCGATCATAATATAAATCGGCTTGCCCGGCTTTTGGAAAAAATGAAATTGGTTCATGTGTTTTGGTTTTAGATTGATTAAAATTGAACTGTTACAGTAGCACCTAATTTCTTTAGGGTGCGAATTGACAAGTCTAAAATTGATTCATCAATGTTTTCATTACTATATTCTACCGTTGAAAATTTAAACTCCTTAGCTTTATTTGCAGGTGGCGCAAACGTGAAATCAGAAGGAAGAGCGAAAAAGCCGTGACTCATCCAGCTTTTAGGTTTCCCTTCAGGTCTGCTTATAAGATTATCCTTTTTTAATTCTTCGTTTAACGATGGTGTTATTGTTTTCCATTCCCTTTTTTCATTAGGATATCTTTCTCTTAAGGCATCGTTTAGAGTTACTGTAGAAATAGCCTCCCCTATTTTTGCATTAGCCCAAAAATTGTGAACATCGCTTCTGTACTCAGAAACTTCGTTGATTGGTAGTGTTTTCATGTGTGAATTGTTTTAGATTGGGGCAAAGATATAAAATATTTTTATCCTGCAAATTTTTAGATAAATTTTTTTTACCTTTGCCCGGACCAAACACCACAGAACTATGTCAAAGTACCATATTGAGTTGAAAAACAAGCGGAAAGAACTCGGCCTGACCCTGAGCGAAGTTTCCGAACTGACCGGGATAGCCATACCTAACATAAGTATGTATGAGAACGGCATAAAAAAGCTGACCGAGTCGCGCTACCTGCTACTGGATGCGGCATTGGATAAAATTATCATGTTGAAAATCAGCAAGTTAAAGAATTTAAGTAAAAAAAAGTTTGCCTGAGTGTTGCAGGTATAAATAATAGTTATACATTTGCTGAACCAAAACGATACAAACCATGACAACTCAAGAATTCCAAACAATCGCAACTGAAAAAATGCAAACCTTAACAACTAACGACCTGATTATTGAAGTTAAAAAATTAGTAATCGATTTTTCGGATGCTGCTTCTTTAGTTATGGGCGTTGCTTTAGATATTTTAATGGAGCGGATGCCTGAAAATGAATTTATAAAATTTTGCGATAGCTTATAATAAACCAACACGGGGAGCAGCATCCGCCCAACTGCATAAACCAAACGAACCCAAAACACCATGACAACTCAACAACTCTCCACCCGAATCGACCTAAGACTAAGTTCATACGGTCACTACCGCGTTACAATTCAGTATCGCAACAAGCAGTATAGCTGCACAACTACCAACAGTATGGCAGTTGACAGGATCAATAGCGATGAAAAGATGAAGTTTTATCCGACCGAAAAAAGCGCACTTATTGCTCTTTGGAACGAATGCAAATCAGCTAACAACCTGTAACACCATGACGCGCAAAAATCAAATCAGACTTATCAAGGCATTGTTTCTGATCGGTTGCTTAATCGCGCTGATGGCCTTTCTACCTGTTATAGTTAATTTCTCAATCATGCTGCTGATCTTCGCTGCCGGATGCTATGAAATCGCAACAAGTAAACTGAATGATCATGCCGATATTTGACATTCATAACGTGACCGGAATTAAGGAGTACCGGCACAAGGAGCGATTCAGCGTTGAGGTTGAATACGATGTTGATCCGGTCAATGATTTTCAGATAATTAAAATTATGGATGGCGATACTGATATAACTGAGTTGTTTCAGAACGAATCTGATATTCACCAAGCTATCTTTGAGCATATTGATGAATACGATCGGCCTGATCCGGATGACAAATACGATGAACGCTATGATTACTGATAAGGAAATTGCTGATAATGTCCGGGAGGCATTGAAGCAGATTAAAGATGAAATACTTGAACTCTATACGCTATGCGAAGACTGGCCGGATAAGAGGGACTGGAGAGCGAGGTTGACCCGCTTGCAGTTGAAGCAGTATTTTTTGGAGGAGATAATTGAGCAGGAATGAAACACATTGGACTGTTTGAGGGGATAGGCGGATTTTCATTGGCTGCACGTTGGGCGGGATGGGAAACAATCGCATGGTGTGAATGGAATGAATTCGGTCAGCGAGTATTGCGACACCATTTCCCCGAAGCCATCGGTCATGGCGATATAACTAAAACAGACTTCACACCTTATGCAGACACAATTGATATTCTCACCGGAGGATTTCCCTGCCAACCCTACTCACTTGCAGGAAAGCGGAAAGGCAAAGATGATGAGAGACACCTCTGGCCGGAAATGCTTAGAGCAATTAGAGAAATTCGACCTCGTTGGGTCGTGGGCAAAATGTTTTCGGCCTTGTTAATTGGTCAGGAGGGTTGGTTTTCCACGAAGTGCAAGCTGATTTGGAAGCTGCGGGGTACGAAGTATGGCCGTATGTACTTCCAGCTGCGGCCGTTAACGCTCCCCACCGCAGAGACAGGATTTGGTTTGTTGCCTACTGTACAAGCCAGGGACGAGAAGAACGGAAGCCAAATAACGGACGGGCGGATTCAAAGGAAAATTCAACAGGGATGGACAATAGACCTCAACGATTTAGCGACAAGCGGACTATTGCCCACCCCAACCGCAATCCAACGAGAACATCCGGAGAGGGTGCAAGCATTGAAGGAATCGGGGGCAGCAACGATGTTCAGCAGAGTGAACGGGGAAGCAAGACCGAACAGCATAATCGACCATCTGCATTTTCACGGGATGCTGCCGACACCGGCTACACGGGATTGGAAAGGAGCAAGGTCGGAGGAAGCATTGGAAGAAGCAGGCCGCAATCGCAACAACTCTCTTCCCGATTCATTTGCTCAACGTGGCAAAACTTCCCAACTCAATCCCCTGTTCGTTTTGGAGATGATGGGCTTTCCTCACGACTGGACAATATCACCTTTTCTAAGTGGAGAAACGAATCAATCAAAGCAGCAGGTAACGCAATAGTTCCGCAAGTTGCTTATCAAATTTTTAAGGCTATTAATCAAATGGAATACAAATGAAACAGACCGCAGTAGAATGGTTTTTTGAATACTTATGGAAAAATCATCATTTAGCTTTTTCTGATAATATCTTTGACCAAGCCAAACAAATTGAGAAAGACCAAATCAAACAGGCATGGATTGACGGCATGAGGTCGGTCAGTATTGCCCCGTTTGAGGATGAGTTTTATAATGATGAAGCCGAGCAGTATTATGATAAAATGCGGGAAATTGGCTAACGCTTTTGATGCGAGGTTGCAAACTCAAATCATTAACCGGATTGACACGGGGACAACAGCCCGCATTTTTTTAAACTTTAATACAAAGAACAATGAAAGAAGAAACATTAATAGAACTGATTAAAGAAATGGAACTTAGGGTAGTTTCATTTGAGTATAACCGTGACTTGAATAATGAAGTGGATGCGCAACACGGTTATTGGGATGGCAAGCGTTCAGAGGCTGCATTTATGGTCGAAAAATTAAATTGGATTTTGGAGAATGGTGGTCTTTAGGGTTGCCGATAACGGTTCGCAGGTATATTTAGTTGCGGACTTAGAAGCACAAACTTTCAAATTAGCACAAATGACAAATAGAATTACAGAACTTGATATAAGCACAGAATCCGCTTTTTTGCCAAACGTGTGTTATGCGATGCCTTTGGTTAATTCCCTTTCAGGTGGCAAAACATCATCTTATATGGCAAAACATTATCCAGCAGATTACAACATTTTTGCTTTGGTTAGAATTGAAGCTGATTACTGCAAACCAAAAGACGAAAGCATTGTAAAATATGCAAGTGATAAAATAGGAATGGATTTTATTGCAACTGCTGAAAGTGATAAAACACTTTTTGTTATGAGAGATTTAGAGCAATTAATTGGTAAGGAAATAATTTGGACTACTGGCGAAACTTTTGAAAATGTAATTTTTAAGAAAAAAGCATTACCAAACATGATGTGGCGATTTTGCACTACTGAAATGAAAATGAAGCCAATTTTTGAATACTGCCAAAACGAAATTAAGCAAGTGGTAGAAATGCAAATTGGATTTAGGTATGATGAAAAAGAAAGAGCAAATCGAGAAAATACAAAATTTAAAACAATCGTAGGACAAAGTGCAAATGGCAGAAACAAATGGGATGATATTTATTGGCGTGAACTAAAATATCCAATGATTGAAGATAAAAAAGTACATCCGCAAATTGTAAAATGGGTTGACGAAACAGGTTTAATATTTCCACCTGATAGCAATTGTGTCGGATGTTTTTGGAAGCCATTACAACAACTTAGAAAGAATTGGGAAGATGAGCCACAAAAAATGCGATGGTTTTCCGAAATGGAACGTAAAATGAAACGAAAATTTAAAAAGGAAATGTCTTATGATAGTGTCAAAAAAATTGGATTACAGCAAGAATTTTTCTTTGGTACTGGTTCAGGTTGTCAGGCTGGGTTCTGCACGGATTAAGGTATCGCCTAACGTTTTCGGGCTTGGCGAAGAAGCCGAAACGAAAAGTTAAATCGAAGAACAAAACTTAAAAATTAGAACAATATGTCAAACGAAGAACAAAACGGCTTTTTTGCCAAACCCGTGTTAGCTGCTGGTGCTATCAAGGAAGCAGTTGAAATCCTTTCGGCTGAAATGAATGTATCACTACACTTTTCCAAATACCCACAAGATAGATGGAAGAATGAAAGTGAACCGCCTGAAATAAGTAGATTGATTTCAACTGCTGAATTTCACAATAAGCGTTGGCAGGAAATTAAATCAGTAATTGACCATTTGGTTGCGGTGTCCAGCACTTGCAGCTAACTACCCAATACCCGCAAGTTTGTAGTACTTTCTACTTCCTTACCTCAACCGCACTAACCTGAACCTGTCCGCAGTTGGTGTGAACCTTGACCATCGGAGTTCGGGTGTTGTTCCAAAACTTCCAAAACGGGTGAACTCTTTTACCGCGATAATAGATTACAAATGCGTTCAGGGTAAGGTCTGATTCGATGCGTGCCGTATCGCCCTGATCAGTAACCTTTATTTTCAGGCAGGAATCGGCAACCTGAATAACCCTGCCTAACCGGATTGTATCATGTATGATGCTATCACGCCAAAGTTGAACGGTTCTGGTCTTGTACCTGATCTGCACTTTCGTTAACCCCTCGACGCGTTTCAATTTATACCCGAGTGAATCAATTACATGACCGTAACGGTTTTTTAACTCCGCAATGGTCAGATTCTGCCGGATAGCCGTTTCGCTTTTCTCAGCGATCAGTGCTTCTACGTTAAGGCTTTCGCGCTCTGCTTCTGCTTTCCAAGTCTGATTTGTGTTGTACATGATCTTGATTGTCAGCAATAGGATCAGGATGATGATCAGCAAAGTGGCGAGGGTGGTGCGCATAGGGGTATTGGTTCCAGATGTGATACCATAATAGCCTGCGCTTGTATGGCATACACGAAGTTAAGCAAAACATGATTAAGATTAGGCCGAGCCGTTTCACGTTTGCTTATACGCAAATCGTGACGGGTAGTTACTCCCCGAGCAGATCCCGGTTAATTGATTCGATCAGGTCATCAATCCGGTTGGCTGCGGATTGGATTCTGGTGATTATCCGATCATATTCTGACGGCTGCAATTCGAGCAGGTTAATCAGCCCCTTAATATGCGCAATCGGAGCCATCAGGTTGTGGTTTAATTGAAACAGGATAGTTGACACTAACTGTTCATCCTGATGGGTTCTTGTGTCGAGTAATAAGCCCTCAATGCGAATATGTCCTAACGGTGAACGGTGCGCGAACCAGTGCGATTTAAATTCATCTGCACCCACCATTACATTCAATGATACATCAATCGGTTTGCTCGGATCGCACTGTGATTCATCTGGGATAAAATCGTAATGGTCTGGGTGAATTACATCGGTAACGGTTATCGCATTTGGGAAGGTATCTCGCCAAAGTTTATTCGCTTTGATGATGATTAAATTATCCGCTGCTGCGACAGAGAAGAACCGTTTACTTTCAATAACCATATTGCAAATTTACGGCATTAGAAGCCGTGTAATGCGTATTATATAAAATGCAATACAAATTGTTGCACAGATGAATGAACATTCTTTAAAATGCGGATTAAGCGGGTATTTAACAACCTGTGATTGCTGATATATTTTAAGCGTAGTTAGGTCAGTCTGCCCTTTCGGTTCGTACCGCTTCCACTCATCATTGAACGCAATGCTCATGGTGTCGGATTGTCGCACTATTTCAGGCATTTCCTGCTCAACATAATGCGCATCGAAGCCCGGAGGCAACCCCCAGATGTAAGGCTTTGTTGTATCAGTTAGTGTCATTGTCTTTGAGTGCCGATTTAATGCTGCTGATAGTGGTAACAAATACCGCAAACGAACCGCCAAATGTTGTAATGTCTATCTTGCCTGTCATGAACGCGATCATGTGAATTATGGCTGAAAAGGCAATAGTCAGTTGAAACCAGTTCTTTGATAACCGATTCCAAATGCTTGTCCGTCTGCGCCTTGTTGTCATTCATTTTCCAGTACGAATGGTCTTACGAAAATACAGTGCTTTAAGTTCCGAGTTCGCCTCTCAACATTGCCGCCATTGGATTGATTCGCTGCTGATGTGTTGCCCTCGATTGTTGTCACCGTGCCGTTACTTAATAGCTGAACCACAATCCCAACATGATTAACCCGCTTGTCATTATTCCAATCGAAAAAAACAACATCGCCCGGTTCTGGTTGCTGAACGATTCGCCCCCATTTTTTCAGTTGCGCCATTGCCGTCTGCGTTCCGGCAAATCCCGGAAATGCAAATCCAATCTTAGGCAGTGGTACTCCGGCTTGTGCATAAACCCATGACACGAAGATGCCGCACCATGCGAACCCGTCAAGTTTCGCCCAACGACCGTACTTAGTCCTGTTGCTATTCGCAGGCTTCTCGGTTTGTCCGATTTCTTTTGCTGCGATGCCTATGATTGTGTGTCTTAACATACGAATGTGTAATATGCTGAACCTGATGGAGCAACAAGTGTAACCCAGTTAATTGTCCTAAATAAATTCGGCGTGCTTGTTGAATCTGCAAAACTTTGTTGAGCGTAAATACTTATGCCACCGCTTGAATCAATGTCCCTCGTTTCGGCATACAGTACATTCATTGGCGTTGTACCTGTTACGTTAAAAAATGCCTTTTTACCAACCTGACCTGCAAAGAGTGTTAATCCCGTAACACCTATTGGATTAACCAATGTATAAGGAGATGCTGAACCTGATGCGATTGTAGGTCTATCGGGTAGTAAATTAATTAATGCTGCTGGTAACTGATTTGAAAAAGCACGAGAACCTAAAACAAATCCTGCTGCTGGGTTAGGGATGCTGCCTACTGAAACAGACATTTGATTTGATAACGATATAATGGTAACAGTAACATCTGTTGCTAAACTTGATTGCAACCTTACCCTATTTGCCGCAGTCCCAACCATTGTAAACAATCCTGAAACATTGTAAGTAATGCCTTCTTGCAATGTAATAATACTACCTGCACCGCCTGTGGTAAAGTTAAATGCATTCCAACCTTCTGTGCCTGCAAAGGTAGCTGAACCACTGCATACCAAAGTTCCGCTGATAGTGTTTGTTGTGTTTTGATTTATAGTTGTTCCAGTAGGTATAGTCAAACTATTAAATATCATTCCATTTATAGTCAAAGGTGTGCCACTTAATGTAATAGTTGAAGACCCTTGATTTATATTTCCTGCTGTGAGTTGCAATGTTCTGTTGGCTAATCCCCAAGTAAAACTTGATAATGTAACAGTTGCACCTCCACTTTTATTTATAGTTAAATTATTTTGCATTATAGGTGGTGCTAAAGAAACAGAATTACTTCCATACATTTCAATAGTAGATGTTCCTGTTAATGTATTTGTAATACTACCACCAATAAAAAGTTTGGAACCATTGACCGCGCCTGTTGCGCCAGCTCCAGATAAATTACCTGAAACATACATATCTGAATTTAATGTAACACTTTGCCCACCTGCTGATAAAAATGACATAGCAGAAAAAGTTAAAGTGCTAACATTATTCATAACATTTGCACTTACAATTCCACCAAAACTTATTGTGCTTGTTGAGTTGAAAGTTCCTGCTGTATATGTAAAAGTCATATTTGCTAATGATAAAGTAGCATTGTGAGAAATTGTAAAACCGGGTGCATTTATTGTGATTGAACCATTACCAGAACTTCTTGTAAAAGCCCCTACAAGATTTCCAGTACCATTCAAGATAAAATCAATGTTTGTTAAGTTTATACCACCAACCATTGAAGCAAAACCACCACCAATAGTTATATTTCTTGGAGAGGTTGCTGTTAAAGTACAATTGCTTATTGGCCCACTTATAGTACCATTAAAAATTAAATTATCACCTATTGTAGTTGAAAAACCACCACCAGAAGGTAATACCCATCCACCTGTGTAGGTTTTGCCATTAAAAGTCCAAGTGCCTCCACTGGCAGGTTTTGTTATATTGCCAGTTCCAGTTATAGTCATAGCAGAACCAAATGTTAATGAAGTTTGAACATTCCAGTTTGTAGCTGCATTAAGTGTTCCTGTAAATCCTGTGAAATTAGCGGTTAAGCAAGTAGCGTTAGATGCTGTTGTTACGGTTGCTAATCTGCAAGTCCATGTAACTGTACCATCAGCAACCGTATTACCAACAACTGTAGGCCAAGTCGGCTCAGTTGCAGCAGATGTTCCTGCTGTTGTTACTTCATAAAAAAAGCCATTACCTGTTGCTAAAGGGCTTCTGATTTGGCCTAAAGTATATGCGGTACTTGCAGCCCAATTAGGAGCATTTTTGTCATTAAAAAAAACATCATCGGCATTAGTAGGAGCTGATGCACCACCTGCACCACCTGATGTTGCTGACCATTTAGAACCTGCCGTGTTATTCCAAGTGTCTGTACCTCCAACCCAGTATCTTAATGCCATTACTCAATAGGTTTTTCCTCGTTAATTGGTAGAGTTGGCAACAATGCTTCAATCTGCTGAATTGCGTTAAGCTTTGCTAATTCACCCTGTGCTGCATTGATTATATTCTGCTCAATTTCAGCCTGTGATTTAGGCATAAAATGAGGAACCTCAACGGTGCTAATTACACCATCAAAGTTGTATTCCACCTTTGTAATTAGCGTTATATCCGCTTGCCTTGTTTCAATTATTTTGTATGTCATGACCGTGTTACTCTGATTGTTAATGTTACGTTTTTTATTGTTGCAGGTGCAGGAGATGACCTTACCGAAAAACCAAAAACATCACCCGCTGAAAATGTCGTTGTCCATCCTGTCAAAGTTGAACCTGTTAGAATTTGTTGTGATGATAAAGTAGGATAAACACCACCACCACCAATAATACTTACAGTGGGTATTACTCCACTACTTGCTTTTGTTATATCAAAAGAAAC
>Ga0315900_10010439_pt1 | contig 11625 bp, 9 predicted proteins | sample LakEriMetagenome_FD_203521 | JGI IMG/M metagenome (GOLD analysis project Ga0315900, IMG submission 203521) | Freshwater fungal communities from buoy surface, Lake Erie, Ohio, United States - Buoy 12 MA114 | ecosystem: Environmental > Aquatic > Freshwater > Lake > Lake biofilm | place: USA: Lake...
TGAAGCATAGTGACCGACGAGGGACGTGGCGCTGGGCCAAAAGCGGCCCGCCCCTTCGGGGTTGCGACAGGAAGCCCGCTGGCTTCGTCGCGGCACTTGCAGGGGCAACCAGCCCCTGCTGCGCGCCGCTCCTGTCCAGCGGACTTCCTGACGCAATCAGGGTGAACCGGAATGGTCGGATAGTGCTCCCGGCGGTCTGGATTCGCGCCTTTTCTGCGAAATCAGCGCAGGGATGCCTGCGAATCCGCCTCCATCGCGTCCAGATAGCCGAGCGTCTGGCGCGCCTTGGCCAGCGACTGCTGGGCCACGGTCTCGGTGGTCGTGCCCTTCATCGATCGTGCCAGCGTGTCGAGATAGGCGAGGTATGTCCTTGCCGCCTCGGCGTTCTGCTGTCTCAGGCGATAACCGGTCTCCTCATGGGCAGAGGCATTGCGCCCCGGCCGCCGGCGCTCGCCCAGCCGGATGACGTCGCGCGCCGCATCCCTCGCTTTGCTGGTGGTCGCGCGGAATTGCCTTTGGGTGGCCGAAGCGACCGCGCTTTCGGTTGAGGGCGGGGGGACTTGGTCAAGCCCGCTCGCAGCCCCTGTGACGAGCACCTGCTGTGCGGGTATGAAGGGCTTGGGGGCAGGCTGCGGGACCGCGACCGGCATGCGTGCGGCAAGCTGACGGCCGGTCGCCGGTTTGGCGCGCGCAGGCTCGGCGGAGCGGGGCGGTGCACCAGCCAGCGATGTGCTGCCGGATCCGGGCACTTCGACACCTTCTGCGTCCGATGCGGCAAGCTGCGGGGCATCGTCAATCTGCAGGCTCGCCGTGATCCGGGGCGCCGATGCAACGACACCGGAGGGCGCAGACTGGGGCTCCGCCGAGGGCGCAGGTTGCAGGATGCTCGTCCCCGTCAGCAGCCACACGCCGGCGATCAGTGCCGCGGCAGCGCCCGCAAACCCGCCATGGGACAGGCCGCTTGTGCCAGCGCGCGCGGATGCGCCGCCGGGATTGTCGCCCGGGCGGGAGGCGGGGCCGGCAGGTTCAAGCCAGGGCAGCGCCTCCAGCGGCGGAAGCGCGGCGCCGGGCGCAGCCAGAGCCAGCCCTGATTGCGGGGCACGATTGGCGAAGTGTGTCGACATTGCTCGGTTATCCCAGGACGTGAAAGGCTGTCCTGGCGATAACGATTGAGCCCCGCGACCTATTCCCGCGCCCGCGATTTCAGGATCGGAGGCGGCTCAGGCGGCGAGCGTCTGCGGCGCGGTGTCGGCCCACTCCAGGCCCGGCAGATAGCGCGCGTCGACCTTGCCGTCCTTCATCACGAAGAGGTGCAGCCAGCCATGGTCGAACAGATCGCGCACCCCGGGGTGGCGTTCGAGCACCTTGAGGATTTCCTCGCGCGGGGCCTCGATCATCACCGAGAGGCGCAGCGGCTCGTGCTGGAGCGCCTCGCCATCATGCACCGCCTGCCACGGCAGGCCCGGGCGCAGGCGGCCGCCATTGCCTTCGATCACGCCGATCCCGCCGACCACGTTGTGGATCAGCTTGTTGCCGCCGCCGAACATCTCGGGCGCGACGGAAGAGCCGAAATACTGGAGCGAAATCCAGCTCGCCACCACCACCGGCGCGGTGATGATGAGTTCGAGCGTGCCGAAGCCCTCATCCGCCTGCCAGTCGTAGGAGTGGAGGAAAGCGCGCCCGCCCAGATCGCGGCCTGCGGTCGCCTCGCGCGGAGCGGCGATGAAGGCCGCGCAGCCGGCAAGGCCCCACTCGGGGCGGATTTCGGCCCAGTTGGTCGCGCGGGCGGGGATGCTTTCACCGCTCGCACCCGGGATCCGCAGAGCGCGCTCGGCGCGGGCCACCTTCGCCGCCTGCGCCAGCATCGCGCGCACCTTGGCCAGATCGCCGCTCCGCTCGGCCGGAAGGCCGTCCTCGTAGATCGTGATCGCATCCGTGGTGGTATCGTGCAGCCCGGCCACGAACAGCGTGTCGGCCGGCACCTCGACCCCGCGCGCACCAAGGCCCGCACGGGTCACCGGATCATTGAGCAGGATCGCCAGCAGGCGGGCCGAAACCTCGCCGGTGTAACCCCCGCAGGCGCCGCAGTGATAGGCGCTTTCATGCGGGTTGTTGGTGACATTGCCGCCATGGCCCAGCAGCAGCACGATCTCGCCGTGGCCTTGGGTCAGGCTCATCGCCTTGAGCACCGCTGCGCCGGTATCGGCCTTGGCCTCGGCGCTCATCCCGCCGATCACTTCGGGCGCGGGTTCTGCCTTGGGCCTGGGCGTGAAGCCCAGTGCCGACTTCACCAGCTTGACCGCATAGACCGGGCCCATCGCCTCGACAAAGGCGAAGGAGGACACCGCCGCCTGCCGGAAACGGCCCCAGGCGCGCAGCGAGCGGGCGTTGATGCGGTCGGCCTGATCCTTGGCCGGATCGCCGATGCTGGTGGTCTTGATCGCCGGATTGAGCAGCACCGGCAGGCGCGCCTCGCGGATGTCCGAGCCGTGGGCGTGGTGCGCCAGCGGCAGGCCGAAGAAGCCGGCAAAACCGATCGTGGCGATGCTGGTATCGACCCCTTCGAGCGCGCGGCGGAACACTTCCGAACGCACGTCGATGCAGAAGGCGGCCTGAAGGAAGGGGCGGGTGGCGCCCGGCTTGGCCCCGTCGAGCGCGGCGATCAGGCGGCGCTGGTGGCCGCGATCGGCCGCGTCCTGAAGGATCGCCAGCGCGACGTCATCCGCGCCCGCGGCAACCGGATCGGCATGGGCGGCGATGGTCGCGGTCCAGCGTTCGGCGACTTGCGGCGCGTGGGCGAGCAGCGCCTCGTCCCAGATCAGGCGGATCGCCAGCAGATCGGCCATGGTGCGATCCGTCTCGCCGGCCAGTTCGGCCTGCCACAGCAGCCAGCGGGCGTGCTGCGACCAGCCGCCCATGCTCATGAACAGCCGGTGGAAGGCGGTTTCGGCAGCGGCATCGCTGATCCCCAGCGCGTCGGCGGCGAAGAGGATCGCGCGGTCGGCACTGTCGGGCGCGGCGGCGACATGGGCGCAGAAGCCCTTGAGGCCGGCGATTTCGGGGGTGAGATCATGCATCGCCCAGGCGCGCCAAGCGGTGAAGGCCTCGCTTCCCGGCTCCGGCGACCACAGGGCCTGCCCGCGGTCGAACTGGCCGGCGGCCCACAGGCCGATGCACTTGTCGATCAGCGCGGGCCAGTCGATCCCGGTCACCTCGGCGGCAAGATCGGCCACGGTCGGCAGGGCGCTCGGCTCGGGGCCGTCACCCAGCCGCTCGGCGGCATGGGCCAGCGCGGCGGTATCGGCCGGCTTGAGCGGCGAGGGCGAGGCGGCAAGGGCGTCTGCCAGATCATCCTCGGTGATGCGCCCGTCGCGGATCGCGGCGGCATATTCGCCGCCCTTGCGGGTGACCCGCACCCCGGCGACCCGGCCAAGGCGCGCGGAAGCCTCGGCGAGATCCTCGCCGGTCTGGCCGAGGAAGGGGTTGACCGCCACGGTCGCATCGAGCGGGAAGGCCGGGGGAATGGCGCGGGCGGCAGCCTCGGCAGCGGCGAGGATGGCCGAGAGCCGGACCGGGGTGATCTGGGCGTGGTTCATGAACATCGGTCGTACTCCGAGGGACGGGGATCAGCGGTTGCCCGTGGTGCGCAGGCCGCCGATCGCGCGATCGAGCAGGGCGTTGAGATAGAGGCCGTTGGCAAGGTGCACCCGCAGGCCCGCGGTGGAGGGGTGGTGCGCCCAGAGCGGGAACAGCGCCTGGGCGAAAGCGACGAGGCCGAAGCTCGACACCGCCACCACCAGCACCGCCCATTCGAGCTCGCCCGGCATCGGGGCGGCGGGCAGGATCGGGCCCCAGATGCCTTGCGCGATGGTCTGGAAGCTGAAGTAGCCGATCGCGGCGGCGAGCGCGGAGACGGCGGTGCGCTTGGTGAGAGCAACCGGCGCGCGGTCAGCCAGACCCTGCGCGACGAGGTAGGCGACCCCGAAGATCAGGATTGCACCCAGCGCCAGCGCCTGCGGGGACTTGGGGCCGAAGGCGGTGGTGAAGGCCGCGGCAATGCCGGCGAAGATGGCGAGCGCGAGCGCAAAGCTCTTGAGCACCGCGGCGACGCTCGGCGCGGCGACCGGGCCCGGACGGCGGATGCCGGCGACTTCGGTCACCGCGCCTCCCGAGGAGAGGAAGGCATGGGCCTTGTAGAGCGAGTGGGCGATGATGTGCAGCATTGCCAGCGTCCACAACCCGAGCCCGCACTGGAGCAGCATGAAGCCCATCTGCGAAATGGTCGACCAGGCCAGCGCGGTCTTGATCGCGCTCTGGGTGAGCATCACGGCAGCGCCGAACAATGCGGTGAGGCCGCCGAGCATCGCCAGCGCGGCCATGGCGCCCGCGCTCTGCTGGACGAGGCCCGCCGCCGTGATCAGCAGCACGCCGCCCGAGTTGATGATCCCGGCGTGGAGCAGGGCGGAGACGGGGGTTGGGGCCTCCATCACTTCGGTCAGCCAGCCGTGCAGCGGGAAGGCGGCGGTCTTGAGGCCCGCGGCGATGACGATGGCGGCGATCCCGTAGGTGCCGGCAAGGCCGAGGCCGGCGGTCCGCGCCGCCTGGGCAAGCGGACCGAACTCGAGCGTGCCGAACTGTGCGAAGAGCAGCGCGGCAGCGACGACCAGCATCGCATCGCCGGCGTGCCACACCAGCGTGAATTTGGTTGCGGCGCGGCGGGCTTCGGCGCGCTGGGGGTAGAACAGCAGCAGACGCTTGAGCGCGATCCCGACGGTGATCGCGGCCAGAATGGTGGTCGCCAGCGTGCCGGCCTGGACGAACACCAGCACCGCGGCGAGCGCGGTCAGCATCAGCGCGTGGAAGGTGCCCTCGCGCTCCTCGCCGTCGAGATAGGTGCGGCTGTAGCGCATCACGATCCAGCCGATGAAGCCGACCAGCGTCGCCATCGCGGTGCTCACCAGATCGGCGCGCAGGGCAAGGCGCAGTGCGCCCTCGAAGGCACCGGCTTCGGCCAGCGTGCCTAGCGCGGCCTGCGCAAGGCCGGCGGCACCGAGCGCGAAGGCGACAAAGGCCGAGGCTTCCGAAACCCGCGGCAGGATGCCGGGCCGCTTGCCCGGGCGCGCGAGCGCAAAGGCAATCGCGGGCAGTAGCGCCAGCGGTGCCAGGAAGGAGAGGGCGAAGGCGATAGTCATGACGGCAGGCACTCCGACAGGAGGGGTTCGGGATGTGCCGGTGGAATAGGGACTGGACAGATCTTTATAAAATACATATTTTGCAGACAAACGTTCGTAATTTTGGAACGTTTAGCGCGGAGCGGCCATGGCCAGTCTCAATCTCCACCACCTGCGCCTGTTCCGCGCCACCGCGCGCGAGGGCACGCTGACTGCCGCGGCGCGGGCGCTCAACATCTCGCAGAGCGCGGTCTCGACCCAGATCAAGGCGCTCGAGGCCGATCTCGGGCATGATCTGTTCGAACGGCGCGGGCGCAATCTGGTGCTGACCGAGGCGGGGCGGATCGCGCTCGATTACGCCGACCAGATCTTCCGCGCCTCCGAACAGCTCACCGCCACCTTCCGCGCGGTGGGCGGGCAGCGCAAGGTGCTGCGGATCGGCGCGCTGGCGACATTGTCGCGCAACTTCCAGATGCAGTTCCTCGCTCCTCTGATCGGCCGCGACGATGTCGAGGTGGTGCTGCGCTCGGGCACGCAGGGCAGCCTGCTGCGCGCGCTGGAGGCGATGAGCATCGACGTGCTGCTCACCAACATGGTGCCCGCACGCGATGCGGCGAGCCCCTATCTGGTGCGGCGGCTGGCGGAACAGCCGGTCAGCCTGGTCGGCACCCGCGCGCGGCTGGCGCTGGCGGCGCAGGGCCTGCGCATGCTGCTGACCACCGCGCCGCTGATCCTGCCGACCCCCGAAACCGCGCTGCGCGCCGGGTTCGACGCGATGATCGAGCGCATGGGCATCGTCCCGCGGATCGCCGCCGAGGCCGACGACATGGCAATGTTGCGTCTTCTTGCGCGCTCGGACGCGGGCGTGGCGGTGATCCCGCCGATCGTGGTGCGCGACGAGCTGGCCAATGGCACGCTCTACGAACTGGCCCAGCTGCCCGAGATCACCGAGGAATTCTGCGCTGTCACGATTGCGCGCACCTTCCCCAATCCGCTGCTCGCCGAGGTGCTGGACGGCACCCGCCGCCGGCCTGAACGCCGCCGGTGATGCGGCTTGTGCAAGCCCTTGCCCCGCACAGGCGCGGGCTTTAAGGCGGCGCGCTCCGGATCCAAGAGAGAACCATGCAGGAATCGCAAGCCAGCTCCGCCGTCCAGACCGCCCCGGGCGCAGGCCTCACCGGCCGCCCCGTCATTTCCGCGACCGGCCTGTTCACCCCGTCAGAGACGATCACCAACGAAGAGCTGGTGGCAAGCTTCAACGCCTTCGTCGACCGCCACAATGCGGCCAACCCGGACGCCGAGCCGCTGGCCTATTCCTCGGTCGAATTCATCGAGAAGGCGAGCGGCATCAAGGCCCGCCACGTGATGAGCAAGGCGGCGATCCTCGATCCCGAGATCATGTGCCCGCGCCTGCCCGAACGCGCCAATGACGAGATCTCGGTGATGGCCGAGATCGGTGTCGCCGCCGCGCGTCAGGCGCTGGAGCGGGCGGGCCGCCGTCCGGAAGATGTCGATGCGGTGCTGTGCGCGGCCTCGAACATGCAGCGCGCCTATCCGGCGATGGCGATCGAGATCCAGCAGGCGCTGGGGATCGAAGGCTTCGGCTTCGACATGAATGTCGCCTGCTCCTCCGCCACCTTCGGCATCCAGACGGCGGCCGATTATGTCCGCGCGGGCAATGCGCGTTCGGTGCTGGTGGTCAGCCCGGAAATCACCTCGGGCCACCTCAACTGGCGCGACCGCGACAGCCACTTCATCTTCGGTGACGTGGCGACCGCGGTGCTGGTGGAAGACGCCGCCATCGCCCCCGCGCAGCACTGGGAAATCCTCGGCACGCGGCTGAAGACGGTGTTCTCCAACAACATCCGCAACAATTTCGGCTTCCTCAACCGCGCCCATCCCGAAAGCACCGGCAGCGCCGACAAGCTGTTCGTCCAGGAAGGGCGCAAGGTGTTCAAGGAAGTGGTGCCGATGGTGGCGCAGATGATCCTCGACGAGGCCGAACGGCTGGGGATCGATCCGGAAGGCCTGCGCCGGTTGTGGCTGCACCAGGCCAATGCCGGCATGAACCGCTTGATTGCGCACAAGGTTCTGGGCCACGAGGCGAGCGAGGACGAGAGCCCGACCGTGCTCGACACCTATGGCAATACCTCGAGCGCGGGCTCGATCATCGCCTTCCACCAGCACAGCGAAGATCTGAAGGGAGGCGACACCGGCCTCATCTGTTCCTTCGGCGCGGGCTATTCGGCCGGCACGGTATTCGTGCGCAAGGTCGGCTGAGGCGGCGACGCGTCCTTGCGGGGTCGCGCGCCTCTGCCTAGAAGCGTGAGCGATGGCAGGTGAAATCCTCGATAACAAAGGCCGGGGCGAAGCGAGCTGGGACTGGCCCGCAATCCACCCGGAAGGTCGCAAGTTCGGACTGATCGCGCTGGCCGCGAGCCTGTTCGTGCTGTTCGTGTTCGGCTCGAACCTGCTGGGCTGGCCGATGCTGCTGGGATCGATCGGCATCTTCGCCTTCTTCCGTGATCCCGAGCGCGTGGTGCCGCAGAGCGACAGCGCGATCATCGCGCCGGCCGACGGGCTGGTGACGCAGATCGAGACGGTCGAGCCGCCGCGCGAGCTGGTGATCGATGACGGCAGCGGATTTGCGGGCCTTGCAAGCGGGCCGGTGACGCGGGTCTCGATCTTCATGAGCGTGTTCGATGTCCACATCAACCGCACCCCGGTAGGCGGCACGGTGCGGCGCGTGGTCTACATCCCCGGACGCTTCATGAGCGCCGAGCTCGACAAGGCGAGCGAGGAGAACGAGCGCCAGCATATCCTGATCGAGCGGAGCGACGGGCAGAAGGTGGGCTTCACCCAGATCGCAGGGCTGGTCGCGCGCCGGATCGTGCCCTTCGTCAAGCCGGGCGATATCGTCGCCAAGGGCCAGCGCGTGGGTCTGATCCGCTTCGGCAGCCGGGTGGATGTCTATCTGCCGCAGGGCACGGATGCGAAAGTCATGGTCGGCCAGACGATAGTGGCGGGCGAGACGGTGCTGGCCGAGATCGGCCAGCGCGGTCTGATTGAAGGAATTGCCCAATGAGGTGCCGGTCATGAGCAAGCCGCCCGTCCGTCGCCCCGCGACCAAACGCGCGCCGCGCAAGCTGCCCGGCGCGCGCTTCCTTGCCGCGCGGCTCGGCCCCAAGGCGGCCGAGGACGAGGACGAGGACGTGATGCTGCCGATCCGCGGCAGCGGTTCGGGCGGGCTGACCTTGCGGGCGATGGTGCCCAACGCGATCACTGCCGCGGCGCTGTGCGCGGGGCTCACCGGCATCCGCTTCGCGATCGACGGCGAATGGTCCTACGCGATTCTCTCGGTGGTGCTGGCGGGCGTGCTCGACGGGATCGACGGGCGCATCGCGCGGCTGCTCAATGCCCAGTCACGCTTCGGGGCGGAGCTGGATAGCCTTGCGGATTCGCTGTCCTTCGGGGTCGCGCCGGCGCTGATCCTGTTTCTGTGGTCGCTGCAGGACTGGCCGCGCTTCGGCTGGTTTGCCGCGCTCGCCTTCGCGATTTCCTGCGCGCTGCGCCTTGCGCGCTTCAACGCCCGCATCGACATGGACGACCAGCCGCACAAATCGGCCGGGTTTCTCACCGGCGTGCCGGCTCCCGTGGGGGCAGGGCTGGCCTTCACGCCCTTCTATCTGTGGAACGAGACCGGCATCGCCTTCTTCCGCGAACCGGTGGTGACCGCGGTGTGGCTGAGCGTGATCGCGGTGCTGATGATTTCCAACATGGCGACCATCAGCTGGGCCTCGCTGCGTCCGCGCAAGGCGATCCGCCTGTGGCTTCTCGCCTTTGCCGCGATGGCCTTTGCCGCGCTGCTGCTGGAGCCGTGGTGGACGCTTTCGGCGATCTGCGTCACCTATCTCGGTCTGGTGCCCTACGGCCTTGTCAAATATGGCCGGATCAAGCGGCGCCGCGCGCAAGAGCAGGCAGCGGCCGCAGCATCGGCGAGCGACGCGACAGCGTAACCGCACCCGCACGGCGCGCCGCCGCCCGCAGCCGCACCTCGCGCGGATCGACCTGCATCACGAAGCCGGCATCCATCAGCGCCTTTTCGCGCATCAGATCGGCATAGACCCGGCCGGCCTTGAGCGCGCAGTCGACCAGCGTGAGCAGCGCAGCCACGGCAGCGGTGGCGAACAGCAGGTTGATGGCGAGTGCAAGCATGGCAGGTTCCCTTCGCGATTCGTCGTTCGTTCTTTGTTCCATCAGGCTTGTTCCTTAGATGTTCTATGCTGTCAAGGGCGTTTTCACGCTATGTTCCGAGTTCGTTTTGCGCTCGCCCCTCCGGGCGAGCGTCCTCGGCGCGGTTTCTGGCGCTCCGCGCCAGAGCGCCTGCGGGCGGCCAGTCGGCCTTGCGGTCGCTGTGCGACCGGGGGTGGATTCGTCTGGCGTAGTCGATTCAGGGCTGGATTTTGTTCCGCAGTCCGGCTAGGGGCGCGCTCGCTTCGACAAGGTCATGCGGCCGTTGACGGGGCAAATTCACATGGAAGGCGCACATACCGGTGCCGTTTGCGGGAGCTCCGCAGCGACGGTTCCAGCCTTCCAGAGGAACAACCGGAAAGGAAATACCTATGGCGGCACCTGTCGTCACGATGCAGCAATTGATCGAGGCCGGCGCTCACTTCGGCCACCAGACCCACCGCTGGAACCCGCGCATGAAGCCGTACATCTTCGGCGCGCGCAACGGTGTCCACATCATCGACCTGTCGCAGACCGTGCCGCTCTTCGCGCGCGCCCTCGATTTCGTCGAAGCCACCGTGCGTTCGGGCGGCAAGGTGCTGTTCGTCGGCACCAAGCGTCAGGCGCAGGAGCCGATCGCTGAAGCCGCGCGCATGTCGGGCCAGCACTTCGTCAACCACCGCTGGCTGGGCGGCATGCTCACCAACTGGAAGACGATCTCGGGTTCGATCCGTCGTCTCAAGAGCCTCGAAGAGATGCTCTCGGGCGATGTTTCGGGCTTCACCAAGAAGGAAGTCCTCCAGCTCACCCGTGAGCGCGAGAAGCTCGAGCTGTCGCTCGGCGGCATCCGCGACATGGGCGGCATTCCGGACGTGATGTTCGTGATCGACGCCAACAAGGAAGACCTCGCGATCAAGGAAGCCGCCGTGCTCGGCATTCCGGTGATCGCGGTGCTCGACACCAATGTCGATCCCTCCAACATCGCCTTCCCGGTTCCGGGCAACGACGACGCGGCGCGCGCCGTGCGTCTCTACTGCCAGGCGATCGGTGAAGCCGCGCTCGCCGGCAAGGGCAAGTTCCAGGCCGAAACCGCCGCCGATTTCGGCGCGATGGAAGAGCCGCCGGTCGAAGCCGTGGTCGAAGAGGCTCCGGCTGACGAGACCACCGAAGCCTGATTTTGCGCGGGTGCCGGCGCTGAGCGTCAAGCACCCGTCACATTCCCCCTCTAGCGCGCCCGGCATTGCCCTCCGTCCCGGAGCCGGCAGGGCCGGGCGCCCGAACACACACAAGAAGGATATTCCCATGGCCGATTTCTCCGTCGCCGATGTGAAGAAGCTGCGCGAGCGCACCGGCGCTGGCATGATGGACGCCAAGAAGGCGCTGACCGAAGCCGGCGGCGATATCGAAGCCGCGGTTGACGCTCTGCGCGCCAAGGGCCTCGCCACCGCCCAGAAGAAGTCGAGCCGCACCGCGGCCGAAGGTCTGGTCGGCGTGGTCGTCGAAGGCACCCGCGGCGTGGCTGTCGAGATCAACTCGGAAACCGACTTCGTCGCCAAGAACGACAAGTTCCAGGACTTCGTGCGCAAGGCGACCACCGTTGCCCTGTCGCTCGGCAGCACCGATGTCGAAGCGCTCAAGGCGGCGGCCTACCCCGATGGCGGCACTGTCGGCGAGAAGCTGACCGACAACGTCGCCACCATCGGCGAAAACCAGCAGATCCGTCGCATCAAGGCGGTCTCGGTGACCCAGGGCGCGATCGTTCCCTACATCCACAACGCCGCCGCTGACGGCCTCGGCAAGATCGGCGTGCTGGTCGCGCTCGAATCGGATGCCGACGCCGACACGCTCACCGCGCTCGGCAAGGACATTGCCCAGCACGCCGCGGCGATGTTCCCGCAGGCGCTGGACGCCGACGGCCTCGACGCCGAAGTGATCGAGCGCGAGCGCAAGATCGCGGCCGAAAAGGCTGCCGAAAGCGGCAAGCCGGCTGACGTGCAGGCCAAGATGGTCGACGGCGCGGTGAAGAAGTTCGCCAAGGAAAACGCTCTCCTCAGCCAGATCTTCGTCAAGGACGGCAAGGCCACCGTGGAAGAATACATCGCCCGCACCGCCAAGGAAGCCGGCAAGTCGATCAAGCTGGTCGACTACGTGCGCTACCAGCTGGGCGAAGGCATCGAGAAGGAAGAAGTTGATTTCGCAGCGGAAGTCGCCGCGACCCTCAAGG
>Ga0315900_10010440_pt1 | contig 11623 bp, 8 predicted proteins | sample LakEriMetagenome_FD_203521 | JGI IMG/M metagenome (GOLD analysis project Ga0315900, IMG submission 203521) | Freshwater fungal communities from buoy surface, Lake Erie, Ohio, United States - Buoy 12 MA114 | ecosystem: Environmental > Aquatic > Freshwater > Lake > Lake biofilm | place: USA: Lake...
AAGTCACGAAGTACCTTGGCTGCGAAATTGGCGCGGATCGAATCGAAATTGACCAGCACGTCGTCGAGTACCAACGGTAAGGTAACGCCTCGTCGCGAGTATGCGGCCGCGAGCGATAGTCGCAAAGCGATGAACACCGCTTCTCGTGTGCCACGGCTCAATACTTCCAACGGCAAGCTTTGATTCTTGTCATTGTCGATACGCAATGCATTCTTGCCCAGCGGCGTCCAAACGCGTACGTATTTGCCATCGGTCAATTGCTTGAGGAATGCAGACGCTTCGCGCAGTGTCTCGGGTTGCCGTTCTGTCTCGTAGACTTCGCACACTTTTTCCAGCATGGAAGTCGTGGCTCCCAATGTTCTCCAATGCTCAGCGCAGAAAGAGATCTGCTTCTCGAGGCAAGCCAGTTCAAGTTTGCTTTCCGCCAATCGTCGGTCCGCAGCCAGGCTCTTCATCTCTTGGGAAGTCTCACCCTGACGCTGCAGCAATATATTGATTCGCTCCTGAGCTTGTTGCATACGTTGGCCTAGCGTATCCCATCGCTTCTCAAGCTCACTGCCAGGTGTATTCTCCAACAATCGAGCGATGGATTCGTACGGGACGTGCCCACCAATGATGCTGCGGACCCGCTTATCGAGTTCATCCACCTCTTCTTGCAGTTTGAGGTACTGATGTTTCAACGATATCATTTCTTCTAGTTGCGTTTGGTTTTCGACACCCAAATCCGCCAAGAGCGATTGCCGTGCTCGAATCCATTTTTCCATCAAACGTTGAAGCGACTTTTGTTTGCGCGATAACTCTTCGTCTTGCGATTTCAGATCTTTGCGCTGGACGAGATACTGTTTGTGTTGTGCTAACGTATTGGTTAGCTCTTGTAGCTTGAGCAGTGGGCCTTCGGAGGTCATGGGAGCAGCCGCAGAGGTCGCAGCACGAATCGAGATTTGCTCGTCCCGTTGACGTTGTTCTCGCCGATCTCTGTCCCTGCGATCGTCTCGCTTTTGATCGGAGGAGCGATTTTGGTCTCGGGTCTGTTCGACTCGTTCCAAGAGCGATTGCTTGTTCTCTTTCGGAACGTCGCGAGATTCTTCGATGGCTACTTTGAGTTGCATCGAGAGGGCTTCGATTCGTTGAAGTCCGGTCGATAGCTCGATTTTGCGTTGCGCTAATTCATCTTGCTGGGCCTTGAGTCGCTTTCGCGTTTGCATCAGCGATTCATAACCTTCGGCCAGTATACGAATACTCTTCGGGGAAAGAGACTCCGCGAGACCGAGCTGTTGGAGCACTTTCTTCCAATGAGCACGCGCCGACTTGAGGCCCTGCATGGCTTCTTTGGCTTGTTGCTTGGCCGTAGCAAAGCGTTGATCGGCCGCTTGAAAATTGTGCAACGTCGGGAGATAGTTTTCACACTGGATCAGATCGCTCTCCGCGTCCCGAATGCGTTGCTCGAGGGTCCCCTGATGCTCAGGAAGCGCAGCGAGTTGTTCATCGCGCTCAGTAATCGCTTTTCTTAGCTGTACATCGACCGCATCCAATTGCGAATCGCAGTTGTTGATCTCATCCTTGGATTCTTGCTCCATCCCTTTCCAACGAAAGAAAGTATAGATCAGCAAACCGATCCCTAGAATGACCAGCAGAAACCCGATCGTTTGATCCTGCGGACTAGGAGCAAAGCTGATGAGTGTGCCATCAAGATTGGTTTGCTGCCTCTTGGCAATCCACCAACCGAGAAACTTCCCAAGTCCAAAAATGCAGAGCATGGACCCGCCGGCAAAGGGAAGCAGCAATCGTCGCGCATCGTCGATTGGAAAGACTTCTTCTGCTTCGAGATCGACAGCTTGTTCTTCGAGCTCTTTGCGATGGCGGCGGAGTTTCTCGATCCGTTCGTCGAGCATCTGGGCCTTGCGCAGCGATGCTAAATGCTCTTGTGCATTCTTGTGAGCGGACGTCAAATCGGGTTGGCTATGCACTGCCAGAAATCCATCGATCTCGGAAGCGAGCCTGCCGGATTCTTTCTTGTCATAGCTCCCCTGCTCCTTGACTTGTTTCAGTCGCTGTTGATAAACACGCACATCGCGAGCGGGCCCTGAGAGTTGACTGATCGCTTGTCGCGAGAGGTCGGGAATGTTTGCGAGCCGTTTGTCGTTCAGCAATGCTTCTTGATCTTGCTCGGACAGCCCCAATCGTTTCGCATCCTCGATGAGTTGCTCTTGAGATTGTTGGCATTCGGATTCCAATCGTTGAATCTGCAATTGCAAACTAGTTATCCACGGTCCCTGTTCGTTGGCCGCATCGATCTTGCCTGCCAACGTCATGATCCCTCGACTGACAGGCATATTGGCTGCGCGCTCTCGAAGCGATCGCCGCTCTTCTTTCAACCTTTGAATCTGGCGTCGTTTGTCATCGATCTGTTCATGAATCTCCTGAAGCTTGGCGATCGAATTGTCCGGCAAGTCGGTCCGTGCATTGAGTGCCTTGACTTTCGTGCGAGTCGTTTCGCGGGCAAGCCACGGTTCGCGAACTTGCAGCGCCGTTTCTACCGATTTGGCTTCGAGTTCCCATTGTTCGATTCGCTGTCTCAGCTCGTCGATTTCATTCTGTTGATTTCGTCGCAGCGATGCGAGCTCGCCCCATCGGCGCCCTCGACCGGTCAACTGCTCGATTTCATCACGCAGCTTTTCTCTTCGTTGTAGCATCGTCGTCAATTGCCCAGCGTCCGCTTCGATCGAAGCGACTTGACCGCGCGCATTCTTCAATTGTCGCATCACATCGACGAGCGATACGCGATCGAGCCCACTGGAGAGTTTGTATAGTTCGTCGGCGGCAGCCGTGTCGTCTAGCGTGCTCAGTTCCTGCAACTCGCGCAGACCGATCGCAAACACATTAGTGAAGATCGATTCATCGACACTCCCGAGCAATGTTGTTAGTCGATGCTGCCCCTGTGTCACGCCATCGCTGCTGGTCACGGTGAGTTGACCGATGATACTCGGATCGTTCAGCGTTGCGCGGCGAGCAATCTCGTATCCGCCGCCTGGGCCCGTCACTCGCATGGCACCGCCCGGTTTTCCACCGAATACAGGTGGCAAGTAGCGTTGTCGTCGCTCGGCTGTAAAGCCATAAAGCATGGTACGTAAGAACTGCATCAACGTCGTCTTGCCCGCTTCGTTCGGACCATAGAAGACCGTCATCCCTTCGGGCAACGAATCGACGGAAAGCCCTGACCAGACACCAAAGCCATCGATCTGTATATCGCGAACCTTCATTACTTGACTCCTCCAAAGCGTCGCGTGGGAGCGAGAAGGTCGATCTTATGACCTCGCAACATGTCGACACCTAACAACGTTGACTTGTCCAGCATCGCGGTGATCGACGCTGGGTCCTCTTGTACGAGCAGCGAATACCACATGGCAGAACCCGCTGTCTCGCTTTCGACAATAGGCTTTAGATTAATGTTTTTACCGAGAGATTTTCGATTGTCGGTGGCTGTTCGCAAAAAGTCTCCCAAAATCGTATCTTCTTCTTGCCATTTGGCAGGGAAGGATTTCGGGGAAAGCACGTCGATATTTGTCGACCAAACGCTGCATGCGCCGTGCCCATACTCCCGCCGAACCCAACCCAGAATCTCATCCAATGCTGCTGGCCCCACCATCGAGGCATGTTCCAAATCCATCTCGATGCGCCATTGGACAATCATGTGACGCGTTCCGTTCTCCGATTGGAGTTTCGAAATGCGTTTGGTCATCAATTGCCGAACATCGCGACCGAGCGCCAAGTCTTCGGCGTCGAGGGTCTGTGTTACATAACGAAACTGGTCAACATCGTTGGCCACAATCTGTGCGTCGTGGTTACCATCCACTTCCACAATCCAGCAACCATGCGCGCCTTCTTCGGTAAAGGATCGACCCTGAGGTGTTCCGCAAACACGCATGTGAGGAGCTTCGCCATGCAACGTTTGACGTTGATGTGAGCCACCCAATGCCCAATAGTCGATGCGTTGGCTGACCAACGATTCTCGCTCCGCGTTTCCATGAGCGATTGCAATCACATACGTATCGTCTTCGTCCATCGAGAATTCTGCGGACCGTACCGATTCGCGACCATCGTTGGATCGGCCTAAGATCGTGGCGAGTGGCACACCATTGCGTCGATAGACGATCGGTTCCACTTGTTTCTTCGAGAAGAGATGGACGTTGGCAGGAAGTGCGACTGCTTCTGGCCAACGGTCGGGGTCATCCACGGTTCCTGCAGCCCAATAGACAGGTATCTTGTTCTGTTGCAGCTTCTCGAAATGCTCGAGAAGAAATGCGGGGCCAGCCGCTCCACACGAAACCGGGTTCAACAGATCGCCAGACAGCAAAACGAAGTCGACGTTCTCAACGATCGCCATCTCGAAAATCGCTTCTGCAGATTTCCAAGGTGCATCCACTAATTCTTGTTTCAAATGCTCAGGAAGATCGAGCAGATCCTGCATCGGTCGCTCAAGATGAAAATCACCCGCATGGATGAACCGAATCGATTCTTTACCCATAGCACCCTCCCTGGTGTCGATAAGTCTTTACTTCGCAAAGGAATGCATTCCTCACTCCTCGCCATAGTCTAGTGGATATGCGTAGGATGTGCCAACATCGATTTACTGCGCAGGGAGGGAAAACTACATTGATTTTGGCAAGAAGGATAACGTATAGTCCCTCCACGAAATGTAGTTCGCATGGGATTTAAGCCAATGGAGTTCGCAATGACAGTGATCGACCTGCCAACGCTAGCAAAACGAGTGCACGGAGAATTGTTCGCACGAGGAGTCGAAGTGGTTCCTCCCGACGTGATCATCACCGGCGCGTCTCCCTTGGCCGATGCCCAGCCTGGACATATCACACTGATCGACCACGAGAAACATGTACCTCGATTGCAAAGTTCGCCGGCTGCTGCATGCGTCACGAAACAAAGCTTGCCCGAAATCTCGATCCCACAAATCGTGGTCCCTAATCCGCACGAAGCTTTTTCCAAGATCTGCGAGTTGTTTCGACCGCATGTGATCGTCAAGGTTTCGAGTGGTATCGATCCTCGCGCGATCGTCGCCGAAAGCGCGAGCGTCCCGGCCAATGCGATCGTGGAATGGGGAGCCTCGATCGGTGAAGCCTGCGTCGTCGGCGAACGAACCCATATCCATCGCGGCGTCACGATCATGGACGGTTGCAAAGTGGGTTCGGATTGCCAACTCTTCCCGGGCGTTGTTCTATATCCTGGTACGGTGGTCGAAGATCGCGTCACGTTGCATGCGAACTGCGTTCTCGGAGCTCATGGCTTCGGATATCGGATGGTCGATGGAAAACACGTTTCCACATCGCAATTGGGTTGGGTCCATGTGGAGAGCGATGTCGAGATCGGAGCGAACACGACCGTGGATCGCGGTACCTATGGAGCAACACGCATTGGTGCTGGTACCAAAATCGATAACTTGGTGATGATTGCGCACAATTGCAATATCGGGAAACACAATCTCATTTGTTCACAAGTCGGTATCGCGGGAAGTTCTTCCACAGGCGACTATGTCGTCTTGGCAGGACAAGTAGGCGTGCGCGATCATACGCACATCGGTTCGCGAACCATGGTTGGTGCTCAGTCGGGCGTGGCGTCCGATGTCGCAGAGGATCAGATCATGCTTGGTAGTCCTGCATTGCCACGGATGGACCAGGCCAAACTGTTTGCGGCCACGAATAGGCTCCCTGAGATGCGAATCGCACTGAAGAAGCTAGAAAAGCAAGTGAACGCATTGGAGACTCGAACTGCAAAGAGTGGCGAGTAATGCAGACTGTTGGAATTGTTGCAGGCTGGGGAGAGTACCCGATCACGGTTGCCAAAGCCCTTCGCGAAAAGGGACATCGCGTTGTCGTCGCCGCGATTCATGATCATGCATCGCCTGAACTAGAACAACTCGCCGACGCAATACGATGGATCGGCGTTTGTAAACTAGGTGGAATGCAACGCTTCTTCCAACAAGAGAAAGTCGATCGCGTTTGTTTATCAGGCAAGCTCTTCAAAGATAAGATCCTGTTTCACGGTTGGGGTTGGGTGCAGCATTTGCCGGATTGGGAATGTGCCAAGACCTTTTTCCCATTGATGATCTTTGGCAAGAAAGATACGCGAGACGACACGTTGCTGGGAGCTGCAGTGCACTCCTTTGAAAAGCGCGGGATGACTACCGTTTCAGGAACCGACTACGCAACGCAGTTGATCGCTGAGCCAGGAGTTTTGACCAAACGTGGGCCATCGAAACGAATGGAAGCGGATATCAAGTTCGGATGGAACATGGCCAAAGAAATCGGACGGTTAGACATTGGCCAAAGTGTCACGGTGCGAGACAGAACGATCTTGGCCGTGGAAGCGATCGAAGGAACCGACGCATGTATTCAGCGTACTGGGCAAATTTGTCCACGCGGAGGCTTTACGTTAGTGAAGGTCGCAAAACCTCAACAAGACATGCGATTCGATTTGCCGACCATTGGTCCACGCACGATTGAAACGATGAAGCGAGCGGGTGGACATGCAATCGCCATAGAAGCCGGCAAAACCATCTTAATCGACCGCGAAAAAACCTTGAACGACGCCCACCGCGCCGGCATCGTCATTGTCTCGCAACCGAGCTAAACCCAAGGCTACTACGCTGCTCGTCAGCGTAGGGCCATAGCCGTTACCAGACAACGGGCCCGCGTCGAACGACGCCACCACGCTGCTCGTCAGCGTGGAGCGATGGCCAGACAACGCACGGAACCTGACCAGCATCCTACGTTGACAAGCAACGCAGTGATGTGCGAACTCACCTTCTCGCGGCTCGTTTCGGCTATCGTCCCACGTTGACGAGCAACGTGGTAACGAGGAAGACAAAGGCATGATCTCGGAAAAACCAAACAGGCCAAAGAATACCGGTGCCAGGAATGTCTAGGCACTAGCTCTCACCGTCGTGTTAACATAAGGTAGTCCAACCGGAAGCCGTCGTCATTCTTCGACACGGCACCTCCGACAGGTCCGAGATCCTCTGCTATCGATCGAAACAAATCATTAAACGATGTTGCTCCAAGTACACGCAACGTACCACTAAAATTCGAGTCCTCGAAACGTTGGCCCGATTCCTCGATCAAATGCGAAAAGTCCCAGTAATCCAGCGCAAATGTGTTTCCAGGAAACTGCTGATCGAGCTTTTGCTTGACCATTCGATACCCGATCGATTCACTCAGAGAATCTTCAGGCTTGACGGGAAGTTCGGTGAAGAACCGTTCGGAATTGCTTATGATAAAGTATTCACCACGAACCCCGTAGACCCTCGGCGAAGCTGTTGTCTTCGAACTGGCTAGTGATTCAGGCAGATTGAAGGGAATCGTCATATTTTCCACATGATAAATGCCATCCGAAGTCTTTCGACTGGTAGTGGAAATGAAGTTTCCAAACGATCGATAACCCTCCAAACTGCTAAACCTCCTCTTGGAATAAACGTCACTGGACTTCTCTAGGTTTCGAAATCTGAAGATCATCGCACTTGAACCGTCGGCTAGAAGACACCGATAGGCAATCGGATGCAAATGTTGACTGTCTTTACTTAGTGAGTCTAATTTGAGCCCATGCTTTCGAGCCAATTCCCTGGCCTCTTCTTTTGCCTTCAAAATACTTGGGTCGCTTTGTTTGAATCTCAGATAATCGGAAGCAGTCCAAAAATCGGCATGCAAGGCTGAGTAACTAACAACGTCAAATGCTCCAAAGGGACCATCTTCTGGAAACACTGCTTTCGCGGGTCGCTCAAATAGTTTGTCTCCGACAGGAGTGTTCACTTGGACCCTGAGCGCCAACTCTACACCTTTCGATCTATCGGGAAACTGAAGACTTGCAAAAGTCGACGTTACGTCTGACTGAAAAAAGGGGAGTAAACGGTATGTATCCAAGGAGTTTAGTATATCGAACCAGATCCACGTCATCTGAGCCATCATAGTAGGTTCGGCCGTAAAACGTTTCTTCATGCTATCTTCAGAACGGCACAGTATCAGCCCTTGATTCCGAAAAAACAAATTCACACACGACTTCTCGCGGGAAGAAAGCGATTTGCTCGCCGAAGCAAATTCCCGATCGCTAGCAAGGCCATCTGCACCTCCCTGAACCCACCGAGTCGCCATCTCCATTAGCTGATTAGGTGAATTCGACGCGAGCAATTTCTCGTCTCGGATGGTATAAGCAACCAGACAATTATCACCTCTGCTCCACGTGTACAAATAGCAATCCCCAATCCTCGTTTCGACGCGATGAAACCCCTGCTTTTCAAATCTCTTTTCTAAATTGGAACGAAGAATCTCAATCGCGACATACTCGCTTTTCGGCTCGAGGAATAAGCACCACTTGTTGTCTCCTTGCTCCGTGAAGAGGCCGAAGGCGAACTCGCCGTCCATCGATTCCACGGATTCCGCTAACTCAGTAATCGTAAATCCTGTGGTATCCATGGAGGAGGAGTTATTGATTCTTAAGTTCTTCACGACGGCGCTCCATTGGGGAGATTTCGAGATTTTCTCGAATACAGAACCCACAACACCGCCGAACATCGTCTCCTTCGTTGTCTTGACGTCTGGAACTTGCAACCAAACATCCAATGCAACAGGGAAGATGCGAGCAGATTCAGAACCCGCTCTCAACCAACAATGGGACAGCATGCAAATTGCAAACACGACGAAATTCGATGCAAATCTAGTCATTTCACAACTCGTTTCATGGAAAAGGATTTATCACAAGATCAAAAGGAGGAATCAACTCACATGCAGCCAGACATGTCTGATATGCCAAGTAAGCTAATTGGAACGCAGCATTTTTAGCATCCCACAGAGCATTTAACAAATCTCCCCATAAGCCTGTAATTTCATCAATTCTATCGCCGTACTCTGCGAGCGCAAGATTTTTCCGTTCGTTAGTCGCATTTGGATTGTTAAGAACCGCATCAAGTTCAGCTCTTGCGTCAGCAAGCATTGCGCTTCTCATTGCATCAATTGCAGCCCTTGCCGCATCATACACAGCCTCAATATCCGCCATTGCCGCTGCATGTGCTCGCGTACAAGAAGACCTACAGTCTTGATGTAGATCAGGTACGAATGAGTTTGGCGAATAAATCGTTGCATCAGATGGCTTCAATGCAACGCCGCCGAAAAAGACTAAAGGAGTAGCAATTACTGAGAAAAGCACCAAGGAACGAGGCCGTCGATCTGATTTCATTTTTTAATCCTAACTATGTTCGGTTAAGAAACTGGGGAGGTGAATGGTTCAAGTGTTTTCGGTTTAGGGATTTGGGTGCGAATCATTGCAAATTATTTTGGCGTGTTCCCAACAGGCGCAATTCGCAGATTGGTAAGACTAGACATCTTTCCAAAACTCAACTCTAAGAAAGCGATGTCCGATCCCAGAACTCCGATCGCCCTGTCGAACTCTTTCTTCTCGAGACTACCCGTCAGGATGAGACTTTCATTTCTGGTCTTGGGGCTGTCTAAGCGGAGTTCTGTGATCGCTGTACCATCCTGTCCTTTAAGAACAAGCCTCGGAGAACCGGCACTTCGAATGCCTACCCCCGTCGCGAATACCGTGAACATCACCTTATCGTCCAAGAACTTGGGAACAACAAATGATGGTCCAAGTCGAAACCTGTCCGAGAACTCGATACGCAGTTCGAGAGGAATGACTGCACGTTCTCCTTTGTCAACCACCGTACAATTCAGATTGACGTATTCTTCGTGAATCTCCTCGGAAATGGGCACCTTCGGCTTAAGGAACAGCGACAGACCTGAAGCCTCGGCCGATGTTTTTTGAACCACCCAACGAGAGCCGGGCGCCAACTCTGCCTGCGCGATCTCAACCCCATCTCCGTTCGTCGCAAGCCGAACCTCGATAGGCTCGCGTTCATCGCTGGCGACAACATATCGTTTTTTAGCGAACTTCACCGGCTCGGACGCTTCTACTTGCAGATTGACAGTAAACTCAAAAGTATTCTTGTCATCTCGACAGCGTATGTTTGCTCGCTTCGTACCAGCCATCGGAACAAGCATATCAAACCTAATGCTCTCGTCTCCGTTCACAGGGATAACAAGGGTCTTTATTGACAGATGAGTACAGCCGCAAGACGGCTTAAGCCCCAAAGTCAGGTCCTTTCCGGTTTTGTTTTTCAGATGCAGAATCGCGTTGATGCGCGAGTTAGGCAAACACTTGCCTAGATCAAGCAAAAAAATCTGCCCATCGTTTTCGAAGTCATGGCGTATTTCGACTTGACGACCTTCGATCTCAGGAGAACCGTCACATGAAGGGAGCCAGCGCGTACATAGAATGATCATCAAAAACAAGAAGTGGTTTTTCAAAACTCTTGAAGTGTTCATTTGGCAGATTTCTCTTCAACAACATTGATGGATTACCGTCTATGCTAGACGATACCCCACACACCACTAATCGCCGTCTGCGCAGAATTGCGACATGGTTTGGTTGAATTTTTTCGGGTCACACTCGAGGATGTTCAAAATCAAACCTCGCCATCGTTGCAAGTTTCGCGCGACGGTTCGAGTCGAGACACCAAGCTTTGTTGCGATTTCATGCATCGAATCTCCTTGCAAACGCCAGCGAATGATTGAGGCAGATCGCTTGTCGTTTTCATCAAGAACATCCCGAATGATATTTGTCATTTCATTGACCTGCACTATCTCCTCTTGAGTCGCTTGGGGCTGAGGAATCATTATCAGATCCTCAGGGACTCTGGTCCGCGACCTTTTTAATCGCTTTGATGACCGGATCGAGCTTGCAACATGGCGCTTGATGATGCAAATAAGGACTCTGTTCGCCTCGTCTGCCGGAGTTACCGTATCGAGCATCAGAAAGGCGTTCAACGAATCGATTGCAATCTGTTCGTGGTCCACGTGTGCCGGTACTCGAGATCGGACGAATCGCTGAACCCAACAAAGTGTTCTCTCAAAGTCTCGGGCATCCTGAAATGGAATAGTCTCGAAAAAGGTCGTCATGAAACCCATGCTCCAATGTTGAGGCATAAATACGTAAGTACTGCTTCCAGTCGGGCTGAATGCGTTAGCGAGATAGAGAGACTGTCGATCGAGGAACAACGCGTCTTGGCGATCGATTGTTGTGAATCGCCAGCCTATTGCGATCATCGCCGATCTGAGGCGAGTTACACCACAGCCGAGAGAAACCTCGTCCAAGACACGACAAAAAGCACTGCTCAAGAGAGTGCCGACAATTTGGGCATTTGGGCATTTCCTATTGCGTTTTTTCAGTAATGTTCCCAGCATTCAAGTGGCAACCAAGCGAAATAACCGAGGCACGAGCAATCGCACTGCAGATGATTAGAGCGATCTTCGGAAACACAGCAATCAAATGCGTTACAAAATTCACAACAAACTAATTCCAAGAAATCAGAAGATTTTTGTCGCACGCCTAGATGTATGAAAACGGCCTGACTCCGATAAGACCCCTTTGTCTATTGCCATCAATCCACCCTTTACCAACGTTCCGAAGTCTTCCCGACTCGACCATTGGTCCACGAACGATTGAGATCACCATCCAAGCCGGCAAAACCATCTTAATCGACCGCGAAAAAACCTTGGACGAC
>Ga0315900_10010444_pt1 | contig 11620 bp, 12 predicted proteins | sample LakEriMetagenome_FD_203521 | JGI IMG/M metagenome (GOLD analysis project Ga0315900, IMG submission 203521) | Freshwater fungal communities from buoy surface, Lake Erie, Ohio, United States - Buoy 12 MA114 | ecosystem: Environmental > Aquatic > Freshwater > Lake > Lake biofilm | place: USA: Lake...
TCCGATGGCTACTTGGAGTGCCTTCAGGTGGGCATGGTTCCGAGTGAATCCCTTCGAAAATTCGGCCTAATGGTGGCATTTCTACTGTAGTTCGGGCCTTCGGCGAGGCAATAGCCAGAGAATCGTTGGTCTGTGCCGATTATCCGACATCGCCGATGGGCATGAGTTTGCCATGCTTTGCGACAACTTGTCGCAATAACCGAGCGTGTTCGGGGGACTTTAGTTCGGGATCGGAGGCGATGAGTTGCCCGGCTAGATTTCTCGCGATGACCAAAACGGCTTCATCTTTGCAAATATCGGCGATTCGGAATTCGGGAAGGCCGGTTTGCTTTGTGCCGATGATTTCGCCGGGGCCACGACGGCGAAGATCGATTTCGGCCAGTTCGAATCCGTCTTGAATTTTGGCGAATTGTTCGAGCCACTGGATTTTTTCCTGGGGTTCCACTGCCGTTAGGGGCGTTGGATTCTCGGCACCGCCCGAGTTTGCTGTAGGGATGAGCCCGACGAAACCTGCGTGTTTTCCCCGACCGACTCGACCTCGCAGTTGATGGAGCTGGGCCAGTCCGAGACGATCCGCATCGGCGATGGTCATGACCGACGCGTTAGGAACATCGATTCCGACTTCGATGACGGTGCTGGCGACCAAAACGTCGACCGACCCTTGGTTGAATCGCTCGAGTACGGATTGTTTTTGTTCGCTGTCCAATCGACCGTGGATAAGCTCGACTCGCAGGCCGGCCAGAGGTCCTGCGTTGAGCTCCTCCCACCATTGGATCGCGCCGCGAATGTCTTTTTCCTCATCGCTCTCGACGCGGGGTGCGACGACATACGCTTGGCGACCGGCCTGGACCTGTTGTCGTACGAAGTTCCACCATCGATCGATGGTTTTGGGCTCGAGCACATAGGTTTGGACCGCCGACTGTCCTGGGGGACGTTGTTTGAGGGTCGAAACATCGAGATCGCCGAAGAGGGTCAGGGCCAGGGTCCGTGGGATGGGAGTTGCGGTCATGACCAAATAGTGCGGAGCGGTGCGAGAGGTTCTCAGAGCGGCGCGTTGTTCGACACCGAATCGGTGCTGTTCGTCGATCACGACAATGCCTAGTTTAGAAAACTCGACTTGTTCGCCCAATAATGCTTGGGTTCCGACGACGATATCGACCGTACCGATCGCGATCCTTTGAAGTAGTTCCCGTTTCTCGGGTGCCGGCATCGAGTGGACCAAAAGTGCGATTTCGACACGGCTTCCGGCGAGTTGCTCTTTGAGTTTCCTAGCGTGTTGTCTTGCGAGAATTTCGGTCGGGGCCATCAATACGGCTTGATATTCGTTGGCCACAGCAGAGAGCATCGCGTATTGGGCGACGGCGGTTTTTCCGGTTCCGACATCACCTTGCAGGAGCCGGTTCATCGGGACGGTGCGTGCCATATCGGCTTTAACCTCCTCGATGACTTTGCGCTGATCCTCGGTCAAGACAAAGGGGAAGCGTTTGACGATACGCGCATCGACCAGGGCCGATGCCTGAATGCTCGGAGCAGGGCGCAGCTGTTGGTAGACGTAGCGTTGTTTCGCCAAAGCCAACTGCAGGACAAAGAACTCTTGGAAGATGAATCGCAAGCGAGCTTCGTTGGCTTGCAGCATATCGACCGGCATGTGGATTTGTTGCAGAGCGTCCTGGATTGGTAGAAGGGAATCGGATTGCGTTTTGAGCAAGGCGGCGGCGTTTTGCCGAACCTCCAGCGGGAGGGCTTCTTCGATGTTTGCAGCAAGGGGCATTGCCGCTTCGATGGCGCCGGACAATACCCTTTGGGTGAGTCCTTCGGTAAGCGGGTAGATGGGTCTTGGTCGGGCAGCGGGGGTTGGTTCCTCGGGATCTAGGGGGGTGATTTCCGGATGGCGCATTTGGTAGGCCACTCCGGTGCTTTTGACCACACCTCGTGCCAAGAGCCGTTGGCCCAACGCATAGGCTTCGCGGCGAAAGGGCTGGTTATACCAAGTGCAGCGCACGTATCCGCCACCTTCGACGGCCAGGAGCACCCCGACGCTCGATCTTCCGTCGAAGCCGAATCGCGAGTCGACATCGACGACCAATCCGACGACCGTCGCGAGGATCCCTTCTTGGAGCTCAAGGATCGACTTGCACTCGGAAACCTCTTGGTAACTTCGGGGGAAATGAAAGAGCAAATCGACGGCTTTGCGCAGTCCCAAGCGTTCGAACATCGCTGCACGGGGAGCACCGATGCCGGGAACAAGCTGGATTGGAGTGTGAAAATCGAGTCCTGTGGTCAAGGTATCTGTCTGTTGGGTTCGGGAACAGAGACCCAATAAAATGGGAAATCTTTTTGGTCAAAACCCCATTCTAACGCAGTTCTTGCTCATTAGGGCCTTTTTGGTCTGGTTGTCAGTTGCGTCGAACCGTAGATAATGGCGTTTTTGGTTCGCGATGGCCTGTGGCAGGAATGCATGCAGGCTTGAGCAAGGAATCTCGCAGGAGCATAGCCAGAGTGTACGTCGCCGCATCCACCGGATGTTTTCCGGAATTGTCCTTTTCCGATGTGATCGAAGTCTTGGGGGATTTAGAATTTTCCACCGTCGAGATCGAACTCAACGACAAGACCGATCAGATCCCACCAAAACGCATCGTCGAGGATTTCGATGAGATGTTGCGACAGGTTCGCGACACGCACCGGTTCGACATTTGCAGTTTCAACGTCAAAATCGACGCGACGGGGGATACTTACTATGAACGCTTCGAAAAGATTTGTGACTTGGCCAAGGCCACGAAGGTCGTCACGCTGACAGTACCCAGCGGGGAGCACGGGACCCCGTTTAACCAAGAAGTCGAACATCTTCAGAAACTCGCTGCGATCGCTTATGGACGCGGAATCCGCATCGGGATGAAAAGCCATGTCGGATGCCTCAGCGATGATCCCGATACGGTTCGGAATCTTTGCGATTACGTACCTGGGATCGGACTGACGCTCGATCCGTCTCATTACCTCTGCTCGAACAACAAGAACAAGAGTTACGACAAGCTCTTGAAGTATGTGTATCACGTCCATTTGCGGGACTCCAAAAAGGACCGAATTCAAGTCCGAGTCGGCCAGGGAGAGATCGACTACAACAAGCTTATCACGCAGTTGCAAAACTCGGGCTACCGCCAAGCCTTGAGCATCGAAATGGCTCCTGAGGCAGGCTTGGACATGCGGCAAGAACTGCGAACCTTCCGACTGCTCCTCGATAGCTTGCTCTAATCCCCGAATTCCCCATGGAAGTAGTTATAACAGCCGTCGGTCCTGACAACGTCGGGCTTGCCGATCCGATCATCCATGATGTGACCAGCCGCGGTGCGAACATCGCGGAGATCCAGATGTACGATCACGACGAGGCGGCCGTCTTTGCGATGATGTGTCGGCTCGATATCGACGCGAGTCAGTATGCGGGTCTTTCTGAAAAAATGTCCGCCATCGCTGCGGAAAAGAAGTTGGAAATTCGCGTTTGGAGCCCAGAAACCAACGCGAAAAAACCTCGGCTAGCAATCTGCACCACGTTGCTCGAACATACACCCCGAGCCGTCCTTCACGCGATCCACTCGCGGGCCCTGAACGCCGATCCGGTCGTGCTGATCGGGAACCGTCGAAAGTGCGAGGTTCTGGCGAGGGAGTACAACGTCCCATTCGAGTTCATCGGGAACGAGGACGGTTCGGCCGACGATCCAAAAATGGTCGAGTTGATCGATCGCTATCGAGCCGATTATGTGGTCCTAGCCCGCTATATGCGTGTCCTGCCTCCGGACACCTGCTGGAAGTTTGCAGGGGGGCGTATCATCAACCTCCACCACGGATTGCTCCCGAGCTTCCGAGGCCTGCGCCCTTACCATGACGCTTATGCAGCCCGAATGCTCTCGTTCGGGGCGACCTGCCATTTCATCGTCCCGGAACTCGATGCTGGCAACCAGACCATCAACCAAACGACCTTCAGTGTCCCCCCGGGCTCGAAACTCGAGGACGTCATCCGTCAGGGACAAGAGCAAAACGAGCCAGCCTGTCTAGTCGAAGGAGTTCGTCGCGTGTGCGACCGAGAAGTGCAACTCCATTTCCATCGCGTGATCGCCCGCAAGACCAACTGACCCAAAAAACCGACGCGCCTGACTATTGAACTCAAGCCCACACACACTTACAGCAAGGCTCGATCATGTTCGTAAACCGACCTCGTTTCTACCGCTTAGCAAGCGATCTACAGGCCAGAGGAATGAAAAGATCCTTGGCGCTTAGCGCATTGGCGATATGGGTATGGGCAATCGGCTCGCCGAACGTCGGATTTGGTCAAGACGTCTCTTCGGGCAAGTCATGGCCATCGGATCGCGCACCGCAGGTTCTTAAGATCGCCACCTGGAACCTCGAGTGGTTCTTTGACGATTTCCAAGGCAACAATCGCAGCGATGTGGCCAAAGAGCAGTCGGCACCGAATCGGGCCGAGTGGGACTGGCGCGTCGGGAATTTTGCAGCCGCGATCGCCAAATTCGAACCGACGATTCTGGCCGTCCAGGAAATCGAAGACCGAGGGGTAATGCAGAACTTGACCAAGGTACTCAAGGAGCAATTCAACCTTTCGTACCGCGTGGCGTTTATCGATGGTTTTGATACAGGGACCGAGCAAGATGTGGCGGTTATTTTTCGATCTGGGTTGGTCGAACTCTCGCGGCGCGAGCAAAACAACAGCATGTTCGAATCCAAAGAGTTCTACAATCTTTCCAAGCATCTGATCACGCGATTCGAGTGGCAGCAAGCCGACAGGGTAATCCCCTTGACGCTTTTGAATCTCCACTTGAGGGCCACGGCCGACGCCGCGGACTTGCGACAAAAGCAGACCAAGTTGGCCCACGAGTGGATGCGCAAGGCGATCGAAAGAGGTGAGAATGTGATCATCCTCGGGGACTTGAATGTCGAGGAGTCGGTCGGTCAGATCAAGGCCGGTGGAGACGGCATGCATACGATTCTCGGCTTGGACACTCCCAATCCCAATGACGACTTGGTCGATCTTCTCGAAAAAGCTCCCGCAGACAAACGTCGGACGCATTTGATTCTCGACAAGCAGTTTGATCGAATCCTGGCTTCGAGCGGTCTAGTCGACGGAAAGGGAGGATACCGATTTCGAGACATCGAGGTCCTTTCCCAGTGGAACATTCGCGGAACAGGGGCCGACGAGGATCATTGGGATACCCGGTACACCAAGGACTATGCCGAACGCGACTTGAGCGACCATCATCCGGTGATGGCAACCTTTGAGCTAACGCCTTAGGTTCCTCGACATCGCAATGGAATCCGAGCTGAATCGACCGACATGGCAACTACCCCCTGGGGTTTCCCGAGGCACATGGGATTACGTCCATAACGAATCGATCGCCACGCAGTACGACTCGTTCCATGCTGGCCATCCCCTGCTTGATTACGACCGTGAACTCGTCTTGCACGAGGCGAAACGCATTGAGGCTGCCCTTGATTCAGAGCCCATAGGACTCGACCTCGGGTGTGGCACAGGCCGGGTGATGCTGCCGCTTGTCCAGAGCGGTTGGCGTGTGCTGGGATTGGATTTGAGCCAAGGGATGCTGCAGGAGGTCGGGAGCAAGACCCAGCAGGTGCGAGCGAGGGTCGGTCGAGTCCGAGGGAATTTAGCGCAGTTGAATTGCTTGCAGGACAATTCGATCGATTTGGCCTATTGCCTTTACAGTTCGGTCGGGATGGTCCAGGGTCGGGCCAATCGCCGCGCGATGCTCGGCCATGTTGCAAGGAGTTTGCGTCAGAGCGATCGGGCCGGAGCAGGGGGCAGGTTCATCGTGCATGTCCACAATCGTGGGACATGGTGGCAGGACCCGGGTGGAATTCGTAGGGGTCTGAGCGAGTGGTGGCAGAGCCTTCGAGATCCGAGCTGGGAGTATGGGGATCGGGTTTATGCCTATCGGGGTTTACCGAGTATGTACTTGCACATTTTCAGCGAAGCGGAGTTGAGGCAAGATTTGCGGGGGGCAGGATTTTTGGTTGAGCGTTGGATTCGGCTCAACAGAACTTCGAGCGGTGCTTTAGCTCGCCGTTGGCTCTTTCCTTACTTCCGCGCCGGGGGATTTTTAGCTGTGGCTAGAAAAGCAGAATAGACCTTCACGCTACGGACTGATGGGTTAAACTTTAGGCGAGTGTTCTACCATCGAGATGGGGGCATTTGGTCGGGACCGTAGCTCAACGGTTAGAGCAGGGGACTCATAATCCCTTGGTTCTCGGTTCGAATCCGGGCGGTCCCATTAGAGATTATCAAGCGAATCGTTGGTAAAACGTGTTCCTAGCTCCCTGCTAGTGCGCTGAATTGTCAGGGTCCTAAATGAGTATTCTACTCACTTGGAAGGTTTTACCAATGAAAAGATTGCCTAGCTACCGTTTTCACAAGGCATCAAATCAGGCAATTTGCCGTATTTTGGGGCGCACGTACTACCTAGGCTCTTTCGACTCTCAGGAGTCCAGAGACAAGTTCAACCGGCTGGTTGCCGAGTATCTGACAAACCCTAGTTTCGGCATCGAGAAGGGGCGTCAAAGCGTTGCGGAATCCGTCGTCGCATTTCTCAAGCATGCTCAATCCTACTATGGCGATGGATCCGAATTCGATCAGTTCTCTAGGGCGTTGGCTCCGTTGGTTGAACTGTATTCGGACTTGCATATCAAAGACTTTGGAATCCAAGAATTCAAAGCCATAAGGGAGCAATGGGTCAGGAAAAACCTCGCGCGTGAATACGTCAACAAACAAGCCAAGCGGGTTATCGCGTTTGTGAAATGGCTCGTAGGTGAGGGCATGCTAGAACCAACAGTTCATCAATCCCTACGTTGCGTAGCTCCGTTGAAAAAAGGTCGTTGCGATTGTCCCGAATCCGAACCAGTCCGGCCCGTTGACGATAAGACGGTCGAAAAGACGTTGCCGTTTCTAAGTCCGGTCGTCGCGGATATGGTGCGACTCCAAGCCGTCATCGGTTGCCGTCCAGGGGAGCTATGCCAATTGAAGCCGGGCATGGTCGATACAACCCATGCGGTATGGGTCATCGCCTTGGACCACCATAAAACCGCATGGCGCGGGCATGCTCGGAAAATCTACGTCGGTCCCAAGGGTCAAGCGATCCTCAAGAAGTATCTAGACCGTCCGAAAGATGCGTTTTGTTTTTCTCCGTCTGAGGCTACAGAGCAGCGACTACAAGCCCGGTCGTCGAATCGCGTCACCGCCATGAGTTGCGGGAATCGTCGCGGGTCCAATCGCGTAGACTCACCCAAGAAAAAACCCGGTCGGGCATACTCCACAATCACCTACTGCAAGGCGATTCATTACGCATGCCGTAAAGCCGAAATCGAGTTGTGGAGTCCGAACAGGCTACGCCATGCGGCGGCTACTCGACTCAGGGAAGCTGAGGGAATTGAAGCTGCAAGCGTCATTTTGGGGCATGCTCATTTGCCGACTACGGAAATCTACGCTGAGGCATCGACCAAAAAAGCCTTGGCGATTGCCCAAAAACACGGCTAGCAATCGCGTTGATTTTTGAATCGCCCAAAGGCCATCGAGCAATCGGTGGCTTTTTTTTAGAAAAGTTTCGATTTTTTCCATGTTTTCCATTTTTGACGTAAACCCTTGCTGTATCGATACTTAAATCGCATTTCCAAATAGGCTCGAAAAGACCTGTAAACATTCGCTTTATTGAATCTTGATGTTTTTGTCATTCAAATTAAAGGCCAAAAAAAACATGTATATCTTTATTTTTCGAACAAATTCAGCAAGCTAGCGCGAGACTGGCCTGATGTTGACATCGGGCACAAAAACGAGACTCTTTATTCCTACTGCCTTTTGTTCACTGTTGCCCAGTTTCTACAAGACCCTAGAAGGGTTGTTTTTTGGGTGATAGGTTCAAGAGGAACAGACAAATGGATTTATCGAATCACTTGCCAGTAGTGAAAGCCGTTGAAGCGGTTCTAAAGCAAAGGCCACACGTTCAAACATGCCGACGATGGGTCAAAAAAGGCTGTCGCGGCATCAGGCTCCAAGCACAATTCGTCAATGGAACGTATCAGACCACGATTCAAGCCGTCGAGGATTTCATTCGTGCCACGACTGCGGCGCGGCTAGAGTCCGTTGAGGCTCCGTCTATCGAAGTGTCAAAGCCGGTCAATCCGGCGCGGGTTGCTGCTGCTGTTGCGGAATTCAACCGCATGACAAAGCCGGGCAAGGCTAAAGCGTAGCTATCTACCAATAAAAAAAGCCGGTCATCGCTGCTAACGATGGGTCCGGCTCGATCAATCTATCGAGGATCATTCTATCATGGCGAAGGAAGATGTCTATTTCCAATTCCCAATTCGGGCGTTGAACATGGGAAAGAATATCGACGAAGTGACTGAGGACGAAGCTTTAATCAGGTGGCACCAGATTCTCGACTATTGCCTAGTAGACTTTGGGACAAAGAATTCGGTAAAGGCTGGGAGCGATCACGTAGCGCAGGTTGCCTCAGACTACATTGAGAATAACGGGTTATCGTGCCTGGGGAATCGTTCCGAAATTGAGGAATCGTTGGTATTCTTTGCGGCGGATCGGCTAGGGATTACATGGAGTAAAGGAGTTGCTGTAAACGTTTCGCATATTTACAAAAATCATGGAATTATCAACCAGCAAACGGGCGGTAACATGCAAGTCCGATTGAGGACGGATATTTTTTGGGACTTGCGTAGAGGGTCGATTTCCTGGCGCGATTGGTCCATTCTTTCAGCGATCTACGCCATGCTAGGCGGTCATCCATCGAAGGTCCAAATCTGCTACAGCCAAATAAATGCGTTAGCGTTGGGGTTCGATAGCGTTAAATCAATTGGCAAGCAGCGTTTGTCCCAATTGAGAATTTCGGATCGTAAAACCCAAATCACGACTGACAAGCTGAAGCGTCGACTTCTGTTTTCGAAGGCTTCAATAAACTATCGGCACCTTTGGTACTCACACAAGCCCCAAGAGGAGTTGGAAAAGATGCTGATTGATAGCGAAGTTCACAAGCAGAAAAGGCGAATAGATGACACGGCGGCAGAAGCCACGGCTAGAGGTCGCGCGGAGGTCCTCAGGCAGCTAGAGGCGTACAAACGAGAATCGGCCAAAGCCGAATTGGCCCGATTGAAAAACAAACCTTCTCAGGTTGGTAAGGCGTAGGCATGGCGTTGGCATCCGGTCGGAATCCTGCAAGGTTGGGCGTAGGCATGGGCGTAAGCTTCGCGTCGACTTACATAGAAGCTATTCTTAGAAGCCTCTTCCATAGAAGCTTCTTCCATCAAATCCTATTCATACAAGTACCCCCTTTATCCCCCAAAAGGGGGAGAAGTTTTGAATGAACCACCGGAAAGAAAAACAAAGGATCCTTTTGACCATCGAACTACCCGAAACGGTTGGCGATGAACCCGATGGATTCCAGAGACTTCGGAAGTTCCTCAAGGCGTTGCTGAGAGTCTACCGAATTCGATGCGTTGCCGTTGGGCGTCCAGAGGATAAAATCATTGAGGACTTAGGCCCGCCATGCTAAGGTACTTGCCAGCGGTTAGCTCGAACCAGCGGGAACCCTTGCGGCGGTTAAGCAATAACAATAACTTTCCGTTGCCTTCGGTTGGGGGTCAGGGGGAACCCTTGCCCCGGTCGGTTCGGGAAGAGTTAGCGTTAGCTTCCAATCGCGGGGGGGTCGGGGGGAGGTGTGCGCCGACTAGGTTGGGTCCCTCTAGCCCGTTAAGCCCTTTGCGATGCGGGGACGAGTGGACGCCTTCGCAAGTATGTGAGTGCGTTAGGCGTAGTTTCCACGGGGTTGGGGTCGGTGTGCGCCGGCCAGGGCGGTAGGCTATGGGGGGTATCGATAAAGTCTTGAAGTAGCGGCCTCGATCTATCGGTCCCCCCTGCGCGACTTTCCCCGAAATTGGAGATTTTCGATTTTTGAGGGTTCGACACGGTTTCCGCAAAATTCGGAATTTGTCGCAGGACCCTATCGGAAGTGAGTACGCTACTCAATGGAGTGAGAAAATTCTTAGCTTTTCCAATGTTTTTCGGATTCCTTGTACTCGCGCTTGCGAACGCGATACGGGTAGGCTATACCAAACGGAACAAAGGGACTCAAGCAGGAAAGCCCCGCCCATTCGTTCCAGACTAAGAAGGTTATTCCGAGCATGAAAGAGTTGGTATTTGAGATTCAAGGCTCTGAGATTGATCCGTATACGGTCCGAATCGTCGAACGCGATAAAGGGAACGTGTCGGCCTACTGCTCATGCCAAGCCGGTCAAAATGGTTTGCACTGCAAACATCGACTAGGTTTACTTTCTGGGAATCCTGTTGGGTTAGTTGGCAATCGAAACATCGACGTTGAAACCGTTCTATCCTGGGTTAGAGGGTCCGATATAGAAACGATCATCGTCCAGTTGCAAGAATCGGAAAAACAAATGGAAAACCTCAAAACCCAAATAGCCAAACTAAAAAGATCCTTGGCTAAAGCGATGTCTGATTGATCCTTTGGCGAAACATGGCGGTAAACATGAACCAAATGCGCGACTATTCGATTTCCATTTTGGAAAGATGCCTCAAGCTGAGATGTCGGCACGAAGAGGACCCCACCAAGCAACCTCGGCTGGATGAGTTAATCACTACATTTGAAGCCTTTCAAATGTCGCCTGGGACGTTAACCCATGCCGCCGGTTGGCACTTTTGTGTGCCCGATTCGTTTCGAAATGCTCTCGACATAAGGCTTACTTCACGCAAGATTGACGGCGAATCCAAAATGATATGGACTCAGGGACCTTGGTTTCATTTCGAAGCGGGCGATACCATTTATGACTCTCCACGTGCCTATCTCCCGTGGGACCTCAAAAATTTTACGCTTTGTCTTGATGTTAAACGCGCCAGTCCCGCGCGACCACCGGACAGGGAAAATCCGAGTATGGATTATTCCGGCACTGTCATTTTTGATGTTTTAACGCGAAACGACACTAGCGCACAATTGGTAAAACGATTTGAACATGCGTTGACACAGGATGACTTTGTGAAGCTATTAATTCTCGGCCCGCCGGAGGATTGGCTTAAACTTTTATGACATGCCGACCGTCACCTCGATGACTTCTGACTCGAAGGATCCGGTCGATGCGTCCAGGACCCAGGTATCGCCTCCCAACGGGGCCAGCAATTGCGGCGTGCGTTGGCGATCACGAAGAGCTTGTCGGCAGCGGGACAGGTCACCAGCACGCTCATGGCACCTAGGATCCTCGATGACATGCCGACGTCACCTCGATGGCGTTTGACTCGAAGGATCCGGTCGAAAGTGAGTATCGTACTCACCGGGGTGAGTAAATCCGTCATTTTTCCAATGTTTTTGGGTATCGCTATACGTCGTCTTGCTAAGGGTCGATAAATGCGTTATACCAATGAAAAGACAGGCAATTCAGCGATTCACAAAGGCCGTTTTTACTACCCTCATAATCCCTTGGTTCTCGGTTCGAATCCGGGCGGTCCCATTAGAGCCTGATGATCTCGTATCACCAGGCTTTTTCTTTGATCGGACGATGTCCAAAATCTCGCGCAATCAGGAGATCAAACCGT
>Ga0315900_10010454_pt1 | contig 11613 bp, 2 predicted proteins | sample LakEriMetagenome_FD_203521 | JGI IMG/M metagenome (GOLD analysis project Ga0315900, IMG submission 203521) | Freshwater fungal communities from buoy surface, Lake Erie, Ohio, United States - Buoy 12 MA114 | ecosystem: Environmental > Aquatic > Freshwater > Lake > Lake biofilm | place: USA: Lake...
AAAGTTACAGTAACTGTTGGACACACTTCAAATGGATTGTCTGTAAAAGAATGGTTTGAAAAGCAAAAACAAGAACCAACAAAAAGAGAGGAAATCAACGCCAAATATGACGCAGAATTAGCTGCGCTGGGTAAACCTGTTGCACCAGTAACTCCTGCTACTTCTGTTGAAAAACCAAGTGTACCAGAAACAAAACCTGTTGTTCAACAACCAAAACAACAAGAAAAATCTGCTGAAAAAATTGAATTAAAAGGAGAAAAGTTTTATTTTCCATCACCAGATTCACAAGGCCGATTTCCTGCACCTTGGGGTAAAAAAGAATATAATGAAATATCTTCTGTTTTTGAAATATATATTGATGGAAATCAAGCTGTTTTTCAAATTTCGTCAATTGATCGCTCTCAAAGATTTGCATTGTCACAATTTGAATCCATAGTAAAACCAGTTTCTTTTGAACCAGACAATTCAAGAAATGAAAATACGAAAAGGGTTATAGTAGAAACTCCAGGAAAAGCCGAACTTAAAGATGGTTATTGGGTAGTTACTCAAAAAATGAAAGTATTATATGACAACGGACAAGGTGAATTAAAATATAAAATTATAACTTTGGACGAAACAAAGGCTAGATTAAAGAACCTCGAAGAAAGTGGACAAGTAACCAAAAAATGTAACTGATGGCTTGTAAATACATCTACAAGGGCAACGAATATACCCGTGGTCAAATTCTTGACCAGATAATGAAGGGAGATATTTCCCTTCAAGTTCTTGACCAACAAAAAGCCCGGGACGAAATCAAAAGAATTACCGGTATGACCGATGCTCAAATTGAATTTGTCAAAGGTCTTATTGATGGTAAAGCACTTGGTCGTATGTTTTCTGATGGCAACATACTTCTTTCAGAGATGGCCTCTGAAGCCACAGCTTACCACGAAGCATTCCACCGTGTGTGGCAGGGTTCTTTGACCTCTGAGGAACGCAATGCAGCCATTAAGGAGTTCAAGACCAACAAGAATTGGGAACGTCTTATAGAGCCGTACAGAGCCTCCTACGGGGATGATGTGGATGTACGGATCGAAGAATACTTTGCAGATGAATTTGCAAACTTTGTTTTGGGGGAACCAACTCCCAAGACTTTTCTTCAGAAGCTGTTTGCACAACTCAAAAAGATGTTGGACTATCTTGGATTGACCAAACCGTCCGAGATTGAACGGATATACGATTTAATGAACAAAGGTGCTTATGCTTCTCGACCAATTTATTCTCCGTTTAAAGTATCAAACAGCATTCTTGTAAACTTGATGGAAGAAGACGGAGAGTCAAGACCGGTTATTATTGATTCTCAAGATTACACTTCTGTTCTTGAAATGTTGCACAGAGAAACAATAGGAGATATGATCAAAGACAAAGGATTGATAAAGTTTACAAACGATCCAAACAATTATACTATCAACATTAAAGAAAGTGATATAGCAAAAAGAGTATTGCAAGAAATAAACGATAGCAATAATGGATTTGAAGAAACAATAGAAAACTGGGATGAAGCAAGTCAAGAAGAAAAAGATAAATACGAAAAATGCTTGGCAATGGAACAGGATATGTTTTATGATGATGGTACATTGAAACCAAAAGAAAAAAGCCAAATACTTACTTTGTACGATGAATACAAAAAGGGGTTTAAGTTTAAACTATCTTATGTAAAAGAAAACGTAAGCGACAGTATGTCAAACGATGTACAAAAAGACCAATCAACACAGGAATATCAAGACGCAAGTGAAATTAAAAGCGAAGAACAACAAAACAGCCAAGGTCCGGGAGAGGGATACGACAAGTCCAGTTTTGAATTTGATCCAAATTCAAGGATGTCGCAACAAGTCCGTTTGTTGCTGTCATCAATAAAAAACCCAAGAGATATTTCTACAATAGGTACACCCAGAAGCTACAACTGGGTAGACTTTGCAAACTTTCTGAATGAATCGATGATAGGAGTTCCTTCTACCAACGAAGATTTTATGGAAAGACTGAAAGACCTAAAACAAAACAGATACTATGGTAGTGGTGTAGAAGAACTAATAGAACATTTGGGTGGAGAAGAATTGGATATAACCAATCCAGAGAACAATGAATATGTAGAGTTAAGAACAAAGATGATAAACCACTTTGCAAGAACAAGGTACACATTTCAAATCTCTCTTCTTACGCCCTCAAAACTAAAAACAATAGATGCCACAACCAAAGCAAAGAAGGATGCTATCAAAAATAGATTGTCAAGTTATTTTGTAGGTGAAATAGGAAATGCAAAATCCATTATGGATTTTAAAAATAAGATTGAAGGGTTGGTAAAAAGTCACAATCAAGAAAAAAACAACGAGGAGAAAAGGAATATAAAAAGAAGGATTGTAGAATCTTTTAATTTAATGGAGTTCTATGATTCTCTTCAAGACAATGCCGACAAAGTAACTTTTGTTTCAAAACTTATGGGTATAGCCGAAACCATAAGCAAAATGGATGAAACAGATACAAACGAGAATTTGATTACTTTATTTATAGATCCAAGAAGTTCTGATGTATTTAAGTATGTAAGCGACATGGTTGACCTTGTAGCAAAAGCAAACAGGGTTACAGAGCTTTCTATATTGGACGCCGTTGGAAACAAAGTATATGGAGTTGCTTTGGCATCTTACCAATCCCAAGTGCTTGATGAAATCAATTATCATTTGAGCAATTTGGAAAAAGATATGTCTTTGGATGCCCAAGACAAAATGGATTATTTGTTTGAAAAGATGCCTCAACTAAACAATTTTGCAACAAGAAACAGCAACTGGTTAAGGACTATTGTAGAAAAAAAAGGTCGTTTGGTTCTTGTAGTAAACAACGGTGTCAATACAGAAAACTCCGGTATAAAATCAGAAATGTCGGACTTGGGTGAAACGGCACTCTTGTCTGTTTACATAAATCAATTGCTCGAAGACACTGCTGCTAGAACTTGGCAAACAGTAAAACACTCGGACAGAAGTGTTTTATATGGCATACAGATCAAAGGTGCAGATGGATCTAATCTTGGAACTCTTGCAGTAAACGATCCGTCAAAAGAAGGATTTAGAGAAGAAGTGAAAGACGCACTTCTTCCGTTTCTTATTGCAGAAACAGAAAAGTACAAAGCAATAATGAACGGAGAGTTGAATGACATACAACACATAGGAAATACGACTGCCAAAAAAATGTTCTTTGGAGAAAGAACAACATCAAAGGGAGAAGTAGTGTCAGTGCTTACAGATGAAGATTATCACGGTTTGATTCAACACATGGATGATATGAACCATAGTGTTTGGACAAATGCTCTTGATAAAATAGCGGATATGGCAGAAGATATTGCCGTTATAGACCATGACTATATTACAGAGTGGGGAGTTTACAACATGAACGAAGTAGTAGAAAACGATCAACTAAAAAGACTTCCTGTTGGTGTATCAGAAGAGATTTTCAACAAATACATGAAAGAAGCAGAAAAGAATTATCCCAATAAATCTAAAGTAGAACAAGAGAAAACAGCACTGTATTACATTTCAAGGTTGTATTCGGTCAATTCCATGATCGGATACCTTGAACAGTCTATGTTGATAACCGGTGATCCAAACCTGTATAAAAGTGCAGCAGATGCTTTTAAACGATTTGGTGTGTTTTCGTCAACTGGAGATCTTTCTGTTACCGGAGCAATGACAAGAGAGTATATAAAACAAAAAGAAGACGCAGCCAAGTTTATCAAAAACGGCAAAGAGGTTGCTTACCACGAAATGGAATTTTCTCAAGACCCGGATTTTATCTCTTCTCATTCTTATGCAGAAGAAGATTATGCGGTTGATAAAGAAACCGTTTCGTATTATGAAAACAGAGCAAAAGAAAATCTTTTGGAACTTGCAGAAAACATTGGTTACTCAAAAGAAGAAGCAGAACAAATTGCAAAGAAGCATTCTGAGAGTTTAGCAAAAGCCTATGCCGAAACTAATGAACCGGATGGTCAGTCGTGGATAAACTTCTTTGAATGGAGGCGTACCAAAATTCGTTGGGGTCAATGGACTGAAGCACATGAAAGATTGTTTGAAAAGGAACTGGCTATCTTTAACGGACAAGATTCTTTTGTAATACCAGAGAGCGCCGAAGATGCTCAGGTGTATTTCAACGAGTTTCTTGGATTGGCAGAAACAATCAAGGGTCAATATGCTGGTCCTTATTGGACAAATACCAATCGGGTAAATGACAACGACTTCAATGTTCAAGGTGTAGGAAAAACTTCTTTCTATGTAATGCTTCCGTCGCAGATCCGTGGAACTAAGCTAGAAAAGTTAAATAGACATACCGTCAACAACGGTATGGGTGTTATTCACGTAGCGTCTGCAAGAAAATTTGGACAACGCTTGGTGCTCAATGAAAACGGAAAACCAAGAAACGATAGCGGTTATACCAAGGGATTACCAAAAGCATATAATGCCGATGGCGACATCAATTTGGATGTTGACTACAAGTTAGCCAATCAGTATATGGAAGCAAAGTATTTCAAGCACCAAGTAAAAATATCCAACAAAGAAAAAGACAAGATCACTTCTTCTACCCAGTCTTACAAACTTACGCTTTCTAATTTATTCAACGGAGGTGCTCCCATTGATTTCAAATCAGAAGGTGCTCCAGCACCGTTGGTATGGTCTAGTATGGAAGAAAATGAAAAAAGAAAAGCATCTAGAATATATGACTTGGTGTCACAGTATGTAGATATTACTACCAAAAGAATAAATGATTCTATTGTAGAACTGGAAGAAAAAATAGGTTATGATGGAAACAACAAAGAATACACCGATATAAAAAAATTGGTCAATGTATTAAAAGAAGCTGTATTGGAAAGAGGTGCAACCAAAAACGTATTGGATGCACTTGATATATTTGAACAAGCAGAAAAGAAAGCAATAGAACTATTGCCCAATGCAAGTAAGATTGAACCGGTCATGTATGCCATTGTAAAGAACACAGTAGGTATTCAAAAAAGAAACGGCAACTCTGTTCCACAGGTAAGCTCTCTTTGGTGGGATCCTGTTGGCAAGAACAGAAAAACAGAAAATGAAAATGTCGGTGTCAACGAAGAACTTGAAATGTATAAGGATGGAAAACCTTATGCAGATATTATGATGCCGCTACCCACAAGGTGGTTGAACAATTTCATGGAAGTGTACAACGAAAGGGATATTGTCAAATTGGTAGATGCCATTAACCGGGATATTGAAAACGGCGATTTCAGAAAGTTTGACGAAGACATGTTGTTCCTCAAAGGTCTTCGTATTCCCAATCAGCAGTTGTCTTCCAATGATGCGTTTCGGGTAAAGAAGTTTCTTATCCCGTCCAATACAGCAATGGTAGTAGTACCTGCATTGATTTCAAAAAAGGTAGGTTCTGACTTTGACATTGATAAACTCAATATGTATTTGCCGCATGGCAAAATTATAAACGGAAAGTTTGTATATCTCAAAGACGGCGATTTTGGAAACAATCCAAAACTGTTGGATATGGTAATAACAGCAGCCGATAAGTTTGGTCTGCTAGAAGAAGTAACAGAACTTACAGGAAACGATTATGAAAGAGCACAAAAGTTTCTTGACAGTATTCAAGAACAAATCCAAAATTTGGATCGAACAATCAAAGAAGACGAAGTAAAGTCTTCTCTTGTTTTGGGTATTAAGGGCATTTTGGATAGGGACACTAAAGAAATAAACAAGAAGATAGAAGAAAACAAACTGCTCAAAGCAGAAAGAGATATAATGACGCATCCGTTGAATTTTACCAACTTGATGAAACCAACAGATGACAGTCAATGGAAGAACATTGCCAGAAATAGCTTAAAACAAATAAGAAAAGACTGGATGGAAAAAAACAAAGAAAAGGAAGAAGGTAAAGCAGCAAGAGGTGAAGTTTATAAGTTTTTTGATTCGCTTACAACAAAAGATATTACTACAAACAGCACATATACCGCATCTACAAACGTACAAAAGACAAGAGAAAACATTGGTTCAAAAGAAGGTGTAGGTCAAGTTGCTGTTTCTATTACCAATCATTCTGTCAATCAACAGTATGATTTTAAGGTAATAGTAAAATGGGTTGATAAAGACGGAAATCCTCAAAAGTTGGATTTTCCGTTTATTGAAAACGATGAAGGAAAATTAGCAAATCTGTTTAGCGAAAACAAAGAGCTTATTTCTGACTTGTTGTCTGGACTATTGACTTCCCAAGTGGATGCTGTCAAAGACCCTTACGCTTACTCTCTTGGATTGGTAGGTGGAACTTTGAACATGGCATGTTACCTTATCCAAAGAGGCTCTTCGTTTCTTGATGTAGCACACTTCTTTGCTCAACCGGCTATCAAAGATTTTATTAAGCAGGAGATTATTATAAATAGTGAGATCTATTCGGAGTCTGGATACAAATCTGTAATTGCTAAAAGAATAAATGAAGCAATAGAGCAAGAAGCAGCTAAAATAAAAAATGAAGCCGTAAGAATACTATTTTTAAATAAAATGCAAATAATGCCATTGGCATATAAAAAAGTATATTTGAAATACAAGCCTTACGATTCTTATTTTAAAACAGAGGATGCAAAAGAGTTTAGTGAGTCTTTGAAAGAAATGGATTTTTCAAAGCAGGTGTTCATGTTGAATATGTTTATGAATATAAAAAGTCAAACATTAGATCACAGGACTTTTATGAGTGCAGTTAATTTGGATACATTTAGGCCTAAAGAAAGGGCTGAATGGCTTTCAAAAATAGAAAAAATGGATACTGCGGAACAAGAAAACTTTGTTGTAGCATTTTCAGATATAGCAAAAAAGGGTTTAATGAAACCTTATTTTGATTTATTTTTAAAGTATAACCAGTTGTTTGGTAAATTTTATGCGTTTGAAAATACGACAATGAACTTTATCCTAATGCACGAAGTAATGGATAAGTATCTAAGTTCTGATATGAGAGAAAAGTTGTACAGAAATATTCCAAAAGAATTTGGTAATTTCCTTATTCAAAACCTTACTGGGTTTATGCAGCAATACACTGCGGCAAATACAATGTTTAGTACAAAGGAACAATCTTCTGTTACAAAAGAATTTTATCAAAAGAAATCAGATCCAAATCAAAAACAGTATAAAGTTTTTGATACGCTTATCCCGATGTTGAGTTATACAAAGTATGGAGATTTAAGAGTTGACAACATTAGAAAGGCTGATTTAGGTGAAAACATATTTCAGTTGCAAGAGTACGGTAAAGAAATGGAAGAATTGATGGCAAACGACAATGAGTTTTTTAATCGTTTGTTGGCAAAGAATTTTTATACTTATGGGTTTACACCCAGCATTCTTTCTTTGGATATTGTAATGCCGGTAAAAGAACAAATAGATATTTTCGGATCAGATAAATTTATAACCGCTGCAACGTTGACAAAAGAAGTATTGGAAAAATATTCAAAGATGACTCCCGGACAAAGAACTTTTTTGTTTGAGAAATTCAGAGAAAGGTTTTATCTTTCTAATCCTTGGATACTGGATTCGTATCAGCCAAACAATTATGATCCGGGATATAATCCTTTTTATAAGTTAGAAAAAATAGCAGCAGGTAGTCCAGGAATTAATTTGTATGGAAAGTATTATGCAAATGGAGTTCAAAAGATTGTAAAAGTTTCTTCTGTAAAAACAGAAAAAGGAGTAGCGGTATCGAAAGTACATTACTATGCTCTTGGTGGATTTGGATTTAAGTTTTACAACATTGATCCCATTGTTTCAAAAGGAAAATTGACTGAAAACATAATAGTAGATGCAAATACAGCTACATTGTATAATGCGTTTTTGGGAGAGATTAAAGATGTACCGTATGAAATTATAGACGAAACATCTACTGAACAACCACCAGTACAACAACAGGGTAGTGTATTAGTACAACCAACCACACCGAGTGTATCAACCGGTACTACTGCACCAGATTTATCCAATGCAGTACAACAGGGAGAGAACAACACAACCGACAAATGTTAAACAAACCAACAACAATGATTGACGCAAAAAGAATGATGACTTACGGAATGGGGTCTATGGGTAATACCAATTCCAACTTCTGCCCCTGTGGTGAACTCAGTGGCCTTCTGTTTGAAGTTACTACCCAAGCACATATTTCACACCTACAAACCAATTCTTATGCCGCTCACAAGGCAATGAATGAGTTGTACGATGGTCTTCCGGATCTGTTGGATAGATTTGTAGAAGCATATCAGGGGTTCTATGGTAAGATCGTAGAACACAAAACCAATATAACTATCCAAAACAACATTGACTTCTTGAGCTATTTGACCAAGAAACATCAAGAGGTGGAAGGAATGAGGATACACTTTTCCAAAGGTTCTCTGTTGCAGATTATGGACGACATCTGTGAGCTTATGGCATCTACTATCTACAAACTTAAATTCTTGAAATAATGAGTTTTTGCGACATCTCGTTTAATCGAACCGGTGGTTCTGTAACGGATGTACTAAACAAAGAGGGTAGGGAGTCAGCTCTCTACCCTCAACTTGTTTCTTACGTCCAACAGGATCCGCAAACTGTGTACGACAGTAAGAAAGAATATTTTGATACATTGGTTGATCAGGGTAAGTTGGTTGATAAATCAGATAGCGAACTGTCTCTTGGACTATACTCTATTGCATACAACAGTGGTGTATCTGAACAAGAGTTTATGGATAGGATTAACCGGGATAGTAATCTATCCGTGTTTGGTGTAGGTGGTCAACAAGTAATCTCAAAACCTGTATTTGACTCTAAAACAGTTGCTTCTACTATTTTTGAACTTGTTCCAAATATAACAGAAGAACAAATAAAAACTATATATGACAACTATGTCAATCTTATGAATAGACAAAGAGAAGGTAAAGCTATGCCGTATGAAAGTTTTAGAATGTTGATGGACAAGTATCAAGTTTACAAATACAAAGACACTTATATTTTTGGGCAGTATGATCCAAAAACATCTACATTTATAACAAGAGTAAATAGCTCACCGAGCAGTAAAGAGCTATTGGCTGAAGCTATTCCAAGTCTTGTTGAAAAAGGCTTGGATTTTATATCGTTTGTTCCAAAAGATTATGCCGATAAATTAGTAAGAAGCGGATATACTAGTTCAGCAAACGCCTTTGATTATAATTTTAAAGGAGAAGAGATGAAAAAGTTTGCTGTTGCATCTAACCCAAACGTCTTTAAAAAAGTATTTAATAAAGCATTTGACAAAGTATCTTCTAAAGAAATAGAAGATTACAATGAAGCGTTTGACTTGAAATACCAACCGGTAGAAATAAATGCCGATTTGATCAAAAAAGCAGGTAGAGAACTATCTTCTGTTTTGGAAACATATCTTAACCAGTTTGGCATAGTGGTAAAAGATATTGATTTGATAAAAGACAAACTTGGTATTGATGAATTGGGTTTTGCAGACCTACTTTCTAAAATAGCATACATCAAAGACAAAAAAGACTTACCTCCTATTGCCGGAGAATTTATTGCATATATGATGCAATACAATCCATTGGTACAAGATATAATAAAGGAGCTAAGTCAAACCACTCAATACAAAAGTCTTGACAAGTCTCAATACTTCAAAATAATTGGAGAACTTATCAGCCAAGATCTTCAAAACAAACTTGAAGGTAAATACAACAAATCGTTAATAAGTAAGATCAAAGATTTGATCAAAAGGTTTTTTGATTTGTTCAAGTCAACACCAATAGATAAAATAAATACCAACATTGGTATTATTAGCAACAGCATACTTCAACAAAACAAAAAGTTAATTACCTCTTCTTTGTACAAACCGGGAGCTTATGGAAAGCCAACAAAACTGGTAAGTGTAGAAGAGGCTTTAAAAAGCGATAAGTTCGGAGCATCTATTATTTATAAGCTATCAAAGCAAGGTTTTATATTGACCGGTAGTACCGCATTGTCTGAACAAGGAACCATACTTCGACCAGATGAAAATCCGTTACATGACATTGATTGGGTAAGTCCGTTTAACAGAAAAGAAACAGAAGACAAGTTTTTGGAATCTTATCCCGATGCTATTAAAGTAAGAGATATTTATGGTGACGGATATGTTACAGATAGTTATTTGATTGCTCCGGATGGATATTCAATAGTCAATTATAAAGCAGATGACTTTGGCGGAAAAATCATAATAAATTCATACGATGTTGCTGACAAAAACGGAAATGTTGTAGGTACATATCGTCTTCAAAAACAAGAAGGGTCTAACCAATCAGAAGAAATGGTTACTGGAATAGAAGGCAAAGTAATTGACTTTTTCAGCTATGATGATTATGGAAGCAAAAACAAAAACAAACCTTTTAACTTTCAATCAAAAGAAGGTACTGTAATTCAACTTGCTAACTGGAAAGATACATTTAAAGCAAAATTAGATTTTGCTAGATACAAAGATATTTGGGACTACAATAGATTTATTCCCACAGAAAACATTCCTTTTTATGCAAAAGAACAAAAACAAACATTTAAGCAAAAAGCAGCACCAAATTCAACAGAGATGTTTTTAAAAGACACAGTAGAAAAGGGTTTGTCAAAAGAAAATCAGTTGTTGGCCAAACGTCTTTCTTCTATTCCCGGATTTAAAAATGTAACCGTTGAAGTGGCAAACATACCTCAGTATGTAATGTACAACAAAGCAGAAAATAAAATACAGGTATCCCAAGTAGCAATGGAAACAGTTGATCCGATAGCTTTTGAAAAGGCAATTCTCAATACCGTGATGGAAAGTATTGCAGACAATATGCTTACAACGAACAGAAATGCCCTTAGAAGCAATCAAAAGTTCTATGGGTATATTTCGGATATGGTAAAAGATTTAGAACGCCGTATGCCCCAAGAAATGAAAGATATGATGAATCAACCTACACTGGAAGGTAAGGCAGCGGCATTTATTTCTCAGTACATGTCCAACCCGGAATTGAGAGAGTGGTCAAACAAAAGAATTGGGGATAAGAAAAACTTTTGGAATCAGTTGTCTAATTTTGTAGCAACCAAACTGTTCGATAAAAGAATACTCGAAGCATCTGTGTATGATTACTTGTCTAACTTGGACAATGTTCAAATGACTGTTGCTCCTGCAATAAACAAAGAAGGAAAACCAATTCCAATAAATGTCAGTCTGCAAAACTTCAAAGAAGACGCAAATTCTCTTTTGGACAACTATGGTTCGCGTATATCTGAATCAGAATCCAATGTAAAACCAAATGTTTCTATGTCGGATTTGATAGCAAACGTAAAAGCATTAAATGCTTACTATGGAGGAAATGTTGCATCTTTGCTTGTAAGCGAAAAGCAATCTAAGATAAAAGTTGATTTTTCAAAAGCAGAAAAACTTATGAGAGAAAACAAAAAGAATTTCTTAGAGAAGAACAAAAAGAGCAACAAGTTGGAGTTTTCAGTTGAAAACAAAACTCGTATTGTCGATAGCATACCCGGACTAGAATATATGTCCGAACAAGAAAAAGATATTGCTGAAGAAATTCTCAAGTCGGGAGAGTTTCAGATATTC
>Ga0315900_10010456_pt1 | contig 11613 bp, 10 predicted proteins | sample LakEriMetagenome_FD_203521 | JGI IMG/M metagenome (GOLD analysis project Ga0315900, IMG submission 203521) | Freshwater fungal communities from buoy surface, Lake Erie, Ohio, United States - Buoy 12 MA114 | ecosystem: Environmental > Aquatic > Freshwater > Lake > Lake biofilm | place: USA: Lake...
TCCCGCTCACGCACCTCAGGGGAAAACTTGTTCGTCGTCTTGCTCATCGTAGACCCTTCCTCTCAGGAGTTAGGGCCTCCGGCAATCCCGGGGCGGTTCAGTCGAGCGGGAACATCGTCTCGATGATGACCTTGGCCAGCGCCAGTTCGTCGGCGGGCGGCACATAGGTGTCATCCTGCGCAGCCAGCGGCGCGGATGAAGCGAAAAGGGCTGCGGCGGCGAGGGCGAGGGAGAGTGAGAAGGTGGTGCGCATGTCCGGCCTATAGGCTGAAATCGCAGGATTCTCCACCCCGCAGCGCGCGCTTTTCGACGGCCTGCTTGAGCGGCTTCGGGCATTGCAGCGGGTGTCCCCGTTCGTCCCGCAGCCAATGATGTCTCACTTACCCAAGAGCCAGGCGGGCCACTCTTTCTTGCGGTGGTGCCAAGCGACATTCGGAAATGCCTCTGCAAGTGCTTTGGTGGCCCCCTTGATCAACCAGGGATGGATCTGAAAGTCGCCACGGGAAGATTGCAGCACAAAACCGCGGAGAGGCGAAACCCCGAAGCCCAGCACCTCCTCCGGTGCAAGACTGACTCCTCTCAAGGTAATGCCATGAGGCCCCAGTCTGAACATCTCCGGGCGTGTGACGTATCTCCGGAAGGGATTGGCAAGGCTCACGATCAGCAAGGCGCCCCATCCGACGACATAGTTGACCCACGTTGGTGTCTTTCTTGACCCTCGCCCAACGGCATCCATGTCGATGGTCCCCGTCGTGAGCAGTTCGTGCAAGCTCATGGCAGGAAGAACTGCACAAAAAGCAATGATAGCGACGGTGGGCATCAGGGCGCGATAGCCAACCCTGAACACCCGCTCCGGAACCGGATAATCCACCGCATCGACAGGCATGCGACCTGCGTCTTACTGATCGAGGAACGACCGCATCTTGCGCGACCGGCTCGGGTGCTTGAGCTTCCTCAGCGCCTTGGCTTCGATCTGACGGATACGTTCGCGGGTCACCGAGAACTGCTGGCCGACTTCTTCCAGCGTGTGATCGGTGTTCATCCCGATGCCGAAGCGCATGCGCAGCACGCGTTCCTCACGCGGGGTGAGGCTGGCGAGCACGCGGGTGACGGTTTCCTTGAGGTTCGCCTGAATCGCGGCATCGACCGGGATGATCGCGTTCTTGTCCTCGATGAAATCGCCGAGGTGGCTGTCTTCCTCGTCCCCGATCGGGGTTTCGAGGGAGATAGGCTCCTTGGCGATCTTCATCACCTTGCGCACCTTCTCGAGCGGCATGGAGAGGCGCTGCGCCATTTCCTCAGGGGTCGGCTCGCGGCCTTCCTCGTGGAGGAACTGGCGGGAGGTGCGCACCAGCTTGTTGATCGTCTCGATCATGTGCACCGGAATACGGATGGTGCGGGCCTGATCGGCGATCGAGCGGGTGATCGCCTGCCGGATCCACCACGTGGCGTAAGTGGAGAACTTGTAGCCGCGGCGGTATTCGAACTTGTCGACCGCCTTCATCAACCCGATATTGCCTTCCTGAATAAGATCAAGGAATTGCAGGCCCCGGTTGGTGTATTTCTTGGCGATGGAAATCACCAGACGCAGGTTCGCCTCGACCATTTCCTTCTTGGCGATGCGCGCCTCGCGTTCGCCCTTCTGGACCATGTTGACGATGCGGCGGAACTCGGTGAGGCTCATGCCGGTCTGCGCGGCGATGTCGGCGATTTCGGCGCGGATGCGCTCGATCGGGGCTTCCTCGCGCTCGGCAAAGGCGGCCCACTTCTTGTCCTTCTTCGCGCGCTCCCTGATCCAGGCATCGTCAAGCTCGTTGCCGACGTAGGAATCGAGGAAGTCCATGCGCTTGATCTTGTGGCGCTCGGCCAGACGCAGCATCTGCCCGCCCAGCGTCGTCAGGCGGCGGTTGAAGGCGTAGAGGTTGTCGACCAGGAATTCGATCTTGGTCGCATGGAACTGCACAGACTCCACCTCGGCGGTGAGTTCCTCGCGCAGGGCCTCGTACTTCTTTTCCTTCGCGCCCGGGAATTCGTTGCCGGCCCCCAGCGTCTCGACCCGCTCGGCCTGAAGTTTCTCGAAGCTCTTAAACAGCTTGGTGATGCGCGCGAAGCGTTCGAGCGCCTCGGGCTTCAGCGCGGCTTCCATCTGGGCGAGGCTGAGGGTGTTGTCCTCCTCGTCGTCCTCTTCGCGCTTGGGGCGGCCTTCGCCGTCCTCGTCGTCCTCGTCGCGCTCCTCGGGCTCTTCCTCGACCTCGTCATCCTCGCGGATGGTCGGGCCGGCGGTGGCTTCGGAGATTTCACCATCGTCGTCATCATCGTCGGCATCGTCCGACATCTTGTCGGCTGGCGGCTCCTTGGAGAGCATCGCGTCAAGATCGAGGATCTCGCGCAGCTGCATGTCGCCGTTGTTCAAGGCTTCCGACCAGTGGATGATCGCGTGGAAGGTGATCGGGCTTTCACAAAGCCCCATGATCATCATGTCGCGCCCGGCTTCGATCCGCTTGGCGATTGCGATTTCGCCCTCGCGGCTGAGCAGTTCCACCGCGCCCATTTCGCGCAGATACATGCGCACCGGATCATCGGTGCGCTCGCCGGTGACGAGCTTCTTGTTGCCGGCGCGGGCATCCTTGGGAGCCTTTTTCTCGCCGTCCTCGTCGTCATCATCGTCGTCCGAGCCGATATCCTCGACCTCGTCGCCGTCTTCCTCGCCTTCGGCTTCGGCTTCCTCGTCGCTTTCGACGATCTGCACGCCCATTTCCGACAGGGCGGTCTGGATGTCCTCAATCTGGTCGGGGCTCATCTCGCCCGAAGGCAGCGCTTCGTTCAGCTCGTCATAGGTGACGTAGCCGCGCTTCTTGGCCTTGCTGATCAGCTTCTTGATCGAAGCCTCGTTGAGATCGATCAGCGGAGCATCTTCTTTTTCGGCCATATTCTGCAATCAATCCGTTATCCCGCGGCCCATCCTCGCACCCTGCCGAGGACCGCCGCGATGTTTGTCCCAGCCGCCCCGTCAGGCGGTATCATCACCCGTTGCCGCCTGCGCGGCCTTCCTGCGCCCGAATGCCTTGAGGCGTTCGTCCACGGTCGTGAGCTGTGCGCGCAGCCGCGTCTGTTCGGCAAACGATCCTTCGGGATCGCTTTCGAAACGGGCTATCGTGGCCGCAAGCGCAGCCTCAAGCGCTGGCCGTTCGACCAGCAGCGACACAGCTTCAGCCAGTTCCTCGCACGCATCGCCGGTGGATGTGCCTTCATCAAGGAAGGCGTAACGGATGTCTGCCGGCGGGGCAGGTTGGCCTGAGACATCGCATATGGCGTTTGCCGCGTGCGAATCAAGCGTTTCCGCAAGTTCGAACAGCGATTCGACCAATGGCGCGGCCTTGGGGTCATGCCGGGCAAGGCTCGAAAGCGCCTCGGTATGGCGCACAATCTCCTGCGGGTAGCGCGCCAGCCCCGCGATCACCGCCGCCAGCAGGCCCTGTCGCTGGCCGCCTGCCATCAGGCCCGAAAGCCGCGCGCGCGCCTCTTCGGACAGGCCCGGCGGCGGCATGGCCGCGCCCTTCCAGCTGCCGCGCTGTTGACCGCTGCGGGGCGCAGGGGCCATGGGCGCACGTGGCGCACGCGGAGGATAGGCAAAGGCCGAGAAGCGATCGCCAAGCTCGCGGCGGTAGAGGCTCTTGATCTCGGGATCGGCGATGGTCTCGACATGGGCCATCAGCCGTGCCTTCAGCCCCGCCTTGGCCTCTGGCGTGGTGAGGGGGAGGGCATCGCGCTCGAATTCCCACAAGGTGTCGACAAGGCTCGCAGGGGCCGCCAGCAGCCGCTCCATGGCCGCAGCACCTTGCGCCTTGATCAGATCATCGGGATCGAGCCCGGCCGGCAGGCGCACGATGCCGAGCGAGCGCATCGGGGCGAGCAGCGGCAGCGCCCGCGCAATCGCCCGCATCGCCGCCCTTTGCCCCGCCGCATCGCCGTCGAAGCACAGCACCGGCACTTCGACCATGCGCCACAGCAGTTCGAGCTGCATCTCGGTGAGCGCCGTCCCCAAGGGCGCGACCGCATCGGCAATCCCCGCATTGGCGAGCGCGATCACGTCCATATAGCCCTCGACCACCACCACGCGGCCGGACTGGCGTGCAGCAGGCGCGGCGCGGTGGAGGTTGTAGAGCGTGCGGCCCTTGTCGAAGAGTTCGGTGTCGGGCGAGTTGAGATATTTGGCGACGCCATCCCGCTTGTCGAGGATGCGCCCGCCGAAAGCGATCACCCGCCCGCGCGCGTCCTGAATGGGCAGCATCACGCGCCCGCGGAAGCGGTCGTAGCGCTCGCCCTGTTCGTTGTGCGCACGCATGCCTGCGCCTTCGAGCATGTCTTCGCCGAATTGCGACAGCGCCTTGGGCAGGGCCTGCCGCTCGTCCGGCGCCCAGCCGAAGCCGAACTCGCGCATCACCGGCGCGGAAAAGCCGCGCCGCTGGAGGTATTCGCGCGCGACGCTGCCGCCGGGCGCGGCAAGGCTCTCGACAAAGAAGCGCTGCGCTGCCTCGGTCACGTCGATCAGACTGGCGCGGGCTTCCGCGCGCTTGGCCATCTGTGGATCGGGGGCAGGGACTTCCATCCCCGCCATGCCCGCGAGTTCCTTGATCGCATCCATGAACTGGAGGCCCTGATTGTCGACCATCCAGCTGATCGCATCGCCATGGGCCCCGCAGCCGAAACAGTGGTAGAACTGCTTGGCATCGTTGACGTAGAAGCTCGGAGTTTTCTCGTCATGGAACGGACAACACCCGCGCCACTCGCGTCCCGCCCGGGTGAGCTTTACCGAACGCTGGACAAGCGAAGACAGCGTGATCCGTGCACGCAGCTCGTCTTTCCATTGCGGGGTGATGGCCATGGGGGGTTATTGGCCCTCATCTCCGTTCGTGTCGAGGGAAGGCCGAAGGGGGTTGTGCACCCTGTGTGGAAATATTCCCCGCTCGCCCTGAGCCTGTCGAAGGGCCGCACTTACCTTCCAGGCGAAGTGCGGTGTCTCGACTACGCTCGACACGAACGGAAGTGGTGCGCGCAGCCCGAACGGGGCTGGGTTCAGCTCAGCGCAGCCTTCACCAGCGTGCTCGCCAGCTTGCCGTCGAGCACCGCGCCGTGGCGGGCTTTCAGTTCGCCCATCACCGTGCCCATGTCCTTCATGGTCGATGCGCCGGTTTCGGCCTTGATCGCGTCGATCGCGGCGATGGTGGCGGCCTCGTCCATCATCTGGGGCAGGAATTCCTCGATCACGGCAAGCTCGCCGCGCTCCTTGTCGGCCAGTTCCTGACGCCCGCCCGCATCATACATCTCGATCGATTCGCGGCGCTGCTTGGCCATCTTCTGGAGCACGCTCACCACCAGCTCGTCATCGGGAATCGCCTTGGCCGAAGTGCGTTCCTCGATGTCGCGGTCCTTGATCTTGGCGCTGATCTGGCGAAGCGCGGCGGTGCGGTCCTTTTCGCCGGCCTTCATCGCGGCGATGGTGGCGGCCTTGATATCGTCACGGATCATCACTTGTGTTTCCTGTGGATTGAACTTTGCGGCGCGCCCCTAACGGAAATTTCGGCCCAAGCCTAGGTTGACGCGGGGGGTGCATGGGCCTAGCGGGCAAAACTTAGCACCATCGCCGGAAACCCAAGTAACGGAGCGCCACATGGCCGACCCCGCATCCACACGCGCGCAACCCTCAGGCGCAACCGGCGTATTGGTTCTGGCCGATGGCACGCTGATCTGGGGCAAGGGCTTCGGAGCGGTCGGTTCGTCCGTGGGCGAGGTGTGCTTCAACACCGCGATGACGGGCTATCAGGAGGTGATGACCGATCCCTCCTACGCCGCGCAGATCGTCACCTTCACCTTCCCGCATATCGGCAATGTCGGCGCGAACGGCGAGGATATCGAGAGCCGCGTCGAGGGTGCGGTCGGCTGTATCGTGCGCGAGGATGTGACCGAGCCTTCGAACTTCCGCTCGATCGAGCGGTTCGGCGAGTGGATGGCGAGGAACGGCAAGATCGGCCTGTCCGGCATCGATACCCGCGCGCTGACCCGCCGCATCCGCCAGTCGGGCGCGCCCAATGCGGTGATCGCCCATGCGCCGGACGGGAAGTTCGATATCCCCGCGCTGCTCGAACGCGCCAAGGCGTGGCCGGGCCTCGAAGGCATGGACCTCGCGGTCCGCGTGACCCGCGATGGGCAGGAGGGCTGGGAAGGCGGCTACTGGACGCTCGGCAAGGGCTATGGCCGCGCGGCGCGGGACGCCAAGCCGCATGTGGTCGGCATCGATTACGGGGCGAAGGACAATATCTTCCGCAATCTGGTGAAGGCGGGCGCACGGGTGACGGTGGTGCCGGCCAAGACCTCGTTCGAGGACATCATGGCCTTGGCTCCCGACGGGGTGTTCCTCTCCAACGGCCCGGGCGATCCGGCGGCGACCGGCGAATATGCCGTGCCGGTGATCAAGGCGCTGCTCGACGCGGACGTGCCGTTGTTCGGCATCTGCCTCGGCCACCAGATGCTCGCGCTGGCGGCAGGCGCGAAGACGATCAAGATGCACCAGGGCCACCGCGGCGCAAACCATCCGGTGCAGCGGGTGGGCGAGGGCTGGGGCGAGACCACCGGCCTCGTCGAGATCACCTCGATGAACCACGGCTTCACGGTCGATGTCGATACGCTGCCGGAGAACGTCGAGCAGACCCACGTCTCGCTGTTCGACGGGACGAATTGCGGCATCGCGATCAAGGGCAAGCGGGCCTTCGCGGTGCAATATCATCCCGAGGCGAGCCCGGGGCCGCAGGATAGCTTCTACCTGTTCGAGAAGTTCGTGGGGGGCTGTGATGGCGATCATTCGTAAGTTTGAAGAAGTCGAGCTGAAGGGCAATTTTCGGCACACCGAAACTAAAGGTGGATGGTCTGTGCAGGGACAGGACGGCGAAAAATTTTTCCAGATCAATACGGTAGGTTCGGAAGATAGGGCGATCCCTAACAAGGTGTCGCAGACTTTGCGGTTGAGCAAGGAAGCTATCGAACAACTCGCTGAACTCGCCAGAAAGCATCTCTAAATGCCTAAAAGAACCGACATCTCCTCGATCCTCGTCATTGGCGCTGGCCCCATCATCATCGGGCAGGCGTGCGAGTTCGATTACTCCGGCACGCAGGCGATCAAGGCGTTGAAGGAGGAGGGCTACCGCGTCATCCTCGTCAATTCGAACCCGGCGACGATCATGACCGATCCCGAGTTCGCCGACGCGACCTATATCGAGCCGATCACGCCCGAAATCGTCGCCAAGATCATCGCCAAGGAACGGCCCGATGCGCTGCTCCCCACCATGGGCGGGCAGACCGCGCTGAACTGCGCGCTGGCGCTCGATGCCGATGGCACGCTCGCCAAATACGGCGTCGAGATGATCGGCGCCAAGGCCGACGCGATCGACAAGGCCGAGAACCGCCAGCGCTTCCGCGACGCGATGGACAAGATCGGGCTCGAAAGCGCGCGTTCGGGCGTCGCCAACACGGTCGAGGAAGCCTTCGTCATCCTCGAGCGCACGGGCCTGCCCTCGATCATCCGCCCCTCCTTCACCCTCGGCGGCACCGGCGGGGGGATTGCCTACAACAAGGCCGAATTCGAGAAGATCGTGCGCGAAGGCCTCGATGCCTCGCCCACCACCGAAGTCCTGATCGAGGAATCGCTCCTCGGGTGGAAGGAGTTCGAGATGGAGGTGGTGCGCGATCGCAAGGACAATGCGATCATCGTCTGCTCGATCGAGAACGTCGATCCGATGGGCGTGCATACCGGGGATTCCATCACCGTCGCCCCGGCGCTGACGCTGACCGACAAGGAATACCAGATCATGCGCAACGCGAGCATCGCGTGCCTGCGCGAGATCGGGGTGGAAACCGGCGGCTCCAACGTCCAGTTCGCGGTCAATCCCAAGGACGGGCGCCTGATCGTGATCGAGATGAACCCGCGCGTCTCGCGCTCCTCGGCACTGGCGTCCAAGGCGACGGGCTTCCCGATCGCCCGCGTCGCGGCCAAGCTGGCGGTCGGCTACACGCTCGACGAGCTGACCAACGAGATCACCGGCGCGACGCCCGCAAGCTTCGAGCCGACCATCGATTACGTCGTCACCAAGATCCCGCGCTTTGCCTTCGAGAAGTTCAAGGGCGCCGCGAATGACCTCTCGACCGCCATGAAGTCCGTCGGCGAAGTCATGGCAATCGGGCGCAATTTCCAGGAATCGGTGCAGAAGGCGCTGCGCGGTCTGGAAACCGGCCTCGACGGCTTCAACCGCGTGCCGGAACTCGAAGGGGCAGGGCGCGACGTCATCACCGCAGCGCTTTCGCGCCGCACGCCCGACCGGCTGCTCAAGGTCGGGCAGGCCTTCCGCGAAGGCATGAGCGTGGAGGAGATCGCTGCGGTCACCTTCTACGATCCGTGGTTCCTGCGCCAGATCGAGGCGATCATCGCCGCCGAGCGCGAAGTGCAGAAGGACGGGCTGCCGATCGACGCTACGGGCCTGCGGCGCCTGAAGTCGATGGGCTTTTCCGACAAGCGCCTTGCGACCCTCGCGGTGCGTTCGGTGGGCGTCGCGGGCGGCCTCGCCGAAACCCAGGCGCGCCGTTCGGGGCTGCTCCACGATGCCCTCGTCGCCATGGCGGGCGCGACCAGCGAAGAGGAAGTGCGCGCTCTCCGGCACAAGCTCGGCGTGTTCCCGGTGTTCAAGCGGATCGACAGCTGTGCCGCCGAATTCGAGGCGATCACGCCCTACATGTATTCGACCTACGAGGCGCCGACCTTCGGCACCCCCGAATGCGAGGCCATGCCCTCAGACCGCAAGAAGATCGTCATCCTCGGCGGCGGGCCCAACCGCATCGGGCAGGGGATCGAGTTCGACTATTGCTGCGTCCACGCCTGCTTCGCGCTCGGCGAGGAGTGGCACGGTCCGGCTTTCGAGACGATCATGGTCAACTGCAACCCGGAAACCGTCTCGACCGATTACGACACCTCCGACCGCCTCTATTTCGAGCCGCTGACGGCCGAGGACGTGCTCGAAATCCTGCGGGTCGAGCAGTCCAAGGGCGAGCTCCTCGGCGTGATCGTGCAGTTCGGCGGGCAGACCCCGCTGAAGCTCGCGCAGGCGCTGGAGGATGCAGGCATCCCGATCCTCGGCACCTCGCCCGACGCGATCGACCTTGCCGAAGACCGCGAGCGGTTCGCCAAGCTGGTGAGCAAGCTCAAGCTGAAGCAGCCCGAAAACGGCATCGCCCGCAGCCGCGACGAGGCCGCTGCGGTCGCCGCGCGCATCGGTTATCCGGTGCTGCTGCGCCCCTCCTACGTGCTCGGTGGGCGGGCGATGGAGATCGTCGACAGCGAAGCCCAGCTCGATGACTATATCGCAACGGCGGTGAACGTCTCGGGCGACAGCCCCGTGCTGATCGACCAATATCTGCGCGATGCGATCGAATGCGATGTCGATGCGGTCTGCGATGGCACCGAGGTGCGGATCGCGGGCGTGATGCAGCATATCGAGGAGGCCGGCGTCCACTCGGGCGATAGCGCCTGCACCCTGCCGCCCTATTCGCTGGCCCCGGCGATCATCGCCGAGATGGAGCGTCAGGCCGAGGCGCTCGCCTTTGCGCTGGGCGTCAAGGGCCTGATGAACATCCAGTTCGCGGTGAAGGACGGGGTGGTCTATCTCATCGAGGTCAACCCGCGCGCCAGCCGCACCGTGCCCTTTGTCGCCAAGGCCACCGGCCAGCCGGTCGCCAAGATCGCCGCGCGCGTCATGGCGGGCGAACCGCTGTCGAGCTTCCCGCCCTTCAAGCGCGATCTGCCCTATATGTCGGTCAAGGAGGCGGTGTTCCCCTTCGCCCGCTTCCCGGGCTGCGATCCGGTGCTGAGCCCGGAAATGAAGTCGACCGGCGAGGTGATGGGTATCGATGCCAGCTTCGAGGCCGCATTCCTCAAGTCGCAGATCGGTGCCGGGATGAAGCTGCCGCGCGCCGGAACGCTGTTCGTCTCGGTCAAGGATACCGACAAGCCGATGATCGTCCCTGCGATCCGCCGCTTGATCGAACACGGCTTCCGCGTGATCGCCACCGGCGGCACGCAGAGCTGGCTGACCGAGCAGGGCCTTGCCGTCGAGCGGGTCAACAAGGTGGCCGAGGGCCAGCCGCATATCGTCGACAAGATCATCGACGGGGATATCGCGCTGATCTTCAACACCACCGAAGGCTGGCAGTCGCTGATGGACTCAAAATCGATCCGTCAGGCCGCGCTTTCAGGCAAGGTGCCCTATTACACCACGGCAGCCGCATCGGTTGCTGCGGCGGCGGCAATTGCCGCTGTCGGGCCTGAGCAACTTGAAGTCCGGTCCCTCCAAGACTATTATGGGGTTTAACTGACCTCGCTCTCCCCGACATTCGATGTTCGTCGCGGCCGCGTTTTTAACAAATGCGGCCTATAATTGACTTCTTCGATCACGGCCGAGAGCCAAGAGAATACAGGAAGAGACGCGAGACATGGCAACCGTGGAAAAGGTCCCGATGCTGGCCGAGGGGTACGAGCGGCTCACCGCAGACCTCAAGGCGCTGCGTGACGAGCGCCCCAGGATCGTCGAGGCGATCGAGGAAGCGCGCGCCCACGGCGACCTTTCGGAAAACGCCGAATATCACGCCGCCAAGGAGCGTCAGGGCCAGGTCGAAGCCATGATCGGCGAGATCGAGAACATGGTCAGCCGCGCGCAGATCATCGATCCGACCACGCTGTCGGGCGACAAGATCATCTTCGGCGCGACCGTCACCCTGCTCGACGAGAACGACAAGCCGGTGCGGTACCAGATCGTCGGCCAGACCGAGGCGGATGCCAACAAGGGCCGCATCTCCTACAACTCGCCGCTCGCCCGCGCGCTGATCGGCAAGCAGGTGGGTGACGAGATCGAAGTGACCGTGCCCTCGGGCGAGAAGTTCTACCTCGTCGATAAAATCGAGTTCATCTAAGCCGCCAAAAGGGTCGCGCCGTGGCTGTTGTTCCTGTCAGACCGATTGCCGAACGCAATGTCGCCAAGCATTTCCTTGATGCGGGCGCGACGAGCATGGCCGATGCCATTCCCTATGCACCCGCCCGTCCGAGCCGGCTGCGCGCTTTCGAGAGGCTGAAGGGCGCGGATGTGCTGCGCACCGATGGCAAGGGCAGGTGGTGGCTGGACGAGGAGCGCTGGTCGGGCCGTCGCTCGGACCGCCGCACCAAGGCGGTGTTCGCGCTGCTGGCGGTGGGCGTCGCGGCAGCCGTTGCGGCTTTGCGCTGAGCTGATCTCAGACCATCCCTGTCCTGAAGAGCGGGGCGGCAAAAACGGCGAAATTGGCCAGATTTCCTGAAAAAGGGCCGATTCCAGACCCCCTCTAGACCCCCTCTAGACCCCCCTTAGGGTCGGAAAGATCGATGTTTCACGTGAAACATCGGGCCTGTCTTGAGGCCTAGAGCGTTTTCCGTTCATTCCGGCTCATATCCGCATGATCTGAAGTAATTGGCGCACTCGTCTGGCTGGAAGATGTCGACGAGCCGGCCGATCAGGTCCCATAGGCCGCGAACGGTGCGCTCGC
>Ga0315900_10010461_pt1 | contig 11610 bp, 12 predicted proteins | sample LakEriMetagenome_FD_203521 | JGI IMG/M metagenome (GOLD analysis project Ga0315900, IMG submission 203521) | Freshwater fungal communities from buoy surface, Lake Erie, Ohio, United States - Buoy 12 MA114 | ecosystem: Environmental > Aquatic > Freshwater > Lake > Lake biofilm | place: USA: Lake...
GGCTGACCTCGTCGCCGCGCGTGTACGGCACGACGCAGAAGCTGCAGTACTTGCTGCAGCCTTCCATGATCGACACGAACGCGGTGGCGCGACTGGTCTTCGGCTGCGGCAGCGCGTCGAACTTCTCGATCTCGGGGAACGAGACGTCCACCTGCGAGCGGCCGGTGCGCCGCAGCGCCGCGATCATCTCGGGCAGGCGGTGGAGGGTCTGCGGGCCGAACACGAGATCGACGAACGGCGCGCGCTTCACCAGCGCGTCGCCCTCCTGGCTCGCGACGCAGCCGCCGACGCCGATGATCACGCCCGGCCGCCGCTGCTTGAGTTCGCGCCAGAGGCCGAGCTGCGAGTAGACCTTGTCCTCGGCCTTCTCGCGCACCGAGCAGGTGTTCAGCAGCACGACGTCCGCGCGCTCCGCGTCGTCCGTCGGCTCGAGCCCGTGCGCCTCCCGCAGTACGTCCACCATCCGGGCGGAGTCGTACTCGTTCATCTGGCAGCCGTGGGTCTTGACGTAGAGGTAGCCGGGCATGGGGTGTACGCGCGGGGGTCGGCAATCGTACTGGAATCGGCCCGCGCAGAGAAGCGCGAATCCAGAGCCGCGGCGCGCCAATCACCAATCTTTACAGTGAGTTACGCCCAGCTCGCGGGCCTCAGGCGCTGCCGAGGCGCGCGACGAGCGCGACGTAGGCGACCATCGCTTCGTCGGCCGTCGTGCCCTTGCGCTTCGCCCAGGCGTCGTACTTGGCGCGGCCACGGACGTCGAGCAATCCGGGCCGCGGGCCGGTGACGTCGCCGGCCGTGGCCTGCTTGTAGAGAGCGTAGAACTCGAGCAGATCGCGGTCGGCCGGACGTTTCGCGAGCTTCTGTACGTCCCGCGCCGCCGCCTCGAAACGGCGCCGGAGGTCGCCCTTGCGCGCGCCGCCCGTCTTCTGCGCGCCGGTGCCCGGTTTGGCGATCGTGGGGACCATCGTAGGCCCTCGTGAGCGGCGCCGGTGAGCCCGCTCCAGCGGGCTCCCGCGCGGATCCTAGAACGGGATGTCGTCGTCGAAGGCCTCGTCCTTCGCGCCGCCGCCGGCGCCCGCGCTCGCGGGCGTCTGGTCGTAGTCGTCGCGCGACTGCGAGCGGCCGCTGCCACCGCCCATGCCCCCGCCGCCGCCGCCTCCGCCGCCCTGGTTGCGGCCGCCGAGCATCTGCATCTCGTTGGCGACGATCTCGGTGCTGTAGCGGTCGTTGCCGCTCTTGTCCTGCCACTTGCGGGTGCGCAGCTTGCCCTCGACGTAGACCTGCGAACCCTTGCGCAGGTACTCGGCGGCGATCTCGGCGAGCCGGTCGAAGAACACGACCGTGTGCCACTCGGTCTGTTCCTTCTGCTCGCCGGTGTTCTTGTCGCGCCAGCTATCGCTGGTGGCGAGGCGGATGTTCGTGACCGCCTTGCCGCTCGGCATCGCCCGGGTTTCCGGATCCTGACCGAGATTACCGACGAGGATGACCTTGTTGATGCCGCGTGCCATGCGCCTTGCTCCGGGGTTGCGTCGTGCGTGCATTTTACCCGCAGCGCGAGCGTCGCGTCCGGCCATTACTCCCGTGTTCGCGCAGGATCTGGCGGTTTCGGCCGGTAGACGAGCAGCCAGGCGAGCGCGCCCAGCGCGCTGACGCCGAACACGCCCTCGAGACCGAGGGCACTGCCGTGCAGCAAGCCTCCCGCGGCGCCGCCGGCGAACGCCCCCAGGAACTGCGCGGTGGCGAACAAGCCGAGCGCGGCACCGCGTGCCGCGGGCCCCGCGGCCTGCGACAGGCGCGCCGGCAGGCGCGCCTCGAGGAAGTTGAACGCCGCGAAGAAGCCGACCAGCGCGCAAGCGAGCCCCCAGTACGAGCCGTACGCGAACGCGAGCGCGCCCTGCGCGAACAGCAGGAGCGCGATGCCGTAACGCATCACGCCGTCCGGGTGGCGCGAGCGCTCGGTCCAGAACACCAGCGGCACGGTGCCGGCGAGCGACAGCACGAATACGCCGAGGTAGGTCTTCCAGTGCTCGGCGAGCGCGACGCCCAGTTGCTCCTGCAGCGCGTTCGGCACGCCGACGAACGTCGCCGTCAGCACGAAGTGCAGCACGAACATGCCGAAGTAGTAGGGCCGCAGGGTGCGATTCCAGGCACCGGCGACGCGGCTCGGACGAGGCGGAACGGCCGCCTGCTGCGGCGCCGCGGTACGGCCGGCCGTCGCCGCCGTGGCTCCCGTCGGCGCGGTCGCGTGCGGTGCGTCCGGCGTGGCAGGGACCACGGTCCACAGCAGCACCAGCGCGCCGACCGCGAGCGCGGCCATCACCCAGAACAGGCCCGGCACGCCGATCTTGGCCGACAGCGCCGGCGCACCGACCAGCGAGAGCAGGAACGAGCCAGCGATGCTGATGCCGATCAGCGCCATCGCGCGCGTGCGGATCGTGTCGCGCGTGAGATCCGCCAGCAGGGCCGTGACCGGCGCGGACACGGCCCCGGCTCCCTGCACCATCCGCGCGACGATCACCGCCCAGACGCTGCCGGCCAGCGCGCCGAGCACGGAGCCGAGCGCGTACAGGACGAGCCCGGCCGTGATGACCGGCCGCCGGCCGAAGCGGTCCGAGGCGACGCCGAACGGGATCTGGAGCAGGGCCTGCGTCAGGCCGTAGGCGCCCACCGCGAGGCCCGCCAGCGCGGCCGTGGCGCCGGGCAACTCCGCCGCGTACAGCGCGAGCACCGGCAGCAGCAGGAACAGGCCGAGCATGCGCGTCGCGTAGATGGCGGCGAGCGCCCCGACCGCGCGGCGCTCGGCCGGCAGGAAGGCCAGGCCCGCCGCGCCGCCGGCCGAGCGGCGGTCCGGCGGCGAAGCGCGCCCGTCGGCGGCCGCATCCGGCCGGCGGCCGTCGTTCGAATCGTTCACCGGGAACTTACCTGCGGGGGAATCCGGCTTGTATTCTAGCCAATTCGCCCAGTTTCCCCCGGCCCGGCCGCCCTCCCCCAACCACGGAAGCCCGATGCAGAGCATCCGCATTCGCGGCGCGCGCACGCACAACCTGCGCAACCTCGACCTCGACCTGCCCCGCGACCGGTTGATCGTGCTCACCGGCCTGTCGGGCTCGGGCAAGTCCTCGCTGGCGTTCGACACGATCTACGCCGAGGGCCAGCGCCGCTACGTAGAGTCGCTGTCCGCGTACGCGCGCCAGTTCCTCTCCATGATGGAGAAGCCGGACGTCGACCACATCGAGGGGCTGTCGCCCGCGATCTCGATCGAGCAGAAGTCCACGTCGCACAACCCGCGCTCGACGGTGGGCACCGTCACCGAGATCTACGACTACCTGCGCCTGCTCTACGCGCGCGCGGGCATCCCGCGCTGCCCGGACCACCACCTAGACCTGGCGGCGCAGACCATCAGCCAGATGGTCGACCAGGTGCTGGAGCTGCCCGAGGGCACGCCGCTGCTGCTGCTCGCGCCGGTCGTCAAGGAGCGCAAGGGCGAGCACGTGCAGCTGCTCGACGAGCTGAAGGGCAAGGGCTTCGTGCGCGCGCGCATCGACGGCAAGGTCGTCGAGCTCGACGACAGGCCTTCGCTCGACCTGCGCCGCAAGCACACGATCGAGGCGGTCGTGGACCGCTTCAAGGTGCGGGCGGACCTCGCGCAGCGCCTCGCGGAGTCGTTCGAGACCGCGCTCAAGCTCGGGCAGGGCATCGCCACGATCGCGTTCATGGACGACCCGCAGCGCGCGGAACTGACCTTCAGCGACAAGTTCGCCTGCAACGTCTGCGGCTACTCGCTCTCGGAGCTCGAGCCGCGACTGTTCTCGTTCAACAACCCCGTCGGCGCCTGCCCCACCTGCGACGGCCTCGGCGTCAAGCAGTTCTTCGACCCGGCGCGCGTCGTCACGCAGCCGCAGAACTCGCTCGCCAACGGCGCGGTGCGCGGCTGGGACCGCCGCAACGCCTACTACTTCACGCTGGTGCAGTCGCTCGCCAAGCACTACCGCTTCGACGTCGAGGCGCCGTGGCGCGAGCTGGATCCGAAGCACCAGAAGATCCTGCTGTACGGCAGCGGCGACGACGCGATCGAGTTCCGCTACTTCGACGGCCGCGGCGGCACCTCGCGTCGCAAACATCCGTTCGAGGGGATCCTGCCGAACCTCGAGCGCCGCTACCGCGAAACGGACTCGCAGATGGTGCGCGAGGAACTCGCGAAGTACCTCGGCACGAAGCCGTGCCCGGACTGCGCGGGCACGCGGCTCAACCGCGCCGCTCGCCACGTTTTCATCGCCGGCCGCAGCATCCCGGAGGTCACGCACCTCTCCGTCGGCCGCGCCGTGCAGTGGTTCGAGGAACTGAAGCTCCCCGGCTGGCGGGGCGAGATCGCGGTCAAGATCGTCAAGGAGATCGCGGACCGCCTCGGCTTCCTCGAGAACGTCGGCCTCGACTACCTCACGCTCGACCGCAGCGCCGAGACGCTCTCGGGCGGCGAGGCGCAGCGCATCCGGCTCGCGAGCCAGGTCGGTTCCGGCCTCGTCGGCGTGATGTACATCCTCGACGAGCCGTCGATCGGCCTGCACCAGCGCGACAACCAGCGGCTGCTCGACACGCTGGTGCGGCTGCGCGACCTCGGCAACACCGTGATCGTCGTGGAGCACGACGAGGACGCGATCCGGCAGGCCGACTACGTCGTGGACCTCGGGCCGGGCGCCGGCGTGCACGGCGGCCGCGTGGTCGCGCAGGGCAAGCCGGGCGACATCGAGCGGAGCGCCGAGTCGCTGACCGGCCAGTATCTCTCGGGCCGCCTCGAGATCCCGATGCCGTCGCTGCGCCGCTCGCCGGACCCGAAGCGGCAGCTGCGCGTCGTCGGCGCGACCGGCAACAACCTGAAGGGCGTGACCGCCGAGTTCCCGGTGGGCCTGATGACCTGCGTCACCGGCGTGTCGGGGTCGGGCAAGTCCACGCTCGTGAACGACACGCTCTACCGGCACGTCGCGATCAAGCTCAACGATTCGAGCGCGGACGCGGCGCCCTGCGAAAGCGTCGAGGGGCTCGAGCACGTCGACCGCGTGATCGACATCGACCAGAGCCCGATCGGCCGCACGCCGCGCTCGAACCCTGCGACCTACACCGGCCTGTTCACGCCGATCCGCGAGCTCTACGCGCAGGTGCCCGAGGCGCGCGCGCGCGGCTACGAGGCCGGCCGCTTCAGCTTCAACGTCAAGGGCGGGCGCTGCGAGGCCTGCCAGGGCGACGGCGTGCTGCAGGTCGAGATGCACTTCCTGCCCGACGTCTACGTGCCGTGCGACGTCTGCAAGGGCAAGCGCTACAACCGCGAGACGCTCGAGATCCGCTACAAGGGTCGCACGATCCACGAGGTCCTCGAGATGACCGTCGAGGACGCGCTCGCGTTCTTCAAGGCGGTGCCCGTGGTCGCCTCGAAGCTGCAGACGCTGATGGACGTGGGGCTCTCGTACGTGCGGCTCGGCCAGAACGCGACCACGCTCTCCGGCGGCGAGGCGCAGCGCGTGAAGCTCGCGAAGGAGCTGTCGAAGCGCTCGACCGGCCGCACCCTCTACATCCTCGACGAGCCGACCACCGGCCTGCACTTCCACGACATCGCGCAGCTGCTGGTGGTGCTGCAGCGCCTGCGGGACGAAGGCAACACCATCGTCGTGATCGAGCACAACCTCGACGTGATCAAGACCGCGGACTGGATCGTCGACCTCGGCCCGGAAGGCGGCGACGGCGGCGGGCGGATCCTGGGGTTCGGCACGCCGGAAGACGTGGCGCGGCTCGCGGGCTCGCACACGGGCCGTTACCTGGCGCCGATCCTGGAGCGGCGCCGCGCCCCGGCCGCGGCGGGCGCGGTTCGGCGCAGATCGGCCTGAAGGGCGCGAAGGTGGGCGTCCGGGCACCGCGAGCGCCCGGACGCGCTGCGGTCAGACGTCGAGTGCCTGGCGGAGCGCCTCGATCTCCTCGCGGCACTCCGACATCACGCGGGTGCAGTTCGTGCCGTCCAGCCCGAGCATCCGGAAGGCCGTCACGCCCTGCATGTTCAGCTCCAGGTCGGCGGGCTGGTCGAAGTACGCGGACATCATGTTCGCGCAGACCAGCAGGTCCGCGAGGTCGGCCGGGCCGTCGTGCTCGCGCGCGACGTCGTCCTGCTCGGCGACCGCCGTGACGAGTTCGTCGTTCATCTCCCAGTTCTCGAGGATCGCCTTGCCGATGCTCGCGTGCCAGTCGCGCATCACCTGCTCGAGGGCGCCCGGGTCGGCGAACAGCACGCTGTGACGGTCGGCCCGCGCGAGGATGTACAGACGGCCGACGCCGTGCAGCAGCCCGGCCAGGAAGGCCTCGTCCGGGTTGCGGCACGTGTGGTTCTTCGCCAGCACGTAGCAGAACGCCGCCATGTAGGTAGTGCGCTGCCAGAGCTCCTCGAGCGGCTTCTCGAGTCCCTTGAGCTTCGCGCCCGCGCGGATCTGCGCCATCGCGAACGAGATCGCGGCGCTGCGTACCATGTTGTAGCCCATGCGGGCGATCGCGGTGCGCAACTCGGTCGCCGCCTTGCCGGAGCGGTTCAGCGCGGCCGAGTTCGCCATCTTGAGCAGTCGCGCCGCCAGCGCCGGCTCGGAGCCGACGATGCGGACGACCTGGTCCACGGTGGTTCGCTCGTCGGCCAGCGCGCGGCGGACTCGGATCGCGACGTCCGGGAACGACGGCAGGTCGATCTTGCCCGTCGACAGCTCCGCGGCCAGCGACTGCACGAACTCGAAGGCGGCGGCGTGGAGCGCCGCCGGGTCTGCCTGCGGGGCAGCTTGCGCGTTCATTCGCACTTCATCCTTCTATGTCTCCGTCCTACGTCTCCGTCGATGCTCAGACGGAGACCGCACCGAGCGTCCCCGGCCCGTGCTTCGGCACGTTCACCTCGAAGTCGATCCGGCCCTTCGCATCCGAGAGCGCCGCCTGCACCGGCGCCTCGAGCGACTTGGCGGGGTACATCTTCGTGAGGCGCAGGTGCGGCGACGTGTCGGTCATCAGGAGCCGAGAGCAGATGTTCATGATCTCGGCGAGGTTGCCGGCCATCACGTCGGTCAGGTCCTTGGTCTTCGCCGCGTCCTTCGCGACCGCCGGCGGCGGCATCGCCAGGGCCGCGCCCGCATTGGCGGCGAAGTTCGCGTCCGCGAGGCAGAGCGCGACGGGCTTGCCGTCGTCGGTCTCGGACACCGCGGCCCACGCGCCCGAGCCCGGGGCGAAGTCGAACTTCTTGCCGGGCTTGACGTCAAGGCCATCGAACGGGATGTCGAGCGGGCCGCGGACCTCGTTCGGGTCCGGCATCGGGATGTAGGTCGCCATGCCCTCGGCGCCGAGCTTCTCCAGCAGTTCGATGCCGGTCATGTTGGGCATGTTCCAGTCGGACAGCACGAGGACGGGCGAGGCACCCTTGATGGCGGCGAGCGCCTTGGCGCCGTCCTCGGCCTCGCTGATCTCGTGGCCGTCGAAATCGGCCTGGCGCAGGGTCTTCTTGACGACCAACCGCATCGCGGCCGAGTCGTCGACGTTCATGGTCTTCATCGGTTCACTCCGATTACCGCCCTTCCCAGTCCACTATGTCGGCTCGGGACGCCGCGGCTTGAGCGCCCCTCGACCTCGGTCACCGCAGCGCGTCCGCCTCCGTGACGCGCGTCACGCCGCACTCAGGCGATCGCGCGGGCGCCGACGCCGCGGTCGTCGACGACCTGCATCACCTTGGCCGCGATCTGCGCGAGCGGATGCAGGCTCTCGGCGGCGCCGATCTACCGGGCGGCGCCCGGCATGCGCCGGACCACGCTGGTGGCCTCGTCCGGGGCGATGCAGGGCGCGCCCGCGTCGCGCGCGTCCTTCATGCCCTCCGCGCCGTCGCGCACCACGAGCAGGTGCTGGTCGCCCGGAGCGATGTAGACGTGCCCGGGCAGGATCGGCTGGCCGTCCTTCGCCTCGTAGACGGTCAACTGGCAGTTGGCGTTCATGCGCGCCGCGAAAGGTCCGCTGAAGGCCCTGGGGATGTGCTGCGTGATCACGATGGCCGGCGAGTCCGGCGGCATCCGCACCAGCACTTCCTCGATCGCCTCGGTACCGCCGGTCGACGCGCCGCGCACTTCAGCGGGGCAGGTCGACGCTCGAGAAGCGCTGGCGCACTTCGCCGTCGGCGACGCGCTCGTCGTAGCGGCCCCGCGTGTAGGCCATGATCACGCGCCGCCAGAATGCGACGGCCTCGGTGTTGCCCATCGCTTCCGATACCTCCCAGCGGCCGGCGAACCGACTGAAGATCAGCGCGGCCGCTGCCCGGCCGATACCCCTGCGGCGGTGCGCACGGCGCACGTAGAACTCGGCGAGACGGTAGTCCGTGCCGTCGGCGGGGCGCGCTCCGACCGGCGGCCGGGCCGGCACCAGCGGCCGCGAAACCAGTGCGAAGCCGGCCGGCCCCCCGGAGTCCAGGATGACGATCGGGTGCGAGCGGTCGTCGCGGAACCAGCGGGCCAGCAGTTCGGAGTCCCGTGGCCCATGCTCGCCGAAGATCGGGAACACACCCGTGCCGGAGTGCGAAATCTCGGCCAGTTCCTCGAGGTACTCCGGGTAGGTGGCCTGGATCCACCGCCGGTCGTCGGCGGAAGCGCGCGCGTCGCGGAGACTGACCGTCATGCCCCGTACCTTAGCCCAGCGCGCCAAAAGAAAAACCGGGCGGACCCCCCGGCGTGGCTGGGGGATCCGGCCCGGTCTTGCATCACCAGCCCTGACGGGCCGAGTGATTACTGCGCCGGAGCAGCGGCCGGAGCAGCGGCCGGGTCGGTCGGCGCGGCGCCAGCGGCAGCCGGGTCGGCCGGGGCAGCAGCAGCCGGGTCGGCGGCCGGAGCCGTCGCGTCGGCGGCCGGGGCCTCGGCGGCCGGGGCCTCGGCGGCCGGGGCAGCGGCCTCAGGAGCCGGAGCAGCAGCCTCTTCCTTCTGGCCGCAGGCAGCCAGCGTCAGCGCCAGCGCAGCGGCGCCCAGAGCGAGCTTGATGTTCATTAGTCGATACCCCAATGCATTAGGTGGTGTTTGGAAGCCGCGGCCACGGGCACCGGGAGTCGCCCCCCGCCGGCACGCAACCGCGTGCGCGGATTCTACGGATTTTTTGCCGGCCGTATATGGCCGTTCGCGGGCCAGATACGACCCGGCCGCCGGGCGGGCGGGCCGCGGCGACGCGGCGACGCGGTCCCGCGGCAGCGGCCCGGAAGACGGCGCGTCAGGGCCTGCGGAGCCTGGACAATCAGCGGTCCTTGGCCTCTTCCTGGGCCTCTTCCGGGGCCTCCTTCGCGGCGCGCTCCGCCGCCTGCTGCGCGTCTCCCGCGGCCTCCTCGGCGGCGTTCGAGACCGCGCCTGCTGCGGTCGCGGCACCCTCGGCGACGGCCGCGCCCACCGTGGCGGCACCGGCCCGCGCGGCGTCGCCTGCGGCACCGGCCGCCTGCGCGGCCGCATCGCCTGCCTGCTTCATCGAACTGCCGGCCGCACTCGCCGCGCTCTCCGTGGCGGACTCCGCCTGCTCGGTCTGCTTGCCGCAACCCGCGAGCGCGGTGGCGATCGCCACCACGCCGACCAAAGCTTTCACGTCCATGTCGTACACCCGTGCGTCCTCGGTTGACCCGCCGGCACCTTACTGCCTCGCCCGGGCACGACCACCGGTGCTCGCGCATATTCGCGCTGGGTGCAGCACCCCCCTGAACTGCCGAACGCCGCCATCCCACGATGCCCGAAGCCAAGCCGCGCCGGACCACGGAAGCGGAGATCGAGTCGTCGCTGCGGCTCGGTACGCGCATGGGCTATCGCACCGTCTGAAGCCGCTCGCGCGAGCGCGCGGCGCCGTAGCGGCGCCGCGCGCTCGGCGTCGACTCAGGCCGCTTCGCGCTGCTGCTTCAGCAGGTCGCGGATCTCTTCGAGCAGCACTTCCTGGCGCGGCGGCGGCGGCGGGGCCGCGGGCACTGCCGGCTCGGGCGGCTTCTTCAGCCTGTTGATCGCGCGCAGCGCCATGAAGATGACGAACGCGATGATCACGAAGTCGAGCGTCGCCTGGACGAACTGACCGTACTTGAGCAGCACCGGCTCGCCCGCCGGGCTCGTGCCGATCTGCACCGCGAGCGTCGAGAAGTCCGCACCGCTCGTCGCCATCCCGAGCAGTGGCATCACGACCGCGTCCACCATCGACGAGACGATCTTGCCGAATGCGGCGCCGATCACCACACCGACCGCGAGGTCGATGACGTTGCCGCGCATCGCAAATTCCTTGAACTCGTTCACGAGGCTCATGCAACTTCCTCCCTACCTCGGGGCCGGCGCTCGTAATGGTCTGTGCGCCGGCGCGGAAATCGCGCCGGGCCGCCCCTTGCCGATCCTAGCGTGCCGCCGGGCAGTTCCGCATAGGCGAAGTCGGGACGGAGCGCGCGGCAGCGCCGCGTGGCCTCGTAGAGATCCTCGCCGGTGTCCGTGACCAGCAGCGTCGGGCAGCGGATCGCCCGCAACCGCGCCGGGAGGTCGGCACCGACGACCAGCGGAAACGCCATCCAGTTGGTGGCGGCGCTCGCGAGGCCGACCACGTCGGCCTCCGCCCACTCGAGCGGGTCCAGTGCCGCGAGCGCGGCGGCGGGCCGGTTCCACTGCAGTGCGTCGCGCGGGTACCCTGCGGACGATCAGCCGCACCGGTGCCACGGCCGCCATTCCGTCGAGGACAACAGAGATGATCGACTCCGTCTGCCGACCCGTCGACCGGCCTGCTCGCGTCCACGCCGCCGGAGCGAGGGTCGATGTGTGCGCGAAGGCGATCGCGGTTCTCGCCGTGCTGGGACTGCTCGCCGCGCCGGCGACGTCCCCGGAGTCGGCCTCGCCGGCAAGCTCGCCCGCGGCGATCGCGAACGTCGGCGCGGTCGCCGGGCTCGATCTGCCGTCGCTGGCGCTCGCGCTCGAGGGCCGCACCCTGGCCGAGGTTGCAGACGACCTCGCGGCCGGCCGCGTGACGAGCGATGCGCTCGTGGAGGCCTACCTCGCGCGGATCGCGGCGCTCGACGCCGAGCGCCGTGCCGGCCGCGTCCGCGGCCCGCTGCACGGCGTGCCGATCCTCGTGAAGGACAACGTGGAGACCGCGGATCCGCTGCCGACGACGGCCGGTTCGCTCGCGCTGCGCGACAACTCCACGGCCCGCGACGCAGCCGCGATCGCGCGCCTGCGCGCGGCCGGCGTGGTCGTGCTCGGCAAGGCGAATCTGTCGGAGTGGGCGAACTTCCGCTCGACGACCTCGACCAGCGGCTGGAGCGCGGTCGGCGGGCTCGTGCGCAATCCGCACGTGCTCGACCGGAATCCCTGCGGCTCGTCGAGCGGCAGCGCGGTCGCGGTCAGCGCGAGCCTCGCGGCCGGGGCGATCGGCACCGAGACCGACGGCTCGATCGTGTGCCCCGCCTCGGCCAACGGGATCGTCGGCGTGAAGCCGACGGTAGGCCTAGTCTCGCGCACGCACGTCGTACCGATCTCCGCGACGCAGGACACCGCCGGACCGATGACCGCGACGGTGCGCGACGCCGCGCTGCTGCTCGCCGCGATGGCGGGCACCGACCCCGCCGAC
>Ga0315900_10010464_pt1 | contig 11609 bp, 5 predicted proteins | sample LakEriMetagenome_FD_203521 | JGI IMG/M metagenome (GOLD analysis project Ga0315900, IMG submission 203521) | Freshwater fungal communities from buoy surface, Lake Erie, Ohio, United States - Buoy 12 MA114 | ecosystem: Environmental > Aquatic > Freshwater > Lake > Lake biofilm | place: USA: Lake...
ACCAGCCCGCCGGGCATGAGCTTCACATCCCACGGCCCCTCCGCCGGCAGGTCGCGCAGCATGCGCGCGCGCATCGCCGCCGCATCGGAGAGCACCTTCGCGGCGTCGGCGGGGCGGGTCTGCGCGGTGCGGATCGCGGCCTCCACGGCCCGCTTCAGCCCCGCCGAAGTGCCGGCAACGAAGCGCGCGCGCATCAAGGCCATGCGTTCCCAGGTCCAGGCCTCCTCCGCCTGGTAGCGGGCGAAGGCACCGAGCGAGACCGCGACCGGCCCCTTCGAGCCCGAGGGGCGCAGGCGCATATCCACGTCGTAGAGCCGCCGCTCCGCCCCCGGCGCGGTCAGCGCGCCCACCATCTGGTTGGCGAGGCGCGCGAAGTACTGGCTGGCCGGCAGGGATTTCGGCCCGCCCTTGCTCTCGGTGGCGCTCGGCGCGTGGTCATAGACCAGGATGAGGTCGAGATCCGAGGCCGGCAGCATGTCCCGCGCGCCGAGCTTGCCCAGCGCGATCAGCCCCATCGCCCCGCCCGCTACCTTGCCGTGCCGTTCGGCGAAGTCCTGCGCGAGGCGCGGCAGCAGCGCGGATATGGCGGCGTCCGCGAGGTCGCTGCGCGCAAGCCCGGCGGTATCGGCATCGATGGTGCCGTCGAGCGCCGCGGCGTCGATCTCGAATTTCCGCTCCACCACCAGCCGGCGCGTCGCTTCCAGCGCTTCCTCGAAGAAGCGGGCCTCCTTCGCCAGGGCGAGTATCGGCGCGGGCAGGCTCGCCATGCGCTCGGTCGCCGGGGCCGCCGTGCCGCCCGCGAGCAACCCATCGAGTGCGGCGGCGTTACGGGCGAAATGATCAGCCAGTTGCGGCGCGGCGGAGAGCACGAAGGCAAGGCGATCAATCAGCGCCGGGTTGCGCGCGAGCGTGCTCAGCGCCTGCACCCCCGCCTGCATCCGCCCCAGCGCGGCATCGAAGCGCAGCAGCGCGGCATCGGGCTGCTGCTGCCGGCCGAAGGCGGAGAGCAGCGCGGGCATGAGTTGGGTCAGCAATTCGCGGGCGCGCTCGCTCCGTGTGGCGCGGGTGCGGCCATGGTGCCAGCCGCGCACCGTATGCGCGATGGCGGAGGGGTTGGCGAAGCCAAGCCGGCGCAGCGTCTCCAGCGTGCCGGGATCGTCCTCCACCCCGGTGAAGACCAAATTGCCCGCGACCTCCTGCCCGCCGGAGAGGTCGGGCGCGGCCTCGAACAGCCCGGCATAGCGGCGCTCGACACGGGTGAAGGTGGCGATCAGCGCGGCGGTGAACTCCTCCACCCCCGCATAACCGAGGAAGGAGCCGATGCGCGCCAGCTCCTCCTGCGTCTCGGGCAGGCGGTGGGTCTGGCGGTCCGCCACCATCTGCAACCGGTGCTCCACCTGCCGGAGGAAGCCATAGGAATCCGCAAGGTCGGCGGCCGCACGGCGGTCAATCTTGCCGGCGGCGGCGAGTGCGGCCAGCGCGCCGAGCGTGGTGGGGTCGCGCAGCCCAGGGTCGCGCCCGCCCCAGATCAGCTGCAACACCTGGGTGGTGAACTCGATCTCGCGGATGCCGCCCCGGCCGAGCTTCACGTCATGGCCGAGCACCTGCACCTCGGCATTGGCGCCCTTGTGGCCCTTATGCGCGTGGATCTGGCGCTTGATGGAGTGGATATCCGCCACGGCCGCGAAATCGAGGTGCCGGCGCCAGACGAAGGGGCGGATCTCGCGCAGGAAATTCTCGCCGAGCGCCCGGTCGCCGGCCACCGGGCGCGCCTTGATCATGGCGGCGCGTTCCCAGTTCTGGCCCATGCTCTCGTAATAGACGATCGCCGCCGGCAGGCTCACCGCCAGCGGCGTGGCGCCGGGGTCGGGGCGCAGGCGCAGATCCGTGCGGAAGACGTAGCCATCCTCCGTGCGTTCCTCCAGCAGCCGCACCAGCTCGCGCGCCAGGCGCACGTATATGGCGCCGGCCCGGTCGGCGTCGTAAGCTGCGGCCTCGGGGTCGTAGAGCACCATGAGGTCGATATCGGACGAGTAGTTGAGTTCACGCCCGCCGAGCTTACCCATCCCGAGGATGACAAGGCCCGAACCCTTGCCGGTTGCCCTCGGGTCGCGCTTCGCCGCGCCGCCCGCCAGCTTCAGGTCGCCCCGCGCCTCCGCCTCGCGCAGCAGGTGCGCGCTGGCGTAGTCGGTGCAGGCATCCGCGAGGTCCGAGAGCGCGCCCGTGACACGATCGAGCGGCCAGACGCCGGCGAGGTCCGCCACCGCCGCGATCAACGCCGCCTGCCGCTTGGCCTGCCGCAGCAGGGCGGCCACGCCCGCGCGCGTCGCCGTGGGATCGGCCCGGCTCAGCGGGTCGAGCGCCAGGGCGAAGGCGGCGTCGGGGCCGCGTTCGGCCAGGCGCAAGAGCGTGGCACTTTCGCGCAGCGCGAGATCCGCCAGATAGGGGCTGTGCCCGCCCAGCGCGCCGATCAGCGCCTCGCCCATCGGGCTGGCCGCGAAGGCGCGTTCGGCCGAGCCGCGCTCGGCGAAGCGGCCCGCAAGGCGCTGCACTGCCTCGGCATCGAAGGGCCGGGGCAGGCGGGCGGGATCGCGAAGGGGCACGGCAGGCGCCGGCGCGCGGGGCTTCGGCATGGCCAGGCAGGGAAGCGGTGAGGCAGGCCCTCGGTCAAGTGGGGCGGGAGTTGCACCGCTGGGCGCAGGCGCTGATGGCGCTGCTTCTGCTCGGGCTGCTTGGCCTGGGCGGGCTGGCCTGGAAGCTCTCCGCCGGGCCGATCGAGCTGGATTTCCTCGCCCGCGCCATCGAGCGCCAGGCCAATACCGAGGCATCGCCGAGCCGGCTTTCCATCGGCCGCGCCAGCCTCGCCTGGCAGGGCTGGCGGGAGGGGCACGTGACCCCGGTCGAGATCCGCCTCTCGGGCGTGACGCTGCTGGGTGAGGCCGGCGCGATGCAGGCCGAGCTGCCCGACGCCGCCATCGCGCTCTCGCTGTCCTGGCTGCTGCGCGGGGAATTCGCCCCGCGGCTGCTGGAACTCCAGCGGCCCCTGCTCAGCCTGTCGCGCGATGGGGAGGGCCGGGTCGCGGTGCAGATCGAGGCCCCCTCCGGCCCGGAACAGCCCGCGCCCGATGGCGTCACCCCCATGCAGGACCTGCTGGCCGAGCTGATGCGCGCGCCCAATGAGGACACGCCGCTAGGTGCCCTGGCTCGGCTGCGCATCCAGGACGGCCAGCTGCGCGTGCAGGATGCCGCGCTCGGCACCACCTGGATGCTGGCCGATGTGACGATGGAGCTGCGCCGCCTGCCGGCCGGCGGGGTCGCGGTGCAGGGGCGCGGCCAGCTCAGCCTTGGCGACCAGCGCGTGCCGGTGACCATCGCCGGCGAGATGGCCGGGGCGCCAGCCGAGGCGCGGCTGCGCCTCTCCCTGGCCGAGCTGCACCCCGCCGCCATGGCGGCCGCCGTGCCGGCGCTCGCCCCCCTCGCGGCGCTGGACGCGCCCAGCCGGCTCGACCTCGACCTGCACCTGGATGCCGGGGGCGTGGCGGTGGCGGCGGAGGCCAGGCTCGCCTTCGGGGCTGGGCGGATCGACCTCGGCGCGGGGCGGATCCTGCCCATGGCGGGGGGCGAGGTGGTGGCCGCCATCACGCCCGAGACCCTGCGCCTGAGCCGCATCGCACTCCGCCTCGCCGGGCCCGAGGCGCCGAACCTGACCGGCACCGCCGAGGCGTTGCGCGGCGCGGCCGGCTGGCAGGGCAGCCTCGACCTCGCGCTCGACCGGCTGCGCCTCGCGGAGCTCGCGCGCCACTGGCCAGCCGGGCTGGTCGAGGGCGCGCGGGAGTGGATCACCGGCAACGTCACCGCAGGCGTCGCCCGCAACGGGCAGTGGCGGGTGAGCCTGGAGGCGGCGGCGGATTTCTCGGCGCTGCGCGTCACCGACCTCGCCGGCACGATGGAGCTGGAGGAGGCGGTGGTGCATTGGCTGCGCCCCATCCCGCCCGCCGAAGGCGCGCGTGGCAGCGTGACCTTCACCCTGCCCGAGATCACCCTGCGCATCGCCGGCGGCCGGCAGGGCGGCGTGCAGGTGCGCGAGGGTACAGCGCGCTTCCTGCTGCGCGAAACGCCCGAGGCGCTCGACATAGCCCTCACGCTCCAGGGCGGCGTGCCGGATGTGCTGGCGGTGGTGCAGCATCCGCGCCTGAAGCTGTTCGAGCGCCGGCCCCTGCCGCTGACCAACCCGCAGGGGCAGGTGGAGGGGCGGCTTTCCATCGCGCTGCCGCTGCTCGCCGATTTGCCGATGGAACTGCTGCGCATCCGCGGCCAGGCCAGGCTGCGCGATGTGCGCCTGGCCGATGTGGTGATGGGCCGCCCGCTCAGCCGCGGGCAGTTCGAGCTGAGCGTGGACAATGACGGGCTGCGCGCCACCGGCACCGCGACGCTGGCCGAGATCTCGGGCCGCGTCGGCGTGGAGATGGATTTCCGCGCCGGCCCGCCCGGCCAGGTGGTGATGCGCGAGAGCCTCTCCGCGCGCACCGATGCGCGCACGCTGGCCGCCCTTGGCGTATCGAGCGAGGAGGTGCTGCGCGGCCCGCTGGGTCTCGAGATCCGCAGCGAGCGCCGGCGCAGCGGCCTGGGGCGCGTGACCATCCGCGCCGATCTGCGTGAGAGCGCGATGACGCTCGCGCCGTTCGGCTGGCACAAGCCGGCCGGCCAGAATGCCGGCGCGGAGCTGGTGCTGCGCCTGAACCGCGACACGCTGGAGGCGCTGGAGAGCTTCCGCGTCGATGCGCCGAGCCTGCTGCTGCGGGGGAATGCCGCCTTCGCCCCCGGCGCGCGGCTGACGCGCGTGACGGTGAATGAGGCCGCCATCGATGCCAGCCGCTTCGCCGGCGAGGCACGCCCCCCGGCACGGCCGGGCGAGCCCTGGGGCATCACGCTGCGCGGCGCCGTGCTCGACCTGCGCCGCCCCCTGGCGGAAGACACCCCGGCCGCCACGCGCGAGCCCGATCCGGACACCGGCCCGCCCTTGGCGCTGGAGGCGCGGTTCGAGCGCGTGCTGCTCGGCCCGCAGCGCGAGATCGCGGCGGTGGCGGCGGATCTGCGGCTGGATGCGCAGGGCGTGGCGCGCTCCGGCCGCATCACCGGCCGCGCTGGCCCGCGCGGGCCCTTCGAGGCGGTGATCGCGCCCGCAGCGGCGGGGCGCAGCCTGCGCGTGACGGCCGAGGATGCCGGCGCGCTGCTCGGCCAGTTCGACGTGCTGCGAAACCTCGAGGGCGGGCGGCTGAGCGTGACTGCTGCCTTCGCCCATAACCGCCCCGGCGCGCCGCTCTCCGGCCAAGCGGAGTTGAGCGACTTCGCGGTGCGTGGCGCGCCGGGCTTCGCCAAGCTGCTGCAGGCGATGACGCTCTACGGGCTGGTGGATGCGCTCTCGGGGCCGGGACTGTCATTCAACCAGCTGATCGCGCCCTTCACCTTGACGCCCGAGGTGCTGACCCTGGCGGAGGCACGCGCCTTCTCGCCCTCACTGGGGCTCACGGCGAAGGGCACGCTCAACCGGCGCACAAGGCGCATGGCGATCGAGGGCACGATCGTGCCGGCCTATTTCTTCAATTCGCTGCTCGGCAATTTGCCGCTGATCGGGCGGATCTTCTCGCCCGAGGCCGGCGGCGGCCTGTTCGCCGCCACCTTCCGGCTGAACGGGCCGGCCGAGGACCCCCAGGTGAGCGTGAACCCGCTGGCCGCACTCACGCCGGGCTTCCTGCGCGGCATCTTCGGTCTGGGGCAGACGACGCCGCCCTGATCAGCGCACCACCCAACCTGGCGCCAGCACCGCAAGCCCGTTGAAGATTCCCATCATGTCACGCGCCGGGTCCATGCCTTGCCGCGCGGCTGCCTGTGTCGCCGCATCGCCCAGGATGTAGAGCGCGCCAGGCTCGTGCCGGCCGGCGCGCAGCCGCGCCAGCGTCTCGTGGTTCAGGGCCAGGACCAGCGCGGGGTCCAGCCGCGCGAGATAGACCGCATCCGAGTCCAGGCCCTGCGTGGCGGCGAGCACCGCCACCTCCTCCCAATGCCGCGCCTGCATGCCCGTGGGGGCCAGGCGCAGCCGATTGTAGTGGGCCGTGGCTTCCAGCCAGAAGGGGTCGCGCAGGCGCAGGGCCGCGACGGCAGGGCCGGCGGGGAAATAGCCCACCAGCCGCTCGAAGCCGGGACGCAGGTCGACAAGCTGGATGACCACCAGCAGGACCAGCACCGGCCCCGCCAGGCGCGCGCCCAGGGCGCGGATCAGCGCGGCCATGGCGGCGAAGAGCGTTGCGTAGAGAAAGGGCCAGAAGAACCGCTCCGACGCCCGCAACGCATCCGCCACCGCCAGGATGGGCGGCGGCAGCACGAACAGCGCAAACACGCGCCCCCCGATCGAGACATTCTGGCTGATCGCCAGCGCGAGCATCGCCACCACGCCCAGGATCAGCGCCCAATGGCGCCGCAGGAGGGGCGCGGGCCGGGCGATGGAAGCGACGATTCCCCCCGCCACCAGCAGGAGCGCGCCCAGGCCGAGATAGGAATGCCCAACCTCCCAATGCTCGGGCCCGGGCAGGGCCGGCATTAGCGTGCTCCACGCGCCCGGATCGAAGGGGGCGAGAAGGTCGAGTTGCATCGCCCCATAGCCGCCCCAGGTGCCCCCCAGCCCGGCCCGCAGGGCGAAGAAGCCGGCCAGGTACAGGCCGAACAGCGCCGCACCCGGCACCGCTGCAGCCTCAATGGCCAGCGGCAGCGCCCGGCGTTCGGCGCGGGTGGCCCGGCCCAGCCAATCCGCCGCCCAGAGACCCGCCGTCATCGGCAGCAGATAGGCGTGGATAAGGGAGGCCGCGAAGACCAGCCCGACCCAGGCGAGCAGCCGCCGGCGGGGCGGGGCTTCGGTGAGGCACAGATACAGCCCGGCCAGCAGCAGAAAATGCGCCGCCAGCGCGAAATGCCCGCCCATGCGGTTCAGCAGGGCGGGTTGCAGCACGAACAGCGCCGCCCCCGCGAGGCGGGTCAGCGGATCGGGCGTGATCAGCCCAACCAGGCGCCAGCCGAGCCAACCCTGCAACGCCCCGCAGGCGAACAGCCACAGGCCCCAATATTGCGGGACCTCGATCAGCGGGTGCAGCGCCTTGAAGAAGAAGGCCAGCAACGGGATCGAATCCGCATAGAAGATCGAGGAGCCGACCTCGATCCCCCAGCGCGTCGTGAGCCCCAGCGGCCAGGCCCAGGGCTGCTGGGTGAAGAAGGTGTAGCCGAGCCAGTATTGCACCGGATCCGGCCCGATCGTGCCGGTCAGCATCCAGCCGGTATGGGTGGGCGCGAGGATGTGGGCGCCGAAGATCATGGCGACCACGGCCATGCCGAGGGTCGCCGCGGCCACGCCTCCGGTCCAACGATTGTGCATGCGCCACCTCGGTCGGTGGCGCCAACGCGCCACCAGTGCCGCGGTTGCGTCGGGCCGTGTCAGCCCGCGGCGCGCACCAGCAGATGCCGCTTGCGCCCGAGCGACAGCTTGGCCGCGCCGTCGCGCAGATCGGCCGCCGTCACCGTCGCGGCCTCATCGGCCACGGCCACGTCGTTCAGCCGCACGCCGTTCTGCTTGATGAGGCGCCGCGCCTCACCCTTGCTGGCGACGAACTTCGCCTCGGCCAGCAGATCGACGATGCCGGCGGGCAGGCTTGCCGCGATGCTTGGCAGGGTCTCCGCGGCCTCGCCCTGTTCGAAGGCGCGGCGCGCGGTTTCGGCCGAAGCCTCGGCGGCGGCGCGGCCATGCAGCAGGGCGCAGGCCTCGGTGGCGAGTATCTTCTTCGCCTCGTTGATCTCCGCACCCGCCAGCGCGGCCAGTCGCTTCACCTCATCCATCGGCAATTCGGTGAAGAGGCCGAGGAAGCGGCCGACATCGGCGTCCTCGGTGTTGCGCCAGAACTGCCAGTAATCATAGGGGCTGACGCGCTCGGCATTCAGCCACACGGCGCCGGAGGCGGTCTTGCCCATCTTCGCACCCGACGCCGTGGTGATCAGCGGCGTGGTAAGGCCGAAGGCCTCCTTCCCATCCACACGGCGCACGAGGTCCGTGCCCATGATGATGTTGCCCCATTGGTCGGAGCCGCCCATCTGCAACGCCACGCCGGCACGACGGTTCAATTCGAGAAAATCGTAGGCCTGCAACAGCATGTAGTTGAATTCGAGGAAGCTGAGGTTCTGCTCGCGATCGAGGCGCAGCTTCACGCTGTCCATGGTCAGCATGCGGTTCACGCTGAAATGCCGGCCGATGTCGCGCAGGAAGGGCACGTAGTGCAGCGCGTCCAGCCACTCGGCGTTGTCGAGCATGATGGCGTCCGAAGCGCCCTCGCCAAACCGAAGAAAGCTGTCGAAGACGCGGCGGATGCCGGCCTTGTTCAGCTCGATCTGCGCATCGGTCAGCAGCGGGCGGGCCTCATCGCGGAAGGAAGGGTCGCCCACCTTGGTCGTGCCGCCGCCCATCAGCACCACGGGCTTGTGGCCGGTCGCCTGCATCAGGCGCAGCAACATGATCTGCACCAGCGAGCCCACATGCAGGCTGTCCGCCGTGGCGTCGAAGCCGATATAGCCGGCGACGGGGCCAGCCTTGAGCCGCGCGGCGAAGGCGTCGGGCTCGGTCACCTGGTGGATGAAGCCGCGCGCGCGGGCCTCGTTCAGAAAGTCGCGTGTCTGGGTCATGCTCGTAGATCGGGGTCTTCCGGTGGGCGCGGTTGCGTAGCACGCTGGGCAAATGCTGCGAACCATCGGCCTGATGAGCGGAACCTCCCTGGACGGCGTCGATGCCGCCTGGGTGGAGACGGATGGCGAGCGCATCCTGCGCTACGGCCCCACCTTGACCCTGCCTTATGAGCCGGCGCTGCGGCGGGATCTGCGCATCCTGCTCGACCGCGCGCCGACCCTGGCGGAGGACGACCCCTTCCTGGCCGATTGCGTGGACCGCCTGACCACGCGGCATATCGAGGCGGTGCGCGCGATCGGCTGGCAGGCGGATCTGGTGGGCTTCCACGGCCAGACCATCCTGCACCGCCCGGCGCGGCCGCCGGCGCAGGATCTGTTCCATGCAGCTAGTGGCGCTTCCCGCGCCAACGCCGCGAGCAGCCAGGCGCGGTCCAATGCCGGCTTCACCTGGCAGGTCGGGGATGCGGCGCGGCTGGCGCGGGAGACCGGGCTCTCCGTCGCCCATGATTTCCGCAGCGCCGATGTGGCGGCGGGTGGGCAGGGCGCGCCGTTGGTGCCGGTGGTGCATGCGGCGATGGCGCGCGACCTGCCCAAGCCGCTGGCGGTGCTGAATCTGGGCGGCGTGGGCAATGTCACCTGGATCGGGGCGGATGGCAGCTTGCTCGCCTTCGATACCGGGCCGGCGAATGGGCCGCTGGATGATTGGGCGCGCAACGCCACCGGCGAGCCCTATGACCGCGACGGCAAGCTCGCCCTCGCGGGGCGAGCGGATGGCGGGGTGCTGGCGCGGCTGCTGGGTGAGCCCTGGCTGGCCGCACCGCCGCCGAAATCGCTGGACCGGCTGGATTTCGACCGTGCGCTGCGGGAGGCCGGGGCGGCGCGGCTCAACCCGGCCGATGGCGCGGCGACGCTGGTGGCCTTCTGTGCGGTCTGCGTGGCCGCGGCGGCGCGGCATTTTCCGGAGCCACCCGTGCAGTGGCTGGTCGGCGGTGGCGGGCGCCGCAACCCGGCGCTGATGCGCGCGTTGTCCTCAGCGCTGAGCGAGCCGGTCCGCCCGGTGGAGGTTGTGGGCTGGAATGGCGATGCACTGGAGGCCCAAGCCTTCGGCGTGCTGGCTGCCCGCGTCTGGGCAGGCCTGCCGCTCACCTTCCCTGGCACGACCGGGGTGGCGGCGCCGTTGCGGGGCGGGCGGATGGTGGGGCCGCTGCTGTAGCAGCGCCACCCAGCCACTCGCCTACTTTACTTTTCCGGAGCCCGAACTGGCGCCCGCGCACAGAGGCAGCAAATCACCGGCGCGCCAGCGCGTCGGCGCAAAAGCCAAGCGCGCGGAGCGCGCGCCCGGCGTCTGAGGGCACACAAAAACCTCGCGGCGGACTTTTAGTCCGCCGCGAGCGCCATGCGGCTGCGGTTGAGCACACCCATGACGTGGTCCTCGGCCGCATCGGCCACGGCCTCGGCCTGGGGGGGCGTGAAGATGTGGCTGGCACCGGGCATCACGCGGTAGTCGATATTGATACCCTTCTGGGTGTTCAGCTTGTCCACCAGCTTGCGGACGCTGTTCTCGGGCACGAGCTCGTCATCCGCGCCGTGCAGCATCAGGCCGTTGCAGGGGCAGGGGGCGAGGAAGCCGAAATCATAGTGGCTGGCCGGCGCGCTGATGCTGACGAAGCCACCCATCTCGGGCCGGCGCATCAGCAACTGCATGCCGACATAGGCGCCGAAGGAATAGCCCGCGACCCAGAGGGAGGAAGAGGCCGGGTTCACCGCCTGGAGGAAGTCGAGCGCCGCCGCGGCGTCCGAGATCTCGCCGATGCCGCCATCATAGCGGCCCTGGCTGCGGCCGACGCCGCGGAAATTGAAGCGGAGCGTGGAGAAGCCCATCGCCTGGAAGCGCTGGTAGAGCACATGCACCACGCGGTTGTTCATGGTGCCGCCATGCAGCGGATGCGGGTGCAGGATCAGCGCCACCGGCGCGTGCTGCTGCTTGGCATGGTGGTAGCGACCTTCGAGGCGGCCATCCGGCCCGGCGAACATGACTTCAGGCATCGCGGTCTCGATCCAGTCTCGGTTGCGGGCATGGCGCCTCGGGGCGAGCCCCGACGCAGGCACCACACGCCTTGGGCCAAGGCCCGCGCGCGGCTGCGCGGCCTCAACCCTGTTTGGGGAACCACGGGCGCCGGGATCGGCGCGCCTTGGGACGCAACAATCAGTTCTCCCGCCCCGGCCCGCGTTGACGGGAAAGGGCGGCAACAATAGCCTTCCAGCGGTGGCAGGCGCTTGCCGCCCGCCGAAATCGGGTCATGTCTCAGATGGGTGCGGGGTGGTCCGCGCCCAAGGGCGCTCCGGGGCGGGCTCCCGAGCCCCCTGAGCACTGGCTATATACGGGATCGGGTGGCAGGTTTCATATCGGATTCATGGCATGGCCCATATGTTCCTGCGTCTGATCTGGCGTGAAGAGGTGATTCCTCCCCCCAGGCATGGCCATACTACGCGCAGAGGCGGGTTCATGATCCATGAATGCACGCAGGGCGGGAGGGCGCCATGAGACTTTCTACCAGGGGTAGATACGCCGTCATGGCGATGGTCGAGCTCGCCGCGCGCGAACGCTCCGATTCCGAGGGCGTCAGCCGCCTCCAGGTCAGCCTGGCGGAGATCGCGCAGGCGCAGATGCTCTCCCTTGCCTATCTCGAACAGCTTTTCGGCCCGCTGCGCCGCGCCGGGCTGGTCGCCTCAACGCGCGGGCCCGGCGGGGGCTATCGCCTCGGCCGCACGCCGCGCGAGATCTCGATCGCCGAGATCGTCGAGGCGGTGGACGAGCCCATCCAGGCCACGCGCTGCGAGGAAGGCGGCCCCGGCTGCCTCGCGGGGCAGCGCTGCCTGACGCATGACCT
>Ga0315900_10010465_pt1 | contig 11609 bp, 8 predicted proteins | sample LakEriMetagenome_FD_203521 | JGI IMG/M metagenome (GOLD analysis project Ga0315900, IMG submission 203521) | Freshwater fungal communities from buoy surface, Lake Erie, Ohio, United States - Buoy 12 MA114 | ecosystem: Environmental > Aquatic > Freshwater > Lake > Lake biofilm | place: USA: Lake...
GGCCCGAGGGGGCCCGAAGATCATCAGCCGCGCGGTGGCGAGCAGGCCGCCCAGCGACCCGAACGTGGCCTCCACGGCCGCCGGCTCGTAGCCGCAGTGCACCATGCAGTCGCGGCACTTGGGATTCCCGCTGGCCCGGCCGTAGGCGTCCCAGTCGGTCTCCTCCATCAGTTCGCGAAACGTCTTCGTGTAGCCCTCGTCGAGCAGGTAGCAGGGCCGCTGCCAGCCGAAGAGGTTGTAGGTGGGTGTGCCCCAGGGCCGGCACTCGAGTTCCCAGGCGCCCTTGAGAAACTCCAGGAACACCGGCGACTGGTTGAACTTCCAGCGCCGCGGCGCCCCGTCGAGCATGCGGCGGAAGAGCGACTGGCTCCGCTGCCGCGGCAGGAAGTGATCCTGGTCGGGGGCCTTGGAGTAGGAATAGCCCGGCGAGATCATCATTCCCTCGACGCCGAGGGCCATCACGTCGTCGAAGAACTTCCGGTAGCGATCCGGATCGGCGTCGGTGAAGAGCGTCGAGTTCGTCGTCACCCGGAAGCCGGCCCGGCGGGCGGCCTTGATCGCCGCCACCGCGGCGTCGTACACGCCCTCCCGGCAGACGGCGTGGTCGTGCTCCTCCCGCGGCCCGTCGAGGTGCACCGAGAAGGCGAGGTAGGGCGAGGGCTCGAAGTGCGGCAGCATCTCCTCGAGCTTCAGGGCATTCGTGCAGAGGTAGAGATACTTCTTGCGAGCCACGATCCCGGCCACGATCTGTTCGATCTGCGGGTGCAGGAGCGGCTCGCCGCCGGGGATCGAGACGATCGGCGCCCCGCACTCGTCCACCGCCGCGAAGCACTGCTCGGGCGTGAGGTGCGAGCGGAGGATCTCGGTGGGGTGCTGGATCTTGCCGCAGCCGCCACAGGCGAGGTTGCAGCGAAACAGCGGCTCGAGCATGAGCACGAGCGGATAGCGGTCGTTGCCCCGCAACCGCTGGATGGCCAGGTGCCGCAGCACCGCCAGCATCTGTCCGACCGGCACGCTCATGCAACTCGCTCCATCCGTCGGGCGGCCGCGTGACGGGCGGCCCGCACCAGCGCGATCAACGGGAAATAGATCGGATACCAGTGGTACTTGAGGTAGAAGACCTGCGGGAACCCGGTGCCCGTGAACTCCTCCTGCTCCCAGGTGCCGTCGGTCTCCTGCCGCTCGACCAGCCAACGCACGCCGGCCTGCACGGCCCGCGACTCTCCACGGCCCGCCGCGACCAGCCCGGCCACGGCCCACGCCGTCTGCGAGGCGGTCACCGGCCCGACGCCCGCGAGCGCCCGATCGGCGTAACTCTCGGCCGACTCGCCCCAGCCGCCGTCGGGCTGCTGATGGGCCTCCAGCCAGTCGGCGCCGCGGGCGACGAGCGTGTCGGCAGGGCCCATGCCGACCGCCTGCAGGCCCTGAAGCGCCTGCCAGGTGCCATAGATGTAGTTCACTCCCCAGCGGCCATACCACGAGCCGTCGGCCTCCTGGGTCTTCTCCAGATAGGCGATCGCCCGCTCGACCGCCGGGTGACCGCGCCGCAGTCCCGTCTTGCCGAAGGCCTCGAGCACCCGGCCCGCGAGGTCGGGCGAACTCGGGTCGATCATCGCGTTGTGGTCGGCGAACGGCACCTTGCAGAGCAACTCGCAGTCGTTGTCGCGGTCAAACGCACCCCAGCCGCCGTCGGTGTTCTGCATCGCCTCCAGCCAGGCCACGGCGCGGCGGAGCGCGGCGGCGACCCGCACGTTCCGCGAATCCTCGGCACGGCAGGCCGCGGCCTGCCAGGTCGCCAGGGCGATGACCACCATCGCGGTGTCATCGACGTCGGGGTAGAAGCGGTTGGCGTACTCGAAGCACCAGCCCGAGGGCTCGGCCCGCGTCCGCCGCGACCAATCCCCGGTGGCGCGGATTTCGTTGTCGAGCAGCCAGTCCACGGCCCGCGCGAGAGCATTGGCATCGACCGTGCGATCGCCGGCCGCCGCCGCCTCGACCAGACCGATGAGCGTGATCGCCGTGTCCCACACCGGCGAGCGGCAGGGCTCCAGCCGCGTCGTGCCGTCGGACTCACGCTCCACCAGCGCGTCAAGCTGCCGCCAGCATTCCTGCAGCTCGGGTGAATCCTCGTCGCAGCCCATGGACCGCAACGCCACGATGCTCCACACGATCGGCGGGAAGATCGCGCCCAGGCCGTCGCTGGCCTCGAACCGCTCCAGCATCCATCGGCGGCAGGCCTGGATCGCCCGCGCCCGCAGCGGCATGAAGCCGACCGCCTCGCAGGCCTTCATGAAGCGATCGGTGCCACGGAAGAATCGCGCCCAGAACGTGCGGTCGGCAGGGGCAGGGCCGCCGCGGCGATCCTGATCCCCGAACAGTTCGCCGATGCCGCGGTCCACGGGAATCCGGCGCAGCGGCTTGAACGCCCACATCAGCGACAGGGGCACGATCATCGTCCGCGACCAGGCCGACACGCGGTGGAGGTTCACCGGGAACCAGTCGGGCAACAGCACCGCCTCGGGCGGCACGGCCGGGCAGGCCGAATAGGGCATCTGTCCGAGCAACGCGAGGTAGAACTTCGTGAAGCTGTTCACCGCCCAGGGGCCGCCGGCGACGGCGATCGCCTGTCGGGCCCGCGCGAGAGCCGGCGCACCGGCGTCGTGACCGGTGAGTTTGAGGGCGAGATACGCCTTCACGCTCGCGCTGACGTCGACGGGGCCGCCCGGGTGAATCGCCCAGCCACCATTGGGCAACTGCAGGCTCAGGATGCGACGAGCCGCACCGGCCACGTCGGGCCGGTCGAGCCTGCCCGCCCAGGCGAGAATCAGGATGAACTCGCTCTCCAGGATCGTGTCACCCTCGAGGGGAGCCCGCCAGTGGCCGTCGGCGGCCTGCTGGGCCTGCAACCAGGCGGCGACCCGGCCCGCAGCCTCCTTGCCATGACGCGCATCGATCTCAACGCCGACGTCACGCGGACCGCCGTGCCTGGCGGTGCGTGGACCGCGCCCATGCATCGCCGACAGCCGCCGTTCAACGGCCTCGGACTTCGCGGCGCACGCGGAACTCGATCCGGTGAAACTCATGCCAACATCCCTGCTGCGAGCGAACCGGGCGATCCATCGCCCTCGAACCGGAAAGACGCGAGGGAGGATAGAGAACGGCGGGAACACCGACAAGGCCGGCCGGGCGGGAAGGCACATGCCGACGAGGCGCTGCGGGCTGCCAAGGCGCGCTGGGCAACACACCGGGGAAGATAGGCAGAGTTTAACGTCGACCGGCGGCCGCGGCCTCACCGTCGAGCCCTGCCAGCGGCAACGAAACCGTGACCCGCGTGCCGCCGCCCGGCCGCGAATCGACGACCAGCGCTCCGCCGTTGAGCTCGAGGAGCCGCCAGGCCTTGGGCAGCCCGAGGCCGATGCCGCGACCGGCGTCGCGACCGCTGAAGAACGGGTCGAACGCGCGACGCAGCGTGCCGGCGTCCATGCCGCGTCCGTCGTCGGCCACCTCGATCTCGGCCATCCCGCCCGCCGCGCGGCCGCTGACCGTCACATGCCCGCCGTCGTCCACAGCCTCGACTGCATTCTGCACGAGCGCTCGCAGCGCCTCGACCACCTGGCCGACATCGACGAAGACGTCCAGCGGCACAGGGGGCGGGGCGTACTCCAGCCGCAGCCCGCGAGCCGCGACCGACGGCCGCAACGGCTCGAGGACGCTCCGCACGACGTCGCCGAGCGGCACCGCCGCCGGCTGCGGCCGCGGCGGCCGCGCAAAGACCATCAGGCCGCCGATCATGTCGCGGGCCCGAAACGCCTGATCGACGATCGTCGAGAGCCGCCGCCGCCGCTCCGGATCCTGTTCGTCCACGAGCAGCGCCTGGGCGCGGGCCGCGATGTTGGCCAGCGGGTTGTTGATCTCGTGGCCGGCGCCGTAGGCGAACTCGCGCAACGCCTCCAGCCTGGCCTCCGCGAGCGCGGCCTCGAAGTGCGGGTCGTTCATAGACACAGTCGCTCCCTGCCCTCCGCCACCCGGGCCGCCCCACGCGGCCGAAATGGCACGGCCGCCCGCACCCGGAACGGATGCGGGCGGCCGCGGCGATACGATCCTGACGCGGGAGACCGGCTCACGAGCCGGCGACACCCGACTCGATGTCGAGCAGGCTGCAGATCCGGTCGACGAGCACCTCGGCCTCGAAGGGCTTCTGCAGGAACTCGTTGGCGCCGGAGGCCTTCAGGTCCTCGATCTTGTCGGGCTCGCACATGCCCGAGATGCAGATGATCCGCACCTCGTCCATGGTCGAGTCGCTCCGGACCCGCTGGCAGACTTCCTTGCCATTGATGTCGGGCAGCATGACGTCGAGCACAATCAGGTCGGGACGGTAGTCCTTGACCATCATGCCGGCGTCGAAGCCGTTGTTCACGCTCCGCGTCTCGAAGCGGCCATCGCGCTCGAGGACGTCGGTGATCAGCTCGACGAGATCCTGGTCGTCGTCAACGACGAGAATCTTCCGCCGGCCGCTCTCCAGCGCGTCCGTCGGAATCCCGTTGTCCCGCATGAACAGGAACAGCTGATCCCGCGGAATCCGGCGGAACCGGCTGCCCGGGACGCGGAATCCCTTCAATTGGCCCGAGTCGAAGCAGCGAATGATCGTCTGCTGACTCACCTTGCAAATCTTGGCGGCTTCGCCAGTCGTGTACACGGTCTTCTGCATCTGCTTTACCACCCTCTCCCTAGCCGTGGTGCAGCTAGTCAAAACGGCGGCCCGGGGCTCTTCGCGAGCGACTCAACCCCGAACGCCTAGGCCTCCTTGCAGCGGTCCCTGGCGCCGTCGCCACAACGGTCGCCATCCACGTCGCATTCCATGCCGACGCAACTCACCGAATGCCCCGGTTCGACCGGGGATCCGATCTCGCAACGACGCAGGCCGGGGAAAGAGGGGAAAGGACTCCGCTTCCTTCGACCGCTTCCCTGCATGCCATCCTTGCCAGACAACCCAACTCTACAGGTAGCTTTCGCGGCGAGTCAATATCGTCCCAGACGGCGTAAACCCCTGGCCCGCAACGTTTTGGGGAAAGTCACGAAAGTCGCGAAAAAATCCTCGCCCCCGGCGCCGGCCCAACCCGCCCGCGTTGCCGCCCCGACAACGCCTACGTAGGCGCGACGATTTCGAGCAGTTCCACGGCGGCGATACCGGCCACGCGGATCTCGGCGACGCGTCCATAGGCGACGGTGCCGGCCGCGCATCCAAAGAGCGCCGCGAGGTGCGGGCCGGCCGTCACTTCGAGCAGTCGCACGTCCTGCACATCGCAGAGCAGCCCCGCGTCGATGAGGATTCTGCCCAGGGGCGTGCGTCGCTCGCGAATCGCGGCGGCCGTCGGCGCGGGCACCACCGTCAGGTCGATCCGCACGATGCCGTGCTGCACGACCATGCCGTCACCGCGCACGAGCAGGATCTCGCGGACATACCGCTCCTCGGGTCCCGCGGCGGCCGGGCGTTCGGCCACGACCTGGAGGCCGACGGGCCCGCCGTGAAACCGCTCCATCGCCACGGTCATGTGGCTGCGGTGGTCGAGCAGCCGCCGCGGCACGTCGGGCACGGCGTCGGCCGCCACCGGAAGGAACCGGCCGAACGAAGCCGGATCCATGCCCATCGCGCGCACCAACTCCGTCGCCCGAGGAACGGCAGGAGATTCATCGGTCGGCATCAACGCGGCCTCGAACGGCGGGGTGGGGACGCCCGCTCGCGCCGGATTGTCGGCGAGGCCCGCGTCGACCGCAAGGAACCACGGCCGCAATCGGCTCGCACGCTGTGGAACAAGCCTGCCCGAGCAGGATGCACGGGCCATCGACCCAGGAAACCCTCGGCGTTTCCTGCGGTCGATCAAGTGGACAAAGGCCATGGAGGGCTTTGTCCACGGACAAACTACACAGACGCCTCGGGCACGGCCAGGTCGAGGAGAAACTCGAGCACCTCGCGGAGCCGCGGCAACTTGCAGCCCGCGACGGCCGCCGCCGCCCGCGACCGTTGTTCGCGCACGATCGCCGTGGCCCGCGGGAAGACGTCGGCCCGAGCATAGAGTTCGCGGGCAGCCGAGATCGCCTCAGACACGGCGTCCGGCGAAGTACCGGCCCGCGCGGCCAAGGCACGCAGCGTGGCGACGTCCGCTGCCGGCAACCGCTCGAGCGCCAGCGCCCACATCACCGTGGGCCGCCCGCCAAGCAGATCGCCCGCCGCCTGCCGGGCGTTCTCCAGGTCGCCCTGCCAATCCTTGAGATCATTGAGCACCTGGAAGCCCGTGCCGACGTGCAGGGCGTAGCGATCGATGGCGGCCGCGTCGGCCGGCTGGATCCCGGCCAGTCGGACGCCCATCGCGACGGCCGCCTCGAAGGCAGGCGACGTCTTCAGCCCGTAGATCGCCAGCGCCTCGTCGGGCGCGAGTCGCTTGTCGCCGTCCTCCCGCCACCAGAGTTCCGCGCCCTGGCCTTGAGCCAGGCGCACGTGCGCGTCGGAAAGCATCCGCACGACGTCGCGGGCCGTGGTCGCATCCACGCCGTCGAGCCCGGCGATGATGCGGTAGCCGAGGCCGACGAGATGATCGCCAACGTTGATGGCCACGGGCACGCCTCGCTCGCGGTGCAGCGTGGCCCGCCCATACCGCATGGCGTCGTCGTCTTCGATGTCGTCGTGGACGAGCGAGGCCTTGTGAAAGACCTCGATGGCGACCGCCGCCGCCTTCACGGCATCACGGACGACCGCCGCGTCGGCGACGTAGCCGGCCGTCTCCCGCACACCCGTCGGCCGGCCGCTCGCCAGATCGGCCCGCACGGCGTCGTACGCCGCCAGCGTGATGAACGGCCGCAGGAACTTGCCGCCACGGGCGAGAAACTCCGCCCCCATCGCGGCCGTGGCCGCCAGCGGCGCGAGGCCGGTGGATACCTGCGGCGTCGGCAACGCGTCGGCCAGGCCGAGCCGCCGGCCGAGGCCCTCGAGCGCGTCGGGCGCGAACATTTCCGCCGCTTCCCGCAACAGTGGCAGGTAGTCGCCCACGGGTGCAGCCGCGCCTCCGGCCACGCCCAGCAGGCCCAGCACCCAATCGACGTCGATCGCCGCCGCCGCCGCGGCATCCGCGCAGGAGCAACCCGCGGCGGGCCGCGATCCGGGTCGGTAGGGAACGGCCGCAACCGGCAACGAGAAGGCCGGCAGCATGGCGAACGCCTTCTCCAGGTCTTCGAGTTTCGCAACACCGAGGATGCCGTCGTACTGGCCGGTGAGTAGCGAGCCGATGGCGGCCACGGCCTGCGACGTGGACTGCACCACCCAGCCGCTGTCGCGAGCCGCGGCCCAGATCGTGGCGATGCCGCAGGCCGGGCCGCACGCCGCCGGCACCGACTCGTCAGCGTTCGAGTTGGCCGCGCACGGGCAATCGGGCAGAAGCAGAAGACGTCGCCCTGCCGGGCCTGCAGAAATCCGCTCCCGCCAGTATTCGGAAACGATGGTGACCATCATCCAGCCGACATGGTCGGGGGTTCCTCCAGCCCGGGCCACGAGTGCCTCGGCCTGCCCCCGCAGTCCGGCCGCGGTTCGGGCGGCCGCCGGAATCCCATCCGCCCGCCAGCGGGCGACGAGGTCGCTGGCCATGGCGCGCAACCGATCGCGGAGTTGGCGCGTCGGCGGGCAGGCGAGCGTCTCCGGGGCAGGGCGACCGGCGGGGGCGGATCGCTGCAACGCTGGGGAGGGATTCACGCGGGAGCCTTTCGAGGTCATGGCGACTAATCCTATAACCGCCCCCCCGAGTTTTGGCTAACTTCCCGTGGACAAAGCCCTCCATGGCCTTTGTCCACTTGGTCGACCGCAGGAAATGCCGAGGGTTTCCTGGGTCTATGGCCATCGCATCCTGCTCGGGCAGACGTCTTCCACAGTCTGCTAACCCCCGGCGGCTGGAGGCTCGAAAAACGCGGGCAGGAGCGAATCGACCTGCAGCAACCCGCCCCGGGACAGCACGGGTTCGGGCTCCCGGGCCGCGAGGTGCCCGTCCGCCTCGAGCGCCCGCCATTGGGCGGCCCATGCGACCAGCGGATCGACGCCAAACTTTTCCCGCAGCCGGGCCACGTCGAGCCGCCCCTTCTTGAGACCGAGCACGGTCTCGCGGATCAGGAGTTCACGGTCCGTGGGCACGAGGCCGCGGCGAATCGGCAGCCGCCCCGCCTCGACGTCCCCCAGATAGTCGTCCCAGTGGGTGGCGTTTTGGTAGTGCATGCCCGAGAGGTGGCCGAAACTGGCGACGCCGAGGGCCGCGAGGTCGGCGCCCTCCCAGAGCATGTCGCGATAGCGGAACTGGACGCGTTGCGGATCGCGGACGAGCGTGTAGCCGCTCGACACGCCGTACCCGGCGGCCTCGAACCGCTCGAAGGCCCAGGCCACCCAGGCCCGCTTCGTGGGCCAGTCGGCGACGGGCACCGTGCCGCCACCGTCCTTGGCATCCTTGACGAACACGGTGTTGAAGGGGAGCTCCATCTGGTAGATCGTCACGCTGTCGGCGCCGAGGGCGAGCGTCTTCTCGACCGTCGCCTGCCACGACTCGAACGTCTCGCCGACCATGCCGGCGATCAGGTCCACGTTGGTGCTCGGGAATCCAGCCGCCTGGATCCAGCCCCACGCGCGGAGGATCTCGGCGGAGAGGTGGGCCCGGCCGTTGGCCTCGAGAATCGAGTCGTCGAAGTTCTCGACCCCGAGCGAGATCCGCGTCATGCCCAGCGCCTTGAGGGCCCTAACCTTGGGCTCCGAGAGCGTGCCCGGCTCGCACTCGAACGTCACCTCCTCGGCGTGGTCCCAGCCGAAGCTCTCGTGCAGCCCCGCGACGAGTCGCTCGAGTTGCTTCACGGAAAGGAACGACGGCGTGCCGCCGCCGAAGTAGACGTATTTCAGCGGCCGGCCGGCGATCGCGCGGCGGGCGGCCACGAGCGAGGCCTCGCGGGCCAGGGCCAGCGAATACCGCTCGACGTCGGCCGCGGCCACGTCGGTGTAGACGCGGAAGTAGCAGAACTTGCACCGCTTCCGACAGAAGGGCACGTGCAGGTAGAGCCCGAGCGGCGCCGTCGTGGGGGCGGCGTCGAAGGCGGCGAGCACCGCCGGCACGGCGTCGGCGTTCCACCGCGTGAACGGCGGATAGTTGGCGACGAAATAGCTGCCCGGCTCGGTGACGTCACTCATGATCCCGACAGCGTATCGCCCGCCGCCGCCACCGGCGAGGCACGCTGTCCCTGCAACATTTTGCCGGCTGGCACAGGAAATCCAATTCGGTCAGTGGCGGGGCATCGACGGTCGGAGACCGCCGCTACAGGCCGCGGGCGGCGCGGAGGTCGTCGAAGTCGCGAAGATGGTAGGCCACCTTCGCTTTGTCGAGCACCCGGCACAGGCCCCGCAGGGCGATGCCCATGCCGTCCGGGCCGCTCGTGCCGCCGAACTGGCCGCCGCCTCGCACGTGCGGCTCCAGATCGAGGAACACGCCCGGAATCCCGCGCCGCTCGAGCTTCTTCGTAAGCGCCGGCAGCATGCCCCGCAGGTCGGCCAGGATCCGCTCGTGGCCGCTCGCCCCCAGGTCGGCGGGCACGAAGTTCGAGAGCTTGTCTTCCTCGACATGGCCACCACGCCGGAGGTTCTTGACCCGTTGGTAATCTTTGATGTGGACCCAGCCGAGCCCCGGCTTCATCGCCTCCCACTCCTTCCACAGCTGGGCCGGCGAATAGCCCTGGCAGAGGATGTTGGCGGCGTCGAACACGAGCACGAGCGCCGGGTGGTTCACCCGACGATGGATCTCGGCGAGCAACTGGCCCGAGCGGCCGACGAGATTAGCCTCCACCTCCAGGCCGAACGTCAGGTCGGAGCGATGGCAGGCCTCGGCGATCTTGCCGAGCTGGTCAACCGTCTGCTCCAGATGGTCTTCCGGCCGATCGTCCTTGGGCGGATAGAACGAGAAGCCGCGAATGAGCTTCGTCTCGAAGGCATGGGCCAGCTCGCAGGCCTTGGCCACGTCCTTGGCGAGATACTGCTTGAAGGGCACGTAGGTGTTCTTCGTGCCGTCGGCCTTGTCGAGCAACTTCACCTTGCCGATCGGCGAGGCGATCGAGGCGACGTTGAGGCCGTATTCGTCCTCCAGGTGCCGGATCTTTTGGATCTCCGCCAGCGTGAGCTTCATGACGTTCTTCACACCCTTGCCGACGTCGATGAACCGCAGGCTGTAGTACTCCAGGCCGATCGCGGCGAGGGCCGAGAACTGCTCCACGGCGGTGAGGTGGAAGGCGGCCTCGTCGGCGAGGGCGGAGAGGAGAACGTGCGGCTGCGGCATGGGATCGGGTTCCTGGGCGGGCGGACGTTGGAGAGGGTTGGATTGTAGTCACGAACCGAGGCAAAGTGCCCGAGCCGCATCCTCAAGCCTGGTCGGGGCTCCCCATGCCCCATCGCCGGACGTTCACTGCGGCCCTCCGGGCTATGCTGTTCGGCACATCACATGCGTCACTTCGATAGAAGCCCCCGGCGGAAGCCGGGGGACTCCGCGTTCCGCGACGTCCCGCCCCCAATGCTGAACGGTCTCGCCCAAAACCCCGGTGTCCCCGGGCTTCCGCCCGGGGCTTGTGGGTCTTGGGGATGGGAATCGCGAGCGCAATTCGTGCTGAACAGCATTACGCTCCTGTCCTCCGCTTTCTCGGAGGCGTCTGCGTTCCGTCGACCAATCCGCGTCGCGGCGGATCGGTGCCCGTGGCTCCGCGAGCCGCCTAAAACCCCGCCAGATGTTCGGCGGCGGGGTGGGAGACGACGATTCGCGATCGGAGGCCGCCGCGGGGTGTGAACTCGGCGAGGAGCGTCATACGCCGCGGCTGGATCACCGCGACGAGGTCGTCGAGGATGCGGTTGGTAACGTTCTCGTAGAAGATGCCTTCGTTGCGGAAGGCCTGGAGATACAATTTCAAGCTCTTGAGTTCCACGCACAGCGTGTCGGGGACGTAGCGGAACGTGAGCGTGCCGAAGTCGGGCTGGCCGGTCTTCGGGCACATGCTCGTGAACTCCGGACAGATGTGCTCGATCACGTAGTCGCGGCCCGGAAACTGGTTCGGAAACGCTTCCAGCTGGTCGCGCGAGGGCGGCTTGAGATTTGTCATGATGCTTCAGAGTGTGCCATGAACACGCCCGCTGCGAAACCCTCCGCCGCTCCCGTCCGCTCGGCGGTCGTCCTCCTTTCCGGCGGCCTCGATTCCGCCACCGCCGCGGCCTGGGCCACCCGCGAGGGGTTTTCGCTGTCCGCACTCTCCATCGACTACGGCCAACGGCACCGCGTGGAGCTCGACGCCGCCCGTGCGGTGGCCCGCGCCCTCGGGATCACCGACCACGTCGTCCTGCCGATCGACCTGGCCGCCTTCGGCGGCAGCGCGCTGGTGGACCCGGCGATCCCGGTGCCCAAGGGCCGCGACGAGACGGCGATCGCCTCCGGCATTCCCGCGACCTACGTGCCCGCCCGCAACACCGTCTTCCTGGCGCTCGCCCTGGGGATGGCGGAGACCCGCGGGGCCGAGGCGATCGTGCTCGGCGTCAACGCCATCGACTACAGCGGCTACCA
>Ga0315900_10010468_pt1 | contig 11608 bp, 10 predicted proteins | sample LakEriMetagenome_FD_203521 | JGI IMG/M metagenome (GOLD analysis project Ga0315900, IMG submission 203521) | Freshwater fungal communities from buoy surface, Lake Erie, Ohio, United States - Buoy 12 MA114 | ecosystem: Environmental > Aquatic > Freshwater > Lake > Lake biofilm | place: USA: Lake...
GAATGGCATCGAATGTGTGGAGTCGAGCTGAAATGGTTGAACGCTGGTTTTTTCTCTATTTTTTATTGCTGGGTCTTCTTTGGTTATGGAAGGTTGGGTGGCCTGATCGGAAGCAAAAAAAGGCCGGAAAGCAGCGTGACAAGAAGGATGGTGCGCCACAACTGATGGTGAGTAAGGCGGCTTATGTCAGGGAGGTGCTTTCTTGGTGCAGGCAGCATCTCGGTGTGCCGGCTTCGGGGTCAAAGGCGCCTACATTGACAATTTCTTATTATCCTCATCAAAAGCGCCATGGGGTATATTATTCTGTGGGGAAGTCCATTCGCATTTACGTGAACAATCACCCCAGTGTTGCGCATCTAACCGATACGATTTTGCATGAATACATCCATTTCCTGGAAATTCGAAGCAATGCCCATCAAAAGGAATATGATCAGCAGACAGCGTTGGTAGGGTATGATCATAACCCGTATGAGGTTTCGGCGAGGCGGAAGGCAGCGGCGCATGTGCGGGCATGTCTTCTCGACATGCAAAGGAGGGGTTGCATCCGATAATCAATTGATTTATGGCGGAGTCGCTCTTAGTCTTTGAATTTCAATTCAATATGATTCTTTTGAGGCCGACATTACTTTTTCAGCCGCAGCAGTAGAATAAGACCCGGTGTTATTGTGATACTTTGACAAATCAAGAATCAGGAAAAACCCTGTTATTATTCTCAGAAATTAAAATAAAATTGTGTTTGAAAGACATTTTTTAACCTAAATCTAAAATTATGAATGGTCCTACTGTTATTAAATTTGTTCAGCAACTGAATTTCTCAATTCCCAAAGAGGCTGTCGAAAAGGCTCTTCGAAATGTCAAGGAAGGGGGAAGCGTACAAATTTCTATTGGCATTAATGAAGAACAAAAAATTTATGTTTCTGTCTCAGCAGATAAATCATCTGAAGAGTTACCGGAACAGTCACCTGAACAGCAACAGGCAAAACTTTATGCTAGGACGTCTGCGATGACCGGACTTTCTGATGATGAATATATCGGGTTTGGTTGTCCCAATCCTCCAGGTTGTAAACCACCGATTATCCATTAAAAAATGAAAGGGAGATTATAAATCTCCCTTTCATTTTTTTAAGTACTTTGTTCCAGGGTAATTTAATATCTTAAAATGGCTAACACGATGGAAGAGTTCTTTAATTCTTTTTTTAATGTATTCTATATTCTTGACTGTATATCACTGATAATAGCACTTCTAATTTTGCTTTTTTTTTACACTCGCTTGAGTTTTGCAGGACAAAATGGAGTCCTATTTTATTTCATCATCTTTACCACTATAACATTAATTGCCACTATTTTAGGAGAAAGGGGATTTTTCAATGCCTGGATTTACAACCTCGTTCCTTTACTTCTATCTTTTCCTCTTCTTTATTTTTTTCGGAAGTTACTTGTAATGAAGTTTTTAGCAAATATGGGGCTAGCTGTTTTTTTGAGTATGATGGTTTATTATTTGTTTAATTATCAAATTAAAATTGATCAAAGTTTAAACCCCTTATATTATTTATTTTTTTCTTTTTTTGTATTGTTTTATTCAGTTGGGTATCTGCTCCAGGAGATTAAAGAAATGCGAGAAGGCGTTATTTTTTCGAAAATAGAATTTTGGTTTATTGCATCTCTTTTTATTTATGCTACTTCCTGTGCTTTACTTTGGTCTGTTTATGCTTACTTAGAAGAAGAATTTTTAAAAAATTCAACTAATACAAACCCTGCTATTCTATGGACTTTTGCTCATAATACTATCTTGTTTGTACAATGTTTTGTATTTTCATATGCGATAATTATCTTATCAAGAAAGAAATGACAGCTTTATTTTTTGGTATTTTGTTTTTTACTGCATTTGTCATTCTGATTTCAGTATTGATTGTGGCCTATTTTAATAAGTTATATTCCATGCGATCAGCGCAGGAGAAATTAAAAGCGGAATTCGCAGGTGAAGTAGACAATGCCCGCAACGAAATACAGCAACTTACTTTGAACAACATCAGCCAGGAAATACATGACAACGTAGGTCAGTTGCTGAGTCTGGCTAAAATGCAATTGAACCTGATTGCCGAATCACCGGAAAAAAATATGCAGTTAGTTGCTGAAACCAAAGAAAATATCAGCAAAGCCATGTCTGAACTTCGTGACCTCGCCAAGGGCTTGAGTAGTGACCGGATTAAAATCCTGGGCTTATACGATTCAGTCATCCAGGAAGCCGAGCGCATCAGCAGAGCCGGAACATTAAGGGTTGAAGTTACTAGCAACGGGGAAAAACAAGAGCCCGATCATCAAAAACAACTGGTCATCTTCAGGGTGATCCAGGAGTGCTTCCAAAATATCATGAAGCATGCCCAGGCAGCCCATGTAAAAGTTTCCTTCACGTATATGCCCAAGGGCTTCGATATTTCCATACAGGATGATGGCAAGGGCTTTGAATTCAACGCTGAAATAACCTCTACCACCGGACTTGGACTCATGAATTTATTCAACCGTGTCAATCTGGTAGGGGGCGAAGCCAAAGTGAACACGGCACCGGGTAGGGGAACGCAGATCCTACTGCACATTCCCATTTAATTGTCGGCCGCCTTTATTCCTGCCCGCTTAAATAATTGTATCTTTTGTCCGTGAAACCCCTTTTCTTACGGCAGCTTTTTATCTCCATACTCTTACTGCCTATTGTTCTGGCAGCACAGAAGAACTCCGGTTCTACTAAATTGGTACTCATCGGTACAGGTACCCCCTTTGCCGATCCCGATCGGTCGGGCCCCTCACTTGCCATAGTGGTGAATGAACAGGCCTATGTGGTTGATTGTGGTCCGGGTGTAGTTCGGCGGGCTGCTGCCATTGCCAAAAAAAGCCAATTGCCTGCTTTGTTACCTGATCGGCTCAACCGCCTCTTCATTACACACCTTCATTCCGATCATACTGCCGGCTACAGCGATTTTATTTTTACACCTGCTGTTCTGGACAGAAACCAGCCCTTGCAGGTGGTAGGTCCGCCGGGAATAAAGCGCATGACAAAACATTTGCTCAAAGCGTATGCAGAGGACATGGAAATACGGATCAAGGGGTTGGAAATGGGGAATGAACAAGGATATAAGGTGGAAGTGAAAGAAGTGACCACGGGGGAAGTATATCGGGATGAACAGCTTACCGTTGAAGCTTTTGAGGTAAATCATGGCAGCTGGCGACACGCATTGGGTTATCGCTTCACTACGAAAGACAAGGTAATTGTTGTGTCGGGCGATTGTACCTATAGCGAGTCCATTGTTGCCATGGCTAAGGGATGCGATGTGCTGGTACACGAAGTTTTTTCCGAAGCCGGTTTACAAAAAAGAGAGTCCCGCTGGCAACAATATCATTCTACCTTCCATACTTCTACCAGTCAACTGGCACGCATTGCGAATGAAGTAAAGCCGGGCTTGCTGGTGCTCACGCATCAACTGACCTTTGGGAGTACTTTGGAAAGTCTGCTGGAAGAGATTGCCAGAACCTATTCGGGCAGAGTGGTGAACGGTGAGGATGGAGCTGTTTATTAAGAGACAGTTAACAGGAAGCAGCAACTGCTAAAAAACTTACTACTTTTAGTGGTAGAAAATGATCCGGCGACTTGCTTCACCCCCCAGCTGCACTTTGCCTGCCGCCGGATCATGACACAAAATTCCATAGCCACTCTATAATCTTTTGGTAGACTCAAAAATTTTTTATGCCGGTCAATAAAAATGCCCTTTTGCGCTATTACGCCATTGATGCCTGCCTCAACAACAGCATGAGACCATATCCCGATCTCGAGCAGATTCGTCGACATGTGATGCGTCAGTTGGAGATTGATATTTCTATATCTATGCTCAACAAAGACCTGGCACAGATGCGCGAGCTTTATGATGCACCCATCAAATACGATAAGGTGCGCAGGGGGTATTGCTATGAGCAGCAGGGATATTCCATCAAAAAATTGCCCTTATCGGAAGATCAGATTGCCGCCCTAGATTATTCTACAGCATTGCTGCAGCAATTGAAAGGGAGCCGCATCTTCGAACAGTTCGAGTCCGCCATCAACCGGCTCATTGAAGGTTACCGGGTGAGCAAGTTGCTGGGGAAATCTGAAAAACAATTGATACAGGTGGAAGAGCCGGTGAAGACAGGTGGCAACGAGTGGCTGGAGCCCTTGCTGCGGGCAATTGTCAATCGCCGAGCCCTCGAAATAACCTATGCCCGCTACGGTGCTTCCCCCAAGGTGCATACCTTATCGCCCTATCTGATCAAGGCCTACAGAAACCGCTGGTATGTGGTGGGGTATTCCACTACGCGCAAGAGTGTATTGATATTCTCACTCGATAGAATCACCGATGTGCGCAAATCAGCGCAATCCTTTTATGATGCGCCCGGCTTTCAACCGGATGATTATTTCAGGTATTCTTTTGGTATTACACATGTACACGGTGCCCGGCCGGAAAAGATGGTACTGGCATTCGATAAGGCCCAGTCCCCTTATATCATAGCACAGCCACTTCATCATTCGCAGCAGATAATAGAAAATACCCCCAATGGAGTTGTCATTGAATTGACGGTATATGATACTCCTGAGCTGCTGATGACCCTATTGGGCTATGGAAATGGAGTAGAAGTAAGGTCGCCTGCGTCTCTGAGGGAAAAAATCAAGGAAATTATTCAGCAGATGCAGTCAGTCTATCAATAGGTGGTAGAGCGTACCTTTACGTTTGTGCTCTAAATAATATATATGGAATCTACCGCTTTGATTTATGTTGTTATTGCCCTTGTAGGCGTGTTGCTGGGTTATCTTATTGCTTATCAGCTGCAAAAATCTTCCCGTCAATTGCTGCAAGAAAATGTCCTTCGCCTCGACGAATTGCTTCGGGTAGAAAAAGCAGCGCATGAGTCCGTTCGTGCCCGCTTGGAAGCTGCTGAAAAACAGGGTCTTTTGTTGGATGAAAGATTGAATACCACCCGTCAGCAACTGGAGGAAGCCAAAAAGGCACAACAACAGATCAGCGATGCCATGAAGAATGAAATAGAATTATTGGCAACCCGGTTGATCAGTGGGAATACGCAGCAACTGGTTTCAAAGAATGAAGAGAAGCTGGGTCAGTTATTACAACCCTTGCAACAAGAGCTGACGGGTTTTAAGAAAGCCGTTCAGGATGCCTATCAAAAAGAGTCCAATGAAAGATTCAGTCTTTCCAAAGAGATAGAAAAATTGGTGCAAAGTTCTGTGCGGGTGAGTGAAGAGGCGAATAACCTGGCAACAGCCCTGAAGGGAAATTCAAAGACCATGGGTGACTGGGGCGAGATGGTATTGGAGACCCTGTTGGAACATAGCGGACTCATCAAGGACCGTAATTACTTTGTGCAGCAGTACCTGCGGGATGCTTCCGGAAAGGTCATCAAGGATGAAGAGGGGAATATGTTACAACCCGATGTGATGATTGTTTATCCGGATCAGCGCAAGGTGATTATTGATGCCAAGGTCTCATTGGTAGCATGGGACAAATATGTTAAAGCTACCGACACGCTTGAAAAGGAGAAAGCCCTGCAGGAACACCTGGCCTCGATGTACCGGCACATAGAGGGCCTTTCTAAAAAGAAATATGGTCGCTATGCAGAAGCGCTGGATTATGTATTGATGTTTGTGCCCATTGAACCGGCTTTTTTGGAATCCTTGAAGAAAGATGATTCGCTTTGGAAAAGAGCCTATGATAAAAATATCATGCTGGTGAGTCCCACCAACCTCATGGCAGTATTAAAAATTGTTGCTGATCTCTGGCGCATTGAAAAGCAAAACCTTAATGCCATCCAAATTGCTGAAAAGGCGGGAGCCCTCTATGATAAGTTTTTTGGGTTTTTAGATAATATGGAGGGAGTAAAGAAAAAACTTCAGGATGCCAATACTACCTTCGATGAAGCGTATAAGCAATTCTATACCGGTAGGGGTAGCATGATTAACCGGGCAGAGGAATTGAAAAAAATGGGAGCCAATGCCACCAAGCAAATACCGGAAAAGCTAATCCGGCAAACTCCGGAGGAATCTTCCGAACTTCCGCCCGCCAATGAATCTGCCTCCTAAACATATACTTTCCAAATCGACTTACCTGTACGGCAGCCAATGTAGTCTCCGTCTCTGGTTACATAAATTTCATCCGGGCCTCAAAGACCCGATCGACGAAGGACAACAGCAATTATTTGATGCAGGCACCCGACTTGGGATGCTGGCAAGGGATTTGTTTCCCGGAGGATACGATGCTTCGCCTCCGGAAGCTTATCAGTATGCTCTGTCGGTGAAAAAAACTGCGGAGTTGATTGCTGCAGGAGTGCCGGTGATTTATGAGGCAGCTTTTCAGTATGAAGGATTGTTGTGCGCAGTAGACATCCTGGTGAAAAAAGATGGGCACTGGTATGCATATGAAGTGAAGAGCAGTACCCAGGTTAAAGAGGTATACAAGCAGGACGCAGCTTTTCAATACTATGTGATTACTTCCTCCGGATTATCGCTGAAGGCATTTTCGCTGGTATATGTAAACAACCAGTATATAAGAAAAGGGGCATTGCAGTTGACCGAATTGTTTGCAACTGAAGACCTCACGGCTGACCTGATTGCCCGACAAACTATTATTGGTGAAAAAGCAATGGCGCTCAAACAAATGCTCATTGACAAGATTGAGCCGGTAGATATTCTGCCGGGTCCCCAGTGTACCCGACCCTATCGCTGTGATTTTTATACGCACTGTCATGCAGGCGAAGCCGCGCCCCTGCAATTGATTCGCGAGACCAGTATTCAGCTTGATGCAGTGAAAAATTTTCTGGCTACGATACAGTACCCGGTTTATTATTTTGATTTTGAAGCATGGAATTCTCCCATTCCATTACAAGATGGACATTGGCCTTTCAGGGCGGTATGTTTCCAGTTCGATGTCTACATTCAAAGGGAGCCGGGGAGTGAACTGGAACACCACCATTATCTCGCCGGCGACATATATGAATCTTCTCAGCTTTTACTAGATCATCTGCTGAAAGTGATGGGCGATACGGGATCAATAGTTGTATATAACGCGGTATTTGAAAGAACCAGGTTGCTGGAATATGTGCGGGAATATCCCGAAAAAGAAGCTGCTATTCAGTCGTTGGTTCAACGACTGGTAGACTTAATGGAAGTAGTTGCGAAGGGGTATTATTACCATACAGCTATGGGAAGTTCTCTTACTCTCAAGACAGTACTGGCAGCCATATCCCCGGAGGATAATCATACCCAACTCACCATCAACAATGGTATGAATGCAGGTGCTGCTTTTTTTCGCCTGCAATGGGAGACCAATCCGGAAAAAATTGTGGCAGTGCGAAAGGCATTGGAAGACTATTGTGCCATGGATACATTTGCCATGCACCGGATACTTGAGCACCTCCGAATGCTGGTAGCCGAATAACTAAATAATGATCGCGCTGAAATAGTTTAATTTTAAGGGATGGCACAACTATCCTGCTATCAATTATTATGTATGAAGTATTTGAAAAGGAAAATCAGTATTGCAAGTAGTTGGTTCTTGCTTGTTATGTTTTCGTTGAATGACATGCATGCGCAACAATTAACTCCCGGCTATAACAGGGAAGAGTTGGCAGAGATCTTATCGGTATCAGTAAGAACGGGTAGCGGAACCCGTTATTTCACGGATAGCAATTACGTTGCTTCACCTACTCGTTTCAAGCGAACGTACAGTTCACCAGAGTTGGGTCTGATGAACAAGTGGGAATTATGGACTGACGGAAAGACAACTGCCGTGATAACCGTTCGGGGAACAGTACCTGAGCCGGATAGCTGGCTGGTGAATTTTTATGCAGCCATGGTACCTGCGAAAGGCACGATTGTGTTACCGGGTGCTGATACGGTGAATTACCAGGTCGCCGATCATCCGCGGGCAGCGGTGCATGTAGGCTGGATGATCAGCACGGCCTATCTCTCCAGAGACATACGCCCCCGGCTTGATTCTCTTTTTGCTAAGGGATACCGACAATTAATGATTACAGGACACAGCCAGGGTGGAGGAATTTCTTATTTATTAACGGCCTTCCTGCGCCAGCAGCAAAAAAAGGGTGAGCTGCCGGCACAATGGCAGATGAAGACCTACTCAACAGCAGCCCCCAAGCCGGGCAACTTATTTTTTGCATACGATTATGAAGCAGCAACGGCGGGTGGCTGGGCGATGAATGTGGTGAATGCAGCAGATTGGGTACCTGAGTTACCCATTACTGTTCAAACGGTAGCTGATGCCAATGATGTCAACCCTTTTAACGGGGTAGATGATATGATCAAAAAGCAAAAAATTCCTACCCGTTGGGCTGCCCGTTATATATATAACCGCATTGAGAAGCCAACACGCAAAGCACAAAAGAACTTTGAAAAATATCTCGGCAAAATGTTAGGCAAGCGGGTTGAAGGAAAGCTTCAAGGTCTGGAAGTGCCGCCTTTTGTACACAGTTCGAATTACGTGAGAACCGGACAAACCGTGGTCTTGCAACCTGATGCGGCGTATTACGCTAAGTATCCGGATAGTGACAAACAAATATTTGTGCACCATTTTCATCATCCGTACATCTATCTGGTGAAAAAAGAATTACTGGAGAAGCCGAATTCCACAATTGGGTCGACACAGTAGTTGCTGATTATTGATTATTGCTGTTGGGGCAATGTTGGATATTTTATACCCAGTTGTTCCAGATAGGTATTGTATTTGGAGGGGTCATAGTAAAAGGCTTTCATCTTCTCCCTGTGTTTCTCCATTATTTCTTTGTTCAGATAAACCGGAGGAGGATCTTTAGCGGAAATAAACGGAATGTATTGTTGATTTTTAGTCTGCACATTCGTAAAATAATCTTTCGCCTGAGTCAAAATTGCCGGTGTTGTAAGTAAATCGATAAGGGTAAGGGCTGTTGCTTTGGCGCCGGCTACACAGCCCTTATGGGCAATAGGGGTTGCCATTGCTATGGCATCACCCCAATGATGACCTTTAGTGCCCTGGATATTAGCAGGGTATCTGAGTACAATCGTGGGAACATTCCAGGAAATATCTGCAATATCATCAGAGCCGCCGCCCCAGGAAAAAGAAACCGGTCCTTTCATTGTGTCTATTGTTTTTCTCATGCCTTTGATGGGCCTACCCTGGTTGTCTTTTTCAGGAGCTTCGAGTAATTTCTGAACGGCCGTTGCCAATTTTTCATCTTCTTCTGACCAGGAAGGCATTCCAACCCGAACTATATTTTTATACATGGTTTCGGCTATCGGCTTATTGAAATGACCGGGCCAGGCAGTGCCTAAAATTTTGTATGACATTTTCGTGTCAGTCATTAGGGCAGCCCCCTGTGCTATTTTTATGCCGGACTGGAAATTCTTATAGATATCCTCATAAGTGCGTTCTCTGAAATAATACCAGACACTTGCTTGGGAGGGAACAACATTGGGTTGATCTCCTCCATCGGGAATAACATAATGTGAGCGTTGGGTGGGTTTGAGGTGTTCGCGCTTGAAGTTCCATCCCACATTCATCAGTTCAACTGCATCCAAAGCACTTTTGCCTCTCCAGGGTGCACCTGCTGCATGGGCTGCATCCCCTTCAAATTCGAAGCCCACACTTACCAGTCCGTTTCCACCATTGTCACCATAATCGGTAGCGAAGTCACTGCTTACATGGGTAAAAATACAGGCATCAATATTTTTAAAGTATCCATCGCGTATATACCATGCCTTGCTTGCTACCAATTCTTCCGCCACCCCGGGCCAGATAACAAGGGTGCCCGGAATTTTATTTTCTTCCATGATTTTTTTGACAGCTATGGCCGCATATATAATCACTGCTTGTCCGGAGTTATGACCTTCACCATGCCCAGGGGCACCATCAACAATGGGAGATCGAAAGGCAACACCCGGTTTTTGAGATGCTTTGGGAATACAGTCTATGTCACTGCCCAAGGCAATTACCGGACTGCCTGAGCCCCATTTGGCGATCCAGGCAGTTGGAATACCGGAAATTTCTTTTTGAATTTCGAAACCGTTTTTAGATAATATTTCTGTAAGATATCTTGATGTTTCAAATTCCTGAAATCCCAGTTCACCAAAGCTGAATACCATATCTACCATCTCCTGAATATTCTTTGCTTTTTGTTGAACTTGTTCCAGTGCAGTCTTTTTAAGGGATTCTTTCCAAATTGAATCCTGCTTTTTTTGAGACCATAGCAAGAGTGGAGCCAAGCCAAAAACAAAGACTAATAAATTTCTTTTCATATAAATCGGTTAATTGAAATAACGAAGCACCCTAGTAAATGTAAAAAATTTAATCCGATCAAGACAGCGCATTTCTCTTTTCTTTTTGTCTTAGGTTTGGCACATAAACTTTGCATTTATATTGATTATTAGCTAACTTTCTGAAAAAAATCGATATGCTTCGCCACTTTACTTCCCTGTTGTTATCTGCGGCTCTTTTATTGTTCTCCTTTACTGATTCCCAAGCACAGATCAAAGACAGCCGACCCATCATCGGGCGTTGGGACCTCACCGTTCAAATGGATCGGGTAGCGCCCTCTTGGCTGGAAGTGAAGTTGTCGGGACTCAAAACGCTGGTGGGATATTTTGTGGCGGAAGGCGGAAGTGCACGTCCCATTGCTGAAGTCAAATATGACAATGGTAAGGTAAGTTTTTCCATTCCCACGCAGTGGGATGTCAGCAACAACCCCATGGTTTTCGAAGGCACGCTGGAAAATGATCAGCTGACCGGTTTTATTACTACTCCCCGCGGAGCACGCTATCCCTTCACCGGTGTGCGCGCACCTTTGCTAAAAAGAACTTCACCGGTTGAGTGGGGAGAGCCCATTCAACTCTTCAACGGAAAAAATTTGGATGGCTGGCGCATGTCGGGTAAAGAGCAGCAGTGGGTGGCTGAAAACGGCATTTTAAAAAGCCCCCGCTCCGGCTCTAATATCATTACAGATGCACAGTTCACTGATTTTAAATTGCACATAGAATTTCGGTATCCGGCCGGCAGTAATAGCGGTGTTTACTTAAGGGGTCGGTATGAGGTTCAGGTAGAAGATAATTATGGACTGGAACCTTCTTCCACCCTATTTGGTGGTGTATATGGTTTTCTTACCCCCAATGAAATGGCAGCTAAAAAGCCCGGTGAGTGGCAGACCTATGATATCACACTCATCGGAAGAAGAGTAACAGTCATTGCCAATGGCAAAGCAATTATCGTAGATCAGATCATTCCGGGGATAACCGGTGGCGCGCTCGATAGCAAGGAGGGAGAGCCGGGCCCCATTTATTTGCAAGGAGACCATGGTCCGGTTGAGTACAGAAACATTGTTTTAACGCCTGCGAAATAGTGAAATTACTACGCGTATTGGGTAACATCATTGTCTTGCCATTCATTGCCTTGGTAAGGGTATATCAATATGGCATTTCCCCTTTGATGGGTCCGAAATGCCGATATACACCCACTTGCTCTCAGTACACGGTAACTGCACTTCAAAAACACGGTCTTTTTAAAGGGGGTTGGCTGTCTATTAAGCGCATCAG
>Ga0315900_10010473_pt1 | contig 11604 bp, 13 predicted proteins | sample LakEriMetagenome_FD_203521 | JGI IMG/M metagenome (GOLD analysis project Ga0315900, IMG submission 203521) | Freshwater fungal communities from buoy surface, Lake Erie, Ohio, United States - Buoy 12 MA114 | ecosystem: Environmental > Aquatic > Freshwater > Lake > Lake biofilm | place: USA: Lake...
GCAACTGCTGGGGCGCATCAACGGTGACGACGACGGGCGCCTGTTCACGCTCATCGACGAGGCGGTCGCGCGGTTCGTGGGGTGATGGCAGGCGTGGCCTCGCCGGTCGGGTGGCACGGGCTACGCCGTGTCGCCCTTCCGGAACTTGCGCCGCTTCTTCCGCCGCGTCTTGCGCGCATGCCGGGGCTGCAGCCGGGCCAGCTGCTTCGCCTCCCACCGCGCCTGCGCCATGGGTGAGCGCGGTCGCATCCGTGCGGCGTCGTACACGGCATCGAGCTCGGCGATCAGCTCCGCGTCATCGAGCCAATCGTCGGGCAGATCGTCGAGCGCATCGTCGAGCGGATCAATGAGTGCACCCGTTATGCGCCCGCCCCTGTAGCTGGTGAGCAGCGGATGCGCCGTCACGAAGTACTCGTCCCACTCATCGGCCACCACGTAGCTGATGGACAGACACGCCGTCCCCGACGGGTCGGTGAAGTGGAGCAGCGACGACTCCTGCAGGTCGTGCGGCGCCAGCAACGTGATCACCCCACTGCGCTCCAGCAGTGCCTGCACGGCCTCCGCATTGGCAATCGCATTCGGGCCTATCAGCCCTTCGGACGCCATGAACACCGTCACTCCGGTGCTCCCCGCCAATCCCCAGCATTCCATCCGAAACGGGCGTCCGTCCTCCAGCACCCCTTCGGCCCAGCCAATGTCGAATACGTGGTCACCCATGTGCCCATCGAAGTTGGGCACGAAGTCGGAACGGTCTACCGCGGGATAGCGCATCGCCCTCCTGGTCGCGTGTTCATCGGCACCCAACGACAGGATAGCAGGAGGGTCTGACAGCACTGGAAAGTGTGCGGCGGTTCAACTGCACCGCGGAAGACACGGAATCTCACGGAAAGTCGCGGAAGACCGGCGCGTGGACGCTGTGTCCGTGCAGTCTCCGTGACCCATCCGCGGCTTCCGTGACCCGCAGGTCGACCGCGACCCGCCAGCACTCAATACACACGCTGCAGCCCGCCCACGCGATCGAAGCCCGTGTCGAAACTCAAGATGCGACGCACACCATGCCGGTGCATGACCGCCGCGTGCACGGCATCACGCGCGGACAAAGCAGACACGGCTTTCAACAGCGCGCGCGCCGTGAGTACATCGTCACCGGTGACGGCATACACCTCGTCGATGACGCCACGCAGGGTGCCAAGACACGCATCGATGGCGTCGGGGCGGCCAATGGCGAGATAGCGATGCAGGATTTCCTGCATCACCTCCGCATCGGTCACCAGGCGATCACCCGCGCCGATCGCCTGCTCGAGCAGGATGACCGCACGGTCGCGGTTGGGGTGTGGGGCCCCCACGAGATACATGGGAATGTTCGCGTCCACGAAGAGCGTGGACACCTATTCGCTCTCGCTGAGACGCCCGCGCGCCGTGTCGCCAAGCAAGGTCTCGATATTGGCCGTGGGATAGCCAAACTGCGCCGACTCCCGAACGACCCGCAGCTTGTGCTCTGCCAGATACCGCGGCTCGGCGGCCCGCGCCTTCCGCAACGCCTGCCGCACCCATTCCGCCACGGTAAGTCGTTGCGAGGCTGCGGCTTGCTTGATCTCCAGCAATTCTTCGTCGTCCAGGACGACCTGCAGTCGCGTACTCATGGAATGAGTATATCATACTCACAATGGACGATCAATACACTGGAGGTTTCCGTGCGGTATCCGTGACCCATCCGCGGCTTCCGTGGCCAGCAGTTCGACCCCCCGACCTCGTGATCAAGGCCGCGCTGTACACCGTACCGACGGTGGGCCACGACCGCTGGTGGCGCCCCGCCGTTCCGGGCGGCCCCACGACCGACCGCTGTATCAAGGCCATCGTAACGAAGCCAAGCGTCACCGGACGCAGCGTGACACACCACGCGAACTCCACCTTCGTCCCCGGCAATACCACCACCGAGCCGGATGCGTGCGGTGGGAGGCGGGCACGCGGGGAGCATGTGTGTGCACACTCCGCTCGCGCGGCGACGTGCTCGACCGGCGGCGACTCCCCAGCAACCCGTCAGCATGCAGGCGTCACCGCGCGTGCGGCCACACCGTGCGGTCCGCCGTGTGCCACCGCCGCGCGACCGTCGAGCGCGTGAGGTATCCACAAGACCGTCGCGGGGGTGGTCTGCTGAACGCGGCCGGCAGCCGACACCCCGGTCAACGGGCGACTGCCTCGGGCACCGCGGCTTTCGTGTCGAACGCACGGCGCGCATCGACCACGCGCGCGTAGTTGTCCGACGTCCAGCCCCACACACCGCAGATGGCCTTGCCGAGGTCGCGCCCCATCGGCGTGAGCGTGTACTCCACCCGCGGCGGCACCGTGGGGTACACCGTGCGCTCCACGAAACCGTTGCGCTCCATCTCCCGCAACGTCTGCGTAAGCATCTTCTGACTGATGCCACCCAGTGCGCGCTGCAGCGCCGTGAAGCGCAGCGTGCGCTCGTCAAGTTCATCGAGCACCAGCAGCGTCCACTTGTCGGCAATCGAGCCGAGGATGTCGCGCACGGTCTCTGTCTCCACACTGCAGGGGGCTGCTCCGGGACACACGGCGGCGGGCTTGCTCATGGTTACCTCTTGGTGGGTACAGCACTTTTGGGTGCCTTCTTTCAAAACATGGTATACCGCTCATGATTGTGCTTCCCGGGACACCTGTCAACGCGGATCACACCGGTCCGAGCACATCCAGCTGGAATTCACCACCGTTTCGAGAGGCACACCAGCAATGGCCACCGTTCTCATTACCGGCGCCGGCGGCGGGTTCGGCGCCCGCATGGCACGTACCCTGCGCCATGCCGGGCACATCGTCGCGGGCACCCTCCGCGACATCACCGGGCGCAACGCGGCCGTCGCCGCCGAGCTGTCTGCACTGGGTGTGCACGTGTACGACATGGATGTCACCAGCGACGCCAGCGTCGAGCACACCATCGCTCAGGTCATCGCTGCCCTGGGCACCCCCGACGTCGTCGTGAACAACGCTGGCGTCGGCGTGCTTGGCGTGCAGGAGGCGTTTACGGCCACCGACCTGCAGCGCCTGTTCGACATCAACGTCTTCGGCGCGCATCGCGTGACGCGGGCGGTCACCCCGCACCTCCGCGGCCGGGGCAGCGGGCTCGTCGTGTTCGTGTCCAGCCTGCTGGGACGTATCGCAGTGCCCTTCTACGGGCCCTACAATGCCAGCAAGTGGGCGCTCGAGGGGCTCGCCGAGAACTACTCGCTCGAGCTGTCGGGCTTCGGGGTGGACGTGGCCATCATCGAACCGGGGGGCTTTCCCACCTCTTTCATTCCCAACCTGATGACCCCCAGCGACCACGCGCGGGTGGCGGCGCTGCAGCCGCTCGCCGATGCCGGCACGGCGTTTCTCACGGGGTTCGAGCAGGCGCTCGCTGCCAACCCGGCGCAGGACCCGCAGCTGGTGGCCGATGCGCTGCGCGACCTGGCGAACGCGCCAGCCGGAACGCGCCCATTCCGCACTGTCGTGGACAACATGGGCATGGGTCCGCATGTGGCGGGGTACAACACGCACCTCGCGCAGATCACCGCCGGCATCTTCGGCGCGTTCGGCACCGAGGCCATGCTGGCGCGCCGCGGCAACGCCGTAGTCGCCGACAAGGCAACAGCGTAACACACGGCGTTTCCATGCAGGGCAACGAGGACACACGGCACCGGCAGGTGACAGGCTGGTGCCGTGTCTCCTCCGCCACCGCCCTCGACCACCGTGATTGAGCGGTCTGCCTCGGCCGCTCCTGCGGCCGTCGCATGCCGCCCGCTCTACACGTCAGCCTCCCCTGAACCACCCCTCTGCCCGCAGCTGCGCCCAGATCTGCTGCACCGCCGCGCCGCCGCGCTGCCGCACACGCGTCTCGTCGTCCACCACCAGCGCCCCGTCGTACAGCTGCACGTACCCCTGCGTGATCACGTGGCGCACATTGGCACCGCTCGCGTACAGCAGGTTGCTCAGCGGCTCGGGCCCCACGGCGCCACTGCCAACGAGCAGGCCACTCACGTCTACCGTACACAGGTCGGCCTTGGCGCCCACCGCAATGCGCCCCAGGTCTGGGCGGCGCAGGCCGTCGGCCGCCACGTGCGTGGCCCCGTACACCGCGTCGCGCATGCTGGGCATGGGCAGCGGCGCTCCCGTGCGCCCCGCCTGCGCGTTCAGCAGCCGCGCCCGCGCCCGGCCGCAGATCACCGCCAGCTTGAGGTTCTCCAGGTAGTCGTTGCTGTGCGTGTCGATGCCCACGTTCACGCGCACCCCTGCCGCCAGCGCCTCGGGGTACGGCTGCGTGCCGCTCGAGTTGCCCGCGCCACCACCACTGGGGCAATGGGCGTACACACCCCCGTGGCGCTTCAGCACCTCCCAGTCGGCGGCCGTGGCGCCGGTCATGTGCGCGCCGAAGAAGGGCATGTCGAAAGCGCCGAATGACTCCAGCCACTGCGCCGGCGACTGTCCGTACAATCGCTGCACCGTGCGCACTTCCCCCGCGCCCTGCGCGAGATGTGTGTGCATGCCGTTCCCCAGCGCGCGCGCCGCGGCAATCATGGCGCGCATGGTCTCCGGCGTGTGCGTGTCCGCCGCGTGCGGCGTCATCATGGGGCGAATGAGCCCGTCCTCGGCGCCGTTCACCGCCGCCGCGAAGCGCGCGTTGGCGTCGATTTCCGCCAGCGTATCCGGCACACTGGCCGTGAGTGCCGCGTCGCCCGTGCGGCGCCAAATGGGAAAGAGCCGCGCCGTGCCCGGCACCATGCCCCCCGGATAGCCGCGCACGTGCCAGCGCCGCGCCACCCGCACATAGCTCTGCGCCTGCTTGAGGCTGAGGCTCATCTCCACGTGGGTGGTGCACCCCGACCGCAGCAGTTCGGCCACGTTGTACGCCGAAATGTCATCCAGCAGGTCGTCGGGCAGCTGCTCCAGCAGTTCGATGGGTCGCTGATACGACCGCCCCTCTTCGATGAGCCCGCGCGTTGGGCTGCCACTGGCTGCGTGCGTGTGCCCCGAGATGAAGCCGGGCAGCAGCAGCTGCCCCGTGGCGTTTATGCGCGGGGTGTTGGCGGCGGGCAGCCGCCCTTCGCGCACCTCCACGATGTCATTGCCGCGCACCCGAACCGAGCAGTCACCAATCAGCTTCGGCGCATCATTACGCCAGATAAGTGCCGCCGACGCGTCGATGATGTAGTCGCGGGTGCGCGGCGGCCGAGCGCGCGGTGGCTGGGCCGGCTGCGCATCGAGCGGTGCCGGGATGCCCAGCAGTGGCAGTGCGCCCACCGCGCCGCCGGCGAGCGAGGCTTTGATGGCGTCGCGGCGGGTGAGGCTGGTGTCGTCTCGTCCGGTCACACGAGGAGGAGTTGAATGAGCCGAGCAACTTGATGGCACATGGATCCATGTTTATACTGGATCCATGGAGAAAATGCAAATCCTCTTTCCCGAGCCGCAGCTGGCTCGGCTGCGCCAGGCGGCCAAGGTCATGGATCGCCCGGTGAGCGAGCTGGTGCGGGCGGCTGTAGATGCGTGGCTTGCCGCCAATGCGCCCGCTCCCCGACAGGTGCGTGAGGCCCCACCGGTCTACGGGCTCGGGGACATGCAGACAGCGGCAGACAAGCTCCGCGATCGCGCCTGGGAAGACCGTGCAGAGTCTTGATACCAACATTCTGCTCTACGCCATCAACCGTGATTGCGCCGAGCACGAGTCCTGTCGCACGCTGGTGGCGGAGGCACTGGACGCGCCGAACGACTGGGTCATTGCCGACCAGCTGTGGTTCGAACTGTATCGCCTGCTCCGGCACCCCAGCGTGCTCCAACGGCCACTCGATGCGGCAACCGCGGCCAACACGGTGGCGTGGTACCGCGACAAGAGCGGGTGGCAGCAGTGCGCCTGGTCGCCGGCGCAGATGCCGCGGTTGCATGCCCAGTGGGCACAGCAGGACTTCCCGGCGCGGCGCACGTTCGATGCGGTGCTCGCCCTGACCCTCCGCTCGAACGGCGTCACCCGGTTCTACACACGCAACGTGCGTGACTTTGCGGGCGCCGGCTTTGCGGCGGTCGTGGATCCGGTGAACCCGAAGGATCAGCTCGTGTGATTGCCGAACCATCTAGTGTCCCATATTCCCATATATATTGTTAACATGAAAGCCACCATCGATTTCGACGATCTGCTGTACCGCCGCCTCAAGATCGAGGCGGCGCGTCAGGGACGAACCGTTCGGGAGCTGGTCGCCGAGGGCGTTCGGTACGTGCTCGACGGCCCGCCGGCTGGCACGAGCGTGTCCGAAACCACCGAACACGGTGAATGGAGGCCGGCGTGGCTTGGTCAGCTCCGAGGCTTCGCCTCGAGCGTGGAAGACCATTCGATCGAAGCGGCCCGGGCGAGCATCGTGCGTGGCCGCTCGCTCACCGCCGGCGAATGAGCTGCGCCGTCGACACATCCGTCGTACTGCGCCTGCTCACGGGCGAGCCAAGCAATCAGGCGGAGATCGCGCGCAGGCAACTGGAGCGGCTCGACACCAAGGTCCATGTCGACGCGCTCGTTGTCGGCGAGAGCTACTACGCCCTGCGCCATCATTACCAGGTGCCTCACGTTGCCGCGGTGGACGCGCTGCTCGCGCTGCTCTCGAGCGAGCGACTCGGCACCAATCCGTGTGTTCGCGATGCACTGGCCAACGCGCGAGACACGCACGAACCGGGGGTCATGGATCGACTCATTCTCGCCCAAGCCTTCGGCGAAGACCGTGAACTGCTCACCTTCGATCAGCGGCTCGCTCGGCTCGAAGGGGCCCGACTGGTGCGCTGATGCTCGCGCGAGCGGACATCAGCGCACCCGCCAGATCTTGGGACGTCCGTCAGAACATCACCGGTATCGGCAGCCCCTGCCTTGCCCCTTGGCTGCGAACGCCATCGGTTGGCTGGTGTTATCGGTGATTTATGACTATGGTTATGACCATGGTCACAATATCCAAAAGCGCACTCAAGGCGCGTATGCTCGAGTATTTCCGCCAGGTGGAGGAGACGGGAGAGCCGCTGGTCGTCACCGATCACGGCAAGCCGGTGCTGCAGGTCGTGCCGTACGCCGAAAAGCGGCCCATGGCCGACGTGCTGGCGGAATTCCGCGCGATTGGCCCCGTGCGCTTCGCGGGCGACCCCAATGCGCCCACCGTGGACGAGTGGGATGACGCCTGAGCGAACCGGCGTCTCCTACGGCAAGCGCCTTAAGACAGCGGCGACGAAACGGGTACGGGAAACACCCGCCCGTCCCCTCCTCCTCGATACCGCCGTTCTGCTCTGGTGGCTCCAGGACCCTGCGCGCTTGAGTCGCGCCGCCGCCGCGCATCTGGCCTCGGCGCAGCACACGACGGTCCTCGTGAGTTCCGTGTCCTTCTGGGAGATCGGCCTCAAGGCGGAGCGTGGCATGCTGGAGCTCGGCGATTCGTTCGACGGATTCCTGACCCGAATCGAGTCGATGAGTGGGCTGTCCATCCTGCCAGTCGACCTCGTCATCTGGCGTCAGGTGCTGGCGCTCGAGTGGGACCATAGGGACCCGGCCGACCGCATCATCGTCGCCACCGCCATGCACCACCAGGCGACGTTGCTGTCGTCCGACCGGGCCATCCGCGCGTTCTTCCGGGAAGCGGTCTGGTAGCGGCGAACAGCCCGGTCCGCCGCCAGATCGTTCGACTGCTACTTAGAACATCACCGGCATCGCCAGCCCCAGCTTCGCCGCCTTGGCCGCAAAGGCCGCCAGGTCACCGGCCACGAAGTCCTTGAACTGCGCCTTCAGCCCGTCCAGCTGCTTGGCAAGCATGCCGTACACCTCCCCCTGCTGATCGGTGGGGCGGAAGTCGGCGCTGGAGGCACTCACGTCGCTCCCCACACTGGCCAGCTTTTCGTACAGCTGGTTGGGGGTGCGGAAGGCGTCCTCGCGCGCGCCGGTGAGTGCGATGTCGTACAGCTTCCCTTCAATGGCGATCACGCGTTGCTCCACCGCGTCGATCTCCTTCAAAAAGGCTTCGGCGTCGGGCACTTTAAGGGCCGGGCCGGGGCTCGCGCCGTACTCCTTCGCGTCGCGAATCTTCTCGCGCAGCGTGGTGCGCATCTGCTCGAAGCCGCGCCGCTGCCACTCGCTTTCGTCAATGAGCGCCACCGTTTCGTTCATGGCGTCACGAATGCGCAGCGCCAGCGCCACCTGCGCGGCAATGTCGGCATCAGTGCCCTCGCTGTTGGGGTCGCGGCGCACCTCCACTTTCTGGCGGAGGGTGTCGCTCTTGTAGACCATCGCCACCGTGTACGTACCGGGCGCCACCAGCGGCCCCACCTGCCCGCCCACCAGGTCCAGGTCCCACGGCACCAGTGGCCGCGAATCGGTTACGCGCAAAAACGTGTTCCCCGGCGGCGCGGTGCGCAGCTTGGCCTTTCGTGGCCCTTCGTGGCGCAGGTCCCACAGCGCGCGGTTGAGCCCACGTTTGGCCGGCGCGCCGGCAAACTTGCGAATGAGCGCACCACCGGCGTCGTACACCAGGAAGCGCACGCTGTCGCGCGGCAGGGAATCCCTGGCGCTGCCGCCAATGGTGTAGTTGATGGTCGCCGCCAGTGGCGGGTCCTGGCCGCCCACCAGCGAGTTGGTGGCCGCCAGCGGCGTGGCCACCTTTCTGAAGCGATACGCCGCGCGCATGGGGAGCAGCGTGGCGGGCTTGGTGGCCAGCGAATCGGCCATGGCGCGCAGGTACGAAATGTCGTCGGCAATGTAGAAGCCGCGCCCGTACGTGCTCACCACCAGGTCGTGGAAGTGCCCCTGAATCTGCAGCCAGCTCACCGGCGCGTGCGGCAGCCCGTTGGCGGGCGCGCCGTTCAGCTCTATCCACTGCTTCCCGTCGTTGAGCGACGCGTACAGCGCGTTCTCGGTGCCCGCATACAGCAGGCCGCGTTGCACCGGATCTTCGCGCACCACGTGCACGTAGCTGAATACGCTGCGCGGAATGTCGGCGTCGAGCCGCGTGAAGGTGCGGCCGTAGTCGGTGGTCTTGTAGATGTACGGGTCGCGATCGTTGATGAGATGTGCGTCCACCCCAATGTACGCCGTGCCCGCGTCGTACTTGCTGGGTTCGATGCTGGTGATGGTGCTCCACTTGGGGAGCCCCGGCAGGTTGGCGGTGAGGTTGCTCCACGTGGTGCCGCCGTTGCGGGTGATGTGCACCAGCCCGTCCATGGTGCCCGCCCAGATCACCCCCTTCTCCAGGGGCGACTCGGCGATGGCAAACAGCACCGTCACGTTCTCCACGAACAGGTTGTCTATCACGAAGCCGCCACTACTCTGCTGCTTGGTGCTGTCGTTGGTGGACAGGTCGGGGGAGATGAGCGTCCAGCTCTGCCCGCCGTTGGTGGTCTTGTGCACGTACTGCGAGCCCACGTACACCGTGTTGTGATCGTGCGGGGAGAGGTGAATGGGGAAGGTCCACTGGAAGCGGTACTTGAGATCCTTGGGAGGCACCCCGTACCCCGCTTCCGGCCACGGCTCCACGGCGCGCGCCATTTTGGTCTGCAGGTCGAAGCGCTCGAGCCCCGCGTCATAGCAGCCGCTCCACACCGTACGCCCGTCAATGGTGTCGGGAATGGCCCACCCGCTTTCGCAGCCACCCACCGCGCTCCACACGCCAATGCTGCGTGAGCCGCGCGAGTTGCTGGGGCCACCGTACGAGTACCCGTCCTGCCGGTTGCCGTACAGGTTGTAGGGAATCTTGGTGTCGGTGGCCACGTGGTACATCTGCGCGTTGGGGAGCGCGATGCGCGTGAAGCTCTTGCCGCCGTCAATGGTGATGCCCACGCCACCGTCGTCACCCACCACGAAGCGATCGGGGTCGCGCACGTCCCACCAGATGTCGTGCAGGTCGCCGCCCGCGCGCGGCGGGTTGGGCATCTTGGTGAGCCCGCCGTCGAGCGTGCCCACGAAGCGCACCCCCACGAAGTACACATTGTCCGCGTTGGCCGGGTTCACCCCAAAGCGGGTGTAGTACTGCGGGCGCTCCAGCAGGTCGTGATCGCGGTTCACCGCGCGCCAGCTGCGGCCGCCGTCGTCGCTGCGGTAGAACGCCGGCTCCTTCATTTCAATGAGCGCGTACACCCGCTGCGGGTCACTGCGCGCTATGCCCAGCCCGATCTTGCCCATGGTGCCCGTGCGTGGCAGCCCGCGCCCCCACCCCTGTCCACTGGGGCCGCCGTCCAGGCGTGTCCACGTGTCGCCTGCGTCGCGCGACATGTATATGCCGCTGCCGGCGCCACCGCTGTTCTTGTCCCACGGCACGATGTACTGCTGCCAGCTCGCCGCGAAGAGCACGCGCGGGTTGGTGGGGTCCATGGCCACGTCGATTATGCCCGTGCTGTCGTTCACGAACAGCACCTTCTTCCACTCTTTGCCACCGTTGGTGGTGCGCCACAGCCCGCGATCGGCCTGCGGCCCGTACCCGTGCCCCTGGGCGGCGGCGTACACCACATCGGGGTTGGTGGGGTGAATGAGCACCCGCCCAATGCGCCCCGTGTTCTCGAGCCCCATGCGCTGCCAGTGCCCGCCTGCGTCGGTGCTGCGGTAGATGCCGTCGCCAATGGAGATGTTGCTGCGCAGGAACGTTTCCCCCGTGCCGAACCACACCACGTTGGGGTCACTCGGCGCCACCGCGATGGCGCTTATGCTGGAGACCCGCAGCGAGTCGGTCACCGGCACCCAGCGAATGCCGCCGTTGGTGCTCTTGAACAGCCCGCCCGACGCCGCGCCCGCGTAGTAGGTCTTGTACTCGCCCGGCACGCCCGCGACCGCGATCACGCGGTTGCCATCGGGCCCCACGAACCGCCAGGTGGGGACTTTGACGAAGGCGGTGTCGAGGAGGGGGGCCGGCGCGGCGGCCGGTTTGGCGGGGGCGCGTTGGGCGGAGAGCGCGGTCGGCGTGAGGGCGAGCGCGAGGAGGAGGGGGCGGAGGCGCATGGGTACCGGGATATAGAGGGGAACGGTGCCCTAAGTTGCGCTGAGGATGGGTGGGCGGCGAGCGAAGTGCCCTATCTATCCTGAATCATGACGTGTATAGTTTTTTAGGTTTTTTATACACGATAAGGCTGACGTGTATAGTCCACGAACATATTCTATACACGTCCATGACCACCCTTGATGAGCTCACGCCCCTGGACACCGTGACACTGGAAACAGTCGCGGTATACCGAAAGCTCGCCGAATCCTCGAGGCTTCTAGGTGAGTTCAAAGGGGTGGTCGCGACCATTCCCAATCAGCGAATACTGCTGAGTGCGCTGTTGCTTCAGGAAGCCAAGGACTCGTCCGCCATCGAGAACATCGTCACGACGCACGACGATCTGTTCCGCTCGGCCGCCGATGAACATCTCGCGCAATCGCCCGCTGCGAAGGAGGTGCTGCGCTACCGGCAGGCGCTTGATGTCGGCTGGAGTCTCGTAAGACACCATGGGCTGCTCACCAGCAACCATATCCAGCAGATCCAAGGCACGCTCGAGCCGACGCGCTCTGGCTTTCGGAAGGTGCCCGGTACCGTGCTCAAGGACCAGTCTGGCCGCGTGATCTACACGCCGCCGCAG
>Ga0315900_10010474_pt1 | contig 11603 bp, 8 predicted proteins | sample LakEriMetagenome_FD_203521 | JGI IMG/M metagenome (GOLD analysis project Ga0315900, IMG submission 203521) | Freshwater fungal communities from buoy surface, Lake Erie, Ohio, United States - Buoy 12 MA114 | ecosystem: Environmental > Aquatic > Freshwater > Lake > Lake biofilm | place: USA: Lake...
CACCATGCTGGTCAGAATGCTGTTGCTAAAGCACTGCAAGAAACTTTAAAAGATAGTCGATTGGTAAAAAATAGAGAAGAACATCATTACAATCAAAAAATTGAAGTAGACGTACTCGTTGAAAAAATGCAAGAGTATTATTCAATCCGCTGTGTGCCTCAAATTGCTGGACCAATCATAGATACAATAAAATATGCCAAAGATGTTTTGATAAGCGAAATAAATTCAGCCAATGACAATCCCATTGTAGATTGGGAACGTAAAAATGTGTATCATGGTGGAAATTTTCATGGCGATTACGTCGCACTTGAAATGGATAAATTAAAAATTGCCATCACCAAACTATCGATGTTAGCAGAAAGACAGTTGAATTTTTTATTAAATAATAAACTCAATAATATTTTACCTCCTTTTGTAAACCTCGGTACTTTAGGCTTAAACTTGGGCATGCAAGGCGTTCAGTTTACAGCTACCTCTACCACAGCAGAAAATCAAATGTTATCTAATCCCATGTATATTCATAGTATTCCTAGTAATAATGATAATCAAGATATTGTTAGCATGGGCACAAACGCTGCATTGATTTGTAAAAAAGTGATCTTAAATAGTTATGAAGTTTTGGCCATTGAATGGATGACCATCTTGCAAGCAATTGATTATTTAAAAATAGAAGATAAGCTTTCTTCAAAGTCGAAAGATGCTTATAAAAACTTACGAAAAATTTTTCCAAGTTTTGTTGAAGACAGCATCAAATATAAAGACATTAACAACGTGAAAAATTATATTTTTAATCATCACATTGAAATTTTATAAATAACGGAACTTATGGAATACGCTTTAATAACAGGTGGAAGTAGAGGAATTGGTAAAGCAATTTGTTTAAGACTTGCCGACTTAGGTTATCATATTATTATTAACTACACGTCTAATGATGATGAAGCAACTAAAACACAAGCGCTCGTTAAAGAAAAAGGAGTTGATGCCATTTTAATGAAATTTGATGTGAGTAAAATTGAAGAAGTGGATGCTCATATTGAAAAGTGGATAAACGAAAATAATGATAAAACAATTTCCGTTTTAATTAATAATGCTGGAATCCGAAAAGATAACTTGATGGTGTTTATTAGTCCTGAAGACTGGAATCGTGTCTTGGATATTACAGTTGACGGATTTTATCATGTCACACGTCATATTATAAAAAGCATGGTTAGAAATCGAAAAGGAAGAATTGTTAATATCGTTTCTCTCTCTGGATTAAAAGGGATGCCAGGCCAAACAAATTACTCTGCTTCAAAAGGAGCTATTATTGCTGCGACTAAAGCTTTGGCTCAAGAAGTTGGAAAAAGAGGCATTACAGTAAATGCTGTTGCGCCAGGATTTATAAAAACAGACATGACTCAAGATGTTAATGAGGCTGACTTTAAAAACATGATTCCTATGAATCGTTTTGGAGAACCTGAGGAAGTTGCTGGTGCCGTTGCTTTTTTAGTTGGCAAAGATGCAAGTTACATCACTGGTCAAGTTATTTCTGTGAACGGTGGTCTTTACAGCTAAATTATCGAATTTGAATTCAACCACTAATTCAATATTAAAAATGATTTAAAATGAACAGGGTAGTTATCACAGGAATTGGAACTTGGTCATGTTTAGGTAAAAACATTGATGAGGTTAAAAATTCTCTATTTAACGGTAAATCTGGTATTGGATTTAGTCAGGAAAGAAAAGACATTGGTTATCGATCGGCCTTAACAGGCATATTAGAGCGCCCTATTTTGAAAGGTTTATTAGATAGACGGCAGCGAATTAGTCTTGGCGAACCTGCAGAATATGCTTACATGGCCACCATCGAAGCCCTTAAAGGCGCAGACATGGATTTGGATTGGATTGAAAAAAATAAAGTTGGTATCATTTATGGAAATGATAGTGTTGCGGAATCTACCATCACTGCAAACGACATCATGCGCACTAAAAAAGATACAACGTTAATCGGTTCTGGCGCCACTTTTCAATGCATGAATTCAACTGTCACAATGAATTTATCTACTATTTTTAAATTGAAAGGGATAAACTTCACCATTGCTGCAGCATGCGCCAGTGGCTCTCACTCAATAGGGATAGCCTATCTATTAATTAAAATGGGCTTTCAAAAACAAGTAATTTGCGGAGGAGCACAAGAAGTAAATGTTAACGCCTTTGGAAGTTTTGATGGTTTAAGTGCGTTTTCTGTTCGTGAAAACGAACCAACTAAAGCTTCTCGACCATTTGATAGAGATAGAGATGGTTTGGTCCCGAGTGGTGGTGCGGCAACAGTTATTTTAGAAAGTTTAGAATCCGCTCAAAAACGCGGCGCCAATATTTTGGCAGAAGTAATCGGTTATGGCTTTTCAAGCAACGGCGACCATATTAGTAACAGCAGTGTTGACGGACAAACCCGTTCATTAGAAATGGCACTCGAGCAAGCTAACATCCTTTCTGATGATATTGATTACATCAATGCTCACGCCACATCAACGCTAGGTGGAGATGGTGTAGAAGCACAAGCTATTCATAAAGTGTTTGGCTCTAAAACTCCAGTAAGCTCAACAAAATCATTAACTGGCCACGAATGCTGGATGGCAGGAGCAAGTGAAATTGCTTACTCCATTTTAATGATGCAAAATGATTTTATTGCTCCAAATATTAATTTTGAGAATCCTGATGAATATTCTCAAAAAATTAACATCATTTCACAAACCAAACAATCTGCTTTAAACACTGTATTGTCCAACTCTTTTGGCTTCGGGGGGACAAATTCTACTTTGATAATTAGAAAATTTAGATAAATTTGCACTTTATTTAATAAAACACCATTAATATGGCAGAGGGTGAAATTATAAAAACTATAAATAACTTTTTGGTTAGTGAATTTGAAGTTGAAGAAGCTAAAATTATTCCAGAAGCTAACTTAAGAGAAACACTCGATTTAGATAGTTTAGATTATGTCGATTTAGTGGTAGTGATTGAAAGTAATTTTGGGTTTAAAGTAAAAGCTGAAGATTTCGTTGAAATTCATACATTCCAAGATTTTTATAATTATTGCAAGAAAAAAGTAGAGGAAAAATCAACTATTTAAAGCACATAAAATCGTATTTTATTGAAACAAAACACAAAGTGTTTTGTTTTTTTTATTTATAACAAGGTATGAGCCAAAAAAAAGCAAATAAATGGGATGGGCAATCGAAAGGGAGAATTTTAGGTTTTAAAATTTTTGTATTTATTTTAAATAAATTTGGTTTGAGTCCCGCCTATTTTCTATTACGTTTTGTCTCTTTTTATTATTTTTTGTTTTCAAAACCAAATGTTTTTATTCGAGAATATTTTAAAATAGCGCATGGTTACTCAAATTTTAAAGCTTGGTATTCTGTGTATAAAAATAATTTTATTTTGGGGCAAACAATTATCGACAAAGTAGCCGTGATGGCTGGTGTTAAAAATGCATTTAAGGTTATTCATGAAAATGGCCATATACTCGATGAAGTTTCTAAAAATGGAAAAGGCGGCATATTGGTGAGTGCACACATTGGTAATTGGGAAATTGCTGGACAAGGTTTGAATAGGCTCAATACTGCATTTAACATTTTGATGTATTCCAACGAAAAAGAAAATATTAAAAAATACATGGATGATGTGATGAAGGAAAAGAAAATTAAAGTCATTGCAATTAATGAAGAAACAAAAAGTCACATCATAGAAATACACAAAGCCTTTACAAATAACGAGTTGGTTGTCATGCATGGAGATCGATATCGAGAAGGTGTCAAAACTATTACAATTCCTTTTTTTGGAAAGCCTGCTAAATTTCCTTTGGGTCCTTTTATCATGGCTGCTAAATTTGGCGCTCCATTATGCATCGCATTTGCTGTAAAAATAAATAAACACACTTATGAGTTTTCTGTAAAAGAATTTATATCGGTTGAAAAAGTAAGAGGTGAAGCTCAATTAGAAAAAGTTTGTAATGAGTTAGCAACTAAATATGTTTCTGCTGTTGAGAAAATGGTTTTAGAATACCCTCACCAATGGTTTAATTATTATGATTTTTGGAAATAAGTTTATTTAGTTGCACATGCAATACTTAGTAAAGAAATTTTAATTCCCTCCACTTTATTTAACGCATTGCAGCAAGCTCCAAGCGTTGCGCCAGTTGTAATAACATCATCAACTAAAACAACGTGTTTATTTTTTAATACATCTGGATTGTTTAAAACAAAAACTTCTTCTACATTTTCCCAACGTTCATATTTGCTTTTACTTGTTTGCGTCATCGTATAATTTTTGCGCTGTAAATAGGTGTTATCAATTTTGAGATTTAATACTTCTGATAATCCCTTCGCAAATTCTTCACTTTGATTATATCCCCTTTGTTTCATTTTTTTTTCATGCAAAGGAACAGGTAAAATATAATCAGCTGTTTTTAATCTATCTTCGTCGCTTAAATATTTTCCAAACCAAACTCCTAGTAATTTGGCTAATTGTTTATTACCCTTATATTTAATCGCATGCAGCAGTTTTTGAACGTTTCCTTTTTTATGAAAGAGATAATAACTGGCGGCAAATTCTACATTAACTCTTCCGTAAAACAAGTCCTCCAAAGGGTTCTTCGCTTGTTGATGAAAATGGAGTTTAGGCAAATTTAGATAACAATAATTGCAAATTTGATTTTCATGTTTGAATAAATAATTGCCACAGGCTACGCAATTTCTTGGATATATTAAGGCTAAAAAATCTTGAAACATTTATTAAACAAAAAATATTTATAATTTTCCACCTAACGTACAGGTTAATTTGTATTTATTTAATTTTCCTGATACATTAAATAACTCAATATATACAACGTAAATACCGATGGGGGCTTTTTCGCTTTCATCATTAATTCCATTCCAACTAACAGTGCCTTCTTGTTGAAGCTGCTGATTTTTAATGAGATGTTTTACTTGCGTTCCTTTACTATCATAAATAAACATATTGGCAACTTTTCCTGATTCGTTAAACTTATAATTGATATTTAATACATCATTATAGCCATCATTATCAGGTGAGAACAAAGGATTTGAAATGCTTACTTCATTTCCAAAATTAGCATGAAGGTATTGTGAATTTTTATAAGCAGGTGTTGCAAAGCCAACAGATTCGGAAGCACTATTCCAATTGGTTTTATCTAAAGTTTCTCTATTAAAATCTATTCTTTCTAACGACACTCCTTTTGTGTTTACTAGTAATGGGAAATGCATGTTTTTGGTATAAATGAGATGATCAATTATAGAATTATTTTTATCACTCAATGTCACTATACCCTCATCTGAGTTCATGCTCGGCAATTTTGAAACATCATAAAATCCTGCTTGATTAATCGTTTGATAATTTTCTTTTACTATCGAGCCGTTTTCGCTAAGCACGAGATAAGTTTCTGGAAAAAACAAGAGCCCATCTTCAGTTATTTTTTCGGTATTGATTAATTTACCTGTAATCGTATCCATGGATCCAATCTGTAAATCTTTTAAATTAATTATTTTATCACTCCTATTATATAATTCTACAAATTCAATTCCATTTGTTGAAGGATCAAAAAGAATTTCGTTAATTATCACATCATTTGGCAAAGCTGCTACAGGTAATCCAAATGCTACGGAATTTTCTAATGAAGCAACATTTCCTACACAGTCTTTAATATTTCCTTTAATGGTGCATTTATAAACATTAGATTTTACAATGGGTTGTGATAGTTTTATTTTAATTTTTTTAAAATCAAATGAGATTGGTGAAATATAAGTTGCAACCAAATCACCACCAAAATCATAACTTGAAGGATTTAATAAACTTAAGCTATCAAGTGCTTCATCAAAAAATAAAACAATCGTATCTTCAGTCAAAACAATTATTCTATTTAGCCTTGGAGAAGATCTATCAGGGTTAACATTGACAACGGAATTTCTTCGACCTGGTGTACCGCCATTAGCATTAACACTTGCACGCCAATTAAATTCACTTGCACAAGGATTATTAGTGTCAATCTGTTCAATGCTCCATCCTCCTTCAGTTTTTCTTTTATCATGATACCAATTTTGATTATAAGTTATGGAGTGTATCAGCACGCCAATGCTATCTCTTAATGAAATCGTTGTTCCATCATTTAATAAAGAAGGAAAACTAGTTATTTCATTTATACGCACACCAAAATTATTGAACGCTGAAAAGTTTCCATTACCTGTGAGAACAATAAAACTATCGGGTTCAATTATTATAGTTGGTAATTTTTTTGTTGAACTAAGCGTTGATAACGTCCAATTTTTTAAATTAATATTAAACGGTGTTCTGTTTTTTAATTCAATATACTCTTCTTCAGGTAAATTAATTGCAGGTTCGGGATCTGGCATTAATTCATTAATTACGACATCATAAGGTTTATGTTTGTAAAATGAAAAAGTGCCTGTATTCGGAGATATCGCATTAAATGAACAATCCGTTATGCCAGAAATTGTTAAGGTGTAATTTGTTGCATTATTTAATTTTACTGATAAAAAAAGTTTAACGCATGTATTACCATTTTGAGAAATCGCTGATATTGGATTTCCGATGCCATTATTGATATAATAGTTTGTAGTAGTTGTTAATTGTGCTATTGATATCACATCGTTAAAACAAACAGTGAGATGCGTAGAATCTAATATTGAGATGCTTGAAATTTTTGGTCCCGACAAATCTAGGTTAATTGAATAAACAGAATTAACAAACCCTGGCGTTCCACCATCCAAATCATTTGAAGCAATCCAATTATCAATTTGAGAGCAAGTAGCATTTATCTTTGGATTAATTTGTTCTAAAGAATAACCACCTTCTTTTTTAACTGGGTTCTTATACCAACTATCACTGTAATTGACACTATCAATAAAAGTTCCCGATGCCGTTTTTAAATATAAATTTTTGCCAGTATTTGTTAAATTCGGAAATGTGTTAACGCCTAATTTTTTTTTATATCCCAATGTGGTAAATTGTGCTGTGTCATTTATTGGGCATATTATAACATAGTCATTTGCTGTAAGTGTATAATTTCCAATGGTTGCAGTAGAAATGTTATCCGTAAACTTTAATCCATTTAAATTAAAAGGCTTCGAGCTATTGTTATATAATTCTATGAATTCACAAGTTGTGAGATTTACGATTGGAGTCGGATCTGCAAAAATTTCATTAATAATAATCTCTTTAAACATTGGGATTTCAAAAACAAAATAAGAAAAGTTTACCGACGCATTTGCCATCACATTAGCAGATAAATCTTTTACATTGTTTACAAAAAGTGTATAGGTGTTTCCCGAAATTAAAGAAGGCATAAAAGTTAAATGCACCAATCTAAAATTTACAACATCTCTTACTGCTGTTACAGGAAATCCAATTCCTGCGCTGATGGAATAATTTGTAGCAATTTGTGAAGAAATTAGTTCAACATTTTCATCAAATAAAACATCAATAGAAGTGGATGATGTGGGAACTGCATTTAAAATTGTAGGAGGTATAACATCTAAAATAATTGGTTCTACAAAAATATCGTCAAAGAAATGCTTACCAACAAAAGACGCTGTTGACTGTTGAATAAAAAATCCATATGAATTAGAATTAATAAACGTTCCATCAGTTATTTGTCCTTCCGAAATATAATTTGAGCCTGTACCAGTCATGTCTCTTTCGAGTTTAAAAACATTTGCAACATCTCTGGTAACTTTTATTTTTATTAAATTATTAGAAGTGCTGGCAATACTTCCATCAACGCCATCAATAATTTTTACGGCTGTACCTATTAATCCCGAACGTTTGTACAAACAAATTTCATCTAGAGTTCCTCCCAGTCGAACGAAATAACCGTTGATATTTGTTGATAGTAAATTTTGAACATCGCTTATCAAATAAATATCTACATAATTTGTCCCAGATGTGGCAAACTGCAAATTTATCCAAAACTCCCATTGACAATTTGTAGCCAAGGTATTTGTTGTGCTAATGTAAAAACTGCCAGGCGTATTGGTATTAGCAGACTTTAATCGATTTGCCTGTACAGTAAAATCGGTCGAACCATTTAAAGTCCAACTGGGTGAGCTCGTAAAATCACCATCATCAAAATTTTCAATAATTTGAGCTTCAACTCGGTTAAAAAATAAAATTGAAAAAATAATTATTAGACGCCTAATCATTATTCAAAAATTAAGTTTTAAAATAGCTATTGTATCATGATAAATTAATTCTGTTTCATAGTAAAATCAAGCTATAAAAAAATCCTAGTTATTACGTTAACTAGGATTTTTAAACTCTATGCTATTTAGAAGGCGCTTTAGTTGCGGGTTTTGGAGGTGTATTATTCGAGGCAGGTTTCGGTGTTGCACCTGGAATATTTGCTGCAGGCAATGTTTCTAATTTCTTTTTTACCAATTGTAATATGTCGTCAGAAGGTTCGCTGTATATTACAACTCCTGTACTTGTATCTAAAACATATTTGTAACTATTTTCTTTTGCTACCAAATCAATTGCTTTACGAGCTTTTTCATAGATTGGGCGAGACAATTCTTGTTGTTTTTTTTGTAAATCTTGACGAGCTTGGTTAGTAAACTCATCAACTCTATTTTTTAAATCTTGTAATTCTTTTTCTTTAGACGCCTTGATTAAGTCAGAATATGTTGCACCTTCGGCGATATATTTTTCATACTTAGTTTGTAGCTCTGTTTGCATGCCTGCAACTTGAGTTTCTAAATCTTTTTGATGTTTTGTGACCAATCCTTCGGCAACTGCACTTTCTGGCATAATGCTAATTAAAGAATCTACGCTAATGTGCGCTATTTTTTGAGCTTTGGCTATTGTAAAAAATCCTACTGATAATACAACTAGTGCCACTGTTTTGATTTGATTTTTCATTTTTTGGTTTTTTGTTTTATTTGTTTTACTTCTTTTTTTTATTGTATCCCATAAAAGTTATAACATCTTCACTTTTATCATATTTATTGTTCGAATATAGTAAAGATATTTGACCTGCTTTATCAAAAATAAATGCCAAGCCAGCTCTTTCTGCTACTTGCCTTATCGCATTGTATATTTTATCTTGAATTGGTTTAACTAACTCCATCCTCTTCATAAATAATTCGCCATCAACGCCAAATCTTGATTTTTGCAACTCCTTCACTTCTTTCTCTTTTTCTTTAATTTCATTTTCTCTTCGTTTTCTCATATCATCGGTTAATAAAATCGATTCTGCTTGAAATATCTTATATAGTTTATCTATTTCACTGATTTTAGCTTCAATTTCATTTTGCCATTCAATGGATGTTTTATCTATTTCTGCTTGCGCTGCTTTATATTCAGGAATATTTGATAAAATATAATCGGTATCCACATAGCCTATTTTTTGAGCAACAGAAATCGATGAACATAATATAACTGTGAGACTCGTTAAAATGATTTTTTTCATTTTTATATGCAAAGATGTTGATGATTTATAAAGTGTACCAAGTTAATTATATTTTATAAAATAAACATTTTTTAGTTTTATAGTTCACCCAATTGCGCGCCAAGCGTGAAATGAAATTGTCCTTTTCCATTACCCGAAGAAGAATTCCCTGGTATATTATCAAAGCCCCAACCATAGTCCAAACCTAACAAACCAAACATTGGTAAAAACACCCTGAGGCCAAAACCCGCACTTCGCTTAACTTGAAATGGATTAAAGTCTTTATATTTTGCCCATGTATTACCTGCTTCGGCAAAGCCTAAAATAAATATCGTAGCTTGTGGATTTAAAGATATTGGGTAGCGCAATTCCATGGTATATCTTGCGCAAATTGGATCACCCTGTGAGCTAGACAAGGAATTATCTTGATAACCTCTTAATCCAATTATTTCTCTCGCTACAAAATTTTGGAAACCACTTAAACCACTACCTCCCATATAATAACGTTCAAATGGCGACACACCAACTTTTTTATTGTACATTCCTAAAATTCCATATCCAATTTTAGTTCTTAAAACGAGGTTACGCGCTTCTTTTCCTTCTCCAGCTTTTTGATTTGTTAATTGGGTATACCATTCAGCTGTAAATTTATATTTTTGATATTCGATAAACTTGTATCGACTTGCTGCATCTGCAGTTTCGTAATTCCGACCGTTAAATAAAGAATAAGGCGGTGTAAACTGGCCAAGCAAAGAAAAATTAGATCCATTTTTTGGAAAAATTGGCGCATCTATACTGTTTCGAGTTAGATTTAGTTTAACGTTAAAATCGTTGGCATAACCATTTTCTAAAATAAAAAAAGGATAATTTTTTAACTCATAATATTGATAACTTCCTTCTGTATATAAAGAAAAATAATCATCAGGTTTTTTTAATCTTTTTCCAAAACCAACTGAGCCTCCCGTAATGTACATCGTGCTTCTTTTAGGATTGTCAATTTTATTCCCTTCAGTATCTTTTGTATATTTTGATTCACCTGTTTGATTGAATCGGGAATGAAAAGCAGAAACACTCAATGAATTCGGACGTTTACCGCCTAACCATGGCTCTGTAAATGATAGATTGTATGATTGGTAAAAAATTCCATTTGTTTGTGCACGAATGCTAAATTTTTGTCCATCTCCTGTTGGTAAAGGACTCCAAGCAGATGGCTTAAAAATATTTTTCATCGAAAAATTATTAAACGTCAAGCCCAATGTTCCAACAACACGGCCGCCTCCCCAACCTCCTGACAGTTCAACCTGATCGGATGGTTTTTCTTCTACGCGATATTCAATATCTACCGTTCCGTCAGCAGCATTCGGAGTTGGAGTTACGCCTAATTTTTCAGGATCAAAATATCCCAACTGGCTCAATTCGCGCTGGGTACGGATGATGTCAGACCTTCTGAATAATTGACCAGGCCTTGTACGAATTTCTCTATAGATTACATGATCGTTGGTTTTTGAATTACCCAATACTTTTACTCTATTAATCGTAGCCTGTTTGCCTTCATAAATATGAACATCGATGTCGATGCTATCATGATGAATATTCACTTCTTGAGGTGTAACGTTAAAAAATAAATATCCGTCATCCATGTATAACGAGGAAATATCATAGCCTGATGGATTCATGAATAATTTTTGATCTAGTTGGGTTTGATCAAATACTTCTCCTGGTTTGATGTTTAATATGGTATCTAATTGTCCACTGCGGTATTTTGCATTTCCCAACCATTTAATTTTTCCGAAATAATATTTATGGCCTTCTTCGATTTTTATATCAATATTTACCCTGTTATTTTTTACAAAGTAAACAGTATCTTTCACGATGCGAGCATCTCTGTAACCTTTGCTATTATATTTTTCAATAATTGAGGGTATGTCTTTTTCTAAATTTGATTCTAAATATTTTCCTGAATTAAAAGGGTTGTAAAAACGAAAAGGTTTGCTATCCTTCATTTTTCGTCGAAGTTTCCAACTTTTTACAATTGTGTTTCCAGTAATGTTTAAATTTTTGATTCTAACTTTCTTTCCTTTCGTCACTTTAATTAGTATAATAACATGTGGTGTTTTAGCTAAATTATCTGGCTTGGAAA
>Ga0315900_10010475_pt1 | contig 11603 bp, 14 predicted proteins | sample LakEriMetagenome_FD_203521 | JGI IMG/M metagenome (GOLD analysis project Ga0315900, IMG submission 203521) | Freshwater fungal communities from buoy surface, Lake Erie, Ohio, United States - Buoy 12 MA114 | ecosystem: Environmental > Aquatic > Freshwater > Lake > Lake biofilm | place: USA: Lake...
ATCTCGCCACCCCGAAAGCCGCGGAAGCCCCGACGAGGTCGGTAGCCGTGGCGGTGCATGGATACGTCCGGACGAGCAAACCGCCCCGCAAGCGGAGCCGCCACGCGTCGAGCTCTTCGCCGCTCGGGATTGAGTCGCAACGGGCCGCCATCCTGCAGGCGTACCCGGACGCCGTGCTACACGTCGACGAGTTTCGTAGCGGTCGCCGTGCAACGCGACCCGCTCTCCGGGCGATGATCGACAACCTCGAGCGGGGCGACCTGGTGGTAGTGGTTCGGCTCGACCGGCTCGCCCGTTCTATGCGGCTGGCTATGGCTCTCGAACACGAGGTCGAGGACGTGAGGGGAGCCCGGATAGTTTCGCTCGCCGGGGAGGGCACGAGCCCCGACGGGAAGCCCGACCCCTACGCGGTGTTCGTCCGCCGTGTGCACCAGGCCGCGGCGGAGCTGCAGGTCGCACAAGCCGCCCGCACAACGCGGGAAGCTCTCGCGGTTCGTCGCGGCAACGGCTACGCCGCCACCGGCTCGCCGCCGTGGGGCTACCGGCTCGAGGCGGGGAAGCTGGTGCCGGACACCGCGGAGCAAAAAGCCCTAGAGCTCGCCCGGGCGTGGGTCGCCAGGTGTGCGGCTCCGCCCGCCCCGGCGGACCTAGCCCGCGTGCTGGCCAAAGCTGGCGCCACCAATCGCAAGGGGCGACCAATCGGACGAGACACGGCTAGCCGGATTCTCCGGCAGCTCGAGCAGGTCGACACGAACACCACGCCACAACGGCGGGCGGATTAAGGAGGACAGCATGAGCACGGACACCACCTACAACGGCTGGCGGAATGTTGAGACCTGGCGGGTACAGCTCCACCTAGCGAATGACGAGTTTGCACAGTCGACGCTCAACGCCGCCGCGCACGTTTGCATAGATTCGCCGATGGCGTACCGGCTCGCCCGGGAGCGTGGCGGGATGGTGCCGTGGTGCGATGATAGATCGTCGTTCGCGGACGTTGTCCGCAAGTGGTTTGCGGACCGTGTGCTCGGCTTTCCAACCGAAAACACGTGGGACCAGTTTCGCGGGGACGTGGTCGAGGCCGCACTCGCCCGGGTTGATTGGGAGCAGATTGCCGCTCATTGGCTCGAGTCCGCCCGACACGAGGTCGAGCAGGAGGGCCGGACGTGATCCAACGAGCGAAACAACGAACCACCCGCGTCCGTGGGTTTGCTCCGTGGCGACCGCAGGCGGAGTCGCTCGAGCTTCTCCGCGACGTGCAAGCCGTGCTAGCCACGTTCCGGGCATACTTGCCCGTTACGCTTCGCCAGGTGTTCTACCGGCTCGTCGCTACGCGTGGGTACCCAAAGGACGAAAACGCGTACGCCCGCCTATGCGAAACGCTCAACCGTGCCCGACGGGGCGGGATGTTGGAGTGGGACGCGATCCGCGATGACGGTTTCACGAAACGGGTAGCGAGCTCGTGGGATAGCCCGGCAGATTGGGCCGCCGCCGTGGTCGCGTCCGCGAAACAGTACCGCCGCGACCGCCAGGAAGGGCAAGCCCGACGGCTCGTCGTGTGGTGTGAGGCTGGCGGCATGGTCCCGCAGCTCGAGCGGGTCGCCGCGGAATACTCTGTGCCGGTCTACTCGTCCGGTGGGTTTGATAGCGTGACCGCAAAACACGCCGTGGCGGAAGAGTTTTCCGCGATGGGTGCGGCAACGGTTTTGCATATTGGGGACCTAGACCCGTCCGGCGTCCATATGTTCGGGTCGCTCGACGAGGACGTACGGGCGTTTTTGGAGCAGCTCGGCGGGGACGTGGTTTTTGTACGGCTAGCCGTGACCCGCGAGCAGGTCGACGCTATGGGTCTCCCGACCGCTCCGCCAAAAGCTACGGACCGTCGGGCGTTCTCTGGTGACACGGTGCAGGCGGAGGCTATCCCGCCGGACGAGCTCGCACGGATCGTGCGCCGGGCAATCGTCGACCGCCGCGACCCGGAAGCGGTTGCCGGGATTACCTACCTCGAAGAGCAGGACCGCGAGTCGGTCGTGTCCGCAGCGGACAAGCTGGCCAGGGGGCTGGAATGAATAGCCGCAATTGGAAACGACACCAGGAGCGAAAAGCCCGACAAGCCGCCGCCCGTGGTGGTGATATCGAGCCCGGGCTCCGCGGTACGCGTATGTCCGTGCTCCCGCTCGACGGCGGGGCGCAGGTCCGCCGGTTGGAGATCGACGCTACGGACCCGCTCGACGCCGTGGTGAGGTGGGGACGCCGGGCACTACTACACGCCGCCCCGGTCGAGTGTGTCCGCGTGGTGACGCTCAAAAACTGGGACGAGGACGAGCGGGAGATTCTGGATATCCCGGAAGCCCGCGAGTACCTGCGGCGTTTGTGGCACGAAGGGAAACCGCTCCTCCGGCTCCTGTCGGAATCGACCACCGCCGCCACCCCGGACGATTCGTACGGGCTCCCGCCGGAGATTCTGTCCGCGTTCGGGTTCGGCTGGCTCGACGTTTACATGGTCGGATTTTGCGACACGGAAGAGCGGGAGCTCGCCCCGTCGCCGACCGGCCCGGCCTACCACGTGACCGTCCGCGGGATGAGTCCCGAAAAACGCGAGCAGCTCCGCGGCGAGTTGCTTGAGGTGTCCGCAGACAATCCGGGAGGCGTCGGGTTCGACGCGGTGTCGGAACGTTCCCGGCTCACGGAGGCCCATCTCGAGCGGTTGCACCAGGTCGCGGGCGAGCTCATGGCGGCGGGCAAGCCCGACACCGTGCTAGTGGTGGCTAGTCTGCTCGACGAGATCGGGCGACGTTTGGCGGTGGCGATTGCCGGGCAGGACGAGTCGCGGGACCACCTGCAGCGGTACGAAGCGGACGAGCTTCACCCCGCCGCCGTGCTCGCGTGCCCGCGTCCCGCGGCGGTGCAGGGTCTCCGGGCGTTCGCTCCCGGGGCCGCCGCCAATCTCGAGCAGGTGCTCGAGCCGGGAGAGTTTTGGGTGGTGACGGTTGCGGCGGGCGGTACACAAGTGGGGCGTATTTCTCTCCAGGAGTCGAAACCGTGATCGACCACAACGAAATAGCCGCCCCGGAGATTGTGCGAACGGTCCGCGACAAGCCGCGGAGTGTGCGGACCCCGGACGGGCGTTACGAAACGGTGTGGTCTCAACGTGTCACCGTTTCATTTCGTAACGGCGGGCGAGTAGTCAAACCGGACCCGACGGACTATCCCCGGCGGGAATCCAACTGGCATACACGGTGGGTCCGTATGAAGCTCGCCGCCGCCATGGTGTGCGAGTGTCAGTGGTGCGCGTCCCTATTCGGGTGTCGAGCTCCGGCGAAATGGTGCTCGCCGCGGTGCTCCAATCTCGCCGCCGCCGCCCGTCGCCAGGTGAGGCGGGGAAAGCTGGCGATCGTGTGCCCGTGTGGCGAGACCGTCGAGCAGTCGCCCGCCGGTCGGCTCCGCCGCCATTGTTCCCCGGCGTGTAGGCAGCGGGCGTACCGGTCGCGTGTGAAACCCCAGGAGGTCGAGTCGTGAAACGGGCAACGGACACAACGGCGAGAGTGTGGCAAGCGGTGCGGCGAGTCGAGGCTCGCGGCGAAAGACCCACGAACGATTCGGTACGGGCGGAGCTGCAGCAGCTCTACGGCGTGGGCGGGTCCTTCCGCGACGTGTCGCCCGTGGTCGAGGCGTGGCGGTCGGAAGTGGTGGCGAAAGCCGACCGCAGAATCGAGGCCGCCGTCGCTGCCCTGGCGAAGCTCGAGCACGACGTCGAGCGGGAGGAAGTGTGTCGGCGGTTCCGTGCAAAGTATGGCGGGCGTATCCGGCTCACCATCCAACGGGACAAGAAAACAGCATAGGCGCCAGGGTGGCTACCGTGGCATATTGCGGGACGGTTAGGGCTCGACGGTTTCGGGACGTGTGCGCGTATCTCTCTTCTCGTTTGGCGACGGGGAAACGAGAGACACGCCGGGCACGGTTTCCGGGGCTAGAGAGCCCGAGAGAAAACACGCGTAGAGGGAAACTCATGCCCGACGGCACGAGCATAAGACAACCTGCGCCGACACCGCAAGCCCGCCCTATATGGGGTCCGTGGCGCGGGTCGCTCCGCCGCTCAAATGTTGCACGCGTGCAACGTCGCACACCCCGCGGATGGTCCGCAGGGGCAAGAAAAAACCCGGCGAGAGTTGAGGCTCCCGCCGGGCTAGTTCGTTGGATCGTCCGCTCTCAACCTTCGCGGGGAGTTGAGCGGCGTTCCTTTTCACCACGATCTCCCATGGAAGGGGAACCCGTGCCCAAAAGCACGAGACACCCAAGGAAGGAAAACCGTGTCGACCGACATAGTACCGGTCCGTACCAGCATCGGCAACGCCGGGGCCGCCGCTAGAGATTTCGCCCGTAAGGGGTCGATTTCGCCGACCACCCAAGGGTCGACCGCAGGGTCGATCGGGGCTCCTGGCGCAAATACGGAGCCCGTTCCACTACCGCCCCCCGGTCCGGAGGAGCTCGACGCCGGTTTTCTGACGGCGGACGGGCAACGCGATAGCCACGCGGTGACGCTCGCCGACGGTCGCCACAACGGGAGCCCGCGAGCCGGGCAACCGTACCGCCGGATTACCTGGCGGGAGATTCGGCAACTCGTCGCGGCTCCGGCGGGGCGGACGAAAGACCGGGCCGCCCTGGTGATTCTGTCGACCTACGCGGAGTCGGACGGTCGGACACACGAGATCCAACGGCGGCGGGGATGGTTCGGTGGTCTCGCCGTCGATATCGACCGCGGTAGCCCGTCGCTCGAGCAGGTGGTCGCTGCGGTGCGGTCCGCGGTGGGCGACGTAGAGGCGATGATCTACTCGAGCTCGTCCGCCAGGCCGGACGCGATGAAATGGCGGATTCTGTTTCCGCTCCGGGGGCCGCTCGCGGGAGCTGATTACGCCGACACCCAAGCCGCCCTATTCGGTCTCCTCGAGGCCGAGGGGCTTGTGTGCGACGTGGCACTCGCCCGGGCCGCCCAACCGGTGTTTCTGCCCAACGTCCCGCCGCAACGCCGCGCCCCCGACGGTCGCCCGGTGTTCTACGCGTGGCGACACCTGCAGGGCCCCCGGCTCGACCTGGTGTCGGGGTGCCGGATTGTCGACGCCCGCGACACGCTCCGCGAGAAACGCGCCGCGGATGAGGCGGAAGCTACCCGGCGAGCTGCGGAATCCCGGGAACGGAAAGCCGCACACGTCGCCGCGACCGGGGACGATTTCGACCCGATAGAGCACTTCAAGCAAAACAACCGCGTAGGCGACCTACTCGCCCGGTACGGTTTCACCAGGAGCCCGCGGCAACGGGGTAGCCATTGGAAAAGCCCGCTCTCCGAAAGCGGTAGCTATTCCACGGAGGACAGGGGCGACCATTGGGTAACGGTTTCCGCGTGGGCTCATAACCACAACATCGGGCGGACGAGCCGCAACGGACACCGCTATGGGGACGCGTTCGACCTATACGCGTTTTTCGAGCACAACGGGGACCGGTCCGCCGCGGTGCGGGCGTATGCGGAAGAGGTCCGCCCACGTCGCCCCGGCATCGGCGGTCAGCTCGCCAGGTCGCCCGCGGTGCGGGTCGAGCCGCTCGCCACGGTCGACCACGAGCTCGTCGAGCTCGAGCAGTACCGCCGCGATATCGCCCAGGCGGTCGCCGCCGCGGTGCTCGACAACCGGCCCGGGTTCAAAATCGTTCGGGGTGCCCCGGGCACGGGGAAAACCTATGTCGTGTCTCGTTCGGTCGCCCGGTACGAAACCGGCGTCACTTCGGTTCCGGGGCACGAGCTCGCCGGGGAGGTGGTGCAGCTCCTCCGGGACGCCGGGGCGGACGCTGCGGCATACCCACGGCTCGACGAGCGGACGTGTGAGAACTACGCCACGGCGTCGAGGGCACAAGCCGCCGGGCTATCGGCTCCCGCGACCGTGTGTCCGAAATGCCCGCTCCTCCGCCAGTGTCGGGAGCGTGGGTACCTGGCGGGCGTGAAAGCTGCGGAACAAGCCCCGCACAAGGTCGTAACCCATAGCCGCCTAGTCCGGTCCGCCGGGCGGTTGCTCAAAAACGCGGAATACCTGGTGCTCGAGGAGGACCCGTCGGCGGTGCTCGCCCCGATGATCTCGACCACCCGCCGACAACTCGAGCGGCTCGCCGACCTGGCGACCGTCTACGGGGACGCTATGTCGCGGGTGTGGATTCTCGAGGGGGCCGCGGACCTGGCGCCGGTGGAAAATCTCCCGGAGTTCGACGCGTGGGGGCTCGACGAGCAGGTGGGCGAAGCCGGGGACACGGTGCCCGATGAAACGAAATCAACTGACACGGTGTCAGTAGATCCGCCCCCGACCCGCCGTTCGTTCCCGCGTGGGTTCTTTGGGCACGTATGCCGGGTCGCCGACACGCTCGCCACCGCAGCGGCTAGGGCCCTGGCGGACGAGGTCGCCGACGGGGTGCACCCGCTCGAGCTGAAACTCCCGCCGCCCCGGGACCTGCCCAAAAACCCGGAGCTCGTCGTGTGGTCCGCTCTCGACGCTATCGACCGCGTCGACCCGGACGCGACCGCAGGTATCGGCCCGGACGCTATGCAACTCGCCCTAGCCGTGGCCACCGGTCGAGCCCGGCGTGTCTACCTGCAGGTCGAGACCGACACCCGCCCCGGTGGTCGCCGTTCGGTCGAGCTCGTCGCCCAGTGGCGGACCGACACGGGACACAAAAGGCTCCCCGTGTTCGTTGTCGACGGGACGCTCGACGCGGATATCCTCGAGCGGCTGGCGTTCGGCGGCGAGTCCGGCAAGCTGGCCGCGGGGATGGTCGAGGACATAACGCCACCCGGACGGGTACCGCTCGCCCACTACGCGGCGCAATACCCCGTCGACGTGCTCCCGGGCACCAGTTCGGCGAAGGTGGCCGCCATGCTGGCGGGTATCGTGCGGGCTCTTCCGCAGTACCCGCGGGTCGGGGTGCTTTTGCACCAGCGGCACTACCGCGAGCTCGTCGAGTCGGACGATAGCCCGCTCCCGCGTGACGTCCGCGAGCGGATTGTGTGGGGCTCCTATTTCGGGTCCGGAGCCGACCGCGGGACGAACACGCTCCACCGGCTCGCCGACCTGGCGGTGGTGATCGGGACCCACCGCCCGCCACCCGCCGAAATCCGCCGGACGCTCGCCAGGTGGGGCGAGCTCGAGGCCGCCGGGGGCGCCGCGACGTGGGGCAGAATCGACCGCCACGGAGCCGCCCCCGACGGGGCCGTGGTTCCGTACGCCGGGCGTGGCTACGCGGATGCGACGTGGGCCCGGGCAGCGGACGCGACCATCCGGGCGAGTATGCGGCAAGCCGTAGCCAGGTCGCGGGCTATCGTCCCGGACCATGGGTGCGCCGTTGTCGCCGTGACCACGGAGGCAATCGGGCTACCGGTGCTCCCGGTGGACGCTCTGCCAGTGGCGGATGACCGGGCGGAGCAGGTGGTCCAGGCGGTCGCACGGCTAGCCGTAGACACGGCCCGCAACGGGGACAAAAACCCTAAGAAAGATATTAGGCATTTTGTCCCCGTTGGGCCGGTCGGCGGGGTGACCCTCGAGGCGGTCGCCGCGGGGCTCCCCGAGATCGACTATCGGACCGTAAAGCGGTGGGTCGCCCGGGCGGTCGAGGCTGGCGACCTGGTGCGGACCGGCAACGGGAAGGCGGTTCGGTACTGGCTCCCGGGCACCGCCCCGACGGTGGTCGAGGCTCCCGCGTCGAGCCCGCCCCGGGAGCGGAAGGTGGCCACACCCGCCCCGGCTCCGTTGTCGCTGGCTCGTGTCGAGCTACCCGCCCCGACGGTGGTCGAGGTCGCCCGACCTGCAGCTCCGCCACCGCCCCCGGCTCCCGTCGTGGTGACGCTCTCGCCGTCGCGGTCGCCGGTTGTCGAGCCCGCCCGCCCAGCGGCACCACCACCACGTCCTACGCCCCGTCCGGCGGTAGTCGCGGAAACGCAACCTCCGGCGGATTGGCTCGAGCGTGTGCTCGCCCCCGACCGCCACCCCGACGAGCGGCTCGTCCTGGAGTTCTACCTATCGGGTCCCCATGCCCGGTCGATCGGGATACCTGCAGCATGGGAGCAGGAAACGCCGCCCCTTGTGATGAAACTTCACAAGCTCGCCACCACGGAGGCGAAACGCCACGGACACCCACCGCCACCGGTCGAGGTGGTCGCACGACATACCGTCGCGTGGTACGCCCGGACGCTCGAGGCAGTCGCGGGCTAGCTGCTCGAGCTCTGGCGTAGCGTGTCGCGGTGTGCGGCTACCACCGCTGGCACGTCCTACAAAATCATTCGCGGGATAACTGCAAGGGTCCGGGGCGATTGCCATACGTTGCGGGTATGGATGCAACGAACACCACGCCCGCTCTGCCCGCCACGCTCCGCCCACCGCTCGACCGCAAAGCCGCCGCGGCGTACTTGTCGGTCAGTGTCGCCACGTTGGCGAAGTGGGCCGGGCAACCGGGTAAGGGTCCCCGCTACTCCCGCTCTTCGGACCGCCGCGGTTGCGTGTGGTACCGCGTCGAGGATCTCGACGAGTTCGTCGAGCGTCGAGCCGTGAGGTCGTAATGAGTCGCCGCTCCGCCAGGATGTCGAGCCGCGTACGCGGACCCCGGTGGGCATGGGGGGCCGGGTGCAACTCCGGGGCGTTCGCTGAGGAAAACCAGATGTTCCCCTAGGGGTAGGCGAAGGGGGCGTCCCCTATCGCAGATTGGCTCTCCCCTTTCCGCTCTCCAAAAAACGTCGACTACCGACCATGCCTAGACCCGTAAACGCCCGCGCGAAACACAAGCTCCCCGCGGAGCTGCTCGCGCTCCCGACCGACCCCAACGGACCGCCGCCGGTCGAGCTCACGGGCGAGCGGCTGAAACTTTGGAACGACGTACGTACCCGGTGGGCCCTGGAGCCCGCGAGCGAAAACATCCTCCGCAACGCGTGCGAATCGCTCGAGCGTGCCGCGGTCTACGGCGAAATCGTCCGCCAGGAGGGCGGGGTCTACCGCGACCGGTTCGGCGGTATCAAGCCGCATCCCGCCGCCATGCTCGAGCGTGATTTCCGCGGGCTCGCCGCCCGGCAACTCGCCCAGCTCGCCGCCCGGATGGAAGGAAACTAATGCCCAAAGCTCCCGCCAAAATCCGCCGCCGCTATGTCGAGGGCACTACGAACGTGTGCCCGTGGGACGTGGAGGAGTGTCTCGTGTTCGGTTGCCCGGAGGTATTCGGGCCACCGTGTCTCTGGCGGACGCTCGACGAGTGGTCCCGCGAATGGTCGCGGTGGCGGAGCGTGATCGAGCCGAAAGTCCGCGAGTACCTCCCGGGTCGGCGGGCGTTCGCTCAATACGTGGTCGGGGAGATACCGCGGCGCGAGCTGCTGCTCCCGGTCCCGGAACCGAATGGGTGGTGGTTCGTCGATGTCGCGTCCCGGGACGGGAGCGTGGTGTCGCATCCAATCAACGTCCCGGAGCCGTTCGTCCGTCCGCAGTGGAAACACCTCCGCGACCTAGGGCTCCTCGAGCCCGACGAGCTGCAGCGGTACCGGGCATGGCTGAAACGCGGCAAGTTCGACACCTACGCTCTTGAAATGGCGTGTTTCCAGTGACCCGCCGCGGAGCCGCAATAAAACGTCGAGCCGATAGCGGGCCGCTCTCGGTGTTTTTTGAAGTGCCCGCGGCCGGGTACCTACGCCCGTGGCTCTTCCTGTCCGCGATGAAAACGCGGCGATTTTGGGAGGGCATAGCCCATACCCACGGAGCGGCTATCGCCGACAAGGTCCGCCAGGCTATGCCGGGGTGCCGGGCAGGTGTGCTCTACCTGTCCAGTCGGCTCCCGCCGCTCCCGTTGCTCGAGGAGCCGCCGGAGTGGCACGTCGCCGCTAGGCAGTTCGTCGACGTCGACGGGGAGCGGTTGTGGTGGTGCGGCCCGTCGCCCGATGGTCGCGTGTGGCTCCCGTGCCAGGCGGAACACCTCCGCGGGATTGGCGAAGTCGACGGGCGAGAGTGGCGCGAATACGTGCGATGGCGGGACGAGGGATACCCCGCCCGGTACCAGCTCTCCGGAGGCAACCGCACAACGGTAGCTCTCCACCATCTTTGTTTTTGACCGACGAACGACACCACCTCACGAGGGCCTAGCTATGCCGAAATCCGTATCCGTTGTCGCCGTGCTCGAGCAGTCGACAACGAACGTCCACGAAAAAGCCCGGGAGGCTTTTGCCCGGGATCTCGCCGCGTACCGTGCCGGGTGCGAGTCGATGGCGGAGCACGATATGCAACTCCCGGAGGACAAGGCGGACGAGCTGCTCGAGGTGTGCGGTCGGCTCGGAATCACTGCGGAACGGCTCGCCGCGGATGCGACCGCGTTTATCAAGCTGCGGAACATCAACGCCCGGATAGCGGCAATCGAGGAGCGAAACGCCGCCCGCCGGGCACCGCTCCCGGAGCTCGCCGCAAAGCTCGCGGAGGCTAACGCGGAGTTCCTACGGGTGCGGCCGGAATGTCTCCGGCGTATTCAGCAGGTCGAAACGGCTCTCAATGCTGCCCAGCGGGCACACGACGCGGTAGCTCACTTGCGGGACGAACGGACCGACCGCGAGCAGGGGGAAGCCCTCGACGTGTGGAGTCGGTTCCCCCATTTGTTCGGAAACATCACACCCGACGAGCTGCGGAAGTATCTCGCCCGTTCGTGACCGTGTCGGATGAAATGAAACCGGGGACGAAACACCAGGAGGACGAGGAAATGGTCGAGCGGGCGAGCTGGCAGGAAGCGGCGGTCGAGGACGCAATTCGGCTACGGTGCCGAAACGCTCCGGAGTTCGTGCGGCGGACTATCGACGCCAGGCGGGAAGCCCGTGGGCTACGTCCGCTCTGGCCGAATGTGTCGCGGCGAGCTCATGCCCGGACCCGCGCCACCGCCACCGTGTCGCGGTTGCGGGCGTTCCTGGTGTCCGCGACCGCCGGGGCAAAAAAGGGCGCGTAGCGTGATCGTGAAAAACACCCGCACGAAGCCCCGCCGCCGCTCGTCCCCCGCGACCCCCGAAACGGTCGGGAGTCGCGGCAAGTCGACCACCGCTCCGCCGCCCGCCGGACTATCGGTCGAGCAGGCGGCGGAGCGGCTCGTCCGATACCGCGAAATCATCGCCCGCACAGTGGGCGGTGCGGTGCTCACGGAGGTACAGTCGGACGAGGCTTTGCAGATTCTTTCGGAGCTCGAGCTCCCGGCGTTGTGTTTGTCGCGGGACGTGTCGGCGGCCCGGGCGTTTCGTGTCGCCACAACCGACTACCAAAAGCTCGAGCTGTTGTGTGTATATCCCCACCTATTCGCCGACCGCCGACAATGGGCGGAACTACGCCACCGCGAACGAGTCGCCAGGCGGGAAGCTTTGGCAAAGCTCCGCGAGTCGCAAAGCCCGCCGAAATGACCGCGGCGTAGGCGTCCAAAAAAGCCCCGACCACGGCCCGGGTTCGGTGGGCGGTTGTGATCGAGACTCCGCCACTAACTGCCGTCACGGTGACGGTGGTTTCACCAGGAGAGACCCGGCGTACGTCGCGGGTTCTTTCCGCGTCGATGGCTCCTGGTAATCCGGTCCGGAA
>Ga0315900_10010476_pt1 | contig 11602 bp, 11 predicted proteins | sample LakEriMetagenome_FD_203521 | JGI IMG/M metagenome (GOLD analysis project Ga0315900, IMG submission 203521) | Freshwater fungal communities from buoy surface, Lake Erie, Ohio, United States - Buoy 12 MA114 | ecosystem: Environmental > Aquatic > Freshwater > Lake > Lake biofilm | place: USA: Lake...
TCGTCGAGCTTCATGGCGATCTTGCCACCGCGGTTCACCTGGACGAAGTCGGAGAGCTTGTTGCGCCTGACCGTGCCGCGGGTCGTGGCGAACATGGCGTCGAGGTCGCCCCAGGTGGTCTCGTCCTCCGGCAGCGGCAGGATGGTGGTGATCCGTTCGTCCTGCTCGAGCGGCAGGATGTTGACGAAGGCCTTGCCACGCGCCTGCGGGGCCGCCAGCGGCAGGCGCCAGACCTTCATCTTGTAGACCTGCCCCTTCGAGGAGAAGAACAGGATCGGTGTGTGCGTATTGGCGACGAACAGACGGGTGACGAAATCCTCGTCCTTCGTCTGCATCCCCGAGCGGCCCTTGCCGCCGCGGCGCTGCGCCCGATAGGTCGAAAGCGGCACGCGCTTGACGTAGCCGGCATGGGACACGGTGACTACCATGTCCTCGCGGGCGATGAGGTCCTCGTCCTCGAACTCGCCGATGCCGTCGACGATCTCTGTCTTGCGCGGCGTCGCGAACTCGTCGCGCACCGCCTTCAGTTCGTCGGTGATGATCGACAGGATGCGGGCGCGCGAGCGCAGGATGTCGAGATAGTCGAGGATTTCCGTCGACAGGGTCTTCAACTCGTCGCCGATCTCGTCGCGGCCGAGGGCGGTGAGGCGCCTCAGCGGCAGCTCGAGAATGGCGCGGGCCTGGGTCTCGGAGAGACGATAGGTCTCGTCCTCGTTGAGCGGGTGGCGCGGGTCGTCGACGAGGCGGATCAGCGGCGCGATGTCGCGCGCGTCCCAGTCGCGGCCCATCAGGGCCTCGCGGGCGGCCGCCGGGTCGGGTGACGTCCGGATGATGCGGATCATCTCGTCGATGTTCGCCACCGCGATGGCGAGACCGCAGAGGACGTGGGCCCGGTCGCGCGCCTTGCCGAGAAGGAACTTGGTGCGGCGGGACACAACCTCCTCGCGGAAGGCGATGAAGGTGACGATGAGATCCTTGAGGTTCATCACCTCGGGCCGACCGCCATTCAGCGCCACGAAGTTGCAGCCGAAGCTCTGCTGCAGGGCCGTGAAACGGAACAGCTGGTTGAGCACGACGTCGGACACCGCATCGCGCTTAAGCTCGATGACGATGCGCATGCCCTCGCGGTCGCTCTCGTCGCGGAATTCGGCGATGCCCTCCACGCGTTTCTCGCGCACCAGTTCGGCGAGGCGCTCCAGCATCTGCGCCTTGTTCACCTGATAGGGGATCTCTGTGACGATGATCGCCTCGCGCTCCTTGCGCACCGTCTCGATGGTGGCACGCGCGCGCATGACGACCGAGCCGCGGCCGGTCAGATAGGCCTGGCGGATGCCGGTGCGGCCGAGGATGAGGCCCGCGGTCGGAAAATCCGGACCCGGCACGTAGTCCATCAATTCCTCGATCTCGATCTCGGGCTTCTCGATCGTCGCGATGCAGGCATCGATGACCTCGCCGAGATTGTGCGGCGGAATGTTGGTTGCCATGCCGACGGCAATGCCGCCGCCGCCGTTCACCAGCAGGTTGGGGAACTTCGCGGGAAGGACCTTCGGCTCGCGCTCGGAATTGTCGTAGTTGTCCTGGAAGTCGACGGTGGCCTTGTCGAGATCCGACACGAGCTGGTCGGCGATCTTCTCCAGGCGCACCTCGGTGTAGCGCATGGCCGCCGGAGGGTCGCCGTCGACCGAGCCGAAGTTCCCCTGCCCGTCGATCAGCTCGACGCGCATGGAGAAATCCTGCGCCATGCGCACCAGCGCGTCATAGACCGACTGGTCGCCGTGAGGATGGTACTTACCGATGACGTCGCCGACGACGCGGGCCGACTTGCGATAGGGCTTGTTCCACTCGTAGCCGTTCTCGTGCATCGAATAGAGGATGCGGCGGTGCACCGGCTTCAGGCCATCGCGCGCGTCGGGAAGCGCGCGACTGACGATCACGCTCATCGCGTAGTCGAGGTAGGATCGCCGCATCTCGTCGGTGATCGAGATCGGCCGGATTTCGGTCGGGTCGGAGGGCTGCGAGCCCGCCGGCGTCTTGTCGTCGTCGTCTGCCAAGAGAACACTTCCGGTGGCGCGGGCGCGAGACGCCCGCAGGACTGCGGTCCTTCTAGCCGATTCCGCCGCCGATCTCCAACTCTGAGGGTGATTTCGCGACCGATAAATAGCTCATGATTTCAGCCACTTGCCGACAGTCGCATCAGGGCTGTGGACGACGCAGGCCGCAAACGGCAACAATCGTCCCGTTCGAGAGGCGAAACGGGGGCCCCATGACCGTCGAGTTCCTGACCGGTGCCCTCGTGACGATGTTCGTCATCGTCGAGCCTATCGCCCTCGTTCCGATCTTCCTGGCGGTCACGCAGGGCTTTTCCGCCGCCCAGCGGCGGCAGGTCGCCTGGCGCGCCTGCCTCATCGCCTTCCTCATCCTGTCGGCCTGCGCCTTCTTCGGCGACTGGCTGCTCCGCAAGCTGGGCATTTCCTTGCCGGCCTTCCGCATCGCCGGCGGCCTGCTCGTCTTCTGGATCGCCTTCGAGATGGTCTTCGGGCTGCGGGCGAGCCGCAAGAGCGAGACGGCGCGCGAAGCCATCGACAAGGAACACATCGTCAACGTAGCGGCCTTCCCGATGGCCATCCCGCTTCTGGCCGGGCCAGGGGCGATCACCGCGACACTGCTGCTGGCCGGCCAGGCGGCCGGCAACACCGCCATGATGGCGACGCTCATTGCGGTGCTGGCCGTGGTGGTGCTCGTCTCGTGGCTCTGTCTCAACATGGCAGAGACGGTGAATGCCATGCTCGGCACGCTCGGCAACGCCGTGGTGTCACGGCTGCTCGGCATCATCCTCGCTGCGCTCGCCGTCCAGTTCGTCATGGACGGCGTACGGGCCGCAATAAGGGCCTGACCCCGGTCAGCTGCCGAAGACCGTCTGGAACATGAGGCGCCCGGGCAACAGGGTGAAGAGCCCTGCCCCCGCCCAGCCTGCCGCGATCCCGATCATATGGCCGCGATGGGCTGTGATGCGCCCGAGCCGGCGTGCGCGAACGCCGAAAAAGAGGCTGACCAGCGTGAAGACCGACAGGCCGTGAATGGGACTGAAGGGGCCGATCAGCCGAAGCCCGTGAATCCAGAAGGACGAGACGGCGGTCACCGCCATGAGGACCACCCAGGCCCAGCCGAGCGAGCGATGGCCAGGTCCCCTCTTCGGTCGCCAGAACTGGATGGCCGTCAGCGGAATCAGCGCAAGGGCAGCGCCCGCATGAAGCTGGACAACGAGGGGGGCGGCAAGAAGGGGAGAAAGGGTCATGACAGCCTCTGAATGCAGATGTACATTACATTCACATTATCATGCCGTCAAGCGATCAGTTGCGGATCAGCATCGGCAGGATGATGTCGCGCAGCTCCCGTATCCGCTCATCGCCTCCCTGGTTGCCGAGACTGAACTGACCGATCAGCGCCTGGTAGGCGAACCTGGCTCTTGCAAGGGCCTGCGGAGCACTGAAGCCGAGTTCCCGGAAGAGGGCCTCGACATAGGCGAGGCGCCGTTGATCGACGACCTTCTGGGCTGTCCGCGCCGCCTCGTCGCGGGTTGCCCAGTCCCGCACGGCCATTTCCAGGCGACCGTCCGACCGGAAGACGATCGAGAGCAATAAACCGAGACGGGTAGCCGCGTCCCCGCCTTTCTCCTCGACCCGCGTGATGATGTCGCTCGTCGCCTCGGCCTGCCAGGCCTCGAGAAGGGCGGCAACCAGCGCCGGCCTGTCACGAAAATGCCAGTAGAAGCTTCCTTTGGTGACCTTGAGCACGGCCGCGAGGCGCTCGACCCGCACGGCGTCGATGCCACCTGCCGCCAGCATGGCGAAGCCTGCATGAATCCAGTCGGCGCGGTCGAGTCTGTCAGCCATTCCGCTCCATACGCCACCGTATTGACCGAGGCAAGAATCAGGGCTATCAAACATCCATACGCATCCGTATGGAACTCGACATGACAAGCATCGATCTCGTCGCCGCGGCTGCGCTCACGGTTGGTGTCAGCCTGATCCATTCCTGGCTCGGGGAGCGACGCCTGATCGGACCACTGCTTGCGTCAGAGCCGCGGCCGACTGCCCTGCGCAGCAACTTCCTGCGAAACGTCCTGCGTTACGCTTGGCACCTCACCTCCCTGGCCTGGATTGGCATGGCCGGCGTGATGATAGCGTTGGCCCACGAACCGCTGAGCGGTCCCGGCCGCCTCGCCGCCGCGCTGGTCGGTGCAACATTCCTCATCCACGCGGCCGTCGCTGTGGGGATCAGCCGCGGACGGCATCTGGCCTGGCCGGTGTTCCTCGCGATTGGCCTGTTGTGTCTTGGGGCGGCCCGATAATGCCTAGCCGGCCCGTTCCTGCCATTCCGGCCTCAGGATCGACATCAGATACTGGTCAGCGCGTCGACCGTCGGGCCGGCGCACCACCTGCCGCAGCACCCCTTCCTCGACGAAGCCGAGGCTGCGGTAGACCCGCCGGGCGCGCACATTGTCGGTGAAGACCTCAAGGCATAGCCGGTGGCACGGGGTCTGCGCGAACGTCCACCCGAGGACAGCCGAGAGGAACGCCCGTCCCCGGCCCTTGCCCGGTTCGACCATGGCGATGCGCTGCAGTCCGACATTACCGTGCGGGTCGCCGAGGTCACGCAGGATGGCGAAGCCGACCGGTTGCCCGTCCTCCAGGGCAATCAGATAGGCAAAATCACCGGAAGCCATGGAGGCGCGGTGGCGTTCCGCGCTCCAGCGACCGATCAGCCCCTCGTGTTCGGGAATGCGCTCGGTCTCCATAATGAAACCGAGATCGTCACCGACGGCTCGCCTGAGCGCGATGTCGCCGGGCGCCCGCAAATCCATGGCCCAGCGCGCTCAGAACGGAATCTCGTCGTCGTCCATCTTGCGGCCACCCGCAGGCGCAGCGGACCGCCGCGGCGCTTCGGATCGCCCCCCGCCCGACCGGCCCTCGATAGCGCCGCCCCCGCCGCCGAAGCCGCCCGAGGCACCGAAGCCGTCGTCCGCATAATCGGGACCGCCGCCGCCACCGCCGCGGCTGTCGAGCAGAACCATCTCGCCGCGGAATCGCTGCAGCACGACCTCGGTGGAATACTTCTCCACACCGGACTGGTCGGTCCACTTGCGGGTCTGCAACTGGCCCTCGACGTAAACCTTGGAGCCCTTCTTGAGGTACTGCTCCGCGACGCGTGTCAGGTTGTCGTTGAAGATCACGACCTGATGCCACTCGGTGCGCTCCTTGCGCTCACCCGAAGCCTTGTCGCGCCACGTCTCCGTGGTGGCGAGGCGCAGGTTGCACACCTGCTCGCCATTGTTCAGACGGCGGATTTCAGGGTCGCGGCCCAGATTGCCGATCAGGATTACCTTGTTGACGCTGCCTGCCATCGTCGTTCTCCCTTCCCCGCAGCCTCAAGACCCGGGGCGCCTTGCGCTCACATCAGACCGACGCTTCCCACGTTCATGGTCACACGTCACCGCGCGTGCCGCCATTTCCGCGAGCTATCCCCAGTTTGCGCGGACGATCGACGGGATTTCTCAATCACTATTGTTCCTTATTTGTTCTTGTTGCCCAACGCAAGACCCGCTAGCCTTGCACGCGGATTCGACGAGCACCCGCGCCCCGGAAGACCTGCGCACGGCTGCCATCCGGCTAAGCTGAGGTCTGGTTTTCCCCGGTCGTCGTTTCTACCTTGGGGAAATGGTGGCCCAGGTGCGTCCTGCTGCCATGCCCCTGCCGTGATGACGCTTAAGCCTGATCCCGTCCAGCGTGCCCGAGCGGCCGCCCGAAAGCCTGTTGAGATGAGCGACCTGTTCGACAAGTTCAGCGACGACGTCCGGCGTCCCGATTCACGGTTCATCTCCGTGCGCGGCGCGCGCGAGCACAATCTGAAGAACGTCGACCTGACGATTCCGCGCAACTCTCTGGTGGTGTTCACCGGTCTGTCCGGGTCCGGCAAATCCTCGCTCGCCTTCGACACGATCTATGCGGAGGGCCAGCGCCGCTATGTCGAGAGCCTCTCGGCGTACGCCCGTCAGTTCCTCGAGATGATGCAGAAGCCGGACGTCGACCAGATCGACGGTCTGTCGCCGGCCATCTCCATCGAGCAGAAGACGACCTCGAAGAACCCGCGCTCGACCGTCGGCACCGTCACCGAGATCTACGACTACATGCGCCTGCTCTGGGCCCGCGTGGGCGTGCCCTATTCGCCGGCCACAGGGCTGCCGATCGAGAGCCAGACAGTCAGCCAGATGGTCGACAAGACCCTGGCCCTCACCGAGGGGTCCCGCCTCTATCTGCTCGCGCCGGCGGTCCGCGGGCGCAAGGGCGAGTACCGGAAGGAACTGGCGGACTGGCAGAAAAAGGGCTTCCAGCGCGTCAAGATCGACGGTGCCTTCTACGAGATCGCCGATGCGCCCGCCCTCGACAAGAAGCTGAAGCACGACATCGACGTGGTGGTGGACCGCATCGTCGTGCGGCCCGACATGGCGACGCGCCTCGCGGACAGTTTCGAGACCGCGTTGAAGCTCGCCGACGGCATCGCCGTCATCGAATTCGCCGACCAGAAGACCGAGGGCGGCGAACCGTTGCGGTTGCTGTTCTCGGAGAAGTTTGCCTGTCCCGTGTCCGGCTTCACGATCTCCGAGATCGAGCCGCGGCTGTTCTCGTTCAACAACCCGTTCGGCGCCTGTCCTGCGTGCGACGGCCTCGGCGTCGAGCAGACCGTCGACCCCGACCTGGTCATTCCCGACAAGGAGTTGTCGCTGCGCAAGGGCGCCATCGGACCCTGGGCACGCTCGACCTCGCCCTTCTACACGCAGACCCTCGATGCCCTGTCGAAACACTATGGCTTCTCGCTCACCGCACCCTGGTCGAAGCTCCCCGAGAAGGCGAAACACGCCATCCTGTTCGGGACGGGCGAGGAAACCGTCACCTTCAGGTACGACGACGGTCTGAGGTCCTACGAGACGACCAAGACCTTCGAGGGCGTCGTCCGCAACCTCGAGCGGCGACTGAAGGAGACCGAGAGCGACTGGGCGCGCGAGGAAATCTCCCGCTATGTGTCGGACGTGCCCTGCAAGACCTGCTCGGGCTTCCGCCTCAAGCCGGAGGCGCTCGCCGTGCGCGTCGGCGGCTGCCACATCGGCGAGATCTCGCAGATGTCGGTGCGGGGCGCCCGGGAGTGGTTCGCCGACCTGCCCGAGAAGCTGAACGCCAAGCAGAACGAGATCGCGCTGCGCATCCTCAAGGAAATCCGCGAGCGCCTGCACTTCCTGGTCGATGTCGGCCTCGATTACCTGACCCTCGGCCGCAATTCGGGCACCCTGTCCGGCGGAGAGAGCCAGCGCATCCGGCTCGCCAGCCAGATCGGTTCCGGCCTCACCGGGGTGCTCTACGTGCTCGACGAACCCTCCATCGGCCTGCACCAGCGCGACAACGAGCGCCTGCTCGGCACGCTGAAGCGACTGCGCGATCTCGGCAACACGGTGATCGTCGTCGAGCACGACGAGGACGCCATCCTGCAGGCCGACCACGTCGTCGATGTCGGCCCCGGCGCCGGCATCCATGGCGGGCGGGTGATCGCCGAGGGCACGCCGGCCGAGATCATGGCCAATCCCGCCTCCCTCACCGGCAAGTACCTGACCGGCGAGATGGGCGTGCCTCTGCCAAAGCGCCGCAAGCCGCAGAAGGGCCGGTCGATGAAGATCGTCGGCGCCCGCGGCAACAACCTGAAGAACGTCACGGTCGATATCCCGCTCGGCCTCTTCACCTGCATCACCGGCGTGTCAGGCGGTGGCAAGTCGACGCTTCTCATCGACACGCTCTATCAGGCGGTGGCCCGCAAGCTGAACGGGGCGAGCGAGGCCCCTGCCCCGCATGACCGCATCGAGGGCATCGAACACCTGGACAAGGTCATCGATATCGACCAGTCGCCGATCGGTCGAACGCCGCGTTCCAACCCCGCGACCTACACCGGCGCCTTTACCCCGATCCGCGAATGGTTCGCCGGACTGCCGGAGGCCAAGGCGCGCGGCTACGAGCCGGGGCGCTTCTCCTTCAACGTCAAGGGCGGTCGCTGCGAGGCCTGCCAGGGCGACGGCGTCATCAAGATCGAGATGCACTTCCTGCCCGACGTCTACGTCACCTGCGACGTCTGCAAGGGCAAGCGATACAACCGCGAGACGCTCGAGGTCGTGTTCAAGGGCAAGTCCATCGCCGACGTCCTCGACATGACGGTCGACGAGGGCGTGGACTTCTTCAAGGCCGTGCCGCGGGTGCGGGACATCCTGAGGACCCTGTCGGAGGTTGGACTCGGTTACATCCATGTCGGCCAGCAGGCCACGACGCTCTCCGGCGGCGAAGCCCAGCGCGTCAAGCTGTCGAAGGAACTGTCGCGCCGCGCCACCGGCCGCACGCTCTATATCCTCGACGAGCCGACCACCGGCCTGCACTTCCATGACGTCGCCAAGCTGCTCGAAGTTCTCCATGAACTGGTCAACCAGGGCAATTCGGTCGTGGTGATCGAGCACAATCTCGAGGTCATCAAGACCGCCGACTGGGTGATCGACATGGGTCCCGAGGGCGGGGACGGCGGCGGCGAGGTGGTCGCCGAGGGCCCCCCGGAGGTCATTGCGAAGGAGAAGCGCAGCCATACCGGCAGGTTCCTCTCCGAAGTGCTGGCGCGCCGTCCCATGAAGGTGAAGAGTGAGGCAGCCGAATAGGCGCTGTCGCTGGCACCTCTGATACCCGACGGACCCGAACCATGCCCCTGACGGACCTGCCGTCATGACCGAACTGGAACTCGCCCAGCGTCTTGGCGTCGCCATCGCCCTCGGCGCCCTGGTCGGCGCAGAACGTCACTGGCGCGAGCGCAACGAGGACGACGGTCAGCGTACTGCAGGGCTGCGCACCTATACGCTCGTCGGCATGTTCGGCGGTGTCGCCGGGGCGCTCGAGCTGGCGTTGCGGAGCGGCGGCGCGAGTGCCTGGCCGGGGGTGCTCCTGGCAGGCTTCTTTGTTGCCTTCTCCGGCGTCTTCGGGCTGTTCCAGTACCGCGAGCATCAGGCGGACAATACCTACAGCGTCACCTCTTCGATCGCCGCCATGGTGACCTTCGCGCTCGGCGCCCTCGCCGTCCTCGGCGATATGCGGCTCGCCGGCGCTGCCGGCGTGGTGCTCGTGGCGATCCTCGCAGCGCGCGAGGCGCTCCACCGCTTTATCGAGGCGCTGACCTTTGCCGAACTGCGATCCGCGATCGTGCTTCTGGCGATGACCTTCGTCATCCTGCCTCTCGTCCCCGACAATCCCCTGGGGCCGTTCGGCGGCATCTCGCCCGCGCGGATCTGGACGCTGGCCATTCTTCTCGCGACCATCTCCTTCGTCGGATATGCGGCCGTCAAGCTGCTCGGCGAGCGGCAGGGCGAACTGGTGGCCGGCGCCATCGGGGGGCTCCTGTCCTCCACCGCCACAACGATCAGCAACGCGCGGCGCGCAACTTCGGGCGGCGATACCGATACGCTGGTCGCCGGCGCTCTCGCCTCGAGCCTCGTCTCCTATGCCCGCACGACCCTGCTGGTCTTCGCCCTGGCGCCTGTGCTGCTGCCCCGTGTCGGCGCGGCACTGGCCGGCGGCGCCGTCGTCCTCGGCATCGCCGCCGTCATCTTCGCGCGCCGGGATGCCGGGCAGCACGAACCAGGTGTCACGTTCAATCCCTTCGATCTCGCCAGCGTCTTCCAGATGGCGATCCTGCTGGCCGCGATCGCTTTCGCCGCAAAGGCCGCCTCCGCCTGGTTCGGCGAAGCCGGTGTCATCCTCGTATCTGGCCTGGCGGGACTGGGCGATGTCGATGCACCCGTGATCACGGCGGCCGGTCTCGTGAACGGCGGCCTGTCGGCCGAAGCGGCCACGATTGCGGTTCTCGTGGCGGTGGGCAGCAACACCCTGGCCAAGGCCGCGTATGGGCTGTTGCTGGGATCGACCCGCTTCGGACTGGTCTTCGCCGGCGCCTCGATCGTGGCCCTCGCCGCCGGCGCCGCGGGCTTCGTCCTGTCGAAAGCGCTCGTCTGATTCAAATTCGTTAAGGACTCCATGTGCCCGTCGCATAGCTGCGGTGCACAATTTTCCATCTCGCAACTGCAGCATAACGCCTATCTGAGGAGCATACCGCTGACGGCGCGGATCGCCGCCTTCCCCTGAGGATCATCGGTCATGCTGTACTTTCTCAACGCCCTCATCGCCCGCTTCAAGGCTCATCTGGTCTACATTCGCACCCGGGAAGAGTTGACCCAGCTCGACGACCGGGCGCTGGCCGACCTCGGCTTCCAGCGCGGCGAGATCGAGTATATCGCCCGCAAGGTTGCCGACGCAGCCTGAACGTCAGCCGCGCCCGGCGCGGCCAAACCGGCGCGCCCAGCGCCACATCGCCCATTGCAGCCGCCACTGGGGCACATCCCGTGGCGGCTCAAAGGGATCAGGCATCGCATCGAGACGCCTGAGCCTCGTCGCCACCGTCGCCAGCGGCACGAAGGCTGCGACGGTTGCCGGGTCGGAACTGGACGCAAGGCGATCCGCCGTCTGCAGGTGGCGCCTTGCGATGCCGCGGAGTTCGGACAGTGCCTCGCGTACCGCTGGGCCGCCCCGCCCGGCGACGACATCGTCGCGGGAGGCGCCATGGGCCGCCAGCATGTCCAGGGGGACAAAGACCTGCCCGCGCCTCGCATGCAGCGGGAACACGCGCAACAGGCCCGTCAGCGCATAGGCGATGCCGGCATGGCCGGCGAGATCGGCCGTACCCGGGTCACGTCCCTCGGCCAGGATCAGAGCTGCAATTTGCATGAGAGCCGAACTCGTCTCCCCGCAATAGCCTTCGAGGTCGAGAAGGCTCGGCATCGGGTCGTCATAGAGATCAAAGACGCGCGCGTCGATCAGCGCGAGCAGCGGCTGCGTCGGCAGCCGGTGGCGAGAGATCGTGTCTGTCACCGCGGCGGCCACGGGATGGGCCAGGATGTCGCCTCGTCCTTCGCCGGTCAGCACATCCCGCCACCACTGCAGCCTGACCTCGCCGGGCAGCGGCTCTGAAACGCGCTCGCGGACCGAGGCGATCTCCAGATTGAAGGCATGCAGCGCCATGAGGTCCGGGCGCCGTTCCGCCGGCGCGAACAGCGCCGCAAGCCAGCGGTCCTTGTCCCCCTCCCGGACGGCCGCATCGCAATGGGCATAGGCTGAGGCGAGACCGTCCGGGCGCGGGGCAACGGTCATGGCGTCACCCGACCGCGACCAGCGCCGCCGCCACCCTGCGCTTCTCCCCGAGCATGATGTTGTAGGTCCGCGCCGCAGCGCCCGTGGTCATCACGTCAAACCCGATTCCCGCCTCGCGCAGTGCCCATCGCACGCCATCGGCCAGCGGACAGGGAATTTCGCCCGTCCCGATCAGCAGCACATCGATGTCGCGTCTCTCCGCCATCACCTGACGAAACGCCTCCGCATCGATGGCGGCGGCATCGGTCACCGGCCAGGCATGGATGCCGGACGGAAGGGCCAGGATCGATCCCCGGTGGCTCATGTCGGCGAAGCGGAAACCACCG
>Ga0315900_10010478_pt1 | contig 11601 bp, 12 predicted proteins | sample LakEriMetagenome_FD_203521 | JGI IMG/M metagenome (GOLD analysis project Ga0315900, IMG submission 203521) | Freshwater fungal communities from buoy surface, Lake Erie, Ohio, United States - Buoy 12 MA114 | ecosystem: Environmental > Aquatic > Freshwater > Lake > Lake biofilm | place: USA: Lake...
GGCCACCCAGTCGACCAGGCCGGGGCGCGACAGGCGGGCCCAGAAGGCCGAGTAGTGCAGCGGCAGATGGTCGACCTGCGGGCCGGTGAGCGTGGGGGAGGGAAAGATCGTTTCGACCCGGACGCCCTGGCCGGTGGCGGTGAGGTCGCGGGTATTGACACCGGGGATGAAGGCGCCGGTCAGGATGACGCCCTGCCAGAGCGCGGGATCGGCGGCCGCGGCGTCGAGCAGCCCGGTGGGTTCGCTCGCCGAGCCGGCAACGAGGACGCGACCCGCGCCGCGCAGGAGTTCCGCCGCGGCCCGGAGGGGGGTGAAGGCCATCGGGGCGCCTTTCGAACGCTCTTGCGGGTCTGTGGCGAAGGGATAAATATGTCCGGACAAATTTTCAAGCGGTTGCGGCCTGGCGGGGAGACAGCCGATGCGCGGGGCGGAGGCGACGATCACCGAAAGGCTGGCGGCGATTGTCGCCCGGCCCCTGGCCGCGGCTGAACGGGAACGGGCGGCGCTGCATCTTCTGGACTGGGCGGGCTGCGTCCTGGGCGGCCTGCGCGAGGAGACGGGCCGCGCGATGGCGGCGCTGGGCGGGCATCCGCTGGCGGGCGCGGGGACGGGCGAGGTCGGGCTGTCGGGCGGGTTCGGGAGCCTCATCGAGATGGACGATGTGCATCGGGCGGCGCTGTTGCACCCCGGGCCGGTGGTGGGGGCGGTGGTGGCCGCGCTGCCGGGCAGGGACGGTCTTGCGGCGCTGGTGCGCGGCTATGAGGCGATGATCCGCCTGGGCGCGGCGGTCGGGCCTGGGCATTACGCCTTTTTCCACAATACCGCGACCTGCGGGGGGATCGGTGCGGCGGTGGCGGCGGCCTCGGCCATGGACCTCGGGCCGGAGCGGACGGTCTGGGCGATGGGGCATGCGATGTCGCTCGCGGGCGGGCTCTGGCAGTGCCGGCACGAGCCGGTGGCGACCAAGCATCTGCATGTCGCCGAGGCGGCGCGGCGGGGCCTTGCGGCGGCGCGCTGGGCCGGGGCGGGGCTGGCCGGGCCGCGCAGCATCCTGGAGGGGGTGCAGGGATTTTTCGCCGCCGTCGCGCGGGATGGCGATCCGGCGGCGGTGGTGGCCGCGCCGGAGGGGCCCTGGCGCATCCGCGAGGTGAGCTTCAAGCCCTGGCCGGCCTGCCGGCATGCGCATCCGGCGATCGACGCGGCGCTGGCCCTGCGGGGGCGGATCACGGGAGAGCCTCTGGTCGTCACGGTCGAGACCTATGGCGATGCGGTGAAGTTCTGCGACAGGCCCGCGCCGGTCACGGCCGGGGAGGCGCGGTTTTCGCTTCAGCATGCGGTGGCGGTGGCGCTGAGCGCGGGCCCGCCGCCGCCCGAGGCCTTCGAGGCGGGGGCGCTTGGCACGCAGGCGGCCTTGCGGGGGCGGGTGAGGGTGGTCAGGGATGCGGGCCTTGATGCGGCCTATCCGGCGCATTTCGGGGCGCGGGTCACGGTCGAGACCGGGGCGGGGCGCTGGAGCGAGACGGTCGCCGACGCCTGGGGTGATGCCGAGAACCCGATGGCGGCGGGGGATGTGGTGGCCAAGTTCCGCCGGCTGGCCGCCTGGGGCGGGGTTGGCGAGGCGCTGGCCGGGCGGCTTGAGGCCGCGGTGATGGCGCTGCCCGGGGGCGGCGGGATGGAGGCCGTGACGGCGGCGATGCGCGCGGTGGCGGCGCAAGGACAGGGAAGTGCGGGATGACGGACAGGACGGGCGGGGCGGGGCCGACCTATTTCGACGCGATGGATTATCCGGGCCTGATCGCCGAATACGGCCGGCCCGAGGAGTTCGTCACCCGCTTTGGCCGGCTGTCGCGCGACGCCTTGCGCGCGCTGCAGGAGCGGCGGTTTGCGCGGGTCATGGACTTTGCCTGGAAGGTGCCCTTCTACCGCAGGCTCTGGGGGGCGAGGGGGATCGAGCCGGGCGACATCCGGGGACTTGATGACATCGGGCTTCTGCCGACCTATGGGAAGGGGGACCTCATGGCCTCGGTCGAGGCCCATCCGCCGATCGGGGATTTCCATGGGCTTGATACCTATCCCGCGGGGCAGCGGCCGCCCCTGATCTTTCAGACGACGAGCGGGACGACAGGGCGGCCGCAGCCGCTTCTGTTCGGGCCGCGGTCGCGCGAGGTGCAGAACCTGCTGCTGGCCCGGTTCTATGCGCTGATGGGGATCGGGCGGGAGGATGTGATCCATTCGGTCTATGGCCACGGGATGGTCAATGGCGGGCATTACGTGCGCGAGGCGGTGACGCACTGGACGGGGGCGCAGTTCCTGAGCGCGGGCACGGGGGTGGAGACACGCTCGGCCCAGCAGGTAGGGCTGATGCGCGACTTTGGCGCGACGGTGATCGTGGGGTTCGGGGATTACGTGCGCTATCTGAGCGACATCGCCCGGGCGAACGGGATCGAGCCGGGCCGCGACATCCGGGTGCGGGTGATCGCGGGCCATATCGGGGCCGAGAGCAAGGAGGCGCTGTCGGCCGCCTGGGGCGGGCCGGAGGTGTTCGACTGGTACGGCGTGGGCGATACCGGGGCGATTGCGGGCGAGGGGCCCGACCATGACGGGATGTATGTGCAGGAGGATGCGCAGTTCATCGAGATCCTGGATGTCGAGACCGGGGCGCCGGTGGCCGAAGGGGCGAGCGGCGACATGGTCTGCACCTGCCTGTTCAAGGACGACGTCTTTCCCATCGTTCGGTTCAACACGCATGACGTGTCGGCCTTCCGCCCGGGAGAGGGCGCGCTGGGGCTGAGCCTGCGGCGGATCGCGGGGTTCCTCGGGCGGTCGGACAACATGGTCAAGCTGCGGGGGATCAACGTCTATCCCACCGGGATCGGGGCGATCCTGACCGAGAACTTTGCCGAGCTGATGTCGGAATATGTCTGCGAGGTGAGCCGCGCCGGGGGGCGCGAGGAGATGCTGGTCCGGATCGAGACGCGGGGGGCGCGGGATGCCGATTGCGCGCCCTATGAGGCGCTCTTGCGGGCGCGGCTCGGGGTGGACATGGCGGTGCGGCTGGCCGCGCCGGGCGAGCTTGCCGGGCTGACGCAGATCGAGGTGCGCCAGAAGCCGGTCCGGCTGATCGACAGGCGGAAGGGATGAGTGCGGCCGGGGCGGCCATCGGGGCAGGGATCGGCGCGGCGCTGGCCCGCGCGCGGGCGGCCGAGGGATTGCGCGCCTTCATCACGCTGATTGCGGAGGCCGAGGGGGGGGCGGGGCCGCTTGCCGGCGTGCCGGTGGCGGTGAAGGACAATATCGCGGTCCGGGGCGTGGCGACGACGGCCGGCACGCGCGCCTTTGCCGACCGGATCGCGCCGCGCGATGCGACGGTCGTGGCACGGCTGCGCGCGGCCGGGGCGGCGGTGATCGGCACGACGAACATGGACGAGGGTGCGCTGGGTGCGACCACGGACAACCCGTTCTGGGGGCGCTGCCTGAACCCGCTGGGCGAGGGGCTGACGCCCGGGGGGTCGTCGGGCGGGTCGGGCGCGGCGGTGGCGGCGGGGATCGTGCCGCTCGCGCTTGGCACCGACACGATGGGGTCGGTGCGGCTGCCCGCGGCCTATTGCGGGGTCTGGGGGATGAAGCCCACGCGCGGGCTGATCCCGGTGACGGGGCTTGTGCATCTGTCCTGGTCGCTGGACAGCATCGGGCCGCTGGCCACGGGGCCGGAGCTGATCCTGGCCGCGCTGCGGGCAATGGCGGGGCCGGACGGGGAGGATGTCTTTGCCCTGCCGCCCCCGGCCGGATGGGACGATGACCGCGCCCCCGACCGGCTGGTGCTGGGCGTGCCGGACTGGGCGGCGCTGTCGCCCTGCGAGGGGGCGGTGGCGGAGGGGTTTGCGGCCTTCCTGGCGCGGGTGGCGGCGCTGGGGGTGGAACTGCGGCCGCTGAGCGTGCGCCACTGGGCGCCGGGCGCGATGCGGCGGGCGGGGCTTCTGGTCGCCGAAGCCGAGGGGGCGGGGTTTCTGGCGGCGGCGCTGGAGGCGCGCCCGGACGGGTTTTCGCCGGCCTTCCGCGCAGCGATGGCCTATGGTGCGAAGGCGGCCGGAGCGCGCGTGGCAGCGGCCTATCGGGTGATTGCCGAGGCGGGCGCGGGGGCGCGGGCAGCACTTGGGGGAGTGGATGCGATGCTGATGCCGACGGCGCCGCAGCGGGCCTTTGCCCATGGGTTGCCGGTGCCCGCCGGGCAGGCGGATTTCACCGCGCTCGCCAATGCAGGCGGGCTGCCCGCTTTGGCCTTTCCGCTGCCCGCTTTGGACGGGGGACTGCCGCTGTCGGCGCAGCTCATGGGACCTGCCTTTTCCGAAGGGCGGCTTGTCGCCATCGCCCGGGTGCTGGCGGGGGCGGCATGAGCCTTGATCTGGTGGCGCGGGCGGGATGGGCGGCGACCGGGGCGGCGGAGCCCGAAGCGGTGGTGCATGCGTCGATGTGGGTCCTGTTCGCCGCGCTGGGCGACCGGGAGGCGCATCTGCGGGAGGGCGCGCTCGACCCCGGGCAGGTGCAGTTCTTCGTCGCGGGCGCGTTCCTTGTCACCCCCGACGGGCTGCATCAGATGCTGGTTGGCAATCACGGCTTTCCGCCCGATCAGCGGCGGCTTCTGATCCCGATCGACGGGGGCCATCCGGGGCGGGTGATCGCGAGCGGCCTGCCGCTGCTGCTTGAGGATACGCGGCGACACGCGGCGTTCCGGCAGTACCTGCGGACGGCGCGGATGGGGTCGGCGGTCTATGCGCCGCTGATCTGGGAGGGCGCGGCGCGGGGGCTGATCATCATGGCGGCGCAGGCGGGGGGTACGATGGGGGCGGGCGATCTGGACGTGCTGGCGGCGGTTGCGCCCTGCGTCACGGCGAACTGGCTGAGGACCGGGGGGCCGGACTGGCTGAGGGCGGAATATGTGGCGGTCAGGGCCGCTGGCGCGACGGTGCGGGAGGGTCAGTAGACCTCGTCCTCGGCTTCGGTCGGGTCGATGCCCATGAGTTCGAGCGCAGTCTCGAGGTGGTCGGCCAGATGCAGCGAGCCCTTGAGGTAGTCGGCTGTGGGCGTCGTCGCCTCGTGCCGGGCGGTGGAGAGCGCTTCGGCGTATTCCCCGGGCTCGAACGTGCCGCGGCCGATCCACATCAGCGCGACGAGGCCGGCCTGTTCATCTTCGTTCAGGCTGTCGATGAAGGCGTCGAATTCGGCCTCGCGGTCGTCGAGATCGCGGGCGAGGATGATGATTTCGGCGACCTTGTCGCTGGCGATGTCCATGGGCGGATCCTCCTTGCGGGCAGGATGGAGCGGGGCAGGGGCGCGCGCCTTGATCTGGCGCAAGCGGTCACTTCGCGCCGAAGAGGCGGAAATAGAGCCAGTCGGGCATGAACTGGCTGAGCCGGAAGACCCAGGAGAAGAGCGTGGGGAAGCTTTTCTTGAAGCGGGTGGTGTTCATGTGGGCGAAGAACACCTCGGCCGCGGCCTCGGGCTCCATGATGAAGGGCATGGCGAAGTCGTTCTTGTCGGTCAGACGCGTGCGGATGAAGCCGGGATTGATGACCTGGACGCGCAGGGGCGTGCGGCGCAGGTCGGCCTGGAGCGATTCGGCGAGATACATGACGGCGGCCTTGGACGAGCCATAACCGATGGCGCCGGGTAGGCCGCGAAAGCCCGAAAGCGAGCCGGTGATGACGATGTGGCCATGTCCCTGGGCGAGCATCGGGCCGATCACGGCGCCGACGCAGCGCTGGGCGCCCATGAAGTTGATCTCGGCCATCTGTTCGGCCTTGTCGGCGTCCCATTCGGTCGCCTTCATCGGCCAATAGACGCCGGCGAGATAGACCATCCCGTCGAGCGGGCCGAGCGTGGCGGCGGCGCTTTCGACCGCGGCGCGGTCGGAGACGTCGAGCGGCAGCGCGGTGGCCGGCCCCGGCAGCGAGGCCACGAGTTCGGCCAGACGTTCGGGGTTGCGGGCGGAGAGAATCAGCTCGCAGCCGGCGCGGCTCATCACCTCGGCCAGCGCGCGGCCGAGCCCTTCGGAGGCGCCGACCAGCCAGTAACGCTTGCCTTGCCAGGATGTCATGGCGGGCCGGTCCGCTCAGGCTTCGCGCGGGCGCATGGTGGCGACGAGTTCGGCGACGGTGATGCCGAACTTGCGGAACTGGCTGCGGTTCATGATCGCGCCGTTCGGGGCAAGATACATCCAGTCGACGGTGTCGAGCACATGGCCCCCGGCTTCGGCCGGAAGTCGCAGGCGGTAGCGCAGTTCCACCGCCGAGCCCTGCTGGCGGCCCTGGCCCACGCCGACGACATCGGGTGCTTCGGCCTTGATGCTGCCGTCGTTGCCAAGCGTGAGCTTCCATTCGCGATTCTGCACGGTGCCCGTGTCATAGGTGAAGCGTTCGGTCATGCGGCCGATGTTGCCGTTCCAGGCGGCGTCGAAATCGGCGACGAAGCGCGAAGAGACGCGGCCCGTGGGTCCGAAGATGATGCCTTCGCAGATGATCGGGCCGTTCAGGCGTTCGCGGATATCGAAAACCGGCGCGCCGCGGTCGTAATCTTCGGGGCGCTGGGCGACAAAGCTCGCATGGCGGCGCAGGAGGGCGAGCGCGATGAAGACGAGGGCGAGGGCGAAGAAGACGCCTGCGGCGAAGGTCATTGGTCAGTCCTCCAGTCGGGTGAGGGCCAAGAGGGCGATGGCCAGGAGTTTGAGCGCGGACGGGACGAGCGCATAGAGCACCGTCAGCGTGGTGAGAGCGGCGGCGGGCTGTGTGCCGGTGCCGCTGGTGAAGCCGGACGATTCGAGCAGAGGCAGGAGCGTCACGGCCGCGAAGGCGAGCGTGAACTTGTTCATGAGCCCCCAGAGGCCGAAGCCCGCGCCGCCAATGGGCGAGATCACGGCCATGCGGCGGGCGAAGGCGGCGGGCAAGAGCGTGAGGTCGGCCCCGATCGTGGCGCCCGAGAGGATGCAGATCGCGGCGAAGGGCGCGATGTCGCCCGCGCCGAGGGTTGCCGCCCAGGCGAAGGTGATGAGGGCAAGGACCATGGCCGACAGGAGGGCGGCCTTGCTGCCCCATCGCCGCGCGGCGATGGCCCAGAGTGGTGCGGCCGCGGCGGCGGAGAGGAAGAAGAGCAGAAGGAGCGGCCCTTCCCAGCCCGGCGCTGCCAGGCGCGTTTCGACGAAGAAGAGAAAGAGCGTCGAGGTCACGGCGAGCGGCGTGGCGTTGACAAGTGCCAGGATCAGGAGCCGCCGGGCGGGCGGATCGGCCAGGATGCGGCCCATCGGCATGGGGGCCGTGCGTTCGGTTGCCGACCATTCCGGCGCCATGAGGAGAAGCGCGGCGAGGGTCGCCGCGGCAAAGCCCCAGGCGAAGGCGGCGAAGGGGCGGTCGGTCAGGCCGAGAAGCAGCGTCGGTGCGACCGCAGCGAGGCAGACGCCAAGGAGCGAGCCCGTTTCGCGCCAGGCGGCGAGACGGACATGCCCGTCGGGCGTGGCCGCGCCGCGCGCGACGCCCTGGGCGTAGAAGGCGATGGTGAGAAAGCTGTAGGCGGTGAAGAGCACGGTGACGGTCAGCGCGAACCACCAGAGCGGTGCGACGGGCGGGGTCACGCCAAAGAGCGCGACCATGGCAGCGGCCATCGCCGCGCCGGAGATGGCGACGGCCAGCCGCTTGGCCCGCGTGCCCAGCCGTTCGGCGAGCCAGCCAAGGACAGGGTCCTGCACCACGTCGAAGAGGCGCAGCGCGAAGAGGAGCGCGCCGAGGGTCGCGAGGCTGACCCCGAAGCTGTCGGCATAGAACTTGGGTGCCGAGATATAGATCGGCAGGCCGGCGGCCGCGAGCACGGCGCCGAAGACGGACCAGGCGGGGAAACGCTCGGCCCCCTGCACGGCGGCGATGGTGGTCACCGGCTGACCTCGTGGCCGGGGGCTTCGGGGCGGGAACGGAAGGGCGCGCCCTTCCACCAGAGCACCAGCGCCTGCCAGTGGATGAGTGCGAGCACGCGGCGCGAGCCCAGGGGGCGGCGGATCGCGGCGGCCAGGAGACCGGCGGTGGTGAGCGGCTTTCGATCGCCCGCGAGGGTCGCGACAAGGCCGCCATTGCCGTTGGTGTAGTCGATGCGGATGGCGATCCGGTCGGGCGTGATGCCGAAGCGGAAGGTGTAGCCGCCGGCAACCGGCTGGAAGGGCGAGACATGCATGATCTTTTGCGCCGTCAGGTCGCGGTCGGGCGTGATCGGGGCAAGATCGTCGTGGTGGCAGAGGTAGGAATGGCGGTCGCCATAGGTATTCGTGACCTCGGCGATGACGAGGCGGAGCGTTCCGTCCGCGTCATGGCAGAGCCAGAAGGCGACCGGGTTGAAGACATGGCCAAGCACGCGGGGCTGGGCGAGCAGATCGATCCGGCCGGAGAGCGCGATGCCGTGTGCCGCCATCACCTCGCGCACCCAGGCGGCGCCGCGGCCCTGGCCGGGTGGTCCGCCGTGGTCGGCGTCGTGGAGCGCGACGAGGTTGCGCGCGTTGCGGGAGAAAAGCGCGGGGCAGGTCGGGTCTGCCTCGGCATCGCAGAGGACATAGTCGACGGAATAGCGGAAGGCGTTCTTCGTCTCGCCCCGCCGTCCGTGCCAGGTCTGGCCTGCGATGTGCTGCACGGTGGTCATTCGGCGGCGATCCGGAGGTCGATGCGGGCGCGCATCGCCTCGACCACGGCCATGGCGCTGGCGATGCCGTCTTCGTGGAAGCCGTTGCGCATCCAGGCGCCGCAGAACCAGGTGCGGTTCTCGCCGTTCAGGAGCGACAGCTCCTCCTGCGCGGCAAAGGCGGCGCGGTCGAAGACGGGGTGGCGCATCGTGACCTCGTCCCAGATCAGCTCTTGCCGGATCGGGCGGGTGGCGTTGAGCGTCACGAAGAGGTCGATGTCGGTGAGCCAGGGCTGGAGCGAGTTCATCCAGTAGGACAGGTCGATGCAGTCGGTCGATTTCCGTGCACCTTCGGCATAGGTCCAGGATGACCAGACCTTGCGCCGGCGTGGCATCAGCGCGGGGTCGGAATGCAGCACGACTTGGTTGGGCTGGTAGCGGATCGCGCCGAGCAGGCGGGATTCGTCGGGCGTGGGGTCGGCGAGCATGGCGAGCGTGTCGTCGGAATGGGTGGCGAAGACGACCTCGTCATGGAGGTCCCAGTCGGCGCCCTGGGCGCGCACCTCGACCCCGCGGGGGGTACGGCGGACACCGGCGATGGGGGCGTTGAGGCGGATCGTGACGCCCGCGCGGCGCATCGCGGCCTGCAGCCGGGAGACATAGGCGACCGAACCGCCCTGCACGGTGTACCAGGAATGCTGGCCGCTGTAGTTCAGCAGGCCGTGGTTGCGGAAGAAGCGCACCATGGCGGCGGCGGGAAAGTCCATGATCTTTCCGGTGGGCGTGGACCAGATCGCGCCCGAGAAGGGCAGCAGGTAGTGGTCGCGGAAGCCGTCGGAGAGGCCGAGCCTTTCGATCAGCCCGCCGATGGTGAGGTCGGGATCGGCGGCCGAGGCGTCGAGCGCGCGGGCGTTGAAGCGCAGGATGTCGCGCAGCATCCGCAGGAAGCGGGGGCTGGCGATATTGCGGCGCTGGGCGAAGATGGTGCCAAGATCGGCCAGCCCGTATTCGAGATCGCCGCCGCGGAAGGAGGCCCCCCAGCTCATGTTCGAGGGCGTGACGGGGACGTCAAGCTCGGCAAAGAGCGCGGTCAGGTGGGGGTAGGTGGCATAGTTGAAGACGATGAAGCCCGTGTCTACCGCCTGGTCGCCGCGGGGGCCGGCGTGGCGGGTGCGGGCATGGCCGCCGATTCGGCCTTCGGATTCGTAGAGCGTGACCTCGTGGTCTGCGGCGAGCCGGTAGGCGGCCGACATCCCCGAAATGCCCGCCCCGATGACGGCGATCCGCTTGCCCGACTGCATTCCCTGCCCCGTTTCTGCCTGTTGCGTTGTGAAGGGTTACGCATGAACGGGGCGAACGGATGATTCACGCGACTGAAACCGGAATGCGCCGAGCCTGAGTGATCCGGATCGCGGCGTGAATCGTTAAATGGTCATGTTCACGATGGTCGATGCCTTTCCGAATGCTGATGCGCAGGCGCGCACGGGACGCTATCCTGAAAGGGAGAGCTTCGGTGCGACACGGACAGGAAGGGCCCGCGTGGCAGTGGCAGAGACATTACATCGGCAGGACTGGATCGCAGAGCTTGAAGCGATCCGGGACCGGCAGGACCAGAAGGCCTTTGCCGCGCTGTTCACGCATTTCGCGCCCCGCGTGAAGGCGTTCCTGATCAGGTCGGGCACGGCGCCCGATGTGGCCGAGGAATGCGCGCAGGATGTGATGGCGACGCTTTGGCGCAAGGCGCACATGTTCGACGGGACGAAGGCGAGCGTGGCGACCTGGGTCTTTACGATCGCGCGGAACCGGCGGATCGACATGGTGCGCAAGAGCCGGCGGCCGGAACCCGAGGACCTGCCCTGGGGACCGGATGCGGAACCCGGCGCTGCCGAGGTGATGGCGCTGCAGGAGGAGACGGTGCTTCTGGGGAAGGCGCTTGCCACGCTGCCCGAGAAGCAGAGGAAGCTGATCGAACGCGCCTATTTCGGCGAGTTGAGCCACAGCGAGATCGCGGCCGAGACCGGCTTGCCGCTGGGCACGATCAAATCGAGGATCAGGCTGGCGCTGGAACGGCTGCGCCATGCGATGTCGTGAAAGAAGAAAAGAGATGCCCGAGATCAAGCACCACCTGACCGATGCGCTGCTGATGGCCTATGCCGCCGGGAGCCTGCCGGAAGCCTTTGACCTTGTCGTGGCCACGCATGTGTCGATGTGTGACGACTGCCGGGCAAGGATGCTGGCCTTCGACGCCGTCGGCGGCGCCGTGATCGAAGGAACGGGCGGCGTGGCAATGGGGGCGGACAGCCTGGCCGCGACGCTGGCGATGATCGCGGACACGGCGCCCGAGCCGCGGGCGCGGCCGTCCGCCGCGCGGGCCGGGCGGGTCTTTCCGGCGCCGCTGGCCGATTATGCCGGCGGCCATCTGGACGCGGTGAAGTGGCGCCGCGTCGGCGGCGGGGTGGCGGACGCGATCCTGCGCACCAGAGGCGATGCGACGGTGCGGCTGCTGCGCATTCCGGGCGGCGTGGCCGTGCCGGACCACGGGCATCGGGGGATGGAACTGACGCTCGTGCTCAAGGGGGCCTTCTGCGACGGGAACGAGCAGTTCCGTGCGGGCGATGTCGAGGTGGCCGGTGACGAGACGGTGCACAAACCCGTGGCCATGCCGGGCGAGGATTGCATTTGCCTGGCCGCGACAGATGCGCCCTTGCGGTTCAATGCGCTGATCCCGCGGATCGCGCAGTCCTTTCTGCGAATCTGAAGCCTATTGTTGGGGCGCGGGCCGGGCGGCGGCCTGCCTGTTGCCGGCCAGGGTGGCCGCTTGGGCCATGGCTGCCACACCGTTGATATAGGCATTCCAGGCCAGCGGCGCGTCGCCCTGGGCGGTGCGCAGCGTGCCGCCGCCGCCCGGCTGAAGAAAGAAGGTGCGGCCGCCCGGGATGGCCACGATGTAGT
>Ga0315900_10010480_pt1 | contig 11597 bp, 8 predicted proteins | sample LakEriMetagenome_FD_203521 | JGI IMG/M metagenome (GOLD analysis project Ga0315900, IMG submission 203521) | Freshwater fungal communities from buoy surface, Lake Erie, Ohio, United States - Buoy 12 MA114 | ecosystem: Environmental > Aquatic > Freshwater > Lake > Lake biofilm | place: USA: Lake...
CGGCCCAGCCGGCCGACCCCGCGCGGCTGATCGACTGGCGCCGCTCGGCGCGGGGCGATCAGACGTTCGTACGCGAGCGCGAGGCCGAGACGGCACAGACGGTGATGCTCTGGATCGACCGGTCGCGGGCGATGGCCTTTTCCGGCGCGCCGAGCCGCCCGCCCAAGGCCGAGCGCGCGGCACTTCTGGGCCTTGCGCTCGGGGCGCTCATGCTGCGGGCGGGCGAGCGGGTGGGGCTCATGGCCGAGGCCGGCGCGGGGGCGGACCCCGCGACCGCGCGCCGCGCCGCGCCGCGCGGCGGGCGGGCGCAACTCGTGCGTCTGGCCGAGGCGGGCGATCCGCCGGACCCGGCCGAATACGGCGCCCCGGCCCCTGCGGGCCTTGCGGCGCATGGGCAGGCGGTGCTCTTCTCGGATTTCCTCGGTCCCTTCGCGCCCGTGGCGGCGCTGCTCGACCGGGCGGCCGCAGAGGGCGTGCGCGGGGCGCTGGTGCAGATCCTCGACCCGGCCGAGGAGGATCTGCCCTTTGCGGGGCGCACCATCTTCGAGAGCATGGGCGGCGCGATGCGCCACGAGACGCGCTCGGCCGCCGATCTGCGCGCGCTCTATGGCGACCGTCTTGCCGCGCGGCGCGCCGAGCTTGACCTCGCGGCGCGCCGCGCGGGGTTCGTCGTCGCGACCCATCGGACCGATGCGCCGGCGGCGCAGGTCCTGCTGTGGCTCTGGCGCATGCTCGACGGGGCGCGCTGATGCTGGTCCTGGGGCCCGTCGGATTTCTGGCGCCGGTGGTGCTCTGGGGGCTGCTGGCGCTGCCGGTGCTGTGGTGGCTGCTGCGGGCGGTGCCGCCCGCGCCGGTGCGGCGGCGCTTTCCGGGGGTCGCCCTCATGCTCGGCCTCGCCGACCGCGACGCCGAGACGGCGCGCACGCCGTGGTGGCTGCTCCTGCTGCGGCTCGGGGCGCTGGGGCTGGCGATATTGGGCTTCGCGGGGCCCGTCCTCGACCCCGAGGCGCGGCTGCCGGGTCGCGATCCGGTGCTCTATGTGCTCGAGGGCAGCTGGGCCGACGCCCGCGACTGGGCCGCGCGGACCGAACGTCTCGAGGCGCTGCTGGAAGCCTCGGCGCGCGCCGGGCAGCCCGCGGGCGTCGTGGTGCTGACCGACCTGCCGGCGGCGGGAACGCCGATCTTCGGCCCGGCCGCCGAGGCGCAGGGCCGGATCGCGGGGCTGCGCCCGAACCCGTGGCTGCCCGAGGGGGCGGCAGAATGGGCCGGCGCGCTCGGGGGACGGTTCGAGACGGTGTGGTTCGTCTCGGGCATCGACTGGCCGGGCCGGGCCGAGACCTTCGCGGCACTCGCAGCGCAGGGCCCGGTGCGCCTGATCGGCGGCAGCGCGCCCCTGATCGCGCTCGCGCCGCCCGTCTTTGCCGAGGGGCGCATCGCCCTTGGCGCGCGCAGCCTGCCCGCATCGGGCACGCCGGCCGAGATCGTCGCCCGCGGCCCCGACCCGAACGGGACCGAGCGCGACCTCGCGCGCATCGAGCTTGCGTTCGATGCCGAGGGCGCGGCGGCGGCCGAGCTCGACCTGCCGCCCGAGATCCGCAACCGCATCGCGCGCTTCGCCGTCTCGGGCGTGCAGAGTGCCGCGGCCGTCTCGCTCGGCGATGACAGCCTGCGCCGGCGCAAGGTCGCGCTCATCTCCGGGGCGGCGGCGGGGGATGAGACGCTCGAGCTGCTCGCGCCGCTCCACTACCTGCGGCAGGCGCTGGCGCCTTCGGCCGACCTGCTCGACGGGGCGCTGCTCGAAACCCTCGATGCGCGGCCCGACGTCGTGATCCTCGCCGATGTCGCGCGCCTCGGGGCGGCAGAGGCCGAGGCGCTGCGGGAATGGGTCGAGGGCGGCGGCCTGCTCTTGCGCTTCGCCGGGCCCCGCCTTGCCCAGAGCGATGTCGGCCGGGCCGAGGCCGATGCGCTTCTGCCCGTGCGGCTGCGCGAGGGCGGCCGCAGCGTCGGCGGCGCCATGAGCTGGGGCGAACCGCGCGCGCTTGCGCCCTTTGCCGAGGGCACGCCCTTTGCCGGCCTCGCGATCCCGGCCGAGGTGACGGTCTCGGCGCAGGTGCTGGCCCAACCCGACCCCGAGCTGCCCGCCCGCACCATCGCGGCGCTGGCCGACGGCACCCCCCTCGTGACGCGCGCCGAACTGGGCGAGGGGCAGGTCGTGCTCTTTCATGTCACCGCCAATGCGGAATGGTCGAGCCTGCCGCTCTCGGGCCTCTTCGTGCAGATGCTCGAGCGGCTGGCCGTCAGCCTGCGCAGCGCCCGCCCCGACGCGGCGGAGCTTGAGGGGACGGTGTGGACCCCGGTCCAGATCCTCGACGCCTTCGGCCGGCCGGGCGATGCCGGGCGGCTTGCGGCGGTCGAGGGCGCGCGCCTCGGCGCGGCGCTGGCGGCGGGGGACACCACCCGCGACCTGCCGCCCGGCGTCTATGCCGCGGGCGAGCGGCGCCTCGCGCTCAATGTGATCGGGGCCGAGACGGCGCTCGCGCCCGCGATCTGGCCCGTCGGGACCACGGTCGAGGATCTCGCGACCCCGCCCGAGCGGGGGCTGAAGGGGCTCGCGCTCGCGCTCGCGCTCGGGCTGATCGCGCTCGATGCGGTGGCGAGCCTCGCACTCGCGGGGCGGCTGCGTGGGGCGGTCGCGGCGGTGCCGATCCTGGTGGCGGTGCTCGGCGCGGCCGAGGTTCGGGCACAGGACGCAGTCGAGGAATTCGCGATACGCGCGACGCCGGGGTTCGTCTTTGCCCATGTGCTGACGGGCGACGAGCAGGTCGACGAGATCACGGCCAAGGGGCTCGAGGGGCTTGGGCGCGTGCTGGCGCAGCGCACGAGCGTCGAGCCCGCGCCACCCATCGGCATCGATCTCGAACGCGACCCGATCGACTTCTTCACAATCCTCTACTGGCCCGTCACGGCCGATGGCCCCCTCCCCTCGGCCGAGGCCTATGCGCGCCTCGGGCGCTATCTGCGGGCGGGGGGCATGATCGTCTTCGACACCCGCGACGATGATCTGGCGGCGGGCGGCGTTGCGACGCCCGAACAGGCGCGGCTGCGTGCGCTGGCCGCGCCGCTCGACATCCCGCCCCTCGAACCCGTTCCTGAGGATCATGTGCTCACGCGGACCTTCTATCTGCTCAGCGATTTTCCGGGCCGCCACCCGCGCACGACCGTCTGGGTCGAGGCCGCCCCGCCCGAGGCCGACCGCGCCGATGGCATGCCGTTCCGCAGCCTCAACGACGGGGTGACGCCGGTGGTGATCGGGGGGGGCGACTGGGCGGGGGCGTGGGCCGTCGATGATCTGGGGATGCCCGTCCTGCCGGTGGGGCGCGGCCTGTCGGGCGAGCGTCAGCGCGAGTTCGCCTATCGTTTTGGCGTGAACCTCGTCATGCATGTGCTTACGGGCAATTACAAATCCGATCAGGTCCATGTTCCCGCCCTGCTCGAGAGGCTGGGCCAATGAATACGCTCGACACGGCCCTCGTCTTCGCGCCGCTGCTGCCCTGGCCGGTGATCGCGGCGCTCGCGCTGCTCGGGGCGGGCGTCGGGGTCTTCGCGATCCTGCGCGGCCTCAGGGGCGGGTGGCTGCGGCTGGCCGCGCTCGGGGCGCTGGTGCTCGCGCTGGCCGACCCCGCCCTCGAACGGGCGGAGCGCACGCCGCTTGCCGACATCGCGGTGATCCTCGTGGACGAGAGCGCGAGCCAGACCATCGGGGCGCGCGCCGCGCAGACCGCCGAGGCGCTGGCCCATCTCGAACGCGAGATCGCGCGCCTTGGCGCGACCGAGACGCGCATCGTGCGCGTTCCCGATGCGCCAGGCGATGGCGGGACGGCGGCGATGGCCGCGCTCGAGGGTGCGCTGGCCGAGATCCCGCGCGCGCGTCTTGCGGGCGTCTTCGCGATCAGCGACGGGCAGGTGCATGACGCGGACCTTGCCCCCGCCCTGCCCGCCCCCTTCCACCTGATCCTGACCGGTGCACCCGAGGACTGGGACCGCCGCCTCGTGATCACGAGCGCGCCGGGCTTTGCCATCATCGGCGAGGAGGTGCGCGTCGCCCTTCGGATCGAGAATGCGGGCGCCGTGCCCCGCGATGCGGAGCCGACCGCGACGCTCTCGGTCGCGATCGGGGGGGGCGCGCCGCTCAGGGTGCGCGTACCGGTGGGGCAGGACATCGAGGTGCCGCTCACGCTCGTTCACGGCGGAGAGAACGTGGTGCAGATCGCGATCGACCCCGCCCCGGGCGAGGTGACGGAGCGCAACAACGCGGCCGTGCTCCAGATCAACGGCGTGCGCGACCGGTTGCGGGTGCTGCTCGTCTCGGGCGAGCCCCACGCGGGCCAGCGCGTCTGGCGCAACCTGCTCAAGTCCGACGCGGCGGTCGACCTCGTGCACTTCACCATCCTGCGGCCACCCGACAAGCAGGACGGGGTGCCGGTGACGGAGCTTTCGCTCATCGCCTTTCCGACGCGCGAGTTGTTCGTCGAGAAGATCGACGAATTCGACCTCATCATTTTCGACCGCTATCGCCGGCGCGGCATACTGCCCAACGAGTATTTCGAGAACATGCGCGAGTATGCGCGCCGGGGAGGTGCGGTGCTGATCGCGGCCGGGCCGGAATTTGGCACGGCCGAGAGCATCTGGCGCTCGCCGCTCGCGGGCATCCTGCCCGCGGCCCCGACCGCGCGCGTGATCGAGGGCGGCTTCCGCCCCGCCCTGACCGATGCGGGGCAGCGCCATCCGGTGACGGCGGGCCTCGATCGGGTCGCGCCGGCCGAGGGCTGGGGACGGTGGTTCCGCCAGATCGAGGTCGAGACCAGGTCCGGACAGGTCGTGATGGATGGTGCCGAGGGGCGCCCGCTTCTGATCCTCGACCGGGTGGGCGAGGGACGGGTGGCGATGCTTGCCTCGGATCACATCTGGCTCTGGGGGCGGGGGTATGAGGGCGGCGGGCCGCAGCTTGAGTTGCTGCGCCGCCTTGCGCACTGGATGATGAAGGAACCCGAACTCGAGGAAGAGACGCTGCGGGCCGAGGCGGTGGGGCAGGATGTCACGATCTCGCGGCGCACCATGGGGGCGGCGCCGGGCGCGGTGCGAATCACCGGCCCCGATCGGGCGACCGCCGAGGTCGCGCTCTCCGAGGTCGCGCCGGGCCTCTGGCAGGGGCGCTGGGCGGCGCCGGTCCCGGGCCTCTATCGGCTGGCCGAGGGCGACATCGCGGCCGTCGCGGCCTTCGGCCCGGCCGCGCCGCGCGAGTTCGCCGCCCCCGTCGCCTCGGCCGAACCGCTCGGGGCACTGATCGCAGCGACGGGCGGGGGGGTGCACCGCCTCTCGGCCGGTCTGCCCGACATCCGCCGCGTCGCCGAAGGGCGGCAGCCATCGGGGCGCGGCTGGCTCGGCCTCGTGCCGCGCAAGGCGCATGTGACCGAGGCGATCGCGCGCGCCGCGCTGCTCCCGGCCTGGGCGATGGCGCTCGGGCTGGCGGGGCTCATGATCGGGGCGTGGCTCCTCGAGGGGCGGCTGATCCGCCGCCGGGGCTGAGACGCTCAGCGCCGCGCCGGGGCCGGCCCGCCGGCGGCCGCGCGAAACGCGCCCAGCACGCGCGCCGGATCGTGGCTCGCGGCAAGCGCGAGCAGGCCGAAGCGGACCTGCGCCATCTCGCGGTAATAATCCATGTAGGCGGCATTGAGGCCCGCCCCCGCCAGCGCGCCCAGCACCGGCACGGACTGCGCCGCAAGCTTGGGGCCCATCGCGGCGGCAAGGCGCGGGGCGACCCCCGCCAGCATCGCCTGCACCGCCGGGCCGGTGAAGGTCAGCCGCGCCGCGATGAAGGCGGTATCGACACCATCATCGCGCGCGAGCGGGCTGCCCGCGCCGAAGACGCGCAAGGTCTCGCGCCGCACGCCCTCGGTCGCGGGGTCGAAGCCGTGGCCGCGCGCCACATCCTGCACCGCCCGCAGGATAAGGGTGATCGTGAGGGGAAGTTCCGCAATCGAGGTCGCAAGGCCCCCCGCCCCGCCCACCGCGCCGCTGAGGCTGGCGATCGCGACCGCGCTGCGCCGGCCCATCGGGCGCAACTCGGGCACGCTGCGGGCAAGGCCGTATCCGGCCTCGAGCGCGGCGCGCGTGCCCTGCATCAGGCGCTGGCGGACGGGTTGCGGCAGCGCCTCGATCTGCCCCTCGAGGCTGCCGCCCAGCGCGTTGAAGATCGCCATCACGCCCCGGTTGGCGCGGCGATAGCGGTCGGCCAGATGGCTGACGGCATCGGCCGGGGGGGCATCGGGCCGATAGGGGGCGGGAAGGGCTGCGGGCGTGGCGACGCTCTCCATCCCCGAGATCTAGGGGCGCGGGGGGGCCCGCGCAATCCCCCGGGGGTCAGGGCAGCGCGCGTTCGACCGCGCCCGCGACGCCATCCCAAGCGCCGCGACGCAGCGCGAGGCCCAGCACCCGCTCGGGGTTCGTGGGCGGCGGCATCCGCACCTCGGGCAGCTTGGCAAAACCGAATCGGCCGTAATAGGGCGCATCCCCCACCAGCATCACCCGCGCCACCCCCATCGCGCGCGCGATCGCGAGGCTCTCGCTCATCAGCAGGCCGCCGAGCCCCTCGCCCTGCCGGGTCGGGTGGACGGCGACGGGGCCGAGGAGCAGCGCCTCCTGCCCGCCCACGCGCACGGGCCAATAGCGGATCGCGCCGACGAGGATCCCCTCGCGGTCGCGCAGCGTCAGGCAAAGCGGCCCGACCGGCGCAACGCCATCGCGCAGCCGATAGGAAGAGAGCGCCTCGCGCCCCGGGGCAAAGCAGAGGTCATAGAACGCCTCGACCTCCCACCAATCCCCCGGCGTCTCTTCGGCGAGCGTCAGCATCGGCCACCTGCGGCTGCATCTTTCGCGTGGCCTAACATGGGGCTAGGCAGGGTTCAAACGTCCCGCTACGCCCTGTCCACCCGAGCCCCGGAGGTGCCATGTTCTACGAACCCGCGCGCGGCCACGGTTTGCCGCACGACCCGCTGAACGCCATCGTCGCGCCGCGCCCGATCGGCTGGATCTCGACCCGCGGGCGGATGGGCGACAACCTCGCGCCCTATTCCTTCTTCAACGCGGTCGCCTACACCCCGCCGCAGGTCATGTTCGCCACCACCTCGGGCAAGGCCGACCGGCCGCGCGGCAAGGATACCGCCGCCCAGGCCGAGGAGAGCGGTGTCTTCTGCGTCAACCTCGTGGGTTGGGATGCGCGGGCGGCGATGAACGCGACCTCGGCCGCGCTGCCCGCGGGGGCCGACGAATTCGCCCATGCCGGCATCGCCAAGGCCGCCTGCACCACCATCGACTGCCCGCGCGTCGCGGATGCGCCCGCCGCGCTCGAATGCCGGGTGAGCGGGATCGTGGCGCTGAAGGGGCAGGGCAACCTTCTGATCCTCGGCGAGGTGACAGGGATCCACCTGCGCGACGATTGCCTGCACGGGGGGCGGTTCGACGTGCTGCGCGCGGGGCTGATCGGGCGGCTCGGGTATCGCGACTATGTCCGGGTGGCCGAGGTCTTCGCGATGCCCCGGCCGGGCGAGGGCTGAACCCCTCAGCCCGCCTCGGCCGGATAGAAGCGCGCGCCGCGCACGGCCATCTCGCGCAACTCGGGCGGCGGGGCGAAGCGCGCGCCGTGGCGGGCGGCGAGCCCCTCGCAGGTCGCGACCACCGCGCCCGCGCCCTGCATGTCGATCCAGGAAAACGGCCCCCCCGACCAGGGCGCGAAGCCCCAGCCGAGGATCGCGCCCACGTCGCCCTCGCGGATGTCGGTCAAGACCCCCGCCGCATGGGCCCGCACCGCCTCGAGCGTCTGGATCATCAAAAGCCGCGCCTGCACCTCGGCCACGTCGGGCTGCTGCGCGGCATGGGGCCAGATCCCGGCCAGACCGGGCCAGAGCCCCTCGCGCGCGCCCCCCTCGCCATAGGCATAGAACCCCGCCCCCGCCTTGCGCCCGAGCCGGCCGCGATCGGCGAGCGCCATCAGCACCGCGTCGACCGCCTCGTCGGGATAATCCGCCCCCATCGCGGCCCTGGTCGCCCGCGCGATCTTCACGCCGAGGTCGATCGAGGTCTCGTCGACGAGCTGGAGCGGCCCGACCGGCATCCCCGCAAGCCGCGCGGCATTCTCGATCAGCGCGGGCGCCACCCCCTCGCCCACCATGCGCAGGCCTTCGTTAATGTAGGGGATGATGCAGCGGTTGGCGTAGAAGAAGCGCGCGTCGTTGACGACGATCGGCGTCTTGCGCAGCTGCCGCACGAAGTCGAGCGCCTTGGCGACCGCCCGGTCGCCCGTCCTTTCGCCCCGGATGATCTCGACGAGGTTCATCCGATCGACCGGCGAGAAGAAGTGGATGCCGATGAACTGCTCCGGCCGGGCCGAGGCGCGCGCGAGCCCCGAGATCGGCAGCGTCGAGGTGTTCGAGGCGAAGATCGCACCGGGCCCCGCCGCGGCCTCGGCCAGCGCGGTGACGCCTGCCTTGACCTTCGGATCCTCGAACACCGCCTCGACGATCAGATCGACCCCCGCGAGGGCGGCGTAATCGGCCGTGGGCAGGATGCGCCCGAGCGCCTCCTCGGCGCGCGCGGGCGCCATGGCGCCGCGCTTGGCGGCCTTGGCGAAGGCAGCCGCCACCGTGGCCTTGCCGCGCTCGGCCGCGGCCGCGTCGGCATCGATCAGCACGACCTCGATCCCCGCCGCCGCCGCGACCTGCGCGATCCCCGCACCCATCATCCCCGCCCCGAGCACGCCGAGCCGCCGCACCGTCTGGTCCGCCACCCCCTCGGGCCGCCGCGCGCCCTTCTCGAGCGCCTGCTTGCTGATGAAGAGCGTGCGGATCATCGCCGCCGAAGAGGGGTGCATCAGCACCTGCGTGAACCAGCGCGCCTCGATCCGCAGCGCCGTGTCGAAGGGCACGAGCGCGCCCTCGTAGACGGCCGAGAGCAGCGCCTTGGCGGCCGGATAGACGCCCTGCGTGCGCCCGAGCACCATCGCCGAAGCGCCGAGAAAGGTCATGAACCCCTCGGGCGTATAGGGCGCCCCCCCCGGCATCTTCCAGCCGCGCTGCTCCCACGGCTTCACGAGGTCGGCGTCTCTGGCGGCAAGGATCCATTCCTTGGCCCGCGCGATCAGCGCCTCGGGGGCCACCACCTCGTCGATAAGGCCCGCGGCCTGCGCCTTGTCGGGCGCGAGCGTGCGCCCCTCGAGCAGATAGGGCGCCGCCGCCATCGCCCCGAGCCTGCGCACGAGCCGCGTCGTCCCCCCCGCGCCGGGAAAGATCCCGACGAGGATCTCGGGCAGGCCGATGCGCGCCTTTGGGTTCGCCGCCGCGAAGATGCGGTGGCAGGCGAGCGGGATCTCGTAGCCGATGCCGAGCGCCGTCCCGGGCAGCGCCGCGACGATGGGCTTGCCCCCCTTCTTCGTCTTCGGATCCATCCCCGCGAGCTCGATCCTCCGCAGCACCCCGTGCATGCGCATGATCCCCTCGAAAAGGCCCCGCGCCGGCTCCGCCCCCGCCTCGGCCTTCATCCGCGCGATCACGTTGAGGTCCATCCCTCCCGCGAAATCGGGCTTGCCCGAGGTGATGACGACACCCCGCACCGACGCCTCCGTCAGCGCCGCCTCGATCAGCGCCGCAAGCTCGGCCAGCCCCTCGAGCGACAGGACATTCATCGACCGGCCGGGCACATCCCAGACGATGGTGACGATGCCCTCCGCGTCGGTCGTGGCGGTGAAGTCGGTCATCTCGTGCCTCCTCGCGTTGCCGCCGCGCGCGGCCCGGTCCAGTCGCTGCCGTCATGATGGGTGACGCGTCGCGCACCATCCGGCCCGAAATGGATCTTCATGTCGACATCGGCATAGGTGACGCATTCGTCGGCGGACGTGCTGCCGACAACAGGAAAACGCGCGACCCCGGCCCCGCGGTTGACGAAGCGGTGCCCGTTCGCCACGCCTGCCTTCCACGCCGCGCAGCCTCCCGGCCCCATCGCCACCTCGCGCAGGTGCCAGTGGCGCAGCGAGGCGACCGCCCCGGGCGCGCGCGTCACGATGTCGACCCCGAACTGGCTGAGCCCCGCCATCTCGCCGGGCCGCCGGCTCGACCGCCCCGCCATCATCGCGGCATAGGGCTCGGGATAGATCGGCCCCGTGCGCTCGGGCGCGTCCTCGATCAGGAGCTTCGGCATCACACCCTCTCGATGATGGTGGCGACCCCCATCCCCGACCCGATGCAGAGCGTCGCGAGCCCGGTGCCGAGCCCCCGCCGCTCGAGTTCGTCAAGAAGTGTCCCGAGGATGATCGCCCCCGTCGCCCCGAGCGGATGGCCCATCGCGATCGCACCGCCGTTGACGTTGACGCGCGCCGGATCCACCCCGAAGGCCTGCATGAAGCGCAGGACCACCGCCGCGAAGGCCTCGTTCACCTCGAAGAGGTCGATGTCCCCGATCCCCATCCCGGCGGCGGCGAGCACCCGCTCGGTCGCGGGCACCGGACCCGTGAGCATGATCGTGGGGTCCGTCCCGACCTTGGCATAGGCACGGATCCGCGCCCGCGGCCTCAGCCCGTGGCGCTGCCCGAAGGCCGCGCTGCCCAGGAGCACCGCCGCCGCCCCGTCGACGATCCCCGAGGAATTGCCGGCATGGTGGACATGCGCGATCCGCTCGAGATGCGGATAGCGCATGAGCGCCACCCTGTCGAAGCCCGGCATCCCCTCGCCGATGTCGCGGAAGGAGGGCGGAAGCGCGGCCAGCATCTCGAGCGTGGTCCCCGGGCGCGGATGCTCGTCGCGCTCGAGGATCACGAGGCCGTTCACGTCGCGCACCGGCACGACCGCGCGCGCGAACCGCCCCTCGGCCCATGCCCGCGCCGCCCGCGCCTGGCTCTCCACCGCAAGCGCATCGGCGTCGGCGCGCGAGAAACCGAACTCGGTCGCGATGATGTCGGCCGCGATCCCCTGCGGCACGAAATGGTTGGCCATCGCCACGGCGGGATCGACCGCGATCGCCCCCCCGTCGCTGCCCATCGCGACCCGGCTCATCATCTCGACGCCGCCCGCGATGTAGCCCTCGCCCGCCCCGCCCCGGATCTGCCCCGCGGCCAGATTCACCGCCTCGAGCCCCGAGGCGCAGAAGCGGTTGATCGACAGCCCCGGCACCGCCTCGCCGAGCCCCGAGGCGAGCACCGCGCTGCGCGCAAGACAGGCCCCCTGCTCGCCCACCTGCGTGACATTGCCCCAGATCACGTCCTCGACCGCCCCCGCGCCGAGCCCGGAGCGCGCAGCAATCGCGTTGAGCATCAGCGCCGACAGGCGCACCGCGCTCACCTCGTGCAGACCGCCATCGGGCCGACTGCGGCCGCGCGGACTGCGACAAGCATCGAAGATCAGGGCTTCAGTCATGGGCCTCTCCCGACTGTGGTGGAGCGACGACAGCGGGGGGCTTCGCGCCCCCCGCACCCCCCGCGGGGTACTTTTGCCAAGATGAGAGGGATTGGTAAGACTTTCTTAACCCTCGTCGAGGAAGATCAAGACCGCGGT
>Ga0315900_10010481_pt1 | contig 11595 bp, 13 predicted proteins | sample LakEriMetagenome_FD_203521 | JGI IMG/M metagenome (GOLD analysis project Ga0315900, IMG submission 203521) | Freshwater fungal communities from buoy surface, Lake Erie, Ohio, United States - Buoy 12 MA114 | ecosystem: Environmental > Aquatic > Freshwater > Lake > Lake biofilm | place: USA: Lake...
CTGCGCTGCTCACCGCGCAGCCCGTCACCTTGCGCAATGTCCCGCGCTTGCAGGACGTCTCCACCACTTTGAAGCTGCTGCGCCAGATGGGCGCCACGGCCGAGTGGAGTGCCACCGACCCCAATGAGTTGCTGCTCGACGCCGGCCCGGTGAACAACCCCGTGGCACCGTATGAGCTGGTCAAGACCATGCGTGCGTCCATTCTGGTGCTGGGCCCGCTGCTGGCGCGCTTTGGCGTGGCCATCGTCTCGCTGCCCGGCGGCTGCGCCATCGGTTCTCGCCCGGTAGACCAGCACATCAAGGGCCTGCAGGCCATGGGCGCGCAGATCACCGTGGAGCGCGGCAACATCATCGCCAAGACCCAACGACTGAAGGGGGCGCGCATCACCACCGACATGGTCACCGTCACCGGCACCGAGAACCTGTTGATGGCCGCCACCCTGGCTGAGGGCGAGACGGTGCTGGAGAATGCCGCGCAGGAGCCCGAGATTCCCGACCTGGCCGAGATGCTCATCGGCATGGGCGCGCGCATCGAGGGCCATGGCACCAGCCGCATCCGCGTCCAGGGCGTGGACGCGCTGCACGCGCCGGCCACCCCCCACCGCATCATTCCGGACCGCATCGAGACGGGCACCTTCCTGTGCGCCGTAGCGGCCGCGGGCGGCGATGTCACGCTGCGCGGCGCCAGGTCTTCGCACCTGGACGCGGTGCTGGACAAGCTGCGCGAAGCCGGCGCGGTGATCGAGTCCGGCGACGACTGGATCCGCGTGCGCGCTGAAGGCCGGCCGCGGGCGGTGAGCTTTCGCACCAGCGAGTACCCGGCCTTCCCCACCGACATGCAGGCGCAGTTCATGGCGGTCAACTGCGTCGCCGAAGGTGCCTCCAAGGTCTCGGAGACCATCTTCGAGAACCGCTTCATGCACGTCAACGAACTGCTGCGCCTGGGTGCCAACATCCAGATCGACGGCCACACGGCGGTAGTGCAGGGCGTGCCGTGCCTTTCCGGCGCCACCGTGATGGCCACGGACCTGCGCGCCTCGGCCAGCTTGGTGATCGCCGGCCTGGTGGCCGAGGGCGAGACCGTGGTCGACCGCATATACCACCTCGATCGGGGCTACGACCGCATGGAAGACAAGCTGCGCGGCGTGGGCGCCGACATCGAACGCCTGAAGTGAACCCCCTGGACCCAGCACCATGATCACGCTCGCTCTGTCCAAAGGCCGCATCTTCGAGGAGACGCTGCCGCTGCTGCGCGCCGCCGGCATCGAGGTGCTGGAAGACCCGGAAAAGAGCCGCAAGCTCATCCTGCCCACCAACCGCGAGGACGTGCGCGTGGTGCTGGTGCGCGCCACCGACGTGCCCACCTATGTGCAGCATGGTGGGGCGGACCTGGGCGTGGCCGGCCTGGACACGCTGCTCGAGCACGATGACCACGGCCTGTACCGGCCGCTGGACCTGAAGATCGCGCGCTGCCGCATGAGCGTGGCAGTGCCGGTGGACTTCGATTACGCCCGTGCGGTGCGCCAGGGCTCGCGCATCCGCGTGGCCACCAAGTACACCCAGATCGCCCGCCAGCACTTCAGCGACAAGGGCGTGCATGTGGACCTCATCAAGCTCTACGGCTCCATGGAGCTGGCGCCGCTGACGGGTCTGGCCGACGCCATCGTCGATCTCGTTTCCACGGGCAGCACACTCAAGGCCAACCACCTGGTGGAGGTGGAGCACATCATGGACATCAGCGCGCGTCTGGTGGTCAACCAGGCGGCGCTGAAGCTCAAGCAGGCCCCGATCCGCGCTTTGATCGACGCTTTTGCGGGGGCGTTGCGATGAGCCTCGCCTTGCGCCGCCTGTCCACGGTTGACAGCGCCTTCGAGGCCGACTTCCAGCGCGTGCTGCACTGGTCGGCCGAGACTGATGCGGCCATCGAGCAGCGCGTGGCCGCCATCCTGGAAGATGTGCGCGCTCGCGGTGACGCCGCCGTCCTGGACTACACCGCGCGCTTTGACGGGCTGCAAGCGGCGTCGGTCGCGGCGCTGGAAATCAGCCAGGACGAACTGCACGCAGCACTTGCGCGCATCACCCCGGCCCAGCGCCGGGCGCTGCAGGGCGCGGCCGACCGCGTGCGTCGATATCACGAGCGCCAGCTCGAGGCCTGCGGCCGCAGCTGGAGTTACCGCGACGAGGACGGTACCTTGCTGGGCCAGAAGGTCACGCCGCTGGATCGCGTGGGCTTGTATGTGCCCGGCGGCAAGGCGGCCTATCCGTCCAGCGTGCTGATGAACGCCGTGCCGGCCCGCGTGGCCGGCGTGGGCGAGATCATCATGGTGGTGCCCACACCGGTGCGCGGCAGTGTGGCAACGGGTGGGTCAGGGTCCCAGGCGGTGGGCGGTGACGGCGCTGCCACAGGAGCTGGACACGGCAGCGTTGCCACCGTAGGCGAGCGCAACGACCTCGTGCTGGCCGCCGCCGCCGTGGCCGGCGTGGACCGCGCCTTCACCATCGGCGGCGCGCAGGCCGTGGCGGCGCTGGCCTACGGCACGGGCACCATCCCGCGCGTGGACAAGATCACCGGCCCGGGCAATGCGTATGTGGCCAGCGCCAAGCGCCGCGTGTTCGGTCAGGTGGGCATCGACATGATCGCCGGGCCGAGTGAGATCCTGGTGCTGGCCGACGGCAGCACCCCGCCGGACTGGGTGGCCATGGACCTGTTCAGCCAGGCCGAGCATGACGAGCTGGCCCAGAGCATCCTGCTGTGTCCGGATGCCGACTACATCGCCGCGGTGCACGCCGCCATCGAGCGCCTGCTGCCGCAGATGCCGCGCCAGGCCGTGATCCGCGCCTCGCTCGAAGGCCGCGGCGCGCTCATCCACACGCGCTCCATGGAAGAGGCCTGCGCCATCAGCAACCGCATCGCGCCCGAGCACCTGGAGGTGAGTTCGCGCGACCCCCACCGCTGGGAGCCGCTGCTCAAGCATGCCGGTGCCATCTTCCTGGGCGCCTACACCAGCGAGAGCCTGGGTGACTACTGCGCCGGCCCCAACCACGTGCTGCCCACCAGCGGTACGGCGCGCTTCTCCTCGCCCCTGGGCGTGTACGACTTCCAGAAGCGCAGCAGCTTGATCGAGGTGAGTGAAGCAGGCGCCCAAGCACTCGGCCCCATCGCCGCTGAACTGGCGTACGGCGAAGGTCTGCAAGCGCATGCCCGGGCCGCCGAAATGCGGCTGCATCCGCAGGACAAGTCATGACCACCCCAACGCTGCCCGACCGCATCCGCCAGACCCTGCGCCAGGACGTGCAATCCATGCACGCCTACGCCGTGCAGCCCAGCGCTGGCTTTGTGAAGCTGGACGCGATGGAAAACCCCTTCACGCTCCCGCCCGAGCTGCAGCGCGAGCTGGGTGAGCGCCTGGGGCGTGTGGCCATCAACCGCTACCCCGGCATGGGAACGGCGGCGCTGGCGGCGGAACTCGCCCGTCACGTGAACCTGCCCGCAGGCTGCGCACTCACCTTGGGCAACGGTTCGGACGAGTTGATCGACATGCTGTCGGTGGCCTGCATGAAGCCGGGCGCCAGCGTGCTGGCGCCGTTGCCGGGCTTCGTCATGTACGAGATGAGCACGAAGCTGCGCGGCCTGGCCTTCGTCGGCGTGCCGCTCACGGCCCAGTTCGAGCTGGACGCCGATGCCATGGTGGCCGCCATCGAGCAGCACCGCCCGGCCCTGACCTACATCGCCTACCCCAACAACCCGACGGCCAACCTGTTCGACGAGGCGGCGATCGACCGCGTGGTGGCTGCCGTGGGCGCCCAGCAGGGGCTGGTGGTGATGGACGAGGCTTATCAGCCCTTCTCGTCGCGCACCTGGATGCAGAAGATGGCGGCGCACCCGCACGTGCTGGTGCTGCGCACGCTTTCGAAGTTCGGCCTGGCTGGCGTGCGCCTGGGCTACCTGTGCGGTGCGGCTGAGCTCATCCGCGAGATCGACAAGGTGCGCCCGCCCTACAACGTGGGATCGCTCAATGCCGAGGCCGCGCTGTTCGCGCTGGAGCATTCCGCAGAGTATGAGCGCCAGGCCGCGGTGTTGCGCGCCGAGCGCGAGCGCCTGCAGGCGGCGCTGCGTGGCATGGCTGGCGTGACGGCCTTCCCCAGCGAAGCCAACATGATCCTCGTGCGCGTGCCCGATTCGGCCCGTGCCTTCGAGGGCCTGAAGACGCGGGGCATCCTGGTCAAGCACATTGCCGGCCTGCACCCGCTGCTGGCCCACTGTCTGCGCCTGACGGTGGGCACCCCCGAGGAAAACGACCGCATGCTGGCGGCCCTGAAGGAGAGCCTGTGAACCAGAGCCCGACCATGAACCGCACCGCCGACATCACGCGCAACACCAAGGAAACGCAGATCCGCGTGCGGATCGACCTGGACGGCACCGGCCAGGCCGCGCTGTCCACCGGCATCGGCTTTTTCGACCACATGCTCGACCAGATCGCCCGCCACGGGCTGATCGACCTGGCGATCGACGCCAAGGGCGACCTGCACATCGACGGCCACCACACCGTGGAAGATGTGGGCATCACGCTGGGCATGGCCTTTGCGCAGGCCGTGGGTGACAAGCGCGGCATCACGCGCTACGGCCATGCCTATGTGCCGCTGGACGAGGCGCTGTCGCGCGTGGTGGTGGACTTCTCCGGCCGGCCAGGGCTGCACATGGACGTGCCCTTCAAGGCCGGCGCCATCGGCGGCTTCGACACGCAGCTGGCTTTCGAGTTCTTCCAGGGCTTTGCCAACCACGCCCTGGTCACGCTGCACATCGACAACCTCAAGGGCGAGAACGCGCACCACCAGTGCGAGACGGTCTTCAAGGCCTTTGCCCGCGCGCTGCGCATGGCGCTGACGCCAGACCCCCGCTCGGCGGGCGTCATCCCGTCCACCAAGGGCACGTTGTGACCTGCATCCATCTCCCCGATTGGGTGCTGCGGCCCCTCCTGTCGACCAGGCAGGCCTGACATGACCCGAACGGTCGCCGTTGTCGACTACGGCATGGGCAACCTGCGCTCCGTGTCGCAGGCCGTGGCCCATGTGGCGCGCGACATGGATGTGCGCGTCATCGTCACCGCCAACCCGCAGGAGGTGCTGGCCGCCGAGCGCGTGGTGCTGCCCGGTCAGGGTGCCATGCGCGACTGCATGCGCGAACTGCACGGCTCGGGCTTGAAGGACGCCGTGCTGCATGCGGCGGCGAACAAGCCCTTGATGGGGGTGTGCGTGGGCATGCAGATGCTGTTGGACCACAGCGAAGAGCAAGACACCCCAGGGCTGGGGCTGATTCCCGGGCGCGTGGTCCGCTTTCGTCTGGACGGGCAGCTTCAGCCTGATGGCAGCCGCTACAAGGTGCCGCAGATGGGCTGGAACCAGGTGTTCCAGACTCGGCTTGTGGGAGGCTCTGCCCATCCGATGTGGGATGGCATCCCCGACGTGGCCTGGTTCTACTTTGTCCACAGCTATCACGCCGCGCCGTCGCAGGCGCGACACACTGCAGGGCTCACCGACTACGGCAGCCGCTTTACCTGCGCCGTGGCACGGGATAACATTTTTGCCACACAGTTCCATCCTGAGAAGAGTGCCGAGCACGGTCTGGCGCTGTACCGCAACTTCCTGAACTGGAAGCCCTGAACTCCACCCCAACCAGACAGTCGGCCCTGCTGATCCGCGCCCTGCCTGCACCAGTCTCGTCCCACCTCTTCTTCTGCACTCCTTATCCACCACGCTCTGTCCCGAGCCATGCTGCTGATCCCTGCCATCGACCTGAAGGACGGCCAGTGCGTCCGCCTTCAACAAGGAGACATGAGCGTCTCCACCACCTTCGGCGACAACCCCGCGGCCATGGCGCGCCGCTGGCTGGACGCCGGCGCACGGCGTCTGCACCTGGTGGACCTGAATGGCGCCTTCGCCGGCAAGCCCGTGAACGAGCTGGCCATCAAGGCGATCTTGCGGGAGGTGGGTGACGAGATTCCCGTTCAGCTGGGCGGTGGCATCCGCGATCTGGACACGATCGAGCGCTATCTGGACGCCGGCATCAGCTACATCATCATCGGTACCGCCGCCGTCAAGAACCCCGGCTTCCTCAAGGACGCTTGCAGCGCCTTTGGCGGTCACATCATCGTGGGGCTGGATGCCAAGGACGGCAAGGTGGCCACCGACGGCTGGAGCAAGCTCACCGGCCACGAGGTGGTGGACCTCGCGCGCAAGTTCGAGGACTACGGTGTCGAAGGCGTGATCTACACCGACATCGGCCGCGACGGCATGCTCACGGGCATCAACATCGAGGCCACGGTCAAGCTGGCCCAGTCGCTGAGCATCCCCGTCATCGCCTCGGGCGGTTTGTCTGACATCGCCGATATCGAGCGCCTGTGCGCCGTGGAGCAAGAAGGCGTGGACGGTGTGATCTGTGGCCGCTCGATCTACACCGGGGCGCTGGACTTCGCCGCTGCGCAGGCGCGGGCCGACGAACTCGCTGGCGACTGACACCACCCGATGCTCGCCAAACGCATCATCCCCTGCCTGGACGTCACGGGCGGGCGCGTCGTCAAGGGTGTGAACTTCGTGGAACTGCGTGACGCGGGGGATCCGGTGGAGATCGCCGCACGCTACAACGAGCAGGGCGCCGACGAACTCACTTTTCTCGACATCACCGCCACCTCCGACGGGCGGGACCTGATCCTGCACATCATCGAAGCCGTGGCCTCGCAGGTGTTCATCCCGCTGACGGTGGGCGGCGGCGTGCGCACCGTGGAGGATGTGCGGCGCTTGCTCAATGCCGGGGCCGACAAGGTGAGCTTCAACTCTGCCGCGGTGGCGAACCCGCAGGTGATCCGTGATGCGTCGGATCGCTATGGGGCCCAGTGCATCGTGGTGGCCATCGACGCCAAACGACGGGGTGGCGACGACCTAGTGGCGCGTGGGCCCGGCTGGGATGTCTACACCCACGGCGGACGCAAGAATACCGGGCTGGACGCCGTGGCCTGGGCCACGCAAATGGCCGAGCAGGGTGCAGGGGAGATCCTGCTGACCAGCATGGACCGCGACGGTACCAAGTCCGGCTTCGACCTGGAACTCACGCGTGCTGTCAGCGATGCCGTGTCCGTGCCCGTCATCGCCTCGGGCGGCGTCGGGGCGCTGGAACACCTGTCCGACGGCATCCGCATCGGTGGGGCTGATGCCGTGCTGGCCGCCAGCATCTTTCACTATGGCGAGTTCACGGTGGCCCAGGCCAAGGCCCTGCTCGCCCGAGACGGCATTCCGGTGCGCCAGTGAAGTCCGCAGCGCCCGGCGCCCGCGGCTCGGGTCGCCCAGCGCCTGCCCGGTCTGGCGCCGGCGCCGGAGCCGGCACCTCGAGTGCCCCGCATGAGGTGCGCATCATTGGCGGCCAATGGCGGCGGTCTCGCATTCCGGTGGCCGACGCGCCCGGCCTGCGCCCCACGCCCGACCGCGTGCGCGAGACCCTCTTCAACTGGCTGGGACAAGACCTCGCGGGTTGGCGCTGCCTGGATGCCTTTGCCGGCACTGGTGCGCTGGGTTTCGAGGCGGCTTCGCGCGGCGCGGCGCGGGTGCTGCTGGTCGAGCGCGACAGGCGCCTGGCCGAGGGCCTGCGGCAGGTGAAGATCCGCCTGAAGGCCGACGCGGTGGAGGTCCTTTGCGCTTCTGCCCAAGACGTGATGCGGGGCCTGGCGCCCGACAGTCTGGACCTCGTGTTTCTCGACCCCCCTTACGGCCAGGGGCTGCTACGGCCAGCGCTGGAAGCGGCGGCGCGTGTGGTCACACCTGGGGGCTGGGTGTACGTTGAGGACGATCAGCCCTTGGCGGACTGCCCTGCGCCCTGGGTGATCCACCGTCAGGGCCGCGCAGGGATGGTTCATCATCATCTCCTGCGGCGGCAGTCCGCGGTGGCTGCGCCAGACAACCGCGTCGATACACTGAGCGCCGAGGCGTCCGGGTGAGGCGGCGCAGGAGGATGAGATGACAAGCAAGACCCCGCTGACCGCGGTCTATCCGGGCACCTTCGATCCGATGACCCTGGGCCACGCAGACCTGATGCGCCGGGCGGCCAACCTGTTTGACCGTCTGGTGCTGGCGGTGGCTGCGGGCCACCACAAGCGCACCATGTTCACCATCGCCGAGCGGCTGGAGATGGCGCAGGAGATCGCAGCGCCGTACCCCAATGTCGAGGTCATGGCTTTCCGTGGTTTGCTGCGCAACTTTGTGGTCGATCTGGGCGGCAAGGTGGTCATCCGAGGCCTGCGCGCGGTCAGCGACTTCGAGTACGAGTTCCAGATGGCCGGCATGAACCGCCAACTCATGCCCGATGTCGAGACCGTGTTCATGACGCCGAGCGACCAGTTCCAGTTCGTGAGTGGCACCTTCGTGCGGGAGATTGCCACCCTGGGCGGTGATGTTTCCAAGTTCGTGGCACCTTCTGTGCTGACACGCTTGAAGAGCCGGGTGAGCAACGCTGAGGCGGCCGGCTCCTGACAGAGCGCCCCATCACCCCCGCGACATCACAACGCTGCAACTCACATGGCCCTGTGGATCACCGACGAGTGCATCAACTGTGATGTGTGCGAGCCCGAGTGCCCCAACGAGGCCATCTCGATGGGCGCAGAGATCTACCAGATCGACCCGCACCGCTGCACCGAGTGCGTCGGGCACTTCGACGAGCCGCAATGTGTGCAGCTCTGCCCGGTGGCCTGCATTCCCGTCAACCCGCAGCACGTCGAGACGCGGGCGCAGTTGATGGTCAAGTACGAGCAGCTGACGGGCCACTCCCCTGGGGTCGCTGCTGTCGCGTTGGCCGAGCCTCCGTCGACGGCTTCCTGATCTCGGGCTTGGCCAGCGGGTCGGGCGGCAGTCCGATGATGGCGGGCCCTGCAGGCCTGGGGGTTTGCCGCTCGCGCTGACGCCGCTCCTGCTGCATCTGCTTTGCCAGGGCTTGGTCGCCACGCGCCACCGCCATCGCTTCGCGCCGTTGTTCGAGCGTCCGAGGGTCAGCAGCGTCCACGCTGCTTTGAAGCGCCTTGGCTGCCTGGGCGGGCGCCAGCAGCTTGTCGCAAGGCTGGTCGGCGTACGTGATGTGCCCGCCCAGGTCACAGCGCCATACCTTGGGCGTGGAGGCCCACGCGTTGGACATCAGGCACGTCGCCAGCATGGCAGCGCAAGCGCCTGATCGCCACAGTTGGGGTTGCGCAGGTTTCATGGCGGTGCTGGCGAAGTTGTTCATGGGGCTGATCCAGGCGGGGTGGACGATACAGGCGACGCGGGCGGCACGGGCGGCGTGGAAGGCACGGAAGGGGCCGAAGGTCTCGGCGGCTTGGGGCGCTCAGGTTTGGCATGCAGCTTCATGACCGCCTGCTGCATGTCACCGTTGAGCATGGGCTCAAGTTGTTTCAGTGACTCGTCGATGCTGCGCTCGATGGCCTCGCGCTGGTCGGCGGGCGGTTTGCGCAGCACGTAGTCGGCCACCTCAGCTTTGACTCCGGGGTGGCCGATGCCCAGGCGCAGCCGCCAGTAGTCGGCAGAGCCGAGCTGGGCATGGATGTCGCGCAGGCCGTTGTGACCGGCATGGCCGCCGCCCTGCTTGAGCTTCATCTGGCCCGGCAGCAGATCGAGTTCGTCATGCACGACCAGGATCTCCTGCGGCGCAATCTTGAAGAAGCGCGCCAGTGCAGCCACAGACTTGCCTGAGAGGTTCATGTAGGTCTGCGGCTGCAACAGCCACACCGGCCCGGCAGGGCGGTTGACGCGCCCCACCAAGCCGAAGTAGGCCCGCTCCGCAGACAGCCGACCTCCGAGCTGCCGGGCGGCGGCATCCACCCACCAGAACCCGGCGTTGTGACGGGTGGCTTCGTATTCGGGGCCGGGGTTTCCCAGGCCGACCAGGAGCTTGATCATGGGTGGAAATTATGCGGAGCCTGAATGAAAAAGGGCCCCACCCGTTTGGGGGAGCCCTGCACAGAAACACGCCCTCCTTGGAGGGGGTGAGCAAGAAAGGCAGGCCGTCAGCGACGGGCCCGCCCCGCTCTCACTTCTTGTTCTGCTTCTCGTCTTTCTTCTTGGGAGCGCCCTTGCCGGCCGGGGCCACCACGGGAGCGGCGACCACTTCTTCCTCTTCCTTGGGCAGCGTGGCCGACACGATGGCGGGGTTCAGCGTGCCGTGACGCACGGCCTTGATGCCTTCGGGCAGCTTCAGGTCGCTGACGTGCAGCGACTGGTTGCGCACCAGACCGGACAGGTCGATGGTGACGAACTCGGGCAGCTGGTTGGCCAAGCACTCGATCTCAAGCTCGGTGGCCACGTGGCTGATCACGCACTTGTCGGTCTTGACGGCCGGGGACACGTCTTCGCCCGTGAAGTGCAGAGGCACCTTCTTGCGCAGGCGGGTGGTGTCGTCCACGCGCTGGAAGTCCACGTGCAGCACCTGCTGCTTCCAGGCGTGCATCTGGAAGTCGCGCAGCAGCACCTTCTGGGTCTGGCCTTCCAGTTCCATCTCCAAGATGGACGAGTGGAAGGACTCCTTCTTCAGGGCGAAGTACAGGGCGTTGTGATCGAGCTCGATCGTGGCCGGCGTGCCGGCACCGTAGACGATGCCAGGCACCTTGCCGGCGTTGCGCAGGCGGCGGCTCGCTCCGGTCCCCTGCAGCGTACGCGCGAAAGCGGTGAATTTCATTTCAGACTCCAAAGTGTGGCGCCCGCGACCAGGCGCCGAAAGTTGCGGGCCTGCGGCATGCAGCACCCGCGCTCATGTGACAGCTGCCTTCTGGCAGCCGACGACAACCTAGAAATTGTTGTTCTGCTCCGAGAACAGCGAGGTGACCGACTCGCCGTCGGAAATGCGCCGGATGGTCTCGGCAAACAGGAAGGCCACCGACAGCTGACGGATCTTGCCGCAGGCCTTGGCCGCGTCGGTCAGCGGGATAGTGTTGGTGATGACCACTTCGTCGAGCGCTGAGCCGGCGATGCGCTCGATGGCCGGGCCCGAGAACACCGGGTGCGTGCAGTACGCATAGACCTTGCCGGCACCGCGCTCCTTCAGCACCTCAGCCGCCTTCACCAGCGTGCCGGCGGTGTCGATCATGTCGTCCATGATCACGCAGTTGCGGCCTTCGATCTCGCCGATGACGTGCATGACCTCGGACACGTTGGCCTTGGGCCGGCGCTTGTCGATGATGGCCAGGTCGCAGCCCAGCTGCTTGGCCAGCGCACGGGCACGCACCACGCCGCCCACGTCGGGCGACACCACCACCAGCTCGGGGTAGTTCTTGTTCTTCAGATCGGTCAACAGCACCGGCGAGGCGTAGATGTTGTCCACCGGGATGTCGAAGAAACCCTGGATCTGGTCGGCGTGCAGGTCCATGGTCAGCACGCGCTCGATACCCACGGTCTCCATCAGGTTGGCCACGACCTTGGCACTGATGGGCACCCGGGTGGAGCGCGGCCGGCGGTCCTGGCGGGCGTAGCCGAAGTAGGGCATCACGGCGGTGATGCGGCGGGCGCTGGCCCGCTTGAGTGCATCCACCATGATGAGCAGTTCCATCAGGTTCTCGTTCGTCGGGT
>Ga0315900_10010482_pt1 | contig 11594 bp, 10 predicted proteins | sample LakEriMetagenome_FD_203521 | JGI IMG/M metagenome (GOLD analysis project Ga0315900, IMG submission 203521) | Freshwater fungal communities from buoy surface, Lake Erie, Ohio, United States - Buoy 12 MA114 | ecosystem: Environmental > Aquatic > Freshwater > Lake > Lake biofilm | place: USA: Lake...
AACTGTGCTGCAACAAAAACTGGTGCCCATTGGCGACCCAACTGGAGAAACCCAGATGATGAGTTTCCCCGCAGACATGGGTGTCTATGGTGCCGGTGGTGCCTTGGTGAAGTCGAACTATGCCCGTCCAGGCGTAGGCGGCACCTTGGTGTACTTCAGTGTAGAGGATTGCGCGAAAGAAGAATCACGCATCACCGCAGCGGGCGGCAAGTTAGTACGGCCTAAGTTCTCCATCGGGGAGTTCGGCTGGGTGAGCTTGTGTGAAGACACTGAGGGCAACATGTTTGGCCTCAGCTCGATGCAATAGGCTTAACCTTTTATCTTGAAAGAATGAAGGGGGCTTCGCGCCCCCTTTATGCTGCCCGTCTTAAAAGCTCGATCTTGATAGGTATCTGTAAAACAAGTAATCTCATTTCCTGACAGGTTCGCATAGCGCGCCCCACTGCCACTTAACCAAAAGTGCTTCAAAGCCCTTTGGTGTGAGGTAATTCGTACCGTTATGAGTGAGGCTATCACTCATCATTTCTCAAGAGAAAAATCAGCGCTTTTTGCTGGGGGCGAGCGGCAGCTGGATTTCGTTGCGGCGGTTCCACGGGAAGGTAAATGGATCATCGTAATAAGCGATGATCGGCTCACCCACGACCTTGAGTTTGCGCTCAGCTGCCCATTGTTTGAGCCTTAAAGTTTCTGTTGCCACCGCGCAGTCATTCGTAAAGCCTGAGAAGGTCACAACGGCGCGCCGCGACGGTTTGCTCATAAAAAAGCGGATGCGGTCATCCTTCGTTTTGGGCAGCGTTTTCAGCGTATACTGAGAAGGCATCATGAATTGCACCAGCCACGCTTCGCCAGATTTTGCCTGAGTGACGGGTGAGGTCATGGCGATGGTGGTTTGGGACTGCGTCACCGGCGAGGTCATCGCCACCTTGGCGGCGGGCTCATTCTGGCCAAAAATATAGGCGGCGAGGATGCGAAACCCACGATTAATGGTCTCGCGGCGATCGCCCTCAACACGCACCTCGGCCATCAGCGCCGGCGGGTAGCTGCGGATTTCAAAATCGCCATCCGTCTCAACGACTTTATAGCTTGGTGTTTCATAGCCGTGATACGTTCCAGGCGTTTGCTCGCCGCTGCTGCAGGCCGAAAGCAGAGCCACTGCACTCACCAAAACCCCCAACACTACACCACGATTCATAACCCACCTCCATCATCAAGCTCTTCGATAATCTGGTGTCGCCAGCGGCGCACCAGCCACATGGACTGCACCATATTGATGCCCTGACAGGTCAGCGCAAGCAAGAGAAAAGAAACCATGAGCGGGCGGTCATCCATGAACCAGAAATACAGCGCCCCGATGATGCAGACCGCATCCGCCGCAACTTCGCGCAGCCAGTAGCCGCCCCACTGCCGCGCAAACCAGCGCCGCGCATGGGGGGAAAGCGTGTAACGATAGCCAGCCTCATGCCTGCCAAACATGATATCCAGCAGATGGCGATCCATGATGCAGGTAATCTGCCGTAGCGAGATGATGTGCGGATGGCCGCGCATGACATCGCGCCAGCAATAGACATAAGAAGCAAGCGACAGCGCCGATACCAGCAGTACCAAGAGCAGAAGCAGCGCGCTCATGGCCGCGCCCCGTACAGCGCATCCGCGCGCGATTTAAACGCCGAGACCATCTTGGCAGTGGCGCGGCCAAACAGCGCCCCAATCAGCGTTTCCAGAAGCCTGCTTCGAAACTCAAACTCCAGCGAAAAATCAATCCGTGTGCCGCCTTCGGGTAGCGGTGTGAAACGCCAGTGATTGCTGAGCTGCTTGAACGGCCCGCGCACCAGCGACACATCCACCGCCTGATACGGCGTAAGCCGCACGCGCGAAACATAGCTTTCCGAGATATTAGCAAAGCTGATCATCAGCTCGCCGAGAAATTCATTCTCCCCTCGTTCGAGAATGCGCGCGGCGCGGCACCAGGGAATAAATTCCGGGTATTTTTCAATCTCCACCACCAGCGTAAAAAGCTGCTCGGGCGTGTAGGGCAGTAGCTGGGTTTCGTGGTGAGAACGCATCGGCAGTCAGGAGGCTTTGCCTTCAGCAGCCAGCATCGTATCGCGGGCTTTTTTCATCTCAGCGAAATCGTCGCCAGCATGGTAAGAAGAGCGCGTCAGCGGCGAGCTGGCGACCATCAGGAAGCCCTTGGCTTTTGCCTGACGTTTGTAATACTCAAATTCATCCGGCGTGACATAGCGATCAATCGGCGCATGGGCGGGCGTCGGCTGCAGATATTGGCCGATGGTGATGAAATCCACATCCGCCGCGCGCAGATCGTCCATCACCTGCAGCACTTCATCTTTTTCTTCACCAAGCCCCACCATCAGGCCGGATTTAGTGAAAATCGACGGGTCAATTTCCTTCACGGTTTTGAGCAGGTGCAGCGAATTGAAATAGCGCGCGCCGGGGCGGATGGTTTTGTAAAGGCGCGGCACCGTTTCAATATTGTGGTTGTACACGTCCGGCCGCGCGCGCGCGACCACCGCAATAGATTTATCCTGCTCCTTGCGCAGGAAATCCGGCGTGAGAATTTCAATGGTGGTGTTCGGTGCACGGCGGCGCAGCGCGGCAATGCAATCCGCAAAATGCTGCGCGCCACCATCTTCCAGATCATCGCGATCCACCGAAGTAATCACCACATGGTGCAGCCCCAGCTGCGAAACCGCCTGCGCGAGATTTTCCGGCTCATGCGGGTTGAGCGCGCCGGGCACACCCGTTTTCACATTACAGAAGGCACACGCACGGGTGCAGGTATCGCCCATGATCATCACGGTCGCGTGCTTCTGGCTCCAGCATTCGCCGATATTCGGGCAGGCCGCCTCTTCGCACACCGTGTTGAGCTTCAACTGGTGAATAACATCGCGCGTGGCCTGATATTCGCGGGAAGTGGGCGCCTTCACACGGATCCATTCCGGCTTGGGAATGCGCTTATCGTTTTTTTCCAGTAGGTTGTGTAGTTCGGCCATCGATAATACCCGTGGATTGCTGAAAACTGCGTGAAGCCTGAGTATACAAGGCACTTTTTACTTGTCACGAGCAAAAAAACACTCTAAAAGCCAGCCTTCCCAATTATTTGGCACAACCACTTGGAGTTTGCTGGCATGGCTCGCGTTACCGTTGAAGATTGCATCCTGAACGTTCCCAACCGCTTTGAGCTGGTGCTCCTTGCTTCGCAGCGTGCCAAACAGATTACATCCGGTGGCCCGCTCACGGTTGATCGTGATAATGACAAGGATGCCGTGGTCAGCCTGCGCGAAATTGCTGATAAAACCATCAGCCTTGAAGGGCTCGAAGAAACACTGATACAGAGCTTCTTCAAAAAGCCTGTGGCCGATATCGCTGATAAAAAACTCCTCACCAAAGGCGAAGAAATTCCTTCAGAAATTGAAGAAGCCTTTAAGGATGCTGCGCAGAACATCACCGTGAAGACCGAAGGCGCGGAAGAAGATGCAGAAATGCCTGAGGGTATGTCGTTTGGTGATGACAACGTTGATACCGACGACTAGTGCTGGCTGTTATTCAGCGCCATAGCCTGAGCCAGAAACGGCAAAGCTATCCATAATCATGAGCGGTGCAAAATCAACGCCGCCGCCCGTTACCGCAATATCTTGAAGCCCCGCAGTGGCCGAAGAATTTATCACACCGCTAACCAGCCCGCCACTGAAGGAAACAGGATTGCTGCCACTGGCGGGCGAATAGCCGTTCAAATCAGCGGATGGCTGCGAACTGGAAACGGACACAGGAATTGTCTGCGGCGGCTCCGGTACGCTCGATGACGCAACCGTCACAGCCAGTGATACTTCATCGCTATCCGCAGCATTCTTATCGGCCGATATATTCGCCAGATCTTCGAATCCAATATCTGAGACAGACTCAACCGAGACGCGCTGTATTGAAACCAGATCCATCCGGGCAACATGCTCCGCAGGCACGTGAACCGGGGCAATCTGAATGGGCGGCGGCGGCGGCTCTATCAACAGCACAGCAAGCGCAGGGGTGCTTACAAAACAAGCTGATAATAGAATCGTGCAAGCAACAGTGCTGCGCATAGGCTTATCACCTAAAATGCTGAAAAACATAAGTTTCAGCTGGTTTTACCTGATATTAATTTTATTTTAACGTAAATTAATTAAATTTTTATTAATTTTTGATGAATATGCAAGATTATGACTTGATTTCATCCGTCTCTGAAGATGACTTGATCGGTAGGGTAAAAGTGAAGACTGCGCCGCCATCAGCCGCATTCTGCGCCCAGATCTTTCCGCCATGCGCCACCACAATGCCGCGACAGATCGCAAGCCCAAGCCCGCCGCCTTTAGTGCCGCGGTGATTGCCGATGTAAAACTTATCAAAGATGCGCTCTTCCTGGCCTTTGCTGACCCCTGGGCCATTATCCGACACCACCACGCGCACATCCGGTTTATCGAGCGATGCCGTAATCGTGATCGTAGAGCCGCTGGGCGTATACTCGGCTGCGTTTTCCAGCAGGTTAATCAGCACCTGCTCAATCAGCAAACCGTCCATCTTGAGCAGCGGCAGTCCGTGTTCAATGTCGGTAACAACACGGTGCTGCCTGAGCTTCGCCTCCACACGCATTAACGCCGAGCCGATGAGCTCTTCAATAAAATAAAGCTCTTTGTTGAGCTTCACGGCACCAGACTCAAGGCTGGAAACATCCAGCAGATTGGTGACCATTTTGGCGAGCCGCGCTCCTTCTTCATGAATGGAAAGCAGCAGCTCCCTACGATATTCCTGCGTGATCGTGTCAAACTCAATGAGCAGCGTGCTGGCAGCGCCGGTGATGGCGGCAAGCGGCGTGCGAAGATCATGCGACACAGACGAAAGCAGAATATTACGCAACTTTTCGCTCTCTGCTTCAATTAATGTTTTCTCCACCATCTCCGCAGCGCTCGCACGCTCCAGCGCTGAGGCCGTGATGGAGGCGAACGCCTCCAGCAGCTCGACAATATCCGCGCTGTACGAGCTGAGTTCATCATCATGAGGCATCACGCCCATGACACCAACCACGCCGCTCGAGCCTATCAGCGGCACATAGAGCGCTCTGGCGCTGGGAAGCGTATCTGTGCCAAGCCCTGCATTCTGTTTATGGGTGTAGCTCCAGGTGGCCACACTTTCCTCACGAACAGGGTCCAGCTCCTCGTCATCATCTGCTTCCATCTGGGCAACCACGGTGTGCAGCGTGCCTTTCTCATTTGGAATCCAGATAAAAATGTCGCTATCAACCATTTCGGCGATATGCAGCGAGGCAATCTGCGCCAGCTGCACCTTGCCGCGATTGGCGGAAAGCTCACGGCTCATCGCATAAAGCGTGGCAATGTTTTTCTCACGCTTTCTTGCCGTAATCGCCTGAAGCCTGAGACGCGCCGTCTGCGTACCGATGACCAGGCCGGTAATCAGCGTTACAAGGAACGTGACCGCATGACGCTCTTCTGTGATTTTCAGGGAATAAAAAGGCTCCATGAAAAAGAAGTTGAAACTGAGCGTTGAAAGAATGGTAGCGAGAATGGAAGGCCCGCGACCAAACCGCAGCGCTACCGCCACAATGCCAATCAGGTAAAGCAGGATCAGATTCACCGGATCAACAAGCCCGCGCAGCGGAATCAGCGGTAGGGTGAAAAACGCCGCCATCAGTGGTGCGGCAAGATAGGCCTGCCAGGATGCCTGCATCCACCACCATGCATTGCTGTAGGAAGTACGATCTTCTTTATCGCCGGTGATCACATACACATCAACATCACCCGAGCGACGCATGATTTCGTCCGCGAGTGTGCCGGTAAGAATTTCCTGCCAGCGTGGGCGAGGCTTCTTGCCCACAATGATTTTGGTCATGTTATTAGCGCGGGCAAAATTCACAATCTCTTCTGGTGCGTTCTGCCCTTTAACAACCTCAATCTCCGCGCCCATACGCTGTGCAAGACGTTTGGTGCGATCGAGCTGTTCCTGCCCTTCTTTGCTCAGCATCTGGTGGCGGTCAGTTTCAACATAAATCGCCGTCCACGGCGCTTTCAGGCCGCCGGCCATACGCTTGGCAGCGCGCACCAGCTTGTTGGAAAGCGCATCCGGGCCGATGCACACCAAAATCCGGTCAGCGCCGCTCCACGCCTGCGACATGCCGCCTTGGGATTTATAATCATCCATTTGCGCATCAACGCGCTCAGCCGTGCGGCGTAGCGCCAGCTCGCGCAGCGCAATCAGATTACTTTTCTTGAAGAAATTCTGCGCCGCGCGCTTCTTGGCCTCCGGCGCAATATAGACCTTACCCTCTTTAAGGCGCTTGAGCAGGTCTTCGGTGGGGATATCCACCAGCGAAATTTCATCCGCCTTGTCAAAGACCGCGTCCGGCACCGTTTCCTTCACCCAGATGCCAGTGATGCGCGCCACCACATCATTTAAACTTTCGAGGTGCTGCACATTGATGGTGGTGTAGACGTCAATCCCCGCATCCAGCAGCTCATCGACATCGTTCCAGCGCTTGGGGTGGCGCGAGCCCGGCGCGTTGTTATGCGCCAGCTCATCGAGCAGAATCAGCTTAGGTTTACGCGCCAGCGCCGCATCAATATCGAATTCTTTGATGAGCGTGCCGCGATACTGCACTTCGCGGCTCGGAAGAATCGGCAGGCCTTCGAGGAGCTTTTTCGTATCTTCGCGGCCGTGGGTTTCCACCAGCCCAACCACCGCATCAATGCCCTCCGCCAGCGCCTGCTTGCCCGCAGAAAGCATGGCATAGGTCTTACCCACACCCGCGCACGCACCAAAAAAAATCTTAAGCCGGCCGCGCGTGCGCTGATCTTCGCTGGCTTTCTGCTCGGCTTCAATGCGGCTTAGTAGCTCGTCCGGGTCTGGGCGCGTTTCATCGTTCATGGCGCAAGACTAGCCAATCAATGACCCGACTTCACCTGTTTTTTCTTCGGCGTGTTTTGTTTATGAACAGGCTTGATCGAATCCAGCTCGCGGTTCAGCTCCAGCACATGCACATAAGGCATACCAAACAAGGTGGATAAACCATGGCGCTCATGCAGCCTGACCAGCGCCTCAAGCTCCTGCTGCGACATACCACGCGCCTTAGCCACACGCGGAAGCTGATAAAGCGCCGCCGCAAGGCTGATATGTGGATCAAGGCCGCTGGCGGAGCTGGTGATCAGGTCGATCGGCACGGGCGCAGTGTTTTTAGCGTCATGCTCAGTAAGCTGCGCCATGCGCGCCGCCATCTGCCCTTCAAGCACCGGGTTTGCCATACCGAGGTTAGAGCCGCTGGAAGCCGCCGGGTTGTAGGGCGGCGTCGTAGCGGATGGGCGCCCCCAGAAATAGTGCGGCTGCGAGAAATGCTGGCCAATCAGCTTTGAGCCTATCACCTTGTCATCCACCACAATCAGCGAGCCATCAGCGCGCTTGGCAAAGAAACTTTGCGCAATACCCGTTATCAGCAGCGGATAAACAACCCCCAGCAGCAACGTGAAAATCACCACAAGGCTGGCTGCAGGGCGAACTGCGTGGAAAAACGTTTTCATTACGCCACCCCCATCACCGTCAACAGCATATCAATCGCCTTAATGCCAATAAACGGCACCACCAGCCCGCCAAGGCCATACACCAGCAGGTTATGACGCAGCAGCGCAGCAGCGCCCACCGGTCGGTAGGCCACACCTTTCAGCGCCAGCGGTATCAGCGCGATGATGATGAGTGCATTAAAAATAATCGCCGAGAGCATGGCAGAAATCGGCGAGGTGAGCTGCATGATGTTAAACATCGAAAGCGCGGGATACGTGCTCGCAAAAGCCGCCGGAATAATCGCGAAATATTTCGCAAGGTCATTGGCAATTGAAAAGGTGGTGAGCGAACCGCGCGTCATCAGCAGCTGCTTGCCGATTTCCACAATCTCGATCAGCTTGGTCGGGTCAGAGTCGAGATCAATCATATTGCCGGCTTCCTTGGCAGCCTGTGTGCCGGAATTCATCACCACCGCCACATCTGACTGCGCGAGTGCCGGTGCATCGTTAGTACCATCGCCCACCATCGCCACCAACTCGCCGCCCGTTTGCATTTTGCGAATCAGCTTGAGTTTCGCTTCCGGCGTCGCCTGCGCAAGGTAATCATCCACCCCGGCCTCTGCGGCAATGGCTGCAGCAGTGAGCGGGTTATCGCCGGTGATCATGATGCTCTTGATGCCCATCTTGCGAAGATCCGCAAGGCGCTCCTTGATGCCGGATTTCACCACATCTTTCAGGTGCACCACCCCGAGCACCTTGCCGCCATCCACCACCACCAGCGGTGTGCCGCCGCTGCGTCCCACATCATCCACGCGGCGCTTCACATAGTCCGGCAGCTTACTGCCAGATTTAGCAAGATAACCCTCGATGGCATCGGCCGCGCCTTTGAGCACATCGCGCGAACCAATGCGAAGGCCGCTGGTGCGCGTCTCGGCAGAAAACTCTATCAGCTCTGCCCCTTGTGGCACGCCCGCTACATCGGAAATCTGATATTTCTGCCGTGTGAGACTGACGATGCTTTTGCCTTCCGGCGTCTGGTCTGCAAGTGATGAAAGCTGCGCCGCTTCGGCGAGTGTCACCACCGACACGCCTTCCGCCGGAATCAGCTCATCGGCCTGACGGTTGCCGTGGGTGATCGTGCCGGTTTTATCCAGCAGCAACACATTCACATCGCCCGCCGCCTCCACCGCGCGCCCCGAAGAGGCAATCACATTCGCGGCGAGCAACCGGTTCATGCCGGCAATACCGATCGCGGAAAGCAGCCCGCCAATCGTAGTCGGCGCGAGACACACCAGCAGCGCAATCAAAATCGTCAGGCTCACCACCTCGCCTGCACCGGCTTTCTCCACGCTGTACATCGAAAATGGCAGCAGGGTGATGATGGCCAGCAAAAACATCAGCGTCAGTCCGGCCAGCAGAATAGAGAGCGCAATTTCATTGGGTGTTTTCTGGCGCTTGGCACCTTCCACCAGCGACACCATGCGATCAATGAAGCTCTCGCCGGCATTGGCGGTGATGCGCACCACCAGCCAGTCCGATAGCACGCGCGTGCCGCCGGTCACTGCATCGCAATCGCCGCCGGATTCACGAATCACCGGCGCGCTCTCGCCGGTAATGGCGCTTTCATCGACCGAGGCAATCCCCTCCACCACCTGCCCGTCGCCGGGCACAAAATCCCCCGCCTCAATGACCACCAGATCGTCTTTGCTAAGGCTCGAGGCCGGAACAATTTTATAATCCTTACGGGTATCGATGGATTTGATTTTCTTCGCGCTGACTTCCTTGCGCAGTGCGCGCAGTGATTCGGCCTGCGCCTTGCCGCGGCCTTCTGCCACGCTCTCAGCAAAATTGGCAAACAGCACCGTAAACCACAGCCAGAACGCCACCCATAACACAAACCATGCCGGCTCGTGGCTGCTATCGCCCAGCCAGAGCTTCTGCACATAAAGCGCGCTGGTCACAATCGCCGCCACATACACCACGAACATCACCGGGTTTCTGAGCTGCACGCGCGGCGAAAGCTTCGCAAACGAGACAAGCAGCGCCGAGCGCAGATCAAGCGATGCTGTTTTCATGGTGCGACTCCCTGAAGCAGCACATGCTCAGCAAGCGGCCCCAGCGCCCAGGACGGCACATAAGTGAGCACATCCAGCAGCACGACCACACCAGCCAGCATGATGGTAAACAATAGTGTCGTGGTGGGCAGTGTGCCAGCGCCGGCAGGCGTTGCGGATTTGGCAGCCAGCGAGCCAGCAAGCGCCAGCACAGGAATAATCACCCAGTAGCGCCCAACAAACATCGCAATGCCCAGCAGCACATTATAAAAAGTAGAGTTCGCACTCAGGCCGGCAAAAGCGCTGCCGTTATTGTTGCTGGCGGAAGAAAGCGCATAAAGCACCTCAGTGAATCCTTGCGCGCCGGGGTTTAAGATGCCCGCGCGCCCTGCTTCGGTGGAAACAGCAATTGCCGTGCCGACCAGCACCATCGATGCCGGAATAATCACCACCAGCGACGCCATTTTGATTTCAAACGCGCCGATTTTTTTGCCGAGATATTCAGGCGTGCGCCCCACCATCAGCCCGCCAATAAAGACCGTGAGCAGCACATACACCGCCATGCCGTAAAGCCCGCTACCCACACCGCCATACACCACCTCGCCAAACTGAATAAACAGCAGCGGAATCAAGCCGGAAAGCGGTGCAAACGAGGCATGCATGCTATTGACGGAGCCATTCGAAGTTGCCGTGGTAGACACCGCCCACATCGCCGAGCTGGCAACACCAAAACGCACCTCTTTGCCTTCCATGTTGCCTTGTGAAACGTCAATAATCGCCGCATCGATTTTTGGATTAGGCAGTTGCTCGCCATACGCCGCCAGCAGCGCCAGCGGCACAAAAATAATGGTCATGGCAGAAAACAGCACCCAACCCTGCCTGCGATCCCCCACCATCACGCCGAACAGATAGGTAAATGAAGCAGGTATCAGCAAAATGGAAAGAATCTGGATCAGGTTGGTGTAGGCATTGGGGTTTTCAAACGGATGGGCAGCGTTGACATTGAAAAAACCACCACCATTGCTGCCCAGCATTTTAATGGCCACCTGCGAGGCAGCAGGCCCCTGAGCAATCAGCCCCTCCTGCCCTTCCAGTGAAATAAACGGCGTGTAAGCCAGCAGGTTTTGCACCACCCCTTGCGAGGCAAGAAATACCGCAAAAATCAACGATAGCGGCAGCAGGATGTAAAGAATGCTGCGCACGACATCCACCCACGCATTGCCCAGCGTGTCGCTACGCTTGCGGCTGATACCGCGGCAGAGCGCGACCGCCACGGCCATGCCGGTAGCCGCAGAAAGGAAATTCTGAACCGTGAGGCCAGCCATCTGTGAGAAATAGCTGAGCGTGGTTTCGCCGCCATAGCTTTGCCAGTTAGTGTTGGTGACAAAACTCATCGCCACGTTAAACGCCAGATCGGGCGAAAGCGCGGGCATGCTCTGTGGGTTCAGCGGCAGCAGATGCTGCATCAGCAGTAATGCATAAAGCACCATAAACCCGACAAAACCAAGCATGACGATAGATATCGCATAGCGTTTCCAATCCATCTCCTCATCAGGGCGAATGCCACACATGCGATAAATGGATTTTTCAAGCCACCCCAGCGGCAGCTCCAATAGCAGATTGCGGCGCATATACACGCGCGCCATGTACCAGCCCAGCGGCTTGATGCACAGCGCAATCACCACCAGACAAAAAGCAATGTATAAAAATGCGTAGGTCATATCAGGGGAAGAGTTCTGGTTTGAGCAGCGCGACAACGAGGTACACAAAAAGCAATCCCGCGATGACACCGATGGCAAGGGTCATATTACTTCCCTTTCAGGCGGTCGAAAAACCAGATCATGACCACCATGGAGGTAAAACAAAAAGCAGTGAGCAAACCGTAGATAAGCACCATAAAGCCAGCTGCTGTGGTGATCCGGGCGGGAATCGAACCCGCGACAACCTGATTAAAAGTCAGGTGCTCTACCGACTGAGCTACCGGATC
>Ga0315900_10010489_pt1 | contig 11590 bp, 8 predicted proteins | sample LakEriMetagenome_FD_203521 | JGI IMG/M metagenome (GOLD analysis project Ga0315900, IMG submission 203521) | Freshwater fungal communities from buoy surface, Lake Erie, Ohio, United States - Buoy 12 MA114 | ecosystem: Environmental > Aquatic > Freshwater > Lake > Lake biofilm | place: USA: Lake...
CCGAGGTTGCGGTTGGTGGAGGTTGACACCAGGCCATTTTTACAGCGCATACGGTACAGCATGATAATTTTTTCATACCGCTTGGTGGTGTCATCGGGGAATTGGAACATCCCGCTCCGTGAGGTACTTCCAAAATTGAAGGTTTGAACCACGGTGGTGTCTCCGGAGGCTTTCGCACGGAATGCGGAAGAAATCAGAAGTACAAGAGATAGAACGAAGAATCGGGACAAGCTGCTCTTTTGCATCGGAATGTGAATGGGTTGAGTCGTGATGTTCGTAAAAGTAACGAATCCAATCGGCACAAAAAAGGGAGACCCGATGGGCCTCCCTTCAAGCGTATGAGACGTTTCGTTATTGCTTGAGCAGGCGGTAGGCCGCTCCCTGATTTCGGCCGCGTAGCTCTAGTGTATAATAGCCCTGTGGGAGCGCACTGATATCGAGGGTGTGCTGATCAAAACGATCCAGAAACTGCTCCAGCACACGGCGACCGCTCAGGTCATTGATGTACAAGGTGAAGGGTTCGTTCGCACCCTGTGCACGGATGTTGACTTCGCCCGTCGTCACGGTGGGATAAACCGAGAATAAGGCGGGATTTAGCTCCTCCACACCGATGGCAGAAACGGTATAGCAGGATGAAGTATCGTAGCAAGAACCCTGCAGGACGATTACAGCATAGCTGCCTGGAACCGTGGGGTTGAAGGTTTTAGCGGTTGCACCGGAAATGGGCGCGAAGTTGTTGTTGCAGTCAACCCACTGGTAATACGTGCCAGTGTGGTTGGCGGTTAGGCTACTGCCGTTTTGCGTCACTCCGGTATTTACTGTCAGGGCAAACAAGTTGAGTTGAATGATGGAGTCGCAACCGGCAGCAGTAGACAAGGTATCGTAATAGGTGCCCGGAGCCGTTACGAATTGACCATTGAAAAGCAGCAGGCTGTCGGGGCAGATGAATTGGGTGACAGTGGTTATAGCTGCAGCACCTGCAACGAAATTCGATGCTGTTCCATTCATGGCGAACCCGCTGAGGAATCCGTTCGTTCCGCCCGGAGCCGAGTTGAGCAGTGTCGTGATTCCGGCGTTGTTTCCTGCGGCAACCCCTTGATTGCAGCGGTAATAGAGCTTCAGTCCGGTAGCGTTCGTCGTGTCAATTCCATCGGCAGCAATGCAGGCGAGTTCCGAAGCCTGTAATGCACGGTTCCATAAACTCACTTCATCCACGCGACCCGCAAGCCAGTAACTGGTGATTCCGAAAATCTGATTACCAACCAGGAAATCAACCAGCGAGTTGCTGATGTTTCCACTAGCTGGAACAGATGCATTGAGGATTCCGTTTTTGTAGAGGCTCAAGGTCGTACCGTCATAAGTCAGCGCCAGATGAACCCAGGTGTTAAGTGTAATCACCGGAGCAACGATGTCGTAGTTCACTCCGGTGCTGTTGCGGAACCGGGCTTCAACGGAAGTGGGTGTGAAATGGAGGATGTAGAAATCAGCATCGGTGTTATTCCGAATTCCTGCAATTCCATCGAAATTGGGGAACGAAGGTGCGGGGTTGGTTGGATATACCCAGGTTGTGAGGGTGATTCCGGTGCCTGTGGTAATCAATCCGGATCCTCCGCTTACGGTGACCGCATCATCAATTCCGTCTAGTGCAAGGGCATTGTTTTGTGCGTAGGTTTCTAAACTGCCGAGTAGGAGTAGAAAGGTAAACAGGTGTTTTAGGTATTGTTTAATCAACATGGTGGTGGTATGTAGGTATAAAATCAAAAATACAGATTGGAGTGAAGCAAAACAGGGTGAAGAACGGAAAAGCACACATTGAATATCTACGCTGCTTCATCGTACTGAATCGGCCTCTCAGCCTGGATCAGTGAGTACTCAATCCAACACAAACCGCAATCCTGCCTGCAAGCCCCAGGCCGAGTAGCGTTTTTTCAATCCGAGTGGTTCATTCACCGAAGTGAGTGCTGTATTTCCTGCAGGCAGAAGCAGGATACTGATTCGATCACGGATACGGTAGCTGAGCTCGAGTGCAGTACCAGCCTGCATGAAAATGCCGCTTCTACCTTTGCCGTTCCAGTCCACCAGTCCGGTTTGGTCGGCCCGCAGGTACGATCCCGTAGAGCGGATCAGCCAGCCGATGCTGATACCAGCGCTAATGCCGATTCCGAATTTTCCGATTTGGCGGGTCCAGGCGATTTCGATGGGAATCTGAATCAGGGTGTGCTTCACACAGGGCAGGGATCCGGCAAGTGACGTGTCGGGGAGCAATCCGTAGAGTGTGTCGGTGGTGGTCACTAGCACACTATCGTTTACAACAATGTTTGATGTCTGGTAATACAACATACCGTACACATAGGCACTGTCTGTGTCCACCAGCGTATAATTGTAGGGTTGCCATACCGAGCTGGTATTGGTATACGTCTGACGTGTGTATGGGCTATAAGCGGATTCTTCGCCCCACTGGCTGATTCCCGCACCCACGCGAATATCCCAATTGCCGCGTGTGTTGAACCACTGTACGCTAAGTGATGGTGAAAGGCATGGTGTCTCTTCAAGTCGCCTGCGATCGATATAGCCGGGATCGACTTCGCCATAAAAATCGGCTTGGGTCTGCATCAGCCCTGCACGAAGCAACAGACCTGAACTCCTACGCTTGGCAGGAATCGTCAATACCATGGCAGAATCGGCAAGCGTCTTTTCAGATGTAAGCACAACCGAATCGAGTGAAAATACAACTCCTATCCCTAAAGGTTCCGAACTCGCTGTTACATCTTCACACTCATCGATTGGGTCGACCTGATTATTTTCAGTGTATTCGTATTGGTTCGATTCTTCTGTAACTGAATGCTTCTTTGCTTTATTTTCTTCTCTTGGATTTGCGTTTTGATTCCGATCGATTGGTTCCTTGCGTTGCCTGTTTTGTTGGACGGATGTTTGTACTGAAATCAAGCTAGGCTTGGTGTTTCTATTAGGGGAGAGTTTGGCGGGGCGTTGAGTTATTTGTTGCGGCACATTCGAAGCTGAAGCGGATGTAATTGTATTTTGTGATGCCTGATCTGTTTGCAACTGCGCTTTATAATCAGTTGAACCATCATCGGACACAGCACCGTTCTGCTCACTGGGTAATGCGCTCTCAATATTTTGAACGGTGGAAACAGATTTCAACGCATCGCGTGTATCGGAAGCACGTTCCTGAACGAATATCCAAGATGAAACCAGGCCGATCAATAGGAAGAACCAAATCAGAAACCGGCGTCGTCGCTTGCCACGGAAATGTCCGTCGAGCATGGCCTCCGCTTCCGGCCAATACTGACCGGGGTCCGGAATGTTAGGGTATGAACTACTCATGACAAAATACGTTTTTCATAAGATAAATTCGAGGGCAGGAGTTCCTGCAATCGTTTGCGAGCCTTGAACACGTGTGCCTTGGATGTGCCAACGCTGATGCCAAGCATACTGGATATTTCTTCGTGACGATAGCCCTCAACGGCAAAGAGGTTGAATACCGTTCGGCTTGCGGGCGGCAGACTCGATAGGGCACGGTGCAACAGATCCATATCGATATCGGCCGGGTCTTCGCCTATGAGTGGATGATGCTCGTCCGGCGTTTCATCATGCAACAAAATGGTTTCGCGATACCGTTTCTGACGCCTGAATTCGTCGATGACGTGATTGACAGCAATGCGGCGCATCCATTGCTCAAAGGGAACAAGCTCGGCCTTGTGCAGGTAAGCATGCATATTGGTAACCAGCTTGAGAAAAATGAGGTTGAGTGCGGATTTCCGATCCTCATCGTTGATGTGGTAACGTGAGCAGATGGAATACAAAAGCGGAAAGCACATCACGTATAAATCGTGATGCGCCTTCCGGTCATTGTTCCGGCAGTTTTCCAGCAGTGCGCGTGGTGGTTGCATGGTGGCCGGTACAGCGTCCTGTCTGGATGGGACAGGCTCAACTCACGCTGTAATTCGTTATTGCTTCAATACGGGTCGTGTTGTTCTGCGTCCGTCTGCGTCTATCAATTCAAGTATATACATGCCTGATTGCAAAGCGCCCAGGTCAAGTGTCGATTGCATGTCGGTAAGTGCCTGATCCAACATCAAACGTCCATCAATGCTACGGAGTACACTGCGTGAACCCGGAGTAGGATTTCGGTCGATGCGGATGTTGAGCAGCGCGGTGGTGGGAACAGGATATACATGCGCATCGAGCTCGGTTTGCTCGGGTGTTCCTGTAAGCTGGTTGGGGGGTAATACATTGAGGAAGAATCCGGCAGTGGCTCCTCGGTACACGATGTTCCCGGCCGAATCGACGCCAAGCGTGTCGCAATAGGTATCGCTACATCCTGAGGCATCACTCACGGTGAGGCAGATGAGATAGTTGCCGGTAGAAGCATACTGGTGCGTGGGATAGGCTTGATTGGATGTCGTTCCGTCGCCGAAATCCCAATTGAACATAGGGTTGAATCCGCTGGCCAGATTCACCGCGATGATATTATACGGATTGGTCTGGGTGAAAACGAAATAGGAGTTGCAAACCACAGGGGATACACTTGATGTATCGATCAGGATGGAGTCGCAGTACGTTGAGGTGCAGTTGCCGTTCATCACCATCAAACAGACATTGTACCAGCCCGGATTGCTGTATTGGTGGTTCGGGAACTGCAGTGTGCTGCTGTTGCCGTCACCAAACGTCCAGTTGTAAGATGTGGGTGTGTTAGATGCAAGCACCGACTGATCGATGAAATAGGCCTGCAATCCGACACTGACGCTGACGAAATTCGCCTGGCATCCGGGACTGACACCACCGACTGTGACTGTCTGGCATCCGGTACACACCACGGCCCCACCGGCTGTAATGGTCAGGCATACCTGATAGGTGCCAGGCTGGGCGTAAGTATGAACAACCGATGGACCTGATGCGGTGCTTGTGGTTGTACCATCGCCCCATGTCCAGTTGTACGTGGCATTGTTATAACCGAAAGCCGAGAAGAGGAGCGAATTGGGGTTGGCAGGGTTGCCTGATACCCATGAGAACGTACAGTTGGATCCCGCCTGCACCACCACTGAGTCGCAGTAAGTACAAACCGTATTGCCGGCCTGAGTCAAGCTTAAACATACGCTGTATATACCGGGTCCAGGAAAGACGTGGGAAACACTGTTGCTTGATGAAACAACCGGTCCGCTGCCATCGCCGAAATTCCAGTTGTAGTTGACCGCCTGAACCGCAGGTGCGCTAAAGGTCATGCCATTGGCGACACCCTGGATGGGAGAAGCCGAGTAGGTACAATTGACTCCTCCACCGCCGACCGTGAGAGCGGTACATGTTGAACACACCACAGCGCCGCTGGGGTTGGTTTCGGTCACACATACGATATAGGTTCCAGAAGCGGCATACTGGTGCGTGGGGAAGGGTTGATTGGATGTCGTACCATCGCCAAAGGACCAGGTATACGTATTGAGTAAGCTTGCCGGATTAACCTGGAAGTAATAGTTGTTGGCTTGTGAAGTATCCGGAATGATGCTGATTTGGCAAGTGGAGGTTTGGGGAACCGTTACCATCTGGCAAACAGAATCGACACAACCTGAAGCCGTGGTGATGGTGAGGCATACGAGGTACATGCCGGGGGCATTGTATGTCATGGTAACGGATGGCAGGTTACTACCCGTTCCGTTGCCAAAAGTCCAGGAATAGCTGCTGACCGGTCCGCCACTCACAGCAGGGATGAAGGAGAACGTATTTCCCTGTTGGCCGTAAGTGAAGTTGGCCTGGCATCCAACACCGGATACGTAGATGCTATCGCAATACGTACAAACGATTACCCCGTTGGGGTTGACTTCGTTCATACACACCGTGTAGGCACCGGGCAAGGTATAGGTGTGGTTTGGAGATGTTCCGCTACCTGAACTGCCATCACCGAATGACCATTGCAACGTAGATGTGCTGTAAGCAGGACTTCCGCTGAAAGTCCAGGCTGTATTGGTGCCGGGTACGGAGGAAGCGGTAAAGAAGCAATTGTTGGTCTGGAACCCGACCGTAACCGAGTCACAATAGCTGCACACGGTGACTCCTGAAGTGTTGTTGACAATGTTCACACAGGCCACGTAGGTGCCCGCAGCGTTGTACGGCGCGGTAACCGCGCCATAAGGAGCGGATTGCCCGCTGGTTCCGTTTCCGAAACTCCAATAGGCAGTATGTGTTTGGGCTGAGTAAACAGAAGTAAGCGAGAAAACCACAGCCGCCGAACCCGGACTTTGACTGGATGTCCAGCTACACGTTTGCGCTGGAACGCAGGGATAGGGTAAAATACAGGTAACACTGTCGTAGGTAAAATGGATGTTGCCGACAAACGTGAAAGGGTTGAAGGTCTGCCCAAGGGCATTCATGGGCACGCTGTATTGGGCTGTTGTATTGGAGATCTGACCGAAGAGGTTCAGGCTAGCCACCCCTAATGTATCACCATTGATGCTGGTAATGGCACTTACGTGTGGGTAATTGATAATGGCCTGGACGCCCGGATACTGAAACTGGATGTCCATTTGCCAGGTATTTGCAGCTGATGAATCGTAACGCATGCTCTGCGCACAAAAATTGGAGCAACTCACCGGTAGAAATTGTGCCTGGACCGCTGAGGAGACCAGCAAGAAAACGCCTAGCAAGGACAAAAGGATGTTTTTATTCATGTGTTTTGGGTTGGTTCGTACTGGGGTTTCAACGTTTATCACGCATTTAGACAGGATATGGTTTACTCGGGGCTGTTTTTTCATAACCCGATTTAGACACCGGGAAAGAAATGGCTAAAACGAACCTATGTGCCTTTATACAAGGTATGGCACATCGTTCAGGAATGTATGCCGGGATGGTGCGCTCCTTCTACGCCCACTGGCAGATGATGCCGCCCATCAGCATCATCGAAACAATCCAGTAACCGGCATGGATGAAAATGTACCGTGCACTACGCTGCTCATACAACGAGTTCATGCCTACCAGGGGGAGGGCCAGCGTAAGGCCTGCCAAAAATCCGTGAAGTACGCCATGCTTGAAGCTGCGAAAATTGGTTCCGAAAGACTGCATACCCTGCTCCACCCAGGCCTTGCCCATGTCAGCCTCTTCTCCGCTTAGCCCTTCAATAAGGGAGTACACCGAATATTGGTGTATGACCATAAACTGCAATGAGAACGCCAACATGACACAGAACAAATAGCTAAGCGACAGGATTTTGACCAGGTTGGAAGACTTGGCTTTCTCAGGGGTCATACCCGATTCACGCATCCAGGCTTTTCCGAAGAGTGGACCATACCACAGAAAACCGAGTGGCATGCAGGCAAGAGCTGCAAGCAGGATGACGGGGAAATTGATGTTCATATTGGCGTGTTTTAGGTGCCGAAAGCTACATAATAACACGTGATTAATCGAAAATGGAAACTCAAACACCCGGGAGTTCGTACAAATCGCCCGATACACATCCATCGAAATGTACACACCCAAACGCCCCGGCTTGAATTTCCGTCAACGTCAACGTCAATCCCAGCGCCAACGCATGGCCTGGATTGCAGCTGGATCCTCCGCATTGATTCTGGTCATCGTAGTGCTTTTCCAGCAAACCCTGCGCAGTACCGAAACCAAGGCCGCCGTGAGCGGGGACTACCGATCCAAAATCAGTGGTCAATGGAAAATGAAATCGACCTGGGAAACCTACACCGGTAGCGCTTGGATCGATGCCTCATCAGCACCAAACTCAAGTACCGGAGCCGTTACCATTCGTACAGGTCACACCGTTACGGTGAACTCGGCCGAGAGCGCCGACCAACTCGAAATCGAAACAGGCGCAACACTGGATATCACCAGCAATACATTGAATATCGCCAACGGATCGGGGGTTGATTTACTGAACAACGGAACCCTTCAGGTCGGTTCAACACTGAATCTGGCCGCTGGCGCATCCATCGAAAACAACCTGCTGATCACCAACACGAATACCATCACCCTCGGTGCCGGTGCAAGCATATCGCATTTAAGCGGATCCGATTACCGCCATCAGCGAAATGGAGGCACCATCCCCGCCAGCACCTGGAATACGGGGTCAACTTGTACGATCAGCGGCGTTACAACCGCACTTCCTACACAACTAATCCAGTCTTACCATCACTTCACCTGGAGTAGTGGTTCACAATCTGCAACATTGAGTTTTGGTGCCCCTGTAACGTTTGGCGGAAATTTCAACCTCGCATCCACAGGGTCCGGAACACTTCAGGCAGGCGGAAACGTGGTGGTGAGCGGTCAGTACAATCAAAGCGGCGGAACGTTCGTGTTTATTCCAAGCGGCTCGACCACTGCAAGCACAATGGCTGTTGCGGGAAATTGTTCAATCACCGGCGGCTCATTCGATCTCAGTGCAGGCAATGTCAAAGGAACCTTATTGCTGTCAGGTGATTTTTCACATACAAGTGGCTTACTACACGAGTCTGGATCGGGGGGAGCTGAAGTGCGCTTTACAGCAACAGGCAATCAGGTGTATGCAAGCGGAGGAAGCGTCAACAACGCGGTCGATTACCGTGTGGTTTCAGGTAGCCGTTTGGTGATGAATGCAGCAACAACAACCTTCACCGGTGCTGGAAGTTTCACCTTGGAAAACAATGCCGGAATGCTCATGCGCTCTGCCTCGGGTATTACCCAAACCGCAAGCTTGGGACACGTATTGGTGACGGGTAGCCGCAACTACAATACAGGTGCCGAGTACATCTACGCAGGGAGCACTACGCAGAACTGTGGAAATGGACTACCAGCAACGGTGCGCAGGCTAGAATGCAACAACGCCCAGGGATTGAACCTCATTTCGGATATTACCGTAACCGGAGAGCTGGCGCTAACCTCAGGAACAGTTAATATAGGAAATCAACTGATCACGTTGGGAATAGACAATGCCAATCCCGGAATATATACCCGCACAAGCGGACATGTAGAAGGCACTATGCTGCGGTGGTTGCCGGTTAATTCAACCTCACTGGTATTTCCAATTGGATTCGGAAACGACTACCGGGGAATAACCGTGCGCTTCCAACAGGCTAATTCGACGGGAGCCCTGCGTGTGCGTTTCCAGAACGGCTTCCCAGGAACCTATGGATTGCCGCTGAACGATGCAGGAGATGTATGCTCAACCATCGCATCGGGCTGGTGGACCGTGAGTGCCGAACAGGGACATCAAACCGGAACCTTCGGCATTGATGTGTGTGGAAACGGATTCAGCGGAATCACAGATGCATCAACACTGCACCTCATCCGCCGTGACGATGCAACCGCGGCTTGGACAGCTCAGGGATCACATTCAGCCTCGACCGGTACTGCTTCACAGCCCATCATCATCCGTGATAATCTGGTACAACCCGGTCAGTTCGCCGTATCCTCCGGTGGCGTAAACCCTTTACCTGTAAACCTGATCCGACTTGAACTCAAAGAAGTGGGAGGTGATGCCGTATTATCCTGGGCTACAGCCAGCGAAGTGAACTCCGATTATTTCCGAGTGGAACGTTCGGCCGATGGCACAGACTTCATCCCAGTGGAGTCGATTCCTGCAGCCGGAAACAGTACAAGCGTTCGGGCATATTCGCTGCGCGATACCGATCCACTTCCCGGTCGCAGTTATTACAGATTGGTGCAAGTCGACCGCGATGGCCGCACCGAAACCTTCGGACCCAAAGCATTTCACCTCAACGATGCAAACGAGACAATTCGGCAGATGCTGGTATTCCCCAATCCTGCCACAGGACCGGTTGATGTCCGCTTCCATTCCATCCGCAATACCAAAGCGCGATTACAGGTTGTCGACGAAAAAGGCGCGGGCGTATTTATGGTGTCACTGGAAGTGAAATCCGGCTTAAACACCTACATGCTGGAAACTTCAGCCTGGAAGTCGGGCAGCTATGTTGTAGTGGTCGATGACGGCACCCATGCCTTGCGCACACGCCTGGTGAAACCTTAAGGCCTACTTGAGCAGGACGCCGAGCATCATCCCGGCTGAAAAGGCAATTGGGAAATCGCGGCTGCCGAGCAGGTGACTGTAGGCGTACGGTTCATACTCGGACGAATCGTATCCGTAGGGATCTGGCTGCTCCGCATTTCCCGATTGCCAACCGTATCCGACACCGACGTAGTAATCGAGTGTCATCCAATCCCCCAACAGTACCTGCTTACCGAAACAGATGTTCACTGCAACATTGGTGTAATTGGTTGTAATCTTTTGTGTCGGATTCGGGAAGTTGTCAATCTCCTGCTGCTGTTTGAAATAACCGATAATCAATTCCGGTCGCACATAACTTCCGCGTAGGGGGTGCGACATGCGCATCCCGCGGTGGTAGTAATCCTTCCCCGACCACAACTTTATACCGGTCTTAACAAACGCTCCGCTGGCCCTGGGCATCGTAGTATTGGTTCCTACGCCAATGAAGCCGATTTTGTGTTCGAGGTTAGTCCCCGGCTTCAACATGTGCTCGTAACCGAACACGAACTTGTTGAACAGCGGTGCGAAGAAATCAAACTTGATTGCACGGTTCTTTCCTTCTGCCTGCTTCTGAATCGTTTCAAGAGCGAGCGGGTCATCATTGAATTCAACGGTCTCGCCGTTAGAGAAAATGATCCTGCGCACTTCGCGTTTTTCCACGGCAATGATGGGGCTTTGCTCCAATCCCCACACCGCATAACGCAATTCATCGATGCCGATTTCCACCACCTTCACGGTCTTACGGTCGCCGTTGCGGAACTGCAGGGTATCCTGGGCATGCAGCATACTTGTACATAGCAACGCGGCTAACAAGAGGAAGGTGGTTGGTTTCATGACTTGGTATCGGGATTGAAATTGCGGGTTCAACGTGTTCAACGCCGGATTATTTCCCCGAATGTACTTCGTTCGGTATCGTGTTGATGAATTTTGGATCCTGATTATTTCGCTGATGCAAATGTACATTAAGCTGCTCCGTCACCGGCTTGAACATGGCTCCGGTCAGGGGATCTACAATGACCATACCGACAAGGCCACCAAACAGGATGTTGCCCATATACCACGGATTGAGTACACAACTCAATCCGGCCACTTCAGGTTCGTATCCATCTCTCCTGAACTCGAAGGTATAGCGTTGGGCTTTAAAATATCCAGCACCCGATCGCAGACTCACCTGTGTCGGCGTGGTTCCCTGATACATCTGATTCCCATTCCGGTCAGATACGGAAACATGGGCTCCCGGGGGCTCAGAGTCAATATGTACCATCCACTTGGATTGACTCACGATGGAGGCACAACCCGTGCCAAGCAAGAGCGATACAATAAAAAGAAAATGGGCAAGTGCTTTCATGTCGGTTCGTGTTGATTTACACAACAAATGAACCCACACGTTTACAAAGTAATGATGACGTGCATTTGAGGAGCGACTGATTTACATCAGCGTCTGCGTCCGCCGGGTTTATTCCGGAATCCGCCCTTGCTACGCTGGACAGTAGCAGATTTACGGCTCACGAGCGGCATCTCATCCAAGATGAAATCAATCTGTTTTTTGATCAGATCGGCCGATTTCAACCGAACGCGCACCATGTCACCTAGACG